>Ga0070671_100002920_pt1 | contig 13291 bp, 15 predicted proteins | sample KBSS73metaG_FD_65341 | JGI IMG/M metagenome (GOLD analysis project Ga0070671, IMG submission 65341) | Switchgrass rhizosphere microbial communities from Kellogg Biological Station, Michigan, USA - KBS S7-3 metaG | ecosystem: Host-associated > Plants > Roots > Rhizosphere > Soil ...
GCATTGGCTGCGCTTCAGCGCAAAAGTTCGTTTCGTGGTCGTTTCTAGGGTTGAAAATCGCCGCCGTGCAAGCATCTCGCGCAATAGCGGGCGGGGGCTTTGCTAAGGGAATATCCGTCGAGGCGGCCTTTCCCCAGTAGATCAAGGAGTTGCTTTCCGATGCCCTTCCAGCTGCCCGACCTTCCATTCGCGCCCGACGCGCTCGACCCCGTCATGTCTGCCGAGACGTTGGAGTATCACCACGGCAAGCATCACAAGGCCTATGTCACCAAGACCAATGAGCTGATCCAGAACGAGTCCACGCTCAGCGGAGCCTCCCTCCTGCAGGTGGTCAAGGAGGCGAAGCGCTCAGCCAATCAGAAGCTCTTCAACAACAGCGCTCAGCTCTGGAATCACAGCTTCTTCTGGCAGTGCCTCGCGCCGGCCCAGGGACAGCTGCCCGACGGCAAGCTCGCCAAGCTGATCGAGGACGGGTTCGGTAATGCCCAGAGCCTGCTCGACAAGCTACAGGAAGAGGCCGTCAATCACTTCTCCAACGGCTGGGCCTGGCTGGTGCTCGATCGGGGTTCGCTGCGGGTCACTTCCCTGCACGATGCCGACACGCCGATCGTCCACGAGGGCATGGTTCCACTATTCACTCTCGATGTGTGGGAGCATGCTTATTACATCGACTATCGCAACGAGCGACCGCGCTTCGCGTCGAGCGTTCTCTCCAACATCGTGAACTGGGATTTCGTGGCTCAGAACCTCGACGGCCGTGGTTTTGAGCGCGCCAACCAGCAAGGCGAGGGCGCGCGTTCGCCGGAGCTGACGGCTTAGGCCTCATGCGCGCCAGTCCCCAGGACTGGCTGCGCGCGCGGCTTACTGCTTGAGCCGGTAGCCCGTCCGGAACATCCAGGCGATCACTGCCATGCAGACGGCGATGATCGCCAAGGTGACTACGACGCTCGACCAGACCGGGACGTCGGCGATGGAGTAGAAGCTCCAGCGGAAACCGCTGATCACGTGGACGATCGGGTTGAAGAGCGTGATGGTCCGGAAGGGTTCGTGGAGCGTCTTCACCGAATAGAAGGCCCCGCCGAGGAACGTCAGCGGCGTGATCACCAACATCGGGATGATCTGGAGCTGCTCGAAGTTCTGCGCCCAGACGCCGATCGCGAAGCCGAACAGGCAGAAACCGGCTGAGATCCCGACAAGGAAGAGGATCATGGCGAGCGGATGGTCTAGCCGGACCGGCACGAACAAAGCTGCCGTGGCCAGGGTCACCAGAGCAAGGATGACCGACTTGGTCACAGCGGCGCCGACATAGGCCATCACGGCTTCGAAGCTGGAGATCGGTGCTGAGAGCAGTTCGTAGATCGTGCCGGTAAACTTCGGAAAATAAATACCGAAGCTGGCGTTGAAGATCGACTGCATGAAAACGCTGAGCAAGGTGAGGCCGGGCACGATGAAGGCGCCGAAGCTGACGCCGTCCATGTCTGTCATGCGGCTGCCGAGCGCTGAACCGAAGACCACAAAGTAGAGTGCGGTGGTGATCACCGGGGTGATGAGACTCTGCCACAAGGTGCGCTTCCAGCGCGCCATCTCGAAGCGATAGATTGCCGAGATGCCATGCGCGTTCATGCCGTTTCCCTCGGCTTGTGGACCAGCTCGACGAAAATGTCCTCAAGACTCGATTGGTGGGTGGACAGGTCCTTGTAGGTGATTCCGAGATCACCAAGCCTGCCCATCAGGGACGCGATTCCGGTCCGCTCGGCATGGCTGTCGAACTCATAGCAGAGGACGTGACCTTCGTGCTCGAGGCGGAGCGCCAGGTCCGATAGCTCGGGAGGAACAGCAGCCAGCGGCTCGGCGAGCATGATGTCGAGCGTCTTGCGTCCCATCTTGGTCATCAGCGATTTCTTGTCGTCGACCGCGATCAGCTCTCCGCGGCTGATGACTCCCACGCGGTCGGCCATCTCCTCGGCTTCCTCGATATAGTGGGTCGTCAGGATGATGGTTGTGCCGTCGTCGCGGAGCTTGCGCACAAGCGCCCACATGTCGCGCCTCAATTCGACGTCCACGCCGGCCGTCGGCTCATCCAGGAACAGGATCTCCGGCTCATGGCTGAGCGCCTTGGCGATCATCACGCGGCGCTTCATGCCGCCGGACAGGTGCATCATGATCGTCTTGCGCTTGTCGAGCAGCGACAGGCGCTTGAGCAGGTCTTCGGTGAAGGCGTCGTTGCGAGGCTTTCCGAACAACCCGCGAGAGAAGCTGACAGTGTTCCACACGGGCTCGAACGCCTCGGTGGTGAGCTCCTGCGGAACGAGGCCGATGCGGCTCCGGGCGTAGCGGAAATCCTCTTGCCAGTTCCTTCCGTCGACAAGTACTTCGCCAGCCGTGGCCGTCACGATGCCGCAGACGATGTTGATGAGCGTCGTCTTGCCGGCGCCATTCGGGCCGAGCAGAGCGAAAATCTCGCCGCGACGGATGTCGAGGTCAACGGATTTCAGTGCGTGAACGCCGGTGCCATATTCCTTGCGCAGGCCACGGATCGACAGAACGGGATCGGTCATTCGACCGGCCCCGGTTCGGCCGGCACGGCGTCTTCCTTCATTAATCCGTGACGCAGGAGCATCGGAATGTTGGCGGCCGCGAAAAGGAAGGTGAGGGGCAGAGCGCCCCACAGCTTGAACCCCACCCAGAAGTCGGTGGTGCTGTTGCGCCATACTGTCTCATTGAGCGCGGCCATGAAGGCGAAGAACAGCGCCCAGTTGCGCGTGAGCTTCGTCCACCCCTGCTGGTCGAGGCCGGGATAGGTCGATCCGAGAACGCGCTGGAGAAGCGGCCGGTCGGTTGCGAGGCCGAACCACAGGAGGCCCGACACCAGCACATAATAGACCGTCGGCTTCATCTTGATGAAGCTCTCGTTGTGGAGCCAGATGGTGAGGCCGCCGAGGATCACGACCATGATACCGCTGAACCACAGCAGGGGCGAGATGCGATGATAGCGGATCGCTGAAAACAGCATCGCGGCGACCATCGCCGCCATGAAGGCCCCGGTTGCGACGAAGATCTTCATGAACGTCGGCACTGGCGCAAAGAAGTTCACGAGGAAGAATACGAGCAATGGCCCGAGGTCGATGAGCAGCTTGGCGCCCCCCTGCGGTTCCGGCTTGGCGCTCATTCAGCCGGCAATCCGGCAATGGCGCGAGCAACAGCGCGCGGATCGAAGGGCCTGAGGTCATCGGCCGTCTCACCCACCCCGATCGCATGGATGGGAAGTCCGAATTTCTCGGCCGCAGCGACCAGGATGCCGCCGCGCGCCGTTCCGTCGAGCTTGGTCATGATGAGGCCGGTCACTCCCGCCGTTTCCCGAAACACTTCCACCTGGGCAAGAGCGTTTTGGCCCGTCGTGGCGTCGAGGACCAGAAGCACGTCATGCGGAGCCGCGGGATTGAGGCGGCCGAGGACGCGGCGAATCTTCGCCAGCTCCTCCATCAGATGAGCCTTGTTCTGGAGACGCCCGGCGGTGTCGACGATCAGGGCGTCTTCGCCGGTCGCCGTCGCCTGCTTCACGCCGTCGAATACGATGCCGGCCGCATCCCCGCCTTCCTTGCCGGCGATCACGGGCGCGCCGACGCGATCTCCCCAGACTTGCAGTTGCTCGATCGCCGCGGCGCGGAACGTGTCCCCTGCGGCGAGCAGGACACCGTAGTCCTGTTCCTTCAACCAATGCGCGAGCTTGCCGATCGTGGTCGTCTTGCCGGAGCCGTTCACACCGATCACCAGGATCACGTGAGGACGAGGAAAGCCCCAGACTTCCAGAGGTTTGGCGACGGGAGCTAAGATTTTCTCGATCTCGTCGGCGAGGATCGAACGAAGGCCGCGCTCGTCGAGACGTTCGAACTTCTGCGCAGCAATGGCCTCCCGGATGCGGTGAGACGCTTCGGGTCCAAGGTCGGAGGCGATCAGCGCCTCCTCGATATCCTCGAGCGTCGACGTATCGAGCGCGGCGCGGCTGGTGATGCCGGTGAGATTGTCCGCGACCCGCTCGGCGGTCTTCTGGAAGCCGCCGCGCAGGCGATCGAGCCAACTCATGCCCAGGCTGCCTTCAACATGGTGCCCTCGCGACCAGTAATCAGGGCTAGCCCGCTCTCGCCGCGGACCGTTCCGTCGATCGCGACCGGCGCGAAATGATCGGTATGGCCCTTGCCATTGTTCTCAATCAGCAAGTGCTGCCGGGTCCCGACCAGGCTGTGGAGCCAACGGTCCCGGCGATCTGAAGCGGCCTGCCGAAGCCGGGCCCCGCGCGCCTTGACGATCTCGCGGGACAGCTGCGGCATTCGCGCAGCCGGCGTTCCGGGCCGCGGCGAAAAGGGAAAGACATGCGCCGCGATCACGTCGCAATCATCGAGCAATTTCAAACTGTTCAAAGCCATTTCTTCGATTTCTGTTGGAAACCCTGCAATCAGATCGGCACCAATTGTGGCGTCGGGCCTCGCGCTCTTGATGCGCTCGACGGTCCGAACCGCGTCGGCGCGGCTGTGACGACGCTTCATCCGCTTCAGGATCATGTCGTCGCCCGCCTGTAGCGAGAGGTGGAAATGCGGCATCAGCCGTGGCTCGGCGGAAATCAGCCCCATGAGGTGGTCATCGATCTCCACGCTATCGAGGGACGACAATCGCAGCCGAGTGAGACGAGGCTCTGCGGCAAGCAGCTGCTCGCACAATTTGCCGAGGCCGCTCGCATAATCCGTGATGTCGACGCCCGTGAGCACGATCTCCATCGCGCCCCGATCGATCTCGCGCGCGACGGCATCGCGGATCGCTTCGAACGGCAGGGACACACTGGGTCCGCGAGCCTGCCAGATGGAGCAGAAGGTGCAACGATGATCGCAGCCAGTCTGGACGGCAACGAAGCTGCGCACATGGCCCATGAACCCGGAGGGCGCTGGCGGCATGACGTCATTCGCCGCCAAGCTGCTGAGCTTGCGCGCATTTCCCACAACGCGCGCCACGCCTGCCATGCCCGTGAAACTGGACGGTTCGAGTTCTGCCGCGCAGCCGGTGACCAGAATCTTTGCGCCCGGTCGCCGCCGATGCGCGCGCCGGATTTCCTGCCGCGTCTGGCGCAGGGCTTCGTTCGTCACCGCGCAGCTGTTGACGACGATCCAGTCCTCATGAGCCGGCGCGGAACGGGCGATGGTTTCGCTTTCGGCAAAGTTGAGCCGGCAGCCGAGGGTGATGGTCTCGACGCTCACCGCACGGCCTCAAGATCCAGTTCACCCGTGAAGACGTGTGTCGCGTTTCCGCGCATGCGGATCGGCTCGCCGGGCGCCCAGCTGATCAGCAGGCTTCCGCCGGTCATGTCGACCCTCACCGGCGACCGAGCGCGCCTGGTGGCGATCGCGGCGACCGCGCTGGCGCATGCGCCGGTACCGCAAGCCAAGGTCTCGCCTGCGCCGCGTTCGAACGTCCTCAGCTTCAGGCGGTCGTCGACATAGGTCCCGACGTTCACATTGATTCGCTCCGGAAAGGCCGGATCGTGCTCGATCCTCGGGCCGAGCTGGTCCAGCGGCACTTCCCGCGCGTCCGGCACGAAGAAGACCAGATGGGGATTGCCGACATTCACGGCGACGGGATTTTCGAGCTCGTCCCACGCCATGGGAAGCGGATTGGTGTCCATCGCATAAGCGAGCGGAATGTCCTGCCAGCCGAATTTGGGCTCCGGCAGGCTCACCTCGATGTCCATGCCGACAGTCTCGCCTTCCAGCAGGCCGCCATCGCTCTCAATGCGCGTGGCGCCGGTAAGCTGGAGGACGCAACGTGTGGCATTGCCACAGGATTCGACCTCACTGCCGTCACTGTTCCAGATGCGCATGCGGAGATCCGCCGTGTCGCTCGGCTCCAGCACGATCAGCTGGTCGCAACCCACGCCTGTGCGGCGGTCCGCGATGGCTTTGGCGAGCGCCGGCGTGACGTCAAACGCCTCTTCTCGTGCGTCAACGATCACGAAATCATTGCCGAGGCCATGCATCTTGTGGAAGGGGCGCCGCATTGGGCGCGACTTAGGGAGCGTCCAAGCGCAAGTCCACCGACGAGGCCAAAATGCCCAGAGCTGCCAACGACGTCATGCAATCGATCATTTTTTCCGCGGTGCTTGACGGCCTCGCGGCGCTGAAACGCGCCTCGGGAGGACTGCCGAACCAGCTCCTGCGCGATGTCCAGGCGATTCACCCCAACGTGACCTTCGCCGATCTGCCGAAGGAATTGCAGGACGCGATTGCGGAAACCACGCGAACGGCGTTCACTCAGCTGCTGAAGGAAGGCTATGCCGTAGGCCCACGGCAACAGATGCAACAGTCGCGGCCGATGGATCGGGTTCCTGAACGCCAGCGCCACCCCAACGATCGCCGCGGGCCCTCCCGTGGACCTCGGCGGGGGCCTCTGAACGGTGACAACCCCGGTCGCGGTCCTCGCGGCCCCGGCGGACCGTCACACCCGCGCAAACCTAAGGGCTAGCCGCGCCTGGGATGGGCGTTCGTTCTAGTCCGGCAGCCGGGTCCAGGCGCTGACGAGCAGCGGACTGGACATGCTCGCATTCGTGCTCTCGAGCTCAGCGCGCATCCGGTGTTCGAGGGTGTCGATGTCGATCTCGCGAGCGGTTGCCACTCCGGCCTGTTCGATTGCAGACAGCATGGTCCGGATTGTTTCGGTGAGCAGAGCCGGTCCAGCCCCATTGCTTCCAAAGAGGAGGCCGTCGACACGCATCCGGGGGTCGGGCAAGCCAGCTTCCTTGAAGATCGCGTGGAGCCTCGGGCCAAGTTCGCTGTTCGCTCCGGAGATTTTGAAGACTTCCCGCATCCAAGCGGCAGCATTCTCCACGGATGGAACGTTCGGGACAGATTTGGCCCACGACATGTCCGGTTCCTGAAAGATCACCAGGCCATTGGGACCAACGTGCCGCGCGAGCCTTCTGAGAGCCACGGCTGGCGAAGGCAGGAACATGAGCACGATTCTACCGACGAGTGCGTCGAATTCGGGTTCGAACGGCAGGTCCTGGTCGATCGGCGCCTGCACGAAGCTGACATTGTTGAGGCCGTTCATCTGCGCGCGGTGCATTCCATAGCTTACCGCTTCAGGCGAAGTCTCAACTCCGACAACCGATCCGGAAGGGCCCACATAATCCGCCGCAAGCAAAGCTAGGTCGCCGCCTCCGCTCCCGATTTCCAAGATTCGCATGCCCTTTTCGATCCCGGCCTCCGCAAAGACCTGCAGCGTGAAGGCGTGAAAGGCGTGCGAGAGGACGCTCAGAGGATCCGGCTCGTTTTCCGGATGTCCAAGAATGAATTCGGTGGACTGTTGACCCATACAACGCTCCTTCGCCAATGAAGGGCTGACTTGCGTCCCAGTCGGTCGGACGCTATGCGCGCCCCCGTCGTTTTCGACAATATATCGATGCCGAGCGCCCCACGGGGCGGAAGCGCGCACGCTGGCCGACGAGGTTTCGTCCGCCGGCGTATTTTGCGTTTCGCACCCCACATGGGCGCTTCGGCACCGAAGGAGATTTGAATGTTCGACACGTTGAGCGATCGGCTCGGCAGCGTATTTGACCGGCTTCGCGGGCGCGGCGCGCTCAGCGAGGCCGACGTGCGCGCAGCGATGCGCGAGGTGCGCGTCGCCCTGCTCGAAGCCGATGTCGCCTTGCCTGTCGCTCGCGACTTCGTCGATCAGGTCACCGAGAAGGCGGTTGGGCAGGAGGTCCTGCGCTCGGTCACGCCGGGGCAGATGGTCGTCAAATATGTCCACGATGCCCTTGTCGAGACGCTTGGTTCGGAAACGGCCGAGCTGGACCTCAACGTAACGCCGCCCGCCGTGATCATGATGGTGGGCCTTCAGGGCTCCGGTAAGACGACCACGACGGCAAAGCTCGCGAAGCGGCTTTCGGAGCGCGAGCGCAAGAAGGTCCTGATGGCGTCGCTCGACGTCGCTCGCCCGGCTGCGCAGGAGCAGCTGGCCGTGCTCGGACGCCAGACCGAGGTCGACACCCTGCCGATCGTCGCGGGACAGCAGCCGGTAGATATCGCGAAGCGCGCCCTGCAATCGGCGAAGCTTCAGGGTTACGACGTCGTCCTGCTCGACACCGCCGGTCGTCTCCACGTCGATGACCAGCTGATGGGTGAGATGAAGGCCGTTGCTGCGGCCTCGAATCCCACCGAGACCTTGCTCGTCGTCGACAGCCTGACCGGCCAGGACGCCGTCAACGTCGCCAAGGGCTTTGCCGCCGAAGTCGACGTCAGCGGCGTGATCCTGACCCGCATGGACGGCGATGCTCGCGGTGGCGCTGCACTGTCGATGCGCGCGGTCACGGGCAAGCCGATCAAGTTCGCCGGTGTCGGCGAGGCGCTCGACAAGCTCGAGGCCTTCCACCCCGAGCGTGTCGCCGGCCGGATCCTCGGCATGGGCGACGTCGTCAGCCTCGTCGAGCGCGCCGCGGAGACGATCAAGGTCGAGGAAGCGGAGAAGCTCGCGGCCAAGATGGCCAAGGGCAAGTTCGACCTGGACGACCTCTGGTCCCAGCTGCGCCAGATGCAGCGCATGGGCGGCCTTGGAGCTCTCGCCGGCATGATGCCGGGACTCCAGGGCATGAAGGGCGCGATGGACCAGGCAGCGAACAGCAAGGCGCTGGTCCACATGGAGGCGATGCTCTCCTCGATGACCGCGAAGGAGCGGGCCAAGCCGGAGCTCATCAACGCCAAGCGCAAGATCCGCGTCGCCAAGGGAAGCGGCACGACGGTGCAGGAGATCAACAAGCTCCTGAAGATGCATCAGGAAATGTCGACCGCGATGAAGCGGCTGAAGAAGATGGGCGGGCTCGGGAAGCTTGCCGCGATGTTCAACAAGGGCGGTTTGGAAGGGGCGCTCGGCGGACTTGCCCCCCCAGGGTCCCTTCCGCCCGGCGGCCTTCCGGGACTTGGCGGGGGCGGAGCGGGCTTGCCTGGCCTGGGCGGCGGATCGCCGTTCAACCTGCCTCCAGGTTTCGATAAATTCTCTAAGAAATAGAACCGATTACGAAAGGAAATTATAATGGCAGTTGCAATTCGTCTTTCTCGCGGCGGCTCGAAGAAGCGCCCTTATTACCGGATCGTCGTGGCTGACAGCCGCAACGCCCGTGACGGCCGCTTCATCGAGAAGGTCGGCACGTACAACCCGCTTCTCGCGAAGGATTCGCCCGAGCGCGTGAAGCTCGACACCGACCGTATCAGCCATTGGCTGAGCGTCGGCGCCCAGCCGTCGGACCGCGTCCTGCGCTTCCTCGACGCCGCTGGCCTCCGCGAGCGTACTGCCCGCAACAATCCCAAGAAGGCCGAACCGGGCGAGAAGGCCAAGGAGCGAATCGAGGAGCGTGCGAAGCGCGCTGCCGACGCCGAGGCCGCAGCCGCCGAGGCCGCTGCCGCTCCGGCCGAAGTCGAGGAGGCCGCTGTCGAGCAGGCTCCTGCGGACAATGCGGAGGCCGCTGAGCCCGTCGCCGAAGAGGCAGCCGCCGACGCTGGTGAGGTGACCGAGGCGGCTGCTGAGCCGGCAGCCGAGGAGCCCGTCGCCGAGGCGGCCGCCGAAGAGCCTGCTGCCGAAGCCGACAACCAGGGTGAGTCCAGCGCCGAGCCGGCCGAAGGCGCCGACGATGTCGCTCCGCCGACCAGCGAGTCTCCCCAGGCCGCCGACGCTGAAGCGGCTGGCGAATCCTCGGACGAGCCGGCTGAAGGCGCTGCCGAAGACGCCAAGGCCTAAGCATGTCGTCCGGTGACCGCGGCGAGCGCAAGATCGCCCTCGCTGCGGTCGCCGGAGCGCATGGGATCAAGGGCGAGCTGCGCCTGAAGCTTTTCAGTCAAAGCTCAGGGAGCCTTTCCGTCCACAAGAAGCTCTACGTCGGAGGCGTCGAACGAGAGCTCTTGGAGGTACGCCATTCCGGAAAGACGGCCGTCGCGCGCTTCGAGGGCGTTGCAGATCGGTCCGCTGCGGAGGCGTTGCGAGGGTTATTGGTAGAGGTCCAACGGTCCGCGCTGCCTCCTCTTGAAGAGGGCGAATATTACCACGCCGACCTGATTGGGTTGCCGGTCGTCGACACCGCCGGTCGATCCATCGGCCAGGTGGTGGCAGTCGAGAATTACGGCGCCGGCGACCTGCTCGAAATCGAACTCGAAAGCGGCAAGCGCTCGCTTATTCCATACACGCCCGGGATTGCCGATCTGACCGACGACCGAATTGTGCTCGATCCCGAGTTCCTTGCCTAACTACCGAGCGACACCAGCCGCCACAGGCGGAAGCTATTGTCCTCGCCCGAGGTAACCAACCAGCGGCCATCAGGGCTGAAGGCAACGTAGATGACGTCATCGGGGTGCGGCAGGCCGACGATGAGAGCTCCGTCCGCTGTTCGCCAGATGCGCACGGAATCACCTTCCGGGCCGCCCCCGGTCAACTGGTGCCAGAATGTGGCGATAGCCCCACGCGCGTGACCTCCGCTGGCGAGCCAGCGCCCGTCGGGGCTGAACGCGACTTTGTCGACGTGAAGACCGTTCCGGATCACTCGGAGCGAAGCGCCGTCAGAGGTTCGCCAGAAACGTATCGTCGAGTCGTCCGCGCCGGTGGCGAGAACCTTACCGTCGGGACTGAAGTCCAGGCCTACGATAGCTTGGCTATGGCCGTTCAGAGTCTTGAGTGGACGACGCGAGTTCGGATTCCAAAACCTGGCCGTGGCATCGAAGCTGCCGCTCGCGAGCAGCGTCCCGTCAGGGCTGAACTGGACTTCCCAGATATTCCGTTCGTGACCGCGAAGCTCGGTCGGCGGGGCACTTTGCCCGAGGGTCCACAAACGGATGATCTTGTCTTCCCCGGCAGAGGCGAGCTTAGCGCCGTCCGGGGAGATATCGATGGTCCAGACTGTACCGCGTGGTCCGGTCAAGGTCCGCGCGACCGCATGCCGGCTTAGATCCCATTCACGGATCGAGCCGTCATAGCCGGCACTGTACAGATGCGATCCGTCTACGCCGAAGGTGACGGTGGTCGCGCCGTTCGGATGCCGGAGCAACTCCGTGACCTTCCATTCGAGAGTCTCGCGGATGGTGATCGCTCCGGTCGCATCGCTGGTGGCGAGGAGGCGGCCGTTACGGCTGAAGGCGGCCTGTCGTGCAGGCCCTTCTGCCGGCCAGGTGGCCGCCAAATAGGCTTTGAGACGCGGACCGTTGGTGGTCTGCCGGGGCGCCTCCGACCCGCAGGCAGCGAGCGCCAATGCCAAGATCGACAACAGTGGTGAACGCATACGATCCTTCCGGGCGGATGCGTACTAGCAGTGTATTATGCAATACAGTTCAGGAACCAGTTTCGGCTTCTTCGATCTCGCTTAAGGCCTCACGCCAGCGCGGTTCACCAACGCAAAGATCGTTGCGGATGGTAGTGGCGGCCACACCGCCTTCGCCCATCGCGTGGCTGATCTGGTCGAGGCCGTGCACGATATCGCCGGCGGCGTAGAGCCCGGAAACACTGGTGCGCTGATGGGCATCGCAGAGAAAGCAGCCGTCCGGTGCTAGCTTCGCTCCCACCATCTCGCCAAGCTGGGTGTGTGTATCGGATCCTAGCGCCGGATAAATGCTGTCGAAGGCGTAATGCCCTTCGGCAGTGTCGACGACGATGCATTTGTCCGCGATTGCGACCGCTTGGGCAGGGCCGTCGACGCATTCGATATTTGCTTCCTTGAGCCTCGAATGGTCTTCGGCAGTCAGACTGACCGCCTTGTCAGGCGCTATCAGGGTCACGTCTGCGGTGTAGCTTCTTATGAACAGCGCCTCGGCGACCCCGTGGCTGCCGCTGCCGATGACGCCGACCCTTTTGTCCGTGACTTCGTAGCCGTCGCAGATCGGACAGTAGCGCACGAGGCCCCGCGCGAGTGCGTCATCGTGCAAGTCCTCATCCATCGGTGGCCGGCGATTGGTGACGCCGGTAGCCAACAGAACGGAGCGCGCTTTGGCGTCACCGGAGCCCCAGGTCGCGGTAAACAAGCCGGAGTCCTCATCTTTCTCGAGCTTGGTGACGAACTCCGTCTGGACCTTCGCGCCATATTTGCACGCCTGATCCCTCATCCGTTGAAGCAGCTCGGTACCTGCGATGCCGTCCGGATAGCCGGCGTGGTTGCGGGTGCAGGGGATCCAGGCAGCCCGACTCTTGCCGCCATCGACGACCAGGATGTCGAGGTGAAAGCGCGCGAGATAGATCGCCGCGGTGAGCCCAGCCGGGCCGCCGCCGACGATAAGGCAATCGAGTATAGGTTCATCCATCAAGCGGCCCAATGGATTGCCGCCCCGGCGGTTCCCGACTAGCCCGCGCCCATGAACAACTGGACGCTGGTGTTTTTCGGCTTTTCCCTTGCCGTGCTGGTGGGGGCGGCGTTGGTATCGCTATTCGCGACCATGCGGCCGGAGTGGAGCGAGCGTCGCCGGAGGTTGACTGCTGCGAGCGCGCTTCCGCTGATCACGGCCATTGCGACCCTGCTCGGGATCCTGTTCGTTGCGACCGCCAACCATGGGCAAACCGAGCATATGGAGGATCTGGCGATCGCGGCGCTCGCCACCTTCGGCGGGGGATTCACGCTCCTGGCTTGGGTTGGCGGCCTCATCGGCGCCACACTGGCGAGCCGGAGACGGCGGGGATGACGTTCCGGTCGACGGTCCTCACGCTTTATCCGGACATGTTTCCGGGGCCGCTGGGTACGAGCCTTGCCGGCAAGGCGCTCCAGGACGGCATCTGGAGCGTGGAAACGACCAACATCCGCGACTTTGCGACCGACAAGCATCGCAGCGTCGACGATACGCCGGCCGGCGGCGGGGCGGGCATGGTGCTTCGGCCGGACGTGCTTGCTGCTGCGCTCGATAGCGTTTCTGATGAACGGCCGATGCTTGCGCTGACGCCGCGTGGAGCGCCGCTGACGCAGGCGCGTGTACGCGAGATTGCCGGCGGGGAGGGCATAGTCCTGCTGTGCGGCCGGTTCGAAGGATTCGACGAACGTATCTTCGAGGGAAGGGGCCTCGAACCTGTCTCCGTAGGCGATTACGTCCTGTCCGGCGGCGAGCTTGGAGCGATGGTAATCCTCGACGCTTGCGTAAGGCTGCTCCCCGGGGTAATGGGCGCGGCCTCTAGCGGAGAGGAGGAGAGCTTCGAGCAGGGTCTCCTGGAATATCCGCACTATACCCGACCAGTGACATGGGAAGGGCGCACGATCCCCGAAGTGCTGCGGTCGGGGGATCATGCGAAGATC
>Ga0070671_100002922_pt1 | contig 13286 bp, 3 predicted proteins | sample KBSS73metaG_FD_65341 | JGI IMG/M metagenome (GOLD analysis project Ga0070671, IMG submission 65341) | Switchgrass rhizosphere microbial communities from Kellogg Biological Station, Michigan, USA - KBS S7-3 metaG | ecosystem: Host-associated > Plants > Roots > Rhizosphere > Soil ...
ATGAGGCAGGGATTGAGCATGGAATTTTGGCCAAGGCCAGGCCCACGAGGGGCGAAGCTAAGGCTCCAAAACAACCAAACGTTCCGAAGGCGGCGGTTCCAGTCAGACCTATGACTCCGTCGCCCGCCACGGCGCAAGCCAGACTGCCTGCCTCCTAGGTCGGCGAGTGATACATAGCGGCTTATCCCGACACTCGAGGCACCGGGACGCTCTGGGTGCTTTAGCTGGGCGCAAGTTTTTTGGCACTCGCCGGGTTTAATCGAAATTCGAAATCAAATATTTTTCCACCCTGCGAACCGGCCCGATGGTCTGTTTCACGAAGCCGACGTCTGCCGGGTGAACCCGTTGCCGGGCAACTTCAACGATTGGACGCTTAACTGACTGCCGGTGCAGCCGCGGACTTCAACCTGCCTCGAGTTGAAAACAACAAGAACGGAATCATCATGCAAGCAATTCGCTCGCAGCTTTGGCGGAACCGTTTCCGCAATTCGTTAGGGTAGATTGGTGTTCTGGCTGGTTTGTGGCTCGCCCTCGTCGCCTCAAGTGACGCGCTGGCGGCATACGTGGCGAACGACTTCGTCTCCGACATTCCCGGCGCCGCCAGACGAACCGATGCAAATCTGGTTAATCCCCGGGGCGTCGCGTCGGCAGCCGGAAAAGCAAGGCATTAGCGTATCGAAACTATTTCCTCGACTATGGTTGCTTTCAGTAGAGGGTCGGGAATGGCACAAAAGAAAGAAACATCATCACCGAATCCTGAGCCTCCTCCTGCTGAGCAGCCCATTTGCCACTAGGCGCCCTCCTGTGGCTCGTGGCAAGCGCTAGTAAGTCCAGCGAGCAGACCGGTCGCTAGACGTTCCGCTGTCCCCATTTGGCGGATGCGCCCGCCCGTCCCGACTTCCGCCAAGCATCCGGAAACACCCGCGCGGATTGACACCGCCCGTCGGGAGCGGGATTTATTCTTGATGCAGAGCCACTCTATTTTCGAACACATCGCTATTGCCTGCGCTGCGCCCACTCGGACGCTCCGCTTTTGGCCGTTCATCCCTCTCCTTTTCCTTGTGGCCATCCCGGCACGCGCTGGGTTTGTCGAGACGTTCGACAATGGGAGCAACAACGGGGATTGGCATCTTACTGTGAACCCCGCTACGCTTGAGCCGGACGGCGGGAACCCGGGCCCCTACCTGCGGGCCACAGCCGATGCGGGCGTCCCCACTTGGTTTGTCCCGCTCGACACCAGGAATACTCATTTCCTTGGCAACTTCGCCATGCGCAGAGTCGGGACGCTTGCGGTCGACATCAACATCTTCAGCGGAGTCGAGGTCCCCGATCGCGCTATCACACTTGATCTCAACACCACCCTCGGCACCGGAGATTTCGGCAAGGGAGTGGATGCCTACTATATCGGCGCCGACATCTCAAAGCTCCCCGTCGGCTGGCGGACCTACGAATTCCCGATCAACGCATCCTCGCCCACCATCCCGCCCGGCTGGGTCGTTACTAAGGGCGACGGTCGACCGGGCACCGACGCCGATTGGCAGACCCTGATGGAGGATGTCGAAACCCTCGGTGTAGAATTGGGCGAGCCTGGTTTCTTCTATCCCTTCGGGATCTGGGATCTTGGCCTGGACAACGCCCGGGTCACCAAGCTGCTTCGCCAGCGCTGACTGACCCACCGAAGGCGTTTCTGGCTTAGACCCGAGCGTTAGTCATAATCACCCAGAGGATGCCATGGTCGTGGCAATACCATGAACCACGACTACGGTACTTCTGACCTGCGATCTCTGTATCTCTTTCGCCCTTAAGACAGGGCCTTACATCACAGTCTTCGCTTTCGTGATCTTCAATACCTTGCCGCCCGTCCCCGACGGTCCGATACTCGAATCGATCAGGACATAGACCTCTTTGGCATCATCCCGTCCGAAACCTTTCAAAAACGAGCCCTGCAACGGGTTTTGCGCTCCAAACTGAAACTCCAGAATGACGCCATTGGTCAGGTCCGAGTAGAAAAGCCGCCCAAAGCCCTCCGGCCCCAGCAGATCACCGAACACGTACTTGCCTGAGAGCAACGGCGCGAGCGCACCTCGATAAATGAATCCTCCTATGACTGCGATGCCGTCGGCGTGGCTGTATTCTGCGACCGGACTAGTCAATTTTGGATCAGGATTTGGATCGATCATGATGGTTCCGTCGGTTGGATCAAACAAGAATGTCCCTTCTTTCTTGTTCCAACCATAATTCTTGCCCGACAGTCCCAGGTCGACCTCTTCGATATTGTTTTGGCCGACGTCGCCGATGATCAGTTGATCCAGGTTCGCGTCAAAGCTGAACTTAAACGGGTTCCTCAGTCCCAGAAGGTAGATCTCAGCCACCGACTTTGCCTGACCAATAAAAGGATTGGTCTGCGGGATGCGATATTTCCCATTCTTGCTCACCCGATCGGGGCTTCCGGCGGTCAAAGCCGGATCAAGCGGGTCGATCCGCAACACCTTGCCGAGTACCGTCCTTTTGTCCTGACCGTTTCCCTTGGTTGGGTTGTGCCCGTCTCCCACGTCATTGGCGTTACCTCCATCACCTAACGAAATGTAGAGATAACGATCGGCCGCCCGAAATTCAAGATGACCACCATTGTGATTGAATTGTGGTTCATCGATCCGCACCACTTCGCGCCGGGTCCCAGGGTCAATCACGTCCGGGTTAGTATCCGAAACTTTCCATTCCGCGATCACCGATTGGTGATCGAATGCGCTGGGATTGGGCACCGTAAAGTCGGCCCGGCCGCTCACAGGTTCACTCGTATAAGTGTAGATCTTATGAAAGCCGGGGGCCGACGGCGTGTTGAAGTCCGGATGAAAAGCAAGGCCAAAGAGACCGCGCTCGTCGTATTCGGGCATTAAAGGAACGAGGCGGTTCGAAACATCGAGGAATGAGGTCGGGAGTATTGCGCCCGCCTTCAAAATCCGAATTTGTCCCGTCTGTTGCACAATGAAAATGCGCCCACTACCGTCTGCCGCTCCACTTAGTTCAACCGGAGCCGTCAAGCCGGTCGCCACCGTCTGCACGCCCAATTGAATCGTGCCTTTCTGAATCAGCGGCAACGGCGGCGTCGGAGTCGGGGTTGGAGTCGGAGCCATGACGGTGACGCTGCCAATCATCCCGCAGCACACGCCGTGGGGGCTGCAAAAGTATGGGAAAGAGCCAGGTGCGGTAAAAGTCTGCGAAAAGACGAAGCCCGCACTGTGAATCCCGGAATCCCAAATCCCATCGGGCGCGCCCGGTGTACCCGAGGTCGAGCTGTGTGTACCCGCGACAAATGTCCATTCGACCGTGTCGCCGACCTGAATCGTTACGTCTTGGGGTGTGAACTTGAGTCCGCCCTGGCCGACCGTGACCTGGACTGTGGCGGCATCGGTACAAACGGCTGAAGCCATTAAGACGAGGGTCAGGATCACCAGTGCCGCCATGCTTCTGCACGCAGATTTGCCGCCGATGGAACTCGCCGAAAGAGCGAGACGGGCTCTGGCTAAGCGCTGCACTGAATTACCGATCGTGTGAACTCCATTTGTATTCATCGTTTCCTCCAATTGTGTGTGGTTGCGAATGTCTCTTTAGACGCGGTTCGGATCGACTCGCAGTTCCGGCCGAACGTCGCAAGTCAGGTTTGGTAACGACTTTGTTACTTTTAGAGGAAATCGGGGCTACAATTTCAGCGCGTCAGCGTCTCCGGACTCGAATACGCGGCGCATCCGCGGCGCGCTGGGAGACGACATGTTCATACTTTAGTTCGAGACCGCGGGCACGGGCAAAAGCGAATTTGTGGAAGTCTTGAGCGATCTGGCCGACGCTCGGAACCTTCACCCATGTTTTTGTCCTCCATAAGATTTCCGCGAACTCAGGTCGAAAGCCTGGTTCATGTCGCCATCTTTCAGCAGGAAGAGACGGGACGCACTGTGCTGAGAAATCTGCGGCGCGACGGATTCGGCCGCTCCGCGTTGCTGCGTGCTTCGGCCAGCGGAAAACTGCGCGAGAGTGGGGTGTCGGCCGTTAGCGAGGCTGCTATCTCAGCCCTTATTGGCCTTGTCGTCGGGGCTTTTCTGCTCTGGCGGGAATGGCTTCAGCCGGACCCACTTTCAGCACCGGGAACTGCCCTCATTCTGGCTGGTTTCGTGTTAGCGGGCGTACTCGCGGGTTGGTTTGTATTTCGGATGCTCGAGAAACGCCCCCACGCTCTCGGCAGAGCCAAATTCCGCCGCTCGATTCTGCCCAATGAGACAATGTTGATGGTCGAGTCAGCGCCCGACGACACCTCCCGGGTGTTGCAGATTTTGCGCGATGTCGGCGACGAACCATCGGTCTCGTTCGCTTTCCATTCGACCGCAGAGTTCGAATTTGAACCGACCACGCGACTACTCCGAAGAGAGGCCCCTTCTCGCCAGCGTCTCGCGGAAAAGGCATCGCGTCTCGCCCGGTCACTTTCAATCGCTGACGGGGCGAAGACCCAAGGCCACCCATCGCTTCTTCGCCGATTACGCGAGAACGCGCGCATCCTCAAATGGACGGAGGCAAGCCTCTCGGCGTCAGCAGAGCTTCATCAGAGCTTCGGACTGTCGACAGAGTGGCTCTTGGATAACGCCTACCTCATCCAGGAACAGATCAACGATATCCGGAAAAGTCTGCCGGATCGATACTACAGGGAGCTGCCAATCGCCGCCGGCGGTCGGCAGGTGGGATTGCCGCGAGTTTATCGGATCGCGTCGGAAATTGTCGCGGAAAGCGATGGCGCACTGGATGCTGAGATCATTCGGAATTTTCTCGTCGCCTTCCAGAGCGTCGCGCCCCTGAAAATCGGAGAGCTCTGGGCGGTGCCGCCGATGTTGCGTCTGCGGCTGATAGAATGTCTGCGCTCCCTGGCGATCGAGGTTGAGCAACTCCAGCGTGGAAGCGAGGAGGCGGACTTTTGGGCAAACCGCCTTATCACGGCGGCGCGGCGGAGCCCCGAGCGATTGCTCACGATGACTGAGGAACTGGTGCAACGTCATCCGCAACCGACGGCACATTTTGCGAGCGAGCTGGTAGCCCATCTCTACGATGAAGAAGCGCCGCTGCCGATCGTCACGAGCTGGCTTGAACGGTCTTTGCGCGCGCCGTTGCTCGAGGTGGTCCAGCAGGAACATCGACGGCAGGCCGTCCAACAGACCTCCCTTTCGAACGTGATTGGCAGCTGTCGCCGGCTCGCGCAGATCCAATGGGGCGAACTTTTCGAGGCCGTAAGCCGGGCGGATACGGAGTTGGCGAAAGACCCTGCCGGCGTCTATCTGCGGATCGATTTCGAAACCCGCAATCGTTACCGCGACGCGGTCGAGCAATTGGCGAAATGGTCAAAGCGCTCGGAACTGGAAATTATCGAGCGCGGGCTGGCGCTGGCGGCAACCGCCGAGAACGAGGTCGAGCGACATATCGGTTACTATTTGATCGACGACGGCAGGCCTGCGCTGGAACGGGAGACTAAGTGCCGTGTTCCTTTGCCAGAACTGGAGCGCCGTTGGCTTCGCTCCCACGCGGCGTTGTTTTATTTTGGAAACATTTTCCTGCTTACCGCCGTGACGGTGGTCGCGCCTCTCGCGCTCACGGCATCTGAGGGTTCGTTGTTCGTCCGTGGTCTGCTCAGTTTTCTCCTGTTGTTGCCGGCTAACGAACTGGCTGTGCTCGCGGTGAATTACGTCGTGACGTCACTGCTTCCCCCGCAGGTGCTTCCGAAAATGTCCTTCAGGAAAGAAGGCATCCCTGACGATTGCCGGACGCTGGTCGTAGTCCCGATGTTGCTCACCACGCCGGACGCGATTCGGAATGAACTGGGCCGGCTCGAGATTCGTTACCTGGCAAATTCGGACCCGAATTTGCATTTCGCGTTGGTCAGCGATTTCGCGGACGCGCCCCTGCAGAACATGCCGGAGGACGCGGAATATTTCGAAATCGTCGCACGTGGAATCGCGCAGCTGAATGAAAGACACGGTGCCGGCCGCTTTTTTCTCTTTCATCGCCAGCGTTCCTGGAGCGAGAGCGAACAGCGCTGGCTTGGCTGGGAACGCAAACGAGGCAAGCTCGAGCAACTTAATCGTTTTCTGATGGGGGAATCCGCACCCGAGCTAGAGGATTTCCTCTGCGTCGGCGAGCGTGATGCGATCGATGACATCCGGTTTGTCATCACTCTGGACGCGGATACGCAACTGCTGCGCGACACAGCCCGGCGGCTGGTCGAAACGATCGCGCATCCCCTCAATCAGCCGCGCCTTTCTCCAGATGGCAAAACGGTGGTGCGCGGTTACACCATCATCCAGCCGCGAATCAGTGCCACGCTCCCAAGCGCAACGGCAACTTGGTTCTCACGTATCTTCGCCGATTCCCGCGGGATCGATCCTTACACCCACGCGGTCTCGGATGTTTACCAAGACCTGACCGGCGAAGGAAGTTATCATGGCAAAGGCATTTACGATTTGGCGGCGTTTCATCGCATCCTGTCTGGCCGATTTCCGGAGGCACATTTGCTAAGTCATGACCTGTTGGAGGGCAGCCACGTTCGGGTCGCGCTCGCCACTGATATCGAGCTGCTCGATGTCTTTCCGTCCAGTTACATCGCGTGGTGGAACCGGCAACACCGCTGGGTCCGCGGTGATTGGCAGATCATCGATTGGTTAAAATCTCGGGTTCCGGGTCGCGACGGCAGCGACTATCCCAACCCCCTTTCCATTTTCAATCAGTGGAAAATTTTCGACAATCTCCGTCGCAGCCTGATTCCGGTGGCGATCGTCGGGCTCTTGCTCGCCGGATGGTTCCTCTCGTCCAAACCCGCGTTATGGAGTCTGCTCGTGGTGGGGTTGTTGCTCTGGCCGGTAATCAATTCGCTCGTCGCGCTCCTGCTCCATCCGCCTCCACCGGGGACCCGGTTCTGGCGCGAGCCCCGTGATCGGCTACTCCGCTCGCTGCTCATGATGGTCTTTCTCGCGGACTATGCGGGGTTGACTCTGAATGCTATTGCGCGAGTCGCCTACCGGCGGCTCAAGTCACACCGGTTTCTTCTGGAATGGGAGACCGCGCAGGAGGCGCATCGTCGCGCGAGGAATCAGGAATGGCAGTTCGTTCTTGCCCGTTCATGGATTCCGGGCATGGCGATCCTCTTGTTCAGCCTGCTCGCGTCTGTCGGACCTGGGTCGGTATTAGCGGCGCTGCCTTTTCTGACTTTGTGGATTCTTTTCCCGCTGGCCGTCCTGCTGATCAATCGACCGGCAACCACCATCCGAGGGGGAATATTAAGCCTGGCTGATCGCAAGATGCTGCGCGCCACGGCACGACGAACCTGGCGATACTTCGACGATTTTGTCGGACCGGAGACGCATTGGCTGCCCCCGGACAATGTTCAAGAAGTACCGACGCGCGAAATCTTCCTGCGTACTTCGCCGACTAACATCGGTCTCTGGATGCTCGCGACCGTAGCGGCCAACGATTTCGGCTATGTCACACTCGACGACCTAACGGCGCGCAATCTCGCGACTCTCGAAACACTTGGGCAACTCGAGCTATTCGAAGGTCATCTTCTTAACTGGTATGACATCAGAAAGCTCGAACCGCTCCACCCGCGCTATGTCTCAACCGTCGACAGTGGCAATCTTATCGCGTGCTTGTGGACCTTCACAATCAGCTGCATGGAATTGACAGTGCGGTCCGTGCTGGACGGCGCTGCTCTTCGCGGGTTGGCCGATACGCTCGCGGTGGTGCGCCAGGTGGCAGGCACGATCGATGAAGCGAGCCGCCCGCCAGCGCTCGCTGCTCTCGAGAGACTGACCGCAAGCCCGCCAGCGAATCTAGTGGAAATCATCGCGCGCCTCCGCTCGGCTCGACAGCCGGCGAAGGAACTGGCGCAGACGTTCTTCACCGACGAGGGCGATCCGCGCGCCTACTGGCCCCGGCAGGTGGAAAAGCAGGTCGAAGCCTGGAATGGGATTATCGATCGCTATCTGCGGCCGCTGGAAATTCTGGCGGCTGCGCCGGCACAGCTAATGTCGTTAGGCACGACCGCGCATGAATGCCGGCGTGACGCCCTCGCCGCGACCTATTCTCTACGCAACATCGCCAGCGCTGGGATCACGGGAATGGCGACGCTCGTCGCATTCCAATTGCGCCGGGACGAATTGCAGCTTCCCCCACCCGTCGGCGAGTGGCTCGACAGTCTGGTCACCGAGGTGGCGCGAGCCGAACAAAACGCCACGCAGCAACTGGCGCAAATCGATGAAATCATAGGTCGCAGTGAAACGTTGGAACGCGGGATAGACTTGCGCTTTCTCTACGACGAAGAGCGCCGGATTTTTGCCATCGGCTATCAGGTAGGCGAACGGCGGCTTGATAACTCGTTTTACGATCTGCTCGCAAGCGAAGCGCGCCTAACGAGCCTTCTTGCGATCGCCCGGGGCGACGTGCCGCTGGAACATTGGTGGGCGCTCGGGCGCCCGTTCGGCTCGGCCTATGGACGGCTTCCCCTCCTCTCCTGGACCGGCACCATGTTTGAATACCTCATGCCTGTTTTGTTCACCCAAACTCATGAGGATTCGCTTCTCGATCGCGCCTGTCACGATGCGGTTTATTGCCAGATTGCCTACGGCGAAAACCTCGGTGTGCCATGGGGTATTTCGGAATCGGCCTTCAGTGCGGTCGACCGGAATCACGTCTATCAATATCACGCCTTCGGGGTGCCGGCGCTGGCTTTGAAGCGCGGTCAGGAACGCGACTTGGTCGTCGCGCCGTATGCGTCGGCCCTTGCGCTCGGAATTGAACCGGTCGCAGCGGCCAGAAATCTGCGAAAGCTCGCTCTCGCCGGCGACGCCGCCATGTTGGGGGATCACGGTTACTACGAGTCGCTGGATTTTTCGAGGCGCAGCGAACCCGGCGGCGCGACGGGAATCGCGGTGCGTTGTTATATGGTCCATCACCAGGGCATGTCGCTCCTCGCTTTCGATAACGCGTTGCATGACGGCGTGATGCGGCGGCGGTTCCATTCCGACCCGCGGATTCGTGCGAGTGAACCTCTGCTCCACGAGCATATCCCAGCCACTATTCTTCCGACAACGGGTGAAGCACACGAGGAACGGCCCCTTCCGCGGGTCACTCCGATCGCCGGTGCCGCAGCCGCCGCGCCGCACACGGCCGACACTTTGACGCCGCGGACACATCTGCTTTCCAATGGCAACTGCTCAGTGATGGTGACCAACTCCGGCGGCGGCTATCTCCGCTGGCTGGATTTCGATATTACAAGATGGCGCGCGGATACGACCCGCGACGTGCCGGGCGCGGCGTGTTACATAAGGGACCTCGATCGCGAGATAATTTGGAGCACGACCAATCAGCCGGTGCCCGTGCCCAAGTCGCGTTACACCTGGATTTTCACTCCTGACAAAGCGGAATTCCGTCGGACGACTGAGCCATGCGATACCTTTACCGAGATCGCGGTTTCCGCCGAAGACGACGCTGAGGTCCGGCTTATTACGCTGGTCAACATTTCGCGCAAAGCCTGCCGGCTCGAGTTGACCAGCTATGCCGAGCTCGCGCTGGCGCCGCATAAGACCGACCGCGCGCATCCGGCTTTCAATAAGCTTTTCATCGAAACAGAATGGCTACCCCATTGCGGGGCGTTGCTCGCCCGGCGCCGCCTTCGCGCGCCTGACGATCGCCCGATCTGGGTGGCGCATTTGATGGTGGCGGAATCACCGTCAGCCGAACCACCCGAGTTTGAGACCGACCGCGCGCGCTTCATTGGCCGGGGCCGCACTCTCGAAAATCCAGACGCGATCAGAACCAGCCTAACGAAAAGCACTGGCGCTGTGCTCGATCCGATTTTCAGTTTGCGCCGGCGGGTCACGATCAATCCCAACGGACGCTTCCAGTTTTCCATCGTGACGGTGATGGCGGACTCGCGAGAGGCGGTCATTGGACTGGCCGAACGCTACTCGGAGTTCCGCGTTTCGATCCGCGCCTTTGAAACCGCGTGGACTCGCGCGCAACTCGAGCTGCGCCGCCTCCATATCCGGCCTAACGATGTCCAGCTCTTCCAACAACTCGCCGGGCATGTCATTTTCCCACAGCCGCAATTGCGCCCTCCCCCAGCCCGCCTCGGGCGCTCGAGCGCCGGCCAGCGCGCGCTCTGGGCGCAGGGCATTTCAGGCGACATGCCGATCGTCGTCGTAACGATCGCTCACCTGCGCGACGTGGAGGTGGTGCGCGAAGTTCTCACCGCCCACACCTTTTGGCATTTGCGCGGATTGAAAGTGGATCTGGTGCTGATCAGTGAAGAGGTTCCGAGCTACGACGAACCGCTGACCGATCACTTGCGGCGGCTGGCCGAAGCTCATGCGCAGCTTACCGGCGTCGATCAACCCGGTGGCGTTTTTCTGCGATCGGCGAGCAAGATGTCAAAGGAAGAACTGAGCGTCATTCAGTCCGCGGCGCGGGCAGTATTGGTGGCGGCCCGCGGTACACTTCGCCAGCAATTGGCCGCGTCGGTGCCGATCTCTCCAAAGTTGGGCCTTCTGGCGCCCAGCAAACAAACCCACGAAGAGCCTTCGCCACCTTTGCCCTTCATGGAGTTGGCCTATTTCAACGGACTCGGCGGTTTCACTCTCGATGGAAAGGAATATGCGATCTATCTCGGGCCCAACACGCAGACTCCTGCTCCTTGGGTCAACATTGTGGCTAATCCAAACTTCGGCACCCTCGTCTCCGAGTCGGGCTCGGGCTTCACCTGGTACGGGAACAGTCAAAGCAACCGCCTGACGCCCTGGTTCAACGATCCTGTCTCTGATCCCCCTGGCTCCGCAATTTATATTCGCGATGACGATCTCGGCGTCTTCTGGTCCCCTACACCGCTGCCGGTCCGCGAGCAGGACGCCTACCGCGTCCGACACGGTCAGGGCTATTCGATTTTCGAACATAACAGCCATGCCATCGAGCAGGAGCTGGTCGTCGTCGTGCCGGTCGATTCCGCGGGCGGACTTCCGGTGCGGCTGGAACGACTACGTTTGCGCAACCTTTCTTCCCAACTCCGCAAATTGACGATCACCTCTTACGCCGGGCTCGTCCTCGGCCCTGATCCGGAGGAGACGCGGATGCACATCGCAACAAGATGGGATCTGGAGAGCCAGAGCCTCTTTGCGCGCAATCCCTACAATTCGGAATTCTGCGACCGTACGACCTTTGTCACTTCGAGTCCGCCGCCAGCTTACTTTACAGGCGATCGAGCAGCGTTTCTCGGACGAAATCGCTCCGTGCGTGATCCCGCGGCGATGAAACAAGAGCGATTGACCGGCGACACGGGCGCCGGCCTGGATCCTTGCGCCGCCGTCCAGCTCACGCTCGAGCTGGAACCGGGAGAATCGGCGGAAGTGACTTTTCTTCTTGGCCAGGCGCCTAACGAGACTGAGGCTCGCGCGCTCGTGCAACGATTTCGCGATCCTTCCAATGTCGAGGGTACGCTTCAGGAAACGCGCGGCTGGTGGGACAATCTCCTCGACACGATCCAGGTCGAAACGCCCGAGACCTCCGCCAATGTTCTGCTCAATCGCTGGCTGCTTTATCAAACGCTAAGCTGCCGCGTCTGGGGTCGCTCGGCCTTGTATCAATCCAGCGGTGCTTACGGATTTCGCGATCAACTTCAAGATGTCATGGCCCTTGTTCATGCTGCACCGCAGATCGCGCGCGAACAAATTCTGCGCGCCGCCGCGCGACAATTCGTGGAAGGCGACGTCCAGCATTGGTGGCTTCCCGAATCCGGCGCCGGCGTCCGCACCCGGATTAGCGACGATCTGCTTTGGCTCCCGTTTGTGACTACCCACTACGTGCGGGTTACGGGGGATGTTGCGATTCTCGAGGAAGTGGTTCCTTTTCTGGAAGCCAAGACGCTTGCGGAAAATGAATTGGAAAGCTTTTCCATTCCGGCGATCTCAGCCCTCAGCGCTTCCCTTTTTGAACATTGCCAGCGCGCCATTTCCCGGGCGTCAACCTCCGGTCCACACGGTCTCCCTTTGATTGGGACAGGCGATTGGAACGACGGCCTCAATCGCGTCGGCATTGGCGGCAAAGGCGAGAGCGTCTGGCTCGCCTGGTTTGAGATTTGTGTACTCAGAGATTTCGCTCAGCTACTTGAAGGGCGCAATGAGGGCGAAAAGGCGCTTCTTTACCGCGCACGCGTCGGACGCCTGGCCCAGGCAGTCGAGGATCACGCATGGGACGGCGCCTGGTATCGGCGCGGATATTTCGACGATGGCGCACCACTAGGCTCGAAGGAATGCTCGGAGGCGCGAATCGATTCCATTGCACAATCATGGGCCGCGATTTCCGGCGCGGCCGAAAGCGATCGGGTCGACAAAGCCCTGCTCTCTGTGGACGAACAACTCGTCCGAGCCGCCGAGCAGATGATTCTGCTCTTTACTCCGCCCTTTGATCAGTCACAGCAGGATGTCGGTTATATCAAAGGCTATCCGCCGGGCGTGCGAGAAAACGGCGGCCAATACACACACGCTGCAGCCTGGTTGGCCATGGCCTTTGCCCGGCAGGGCGACGGTGACAAGGCCGTTTCTCTTCTGCGTATGCTAAACCCGGTTGAACACGCCCGCGCTGCGCCGGATTACGAGCGCTACAAGGTTGAACCTTATGTCGTGGCGGGTGACGTCTACGCCTTAAAGGATCACGTAGGTCGCGGTGGCTGGAGCTGGTACACAGGCGCGGCGAGCTGGATCTATCGGGTCTGGTTGGAGGAAGTTCTCGGATTTAAACGGCGCGGCGACAGACTAACAATCGAGCCTGTTATTCCCAAGGACTGGCCCGGGTTTCGCCTGCGTTACCGCTATCAAAGCACTCACTACGACATTGCGATTGAAAACCCTGGGCATATCTCCCATGGAGTCGACGTCGTGGAGTTGGATGGTGTAGCCGTGTCTGACAAAACGATCACGCTGCGCGACGACGGCGAATCGCACACTATCCGCGTCCTCATGGGATGACCGCGCAGTTTGTAGAGCAACCGCTGATGTTGCTCCAGATTTCCCCCACAATCGAGCACTGCTGTCTTCGAGCAGGCGGTGGCGTCCGCCATACAGCAGACTCCCTTTGTTTGTTAGGCGAAGAGGCTCCTCATCCGAGTGTTAAATCGTGCTCCCGCTCCATTTCAGCTTTTGCCGGACAACGCCGAAGAATGAGAGCTCGGGCAGCACGGCCAGTGGTAGCACTTTCTCCGAGCGACGGAT
>Ga0070671_100002924_pt1 | contig 13284 bp, 12 predicted proteins | sample KBSS73metaG_FD_65341 | JGI IMG/M metagenome (GOLD analysis project Ga0070671, IMG submission 65341) | Switchgrass rhizosphere microbial communities from Kellogg Biological Station, Michigan, USA - KBS S7-3 metaG | ecosystem: Host-associated > Plants > Roots > Rhizosphere > Soil ...
GCTCGCGGCGTCCTCGTCCTAGCGGTGGGGCAAGGCCAGCGCGTCGTCCTGTGTCCTTGCGAGCGACGATTCTGACTCGTCGATTTCATCGCCGCTCCTCTGACTCGGGACACTAGAAGAGTGAGGGGAGCCGCTCCATCGGCAGCTCGATCACCACCGGGCGATCGTCCTCCAGGCCCTCGCGCACCGCACCTTCGAGGTGGTCGACCGACGGTATCCGCACGCCGACGGCGCCGAAGGCGTCGGCGTACTTGGCGAAGTCGGGGTTCACCAGCTCGGTGCCGATCACGCGACCGCCGAAGTTGTCGAGCTGGTCGCGGTTGGTGTTCCCGTAGGCGCTGTCGTTGAAGACGACGGCCACCACGTTGATGCCGTGCTGCACCGCCGTCGCCAGCTCCGACGACGTGAAGAGGAACCCGCCGTCGCCGTTGATCGACACCACCGACAGGTCGGGCCGCGCCACCTTGGCGCCGAGCGCGGTCGGGAAGCAGTAGCCGAGCGTGCCCATGTACGACGATGTGAGGTAGGTGCGCGGCGCGTACACCGGGAACGCCTGGTGGCACAGGTAGCCGACGGTCGTGGTGCCCACGGCGAGCACACCGTCCTCCGGGATGCCGCGCCGCAACGCCCGCACCATCTCGACCTGCGGGCCGACGGTCGCCAGCTCGGCGTCGAGCGCCGCCTTGGCCGCCTGCCGCTCGACGCGACGGTCGTCGCGGCGGACCCCCCGCCGGTCGAGCTCGTCGAGCAGCAGCTCCAGCGAACGGCGAGCGTCGCCTTCGATGGCGAGGGCCGGCGCGGCGTTCTTGCCGATCTCCCCCGGATCGACGTCGATGTGGATCAGCGTCTGACCGTCGTCGAGACCGACGCCCTGGTACCGCGTGCCCACGGCGAGGATCACGTCGGCGGCGGCGAGCGTGGGCTTCAGGCGCCGGTTCACCCACGCCGTGCCGACGAACAGCGGGTGGCGCTCGTCGATGGCGCCCTTGCCCTCGCGGGTGTTGAGGACCGTGGCCTGCAGGCGTTCGGCGACGGCGGTGAACGGGCCGGACGCGTCGCCGAGCACGACACCGCCGCCGGCGACCAGCAGGGGCTCGGTCGCCGAGGCGAGCAGCTCGGCCGCCCGCGCGATCAGCGCCGGATCGGGCTCGTGGACCGTCGGCGGCACGGGCGGGATCACCTCGGCCGCGGTGACCGCGGCGAAGACCTCGGGCGGGAACTCGAGCTCCACCGGGCGGGTCCGCCCGTCGAGCATCGTGGCGAACGCTTGCCGCACCGCCGCCGGGATGTCGTCGGCGGAGAGCACGCGCTGCGCCGACTTGGTGATCGGCCGCACCACGTCGAGCTGGTCGTCGATCTCGTGCGTCAGGCTCAACCCGCGACCGAGGCCGTGCTGCTCGATCTGCCCGGCGAGCAGCAGCACCGGTGACGAGCAGGCCCACGCCGTCGCCAACCCGGCACCGGCGTTGTACACCCCCGGTCCGGGCACGACGAGGGCGGTTCCGGGCCGGCCACCGATGCGGGCGTAGCCATCGGCCATGTACGTCGTCGCCTGCTCGTGCCGGGTGGTGACGAACCGGATGTCGGGCACGCCGTGCAGGGCGTCGAGCAGCTGCATGAGCTGGATGCCCGGCAACCCGAACACGACCTCGATCCCCTCGGCGCGCAGCTGCGCCGCGAGCAACGCGCCCCCCGTGCGTCCCCCCATCGCTACAGGTGCAACGTGGCGGCGGTGACCATGCGGCGATCGTCGACCGTCGACATGTACGCGTGCGTCGCGTCGAGGTGCTTGGCGGCCATCTCCGCGACCCTCGCGTCACCCTTCTCGATGGCGGCGAGGATGCGCTCGTGGTCGCGCAGCGAGGCCTTCATGATCGCCGGTGCCGGGACCGGCGCATCGGTGCGGTAGACCGCGCTCGCGTGCCCCGCCCACACGCGCTCGAGGGCACCGACGACGACGATCATCGTCTCGTTGCCACACGAGTCGACGATCGTCTTGTGGAAGCGGTCGGTGAGCTCGATGCTCAGGAGGTGGTCGCCGAGCGCGGCGGCCTGCTCGGCCACGACCGCGCGCAGCGCGGGAACCACCGTCTTGTTCCGGTCGGACCGTTCCGCGCACATCCCCGCGCACAGCGGCTCGAGCTCGCGCAGCGCAGCTCCGACGTCGGCGAGCTCGGCCGCCTTCGACTGGAGCACGAGACCGACCATGTACGCGACACGATCCTCCGTCGGCCGGTGCACGTCGGCGCCGCCGACGTTGCCCCGGCGCACCGTGATGAGGCCCTCGGTCTCGAGGATGCGCATCGCCTCCCGCACCGCAGGCGGGCCGACGTTGAAGCGGGCGATGAGGTCCTCGAGCCGCGGCACCTCGGTGAGGTCGCCGCACAGGATGGCGTCACGCAGCTCGTTGGCGACCATCTCGGCCATCCGCGGCAACCGCACGCGCCGCCCGCTCGCGGCATCCATGGCCCGCAGCGGGGGCTCGATCGGCAGGGCCACTAAGCTTGCCATCATAGCACAGATGGGGCGCCGAGCTCGGACGCGATGGCGTCGAGCTCGGCGATGAGCGGTGGTGGCAGGGGGATCCCGTCGCGCTCGCGCTGGATGCGCCGCTCGTGCTCGGGCTCGCCGGGCATCCAGATGCGGTCGACGCCCTCGGCCCGCTCGGAGGTCCGGATGTCGACGATCAGCTCGTCGGTGCGGCGGCGGAGTTCCTCGCGACCGACGAAGCGGTCGGGGTCGATGGCGAGGAACGTGAAGCCCTTGGCCACGCGGTCGCGACCGTGCACCGCCGAGTCGGTGTGCTCCGTGCGCCCGTACGAGCTGCCGGTGAGCGCGCCGCCGAGGATCTCCACCAGCAACCCGAGGCCGAAGCCCTTGTGCCCGCCGAACCACTGGAGGTGCCACACCGACGCCGCGTCCGTGTCGGTGGTCGGCCGCCCGTGCTCGTCGTTCGCCCACCCCGCAGGGATCGTGGCGTCGCCGCGCTTCTTGGCGAGCAGCACCTTGTTGCCGGCCACCGCCGTCGTGGCGATGTCGTAGACGATCGTCGGCTCTCGCCCCGTGGGCACCGCGTACGACAGCGGGTTCGTCGAGAACAGCGCCGTGATGCCACCGAACGGCGGCACCACCGTCGGGCCGTTCTGGAAGCAGAACGAGATGCGCCCGGCTTCGGCGCCGCGACGCGTGTACGCGCCGAGGGCGCCCAGGTGCGTCGCCTCGCGCACGCAGATGGCGGCGATGCCGTGCTCGCCCGACCGCTCGACGGCGAGCTCCATGGCCCGCAGACCGGCCAGCTGGCCGAGCCCGAGGCCGGCGTCGAGCCACACCGTCGCACCGTCGTCGCGCTCGACCGTGATCTCCGCGCGCGGCCGGATGTGGCCCGCGCGCAACCGCTCCACGTACATCGTGAGCAGGTGGCAACCGTGCGAGTCGACGCCGCCGAGGTCGGCTTCGACGAGCAGCTCGGCGACCGTGGTCGCGTCGGCCGCGGGGACGTCGAGCGCCTCGAGCACCCCGGCGATCGTCACCCGCAGCCGCGCCGCAGGGACGGTCTCAGACAGGGACGTCACCGACGATCGTGACGCGGTGCAAGGTCCGCTCCGCCCCACCGGTGTCGCCGACCACCGCGTGCTGCGTGCAGCGGTTGTCCCAGATCACGAGGTCGCCATCGAGCCAGCGATGGCGGTAGGTGTGCTCGGGCCGGCCGATGTGGGCGTAGAGGTGCTGCAGCAGCGGCGCGCTCTCCTCCTCCGTCCACCCGTCGAACGACGACACGTAGTTGCCGTTCACGAACAGCGCCTTGCGGCCGGTCTCGGGATGGGTGCGAACCACCGGGTGGGTGGTCGTGACCGCTTCCGGGTCGAGACCCGCCTGGGCGGCGAGCTCGGTGCCGTGGTGCACGGCCCGCAGGTGCAGCAGCGTCGCCTGCAGGCCCGGCGACAGCGACTCGTAGGCGGCGTAGGCGCTGGCGAACATCGTGTCGCCCCCCACCGGCGGCAGCGTGCGAGCGAGCAGCAACGTGAGGGCCGGCGGCGCCTTCGCATGCGTGGTGTCGGCGTGCCACGTCTGGGTGATGGGGTTGGTGTCGAAGATCTTCATGATCCCCGGGTAGCCCTCGATCGAGGGCACGTACGGGTGGATCGAGATCTCGCCCCAGAGGGCGGCGAAGGCCAGCTGGTCATCGGGGGTCATGGCGGCCTGTCCGCGGATGCAGATCACCTGGTGCTCGAGGAACGCCGCCTTCACGGTGGCGAACGTGGCCTCGTCGGGCAGCACGCGGAGGTCGAGACCGGTGAGCTCGGCGCCGAGCGCGCCTGCGAGTCGCCTGACCGTCATCGCCTGACCGTCACCCCCATTTACGCCATCATAGCAATGATGGGCTCAGTCGGGTAGCTGAAAGCTGTCCCGGTCGCTCTCCGCCGGCTGGCGCCCGATGCGGAACGGGCTGAGGGGGGCATCGACGAGGAGGAAGCGCTCCCAGTCGGTGGCGACGGTGCTCGCCGTCTTGCGCCACGCGACGAGCTCCTCGTCGGTCCACTGGACGGCTTCGAAGGCCCCCCACTGCGCCCACGTGGGGATCGACCACAGCAGGAAGGCCTCGCTGTCGTTGCGCATGGCCGTGACCCACGCACCGGCGAGCGTCCAGCCGAAGCGCTCGTAGGCCGAGACCGCGTGCTCGCGCACCAGCTCGAGGAAGTCCCACGCCGAGCCCGGCCGCACGTGCACGAGCTCGTGGGCGTAGGTCTCGCCCTTCACGCCGGCCGCGCACAGCTCCTCGATCGTCATCGTCCACGGCGCCGGCACGAGGATGCGGTCGAAGCCCGACTTGCGGAACTGCGCCGCCCGCGCCCACCACGCCGCGAGCGCCGGGTCCTGCAGGCTCGGATGGTTGAACTCGTGGCGGAACGAGTCGGCCAGGCCTTCGAAGCCGTCCTCCTCCCAGACGTTCACCACCTCGGGCCACTGCCGGGTCGAACCGACCGTGCCCCACACGCCGTAGCAGAGCTGGTGGCGCTCCTTCTGGGCGATCGGGGACCAGTTCGCCGTCATGTGGTGCATGTAGTTGGCGCGGTTGTGCCCGATGATGTCGATGAACTCGTGGATGTAGACCTTCTCGTTGGCCATCGTCGTTTTGTATACATCATGGCCATGACACTCACCTCACGGGTCGCCCTCGTCACCGGTGCCGCGAGCGGCATGGGCCGGGCCATCACCGAGCTCCTGACCGCCCAGGGCGCCTCGGTCGCGGCCCTCGACCGCAACCGGCCCACCGTCGGCGCGCTCCCGGTGGTGTGCGACCTCGCTGACGCCGGCGCCATCCCGGCCGCGGTCGCCGACGCGCGGGACGCGCTCGGCCCGATCGGCATCCTCGTGAACGCGGCCGGCGTGCCGGCCGGGGGCGAGTGGGACGCACCCGACTTCGAGGCGCAGTGGGAGCTCGCCATGACGGTGAACCTCAACGCCATGATGCGCGTCACCCGGGCGTGCATGCCCGACCTCCTGGCCGACGGCGCCGGTCGCATCGTGAACATCGCGTCGACCGAGGCGCTTGGGGCGACGCCGCGCACGATGCCCTACACGGTGTCGAAGCACGGCGTCGTGGGCTTCACCCGTTCGCTCGCCGTCGAGTTCGCACGGCGCGGCGTCACCGCCAACGCCATCTGCCCCGGCCCCATCGCCACGGGCATGACAGAGGCGATCCCCGACGCCGACAAGGACAAGTACGCGCGGCGGTTCGTGCCCGTCGGTCGCTACGGCCGGCCCGAGGAGGTCGCCCACCTCGTCGCCGCCCTCGTCGCGCCGGCCGCCAGCTACGTCAACGGCACCGTCATCCCGGTCGACGGCGGCATGACCGCCACCGGCCACTGAAGGGCGACGTCAGCGACTGCCGACGACCAGGTGCTTGAGCTCCTGGAAGGCGCGGATGCCCGCCGCGCCCCGCTCGCGCCCGTAGCCGCTCTGCTTGTAGCCACCCATCGGCGTGTACGCGCTCGCCCAACCCGTGTTGACCTGCACCGTGCCCGACCGCAGCCGGTTGGCCACCGAGAGGCCGAGGGTGAGGTCGCCGGTGTAGACGCCGTTGGACAGGCCGAGCTCGTGATCGTTGGCGATGGCCACCGCCTCGTCGACGTCGTGGTAGCCGAGCACGGTGAGCACGGGGCCGAAGATCTCGCGCTGCGCGCTCGGATCGGCGTTCGACGACGCGTCGATCACCGTGGGCTCGTAGAAGAACCCGCGGTCGAGGCGGGCCGGGCGCCTCCCGCCGGTGGCGACGCGCCCGCCGGCAGCCTGCGAATCGGTGACGATCCCGTGCACGCGGTCGAGCTGGGCGGCGCTGATGAGCGGGCCGATGAAGTTGGCCGGGTCAGAGGGGTCGCCGATCGGGAGGGTCGAGGCGGCGGCCGCGATCGCGTCGACGACCGCGGCGCGGTGCTGCTCGGGCACGAGCACGCGCGTCTGGAGCGCGCACCCCTGACCGGCGTGCGACGCGAACACCGGCATGGCCGCGGCGACCACGCTGCCGATGCCCGTGGGGGCGTCGAACACATCGGGCAGGTGCAGCGCGACGCTCTTGCCGCCGAGCTCGAGGATCACCCGCTTCAACGACGGCGCCGCTTGGCCGGCGATGGCGCGACCGACCGACGTCGAGCCGGTGAAGGACACCACGTCGACACCGGGGTGCGTCGACAGCAGAACACCGCCCTCGTTGCCGCCCTCGGGCACGACGTTGAGCACGCCCGGCGGGAGGTCGGCCTCCTCGGCGAGCTCGCCGAAGACGGTTGCCTCGAGCGGCGTGAGCGGGCTGGGCCGGAGGACGACGGTGCATCCGGCGAGCAGCGCGGGGAACACCTTCCACACGTTGGTGATCAGGGGGAAGTTGTAGGGCGTGATGGCAGCCACGACACCGGCCGCTTCGTACCGCCGCAGCGACATGCGCACCGTCGAGCCGACGAGGTGACCATCGAGCGGCACCTCGTTGTGCTCCCACTCGGGCAGGCGGCCGTAGAGGTCGAGCAGCTCGCCCACGCTCTGCAGCGCCATGCCGACCTGCGCCATCTCGGTGACGCCGCGGGGGCAACCCGCCTCCTGGATCACGGTCTCGACGAGGATCCCCCGGCGCGCCTCGAGGGCGTCGCCCAGGCGGCGCACGGCCGCGATGCGCTCGGCCGGCGCCATGGTCGGCCACGGCCCACGGTCGAAGGAGCGGCGGGCGGCGAGGATCGCCGCCTCGGTCTGGGACGCCGACGCCGTCTCGACGGTCGCCACCACCTCTTCGGTCGCGGGCGACGACACGTCGAGCGGGGCCCCGTCGCCGGTGATCCACCGTCCGTCGACGAACGGTCGACGCGCCGCTACCAAGTCCGTCACGCGAACCTCCCCCGGTCGTGGTCCGAGCAGAATACGAGCCAGGTAGCTGGAATACAAGCCGACTACGCTCCTCCAGCGGTGCCGATCAAGCCCTCGCCCGCCGTCGTGCGGGCCGCCGAGATCCTCGACTTCCTGGCCCGCACGCCGCGGCACCCGCAGTCGTTGTCGGAGGTCGCCCGGCGCACCGGGATCAGCAAGGCGACGTGCCACGCGCTGCTGCTCGGACTGGTCGATGCCGGGCTGGTCGCCCGCCACGACGCCAGCCGCCGCTACGGCCTCGGCCCCGTGCTCATCCCGTTGGGCGAGGCCGCCGCCGTCGGCCACGAGGTGGCCCGGTTCGCGCGGCCCGAGATGGAGCGCCTGGCCGAGGCGCTGCTCATGCCCGTGCTCGGGGCCGTGCAAGCGGGCAGCCGCTTGGTGGTCGTCGCCAGCACGCCGTCGCCGCGACCGTTCGGCGTCAGCTTGCCCATGGGTCATGCGGTCCCGTTCGTCCCGCCCCTCGGCGCCGCCTACGTCGCCTGGTCGTCGCCGGACGCCGTCGAGGAGTGGTTGGCGCGGGCCCCGGAGCCGCTCACCCCCGACGAACGGGCGCACGTCGCCGCCGCGCTGGCGCTCATCCGCGAGCTCGGCTTCGGGGTGACGCTCGACAGCGGCGTGCGCGTCGAGCTCGGCGACACCATCGCCACGCTCGTCGAGCATCCCGACGCCGACGAGGTGCGGGCGAAACGCGACGAGCTGATCCGCCGGCTGGCGGGCCGCGACTACCTGCCAACCCGCTTCGCTCCCGATGCGACGCACCGCATCACCCAGATCTCGGCGCCGGTGTTCGACCACCACGAGGAAGTCGTCATGATCGTGGCCGTCACGGCCATCGGGCTCGAGCTCGGCCGCGCCGGCATCCTCCAACACGGCCGCGCCGTGCGCGCCGCCGCCGATCGCGTCACCGTCGCCATCGGCGGCGCGCCGCCCGCCGCGGCGTGATGGACGACGTGCGGTCGTGGCTGGCGTCGGTCATGGCCGACGCGCCCACCCACGCCGACCCACGCGACCTCACGGGTCTCGACGAGGCGTTCGAGCGGCGCCTCGTCCGCGAAGCAGGTGCGCGCGGCTGGCTGGCGCTCGAAGGTGAGGCGCGCGCCGCGTTCAACTTCGAGGTGGCCCGCGCCGACGCACCGCTGGTCGACACCGCGGTCACGCTGATCGGCGGGCTCCTCGCCGTCCATCGGCCCCACCTCCTCGGACCGGTCGTCGCCGGTGAGGTGACGGCGTGCATCGCCTACACCGAGGCCCAGGCCGGCAGCGACCTCGCCGCCATCGAAGCGGTCGCCGACGAGACCGACCGAGGATGGGAGCTGCGAGGCCGGAAGGTGCTCGTCACCGGTGCCCACAAGGCCGACTGGTGCGTGACGCTCGCCGCCAGCAACTTCGACGTGCCCCCACGCGAAGGCATGAGCATGTTCCTCGTCGACATGCGCGCACCCGGCGTGCGCGTCGAGCGCCGACCGACGATGAACGGCTGGGACCTCGGTGACGTCTACTTCGAGGACGCGCCGGCCCAGCTGCTGGGCGTGCGCGACGGCGGATGGCGCCAGCTCGTCACCGCGGTGGCGGCCGAGCGGTCGGGCATGTTCTGGCTCGGCTTCGCCCGCCACGTCCTCGACCTGCTCGTCGACCACGTGCGCGGCCACGACGACGTGCTCGCCCGCGACACGCTCGGCCGGTTGGCCGCGGAGTGGTCGGCCGCCGAGCAGCTGTGCTGGCGCGTCGTGCGCGAGCCCGACGACGCCGTGCTCCCGTCGATGGCGAAGATCGTGACCACCGAGCTGCTGCAAGACCTCGCGCAGACGGCATCGGAGCTCGCCGGCACCGACGGTGTGCGATGGGCACCGCTGTTCGGTGATCCCGCCGGTCGCTTCGGCTACGAGTACCTCGAACGGGTGCACGGCACGATCAGCGTCGGCGCCAACGAGGTGCAGCGCGACACGATCGCCCGCTTCGGGTTGGGGCTGCGGTGACCGTCCGCGATCTCGTGACCCAGGCGCGCCTGATCGGGTGGGAGGCGGAGCCGTCGACGTTCCACACGCGCGTGCTGGCGAGCGAGCTCGGGTGGTCGGGCCACGGCCTCGCCGCGGTGGTGCTCGATCCGTCGCTGGTGCGCGACGCGGCCAGCGCGGACGTGTTGCTCGTGCCCGTCGACGGGGGCGTCGGCGAGGTGCCGGTCGGCGATGCGGTGATCGAGCCGGTCGCCACGCTCGACGGCGATTGGGCGCGCGTGACGATCGCCGCGCCTCCCGCGCGCACGTTGGCGTGCGACGTCGCCCGGGCCGAAGCGGTCGCCGCCATCGTGCTGTGCGCCGACGCCCTCGGTGCCGCCGAGGCGGCGCTCGGGGCGACCGTCGCCCACGTGAAGGCGCGCGAGCAGTGGGGCCGGCCGCTCGGCTCCCTGCAGGTCGTCCAGCACCGGTGCGCCGACATGCTCATCGCCGTCACCGTCGCCGAAGGTGCCGTGCTCGCTGCCGCCGACGCCGATGACCTCGTCCTGGCGGCGTCCTACTGCAAGGCGGCGGTGATCGAGCGCTGCCGCCGCGTCACCGCGTCGGCCCACCAGCTCGCCGGCGGCCAAGGGATCCTCGCCGACGCCCCGCTCCACCGCTGGTACCGCCGAGTGAAGATGGCCGAACCGGTCCTCGGCACCAACCGCCACCACCGCGCGGTCATCGCGGCGTCGCTCCTGACCCCCTGACCCGCCCGTTCTTTGTCGGATCTGCCCGGCTCAGCCGGGCAGATCCGACAAAGAACGGTGTCAGCGCGGGGCGCGGGGCAGGCCGAGGGTGCGCTCGGCGATGAGGTTCTTCTGGATCTCGGAGGTGCCGCCAGCCGTGGTGAGGATCGGCGCGTACCGGTAGGCGTGCTTGAGGACGCCACCGATGCGGAGTCCTTCGGGACCGAGCGCATCGAGCAGCGCGGCGGCGGCGCGGCCGTACGCCTCGGTGCCGAACAGCTTGGCCTCGGCGCCCTCCTGCTGCGGGATGCCGCTGGTCGCCGCCCACGCGGCACGCATCCCGAGCAGATCGGCGACCTCCTTGTCGATGGCGACGCGCGCCAGCCGCGCGCGGACCGACGGGTCGGTGCTCGCCGCCAGCTCCTCGACCGCGGCGTCGTACAGCGCCGTGATGTCGCTGACGCCCCCCGCCACCCCCCGCTCGAACGCGAGCGCCACGAGCATGACCTGCCAGCCGCCGTCGACCTCGCCGACGCGCCACTCGTCGCCGACCCGCACGCCGTCGTAGAACGTGATGTTCGTGCGCTTGCCGCTCAACGTGCGCACGGGCTGGATCTCGATGTTGGGATCGTCGAGTCGAACGAGGAAGAACGTCAGCCCGCGGTGCTTGGGCACGTCGGCGTTCGTGCGCGTGAGCAGGAACGCCCATGTCGCCTCCTCGGCCAGGCTCGTGAACATCTTCTGCCCGGTGATCACCCACCCGTCTCCGTCGCGCACGGCCGACGTCGCCGCGGCCGCCACGTCGGATCCCGACTCGGGCTCGGAGTAGCCGAGGCACGGGATCGCCTCCCCCGCCAGCAGCGGCGCCAGCACGTGCTCCTTCTGCCAGGGTGTGCCGACGTGGCCGAGGATGAACGCGATCATCATCGTGTTGGCCATGCCGTCGTACGGCGAACCGGACAGCTCGAGCTCGCGGAACAGCGCGGCGAGCTCGTCCGCGCTGCGCCCCTGCCCGCCGAGCTCCTCGGGCAACGCCGCCGCGACCCACCCTCTGGCCGCCAACGCCCGGTGCAGCGCCCAGTCGTGGTGGGTGCCCGTGCGAGTCACCCGGTCGTGCACCTCGGGTGTCAGGTGGGCGGCGATGACCGCGCGCACCTCGTCGCGGAACGCCTTCGTCGACGGATCGTCGCGGAAGTCCATCAGCGCGCCGCCTCGAGCAACGTGGCGAGCCGGGACAGCTCGACCGCCGGATCGCCCAACTGCGCCGGCCACCCGCGCGCCCGCCGGTAGTGCAGCTGGATGTCGTGCTCCTCCATGACCCCGTAGCCCCCGTGGTGGTGGAGCACCCGACCGGTGAGCGTGCGGGCCAGGTCGGTGGCGAAGAGGAACGCCATCGACGCGTCGATCGCGAACCGTGACCGGTCGCCGTCGTCGAAGCGCCACGCGGCCCGGCGGACGAGCAGGCGAGCGCCGCTCAACGGACCGGGAAGCTCGGCCAGCCCGTGCTGGATCGCCTGGAACGACCCGATCGGCACTCCGAACTGGTGGCGCTCCCGCACGTACGCGACGCCGAGGTCGAGCGCGGCGTCGCACAGGCCGACGAGGGCGGCCGCGGTGAGCAGGCGCCACTCGTCGAGGGCGTGGTCGTGCCGCGCGCCATCGCCGACCACCTCCGCATCGGCGAGCGACCGGTCGGCGAGCGGCAGCGCGGCCGTGTTGGGCACGGGCGCGTCGGGCACCGCGCCGCGCGCCACCACGAGCTCGTCGCCGACCCGCGCCACCACGGCCGACGCGATCGCGCCGGCCGGCACGAGCCGCCCGTCGCCCCGGAGCGCGAGCGTGACGATCTCGTCGTCGAGCACCACACCGGCACCTTCGAGCGCGCGCGTCGCGACGACGTGCTCGACGAACGGGACGGGCGCCAGGTGACGTCCGCCCGCCTCGGCGCACAGCACCAGCTCGAACAGCCCGGCGCCGCCGCCCGCCATCGCCATCGTGAGCGCGCCGGTCTCCCCCAACCGCGTCCAGAGCTTCGGTGCGAACCCCGTCGCCTCCGCCGCCCGGACGACCTGGCTGGGGCTCTCCCGGGCGAAGAACGTGGAGAACAGGTCGGCGACGGCCGCCTGGTCGTCGGTCAGGTCGAGGTTCACGCCCGCTCCCGGTCCCACGTCGTCGCCGTGACGCCGCGGTCGCGCAGCACGAACTTCTGCAACCGCAACGTCGTCGCGTTGCGCGGCAGCTCGTCGACGACGTCGATGTAGCGAGGCGTCATGTACTTCGGCATGCGCTCGGCGAGGTGAGCGCCCAGCTCGGCGGCGTCGACATCGCCCTCCACCGCGACCATCACCTCGTCGCCGCCGAACGCGTCGGGCACGCCGTAGGCCGCGCAGCCGACGACCCCAGGGAAGTCGAGCACGAACGCCTCGACCTCGAAGGAGGAGATGTTCTCGCCGCGCCGGCGGATCGTGTCCTTCATGCGGTCGACGAAGTAGAACCAACCATCGTCGTCCTGCCGGAACGCGTCGCCGGTGTGGAACCAACCGTTGCGCCACGCGTCGGCCGTCGCCTCCGGAACCCCGTAGTAGCCGGCGTTCAGCGTCCACGGCTCCGACGTGCGCACGATCAGCTCGCCGACCTCGCCGGTCGGGACCTCGAAGTCGAGCTCGTCGACGATGCGCACCTCGGCGCCCGGCCACCCGTCGAGGAGGCGGCCGCACGTGGCCCACGGCCCGTGCTCCCACCCCGTGGCGATCACCGCGGGCACCTCGGTCATGCCGTAGCACGTGGCCACGCGCACGCCGAAGCGCGCTTCGAACGCCTCCATCTCCGGGATCATCGGCCCGAGGATCATGCGCTGCAGCGGGTTGTCGGCATCGTCGGCGCGCCGAGGGGCCGCCCACAGCACGCCCGTCATCGGGCCGACCAGCGCGGCGGCCGTCGCACCCGTGCGCCGCACGTCGTCCCAGAACGTCGTCGCGCTGAACCGGCCCTGGTGGATGAAGCGGCCGCCACGCCAGGCCACCTGTTGCAGGGCGCCGAGCCCCGCGTTGTGGAACATCGGCATGGGCACGAAGAGCGCCTCGCCGCGCCCCACGGTGTCAGCCGGAACCCATCCCCAGTAGCCGCGTGCCGCCGCCCACGGCACCACGACCGCTTTCGACGGCCCGGTGGTCCCCGACGTGAACAGCAGC
>Ga0070671_100002928_pt1 | contig 13276 bp, 8 predicted proteins | sample KBSS73metaG_FD_65341 | JGI IMG/M metagenome (GOLD analysis project Ga0070671, IMG submission 65341) | Switchgrass rhizosphere microbial communities from Kellogg Biological Station, Michigan, USA - KBS S7-3 metaG | ecosystem: Host-associated > Plants > Roots > Rhizosphere > Soil ...
AACGACGCTCTCACACTCTGCCTTTTTATAAACAGAGTCTAAGTACCTTTCGCCAAGGTCTGGGGAGATGCCGACTATGGTGTCTCCTAAACTGAACTCAGGAGCTAACCGTTGGATTGCTGCTAGGACGGTCCCGGTGCTTCCTCCTACCAGTAGGTGATAATCTCGAACGAAGGCAAAACAACTTTCAATCGTTTCATCTTCGCTTATTTCCACAACTACGTCCGGATTAAGAAGCTCGGCAAGTTTGGGTCTTACACTTGTACCTATACCGGGGATGCTTCTTCTCCCTGGCTTGCCACCGAACGTGACTGAGCCCACCGGTTCCACGGCCACGATCTTGATACTTGGGAATTCCTGACGAAGGCGCTCTGATACACCACAGAGAGTACCCGTAGTGCCGGTCCCAACAAAAAGCCAATCGACTTTATCGAACTCGGCCGCAATCTCATTTCCTGTTTGCTCAGCATGAACATTCTTGTTGGCAATGTTTGCATACTGATTGAGCCAGACCGCGTTCGGATCGGAACAAAGAATGTTGTCTATTACCTTGAGTCTAGTTCCAAGGAATCCTCCCGCGGTATCACGATCTCGAACGACTATAACCTCCGCCCCATGGAGTTCCATTTCTCTTACAGTAGCGTAATTGGCGTTTGGGTCGGTTACGCAAATGAACTTGTAACCTTTCACTGCACATAAAAAACTAAGCGCTAAACCAAGATTTCCCGATGACGATTCGACTATTGCTGTCTTGCCTGGTTTGGCAATGCCTCGTTTTTCCAAGTCCCCAAGGAGGCCTAAAGCAGTCTTTATCTTGATCGAACCGGTAACATTGAACCCTTCCAACTTTAGAAACACGTCGTGACATCCAGCAAAAGCGCGGAGACGATAAAACAGTTCACGAAAAATCAGATCTACGGGCGACTCGATAATCATAGGTTCACCAGCTGATGAAAGATTAGTCTTGTCTCAGTACCGCCGAAGGCACTGGACTGTCCAAACCTCATATCCATCAGACCGATGAGACATCAGCCGCACCGGCCACCACCGTCACCTCAAACCGTGTCGGCGTCGGCGCATCAAAACAGAGTACTACCTGGATGCTGTGACTCTGGTATAGGCAGCAACTGGAGGAACTACCTTGCCAAAAAAGAGACTAGCAAAGCGAAAAAATAAAGATAACTGTAAGTTTTGACAGGTGTTGTCTGCCTTTAAAGACAATAAGAGACAGTACGGCAATAAACCTCTAAGGAGTACAACGAAAGCGGCTAACTAAGCGGCTAACTATTAGTCTGTTAGCGGAAGAGCAACTCGGCAAAGCACTGGAGCAGGAGGCGAGAGCGAAAGATTCCAAAATGAGGAACACACCGAGAAGCACAGACGAGTTGGCTCATGATCGTACTTATATGGCGTGGGGTAGGTCGGTAATGGCTCTCGAACGCACCTTGATGGCCTGGATTCGCACATCGCTTTCCCTGATAGGTTTTGGTTTTGCGATCTTCAAATTCCTCCAGATCATGCAGCATGAGGGAACGCCTGTACGCGCTCCGCGGAACCTCGGTTTATTCTTTATTCTTCTAGGGATGGGTTTACTAATAATCGCGATCATTCAGTTCCAGAAAGCAATGGCTAAGATTAGACAATTCTCGGGGCACAAACCACAGTTCTCCTTATCGTTAGTTGGAGCGATTGGCGTCCTTACGGCTGGCTTGATTACCGTGCTAAACCTTTTCTTCGGCTTCGGTGGATTCTGAGTAAGGGTTATTCGTGGTGATCCAAAGGCCAAGTCTCAAACCAAAGGCCAACGCGATTAATCATCAATATCGATCCTTGGAAAAATGCCCTTTCCTCTCGCAAACAGGAACTTGAAATTTACACGGAAGAGGTTGCCGACGAATTGTTTAGGCTGGCCTTTGGAGCCAGCAAACTCGGCATGGTAGATGAACTCAACCGCAAATCTTTTTTTTGCTATATAACCTATGGTGCCACGTACCCTGACCTTTTCCAGGAACCCGTCGTCGAGCCGCCAGAACGGCTCTACATCAGCGACCGTATAGAAGGTTTTAGGTTTCCACGCTTTGTCACCCTTTGCGAGCGGGATCTCTACGGCGACGCGATCGCGAAATCGAGGCTGGGATGTAGTTTTGTGGTTCTGGAAAAAAAGCCTGTACTCGTAACGCCCAAAGTTGAAAATGTTCAGCTTCCCTGTGTTCGGCACGAACACCCGCACGCCCCCAACGGGGCGAACCTCAAAGCTGTTCGACGTGTGGTAGTTGTCGGTGGGTGCGAAGAGCGTCCCCGCCCACAACTCTAACCACCCGGCCGAGGCCTTTTTCGCGTAAGGTCGATAGGTGAAGCCCGGCCCCGTGATTCCGAGCGTGGTTAGTTTCTTTTCTGGTGCGTAGACAAGAACGTTATATTGCCACGCGATCCACTTTTCATTAATGGGCATCGCAAAGACGAGGCTCGGCCGGTATTCGTTCCAGATGTTGTTGTCCTGTGCCGCGGCTTGTATTGAGAAAATCGCGATGACGAGAAGGACGTTCGCATGATATCGATATTTCCTACGTTGTCGCATTGGGTGGACAAGGCCTCTCTTCTTGATCTATTACGGCTCAAGTTAATCGCGACACAAAACCTGCATAACTGTTAAAACTTACAGGTTCGGCACGAATGCAATAATGGATTAAGACGCTACTGAGCACCAGTGCCTTAACCACCAACGCGGATCCCACGTGTTCAATTCCAACCAGACCTGTCAGTTCTGACAGGTTCATTCCTCTCGTTATCCAAATACCTTTTAAAGGACTTTAAGTGCTTTTGGGATCGCCAGATCCACAATCCAAGGCACGCCGCTGGATGCGGAAGAGCTTTAGGGGCACGTTTACGGGCGGGCCACGACGCTTTGGGCCAACGTCGCTAGAGAAGCGAATAAGGTTCAGATAGAACCAACAGACTGCTCGTCATATTTCGCGGAACCTGCGGCATATAGTGACTGTAACTTCAATTTGGATCGGCGGGATGTAGTTTAAGAAAACCCCTTATCTTCTTCTATGCCATTCCCTTATTCACACGACTCCCTATTTCGCATCTTTGGCCCACTGTTTGAATTAGGAGTGTCTGATCGAATTGTGCAGCTAGCGGTCACGAGTACGGTCGAGTTTATGATCTGAACGACATAACTCTTCACATTGACAAATTCGTTGAGCTTGGGTTGGCCGGAAGTGATCAAAGCGACGGCTACGCAGAGCAGAGAGGCAACCTAATACCCCTTCTGACGCACGCCGTGGCTTCGCGCCTGGTTCTTGATGAATTCGTGCCAGGAAGGAAAGCCAAAAATTGCACGTTCGCGCCAAATTTTTTCAAGTATGGAGTGTAGAGACACTATGAATGAGAACACCATTCCTGAAACTGTTTTGGCGGCGCTCGGGTTGTGTGAGAAACAGATTGAACGACGGGTTAATGAGCCGTCCAGCAACTCGCCAGTGTTCTCAACGAACACGATCGAGAGACAACTGATTTGGTCATCTCGTAAACCCGACGATTGGGAGGTCCTCATTTACAAGCAAACTGAGGGTTGGGAAGCGTGTTTCTTTCGATGGCCGATCCATCACGAACATGCGACAGGATCCTCATTCAATTCGGTGCGACAGCGGGCTGAGCAACGAATACACATCCTTGAAGCGGGCGGTCTAAAGAAAGCCGAGTGGCGGCGAACAATTCACTGATGCTGGCACTTCAGGCTATGGAGAACAAAGAAGCTGGCTGCCCCGAGGGCAGAACTTAACGAAGGAGAGCGGAGATGAAATTACACAAAACGATCTTGTTAATCATAGTGGCAATGGTGCTCACTGTGGGGGTATCGAAGGCTCAAGTGAAGCAGAAGATTTCTGATGAGCAGCTGACAGACCTTCTGGGCCGCATTGATACGAGCGCTAGTCATTTCGCCAAGAGTGCGGACAAGGCGATGGACAAGGGCGGTTATAACGGCTCGGCGCGAGAGAACGAGCTGAATGACATCCTAAAGAGGTTCACACGCGCAACTGCGGCGTTGAAGAATGATCATTCGGGGCCACACGCCAAAGAGCACTTCGAAACCGTGCTGCACATTGGAGTGGGTATCGAGAACTTCTTGAAGAAATACCCTCTGGACGGTGTGCAAGAGGATTGGGCCACCTTGCGGTCCGATCTCGGCGAACTGACGACTGGTTTCAATATCACGTGGGAAGAAGGGCATGCAATAGGTGCTCCTGTAGGTGGGACTGACGTCAAGAATTTGTGCCAACACATTGAGGATGTCGCCGATCATTTCAAAGAGAGTCTCGACCATGCGCTCGACAATTCGAAGCTGAACGGTACTGCAACTGAGGATGAGATTAACCAATACCTCCGAGACTTTCGTGATGCGACCAACAGTCTTCAGGATCATTACAATGAGGACAGGGCGAAGGACGACGCAAAAGAGGTTCTTACGAGGGGTAGCAAAATCGATGGCTTCGTAAAGAAGCACAAAGATGCAATCCCGTCGGACACGCTTGCGATGTGGGGTCCGGTGCGTCTCGACTTGGATCGGCTTGCGAAGCACTACGGAGTAAGCTGGCGCTGACATTGATTTCGTCGGCGAGAAGGTTGGCGAGGTTGGTGAAGGAAATAAGGCCTGACGTCTTTGCGGCGCAACAAGGCGCCTATGGTCAGAGGTTTGTTACTCGGGGTGTGGCGGCGACTTTAAAGGAGGAAGAGGGCCAGCAATCACACCCCCGAGGGTGGGCCGGGATTTAGGGGCAGACCCCGGCCCACCAGGAACATCGGCACTTGAAATCTGCTAGTTGTCCTGTTGGTAGTCTGGTGATACTTCAAATAGGGAAATGAAAATGCATTTAGACGCTTATAGTCGTCTTTTGCTGTTCCCTTACTGGCGATACCCGGCAGTTTCCGCCGTTTTGCAGTTGGGCACCCGGCGTTTCATAAAGCTACCAGAGAGGCAAGTTCAGACGGTTATTTAAAAAGTAGACCGTCGTCCAGTCTGCGGCATTTATTGGGCATGTCAATCTAAGCCATGAGCTTGCTAAAAAGGGAGTGAGAGCTATGCAACGCTTTCTCAGTATTGCACAGCCACAGATAACGTCGAATGGAGATGATTGGGGAACGATTGGCCTGTTGCGTGCACGAATTGTGGCGAGTCTATTTGGGTGTTGGCATCGCCGGATGAGTTGGCCCATCACGCGCGGGCGCCAGTCTTATCGCGCCTGTCTGAGATGCGGGATGTGTCGAAGCTTTGATCCAAAAACGTGGAAAACTTTTGGCCCATTTTACAATCGTAACTAAGGCGAATTTCGGGAAATGCGTGATCTCATGACGCTTCTACGAGATCAACCCATTCACGATCAGAGCATTAACTGGAAGCAAGAAATGTTTGCACTACAATCCTGGGTTATTTTTGGACTAGTCATCGGCGCTCTCAGCAGGTTAGTTCTGACAGGCAGCGACCGGATGCGTTGGCTCGCGACGCTGGCATTTTGTGTCGCGGGATCAGTGATTGGCGGTTTTGGGGCAGCATGCTCTGGAATCGAAGTATTGAGTTTCAGCCGGGCAGCCTTTTCCTTTCGTTGCTGGGCGCTATTGTGCTAGTGCTGATCGTACACAAGATCGGCCGGGGCGCAGCCATCAGTTGAGATGGACCAGTCTAATGCGCGCCGTTGCGTAGCCCGGCTCGAAGGCGGAAGTTGTGTGAGTTGTCGGGTGTAGCAGCTCGGGACCGATACTGGGGCATCCCGGGCTCATCGATTAAGCGGGAGAGCCTGGCCGTTATCTCAGCGGATGGGCCGGATGGCCGGACAAAATTCAGCCCATCCAAACGCGGCTAAGTTTTGACAATCAATCCTTCTCTATAATCTTCGGTTCCGAAGTCCCTTCAGAATGACAACAAAGGATCAGAAGTCCCCTGATCCAAAGACAAACCAGCGCTGTCTCTCCGGCATCCCTCTGCTCCGCTTAGCCCAGCATCACCTTCATCCCGTGATCATTTCCCCCCTCGCACAACATATCAATGTCCGGTCCAGGGCTGCGATTGCTTAGGCCCAAGAAACCGGACGGAGAGAATTGGCTCTGTTTTTCGCTGGCAGGCATCGACACGGACGGTAACCTCGACGCGATTGCGCCTGGACGCGGCTCCCGCTTTGTGGGGATCAATAGCAACGGCGCCGGTCCAAGTAACGACAGATGCCTCGTCAGAAAATCCGCTTCACCGACGTCACTAACACACCAGCGGATCCATAGAGCCTATTTCTGTGCTTCTTGTAAGTTGATTGAAGATGAGGATGCAACTGTGGAGCAGATGGGCTCGAACCGAAGAACTATGAGTTTCTGGACAAAGCTTCAAATATTTGGATTCTCCTCCCTTTTGGTTTCACAATCGGTATTGTAACCCACTGAAAATACACACGTTAAGTCTTCAGCTAGTTTAAAACCCCATTTGGTACAGCGATTGTTAATCAAAGGGCAGATTCTCACGATCTACAGATTCTCACGATCTAATTTTGGGTCAGCCGGCAATATTTTACTTGAAGTGAACTTTCCTAATTATAAAGAGGAAACTAAGAACATGAATCAACTGAGAATTAAATCCCTGCTCATCGCAATGGCGGCGCTGGTGGTTTTCGCCAGTGCAATAGTGGCCCAAGTAACCGGTGGAGCGGTAACAGGAACTGTCCTTGATCTCAACGGCGCTGCCGTGGGCGGTGCCACCGTGTTACTTAAGGACAAAGCGCGTGGACACGATTTTACCGCGGTTACGACGAGTGCGGGATCTTACGAGTTCCCCAATGTGCCGACGGGAACCTATACGATGACTGTTACGGCTACTGGTTTCGCCGAGTCGACCGGCGAAATCATAGTTAACCTTAACCAAAAAGCGACAGCCAACGTGACGCTTAACGTCGCTGGCGCCAGTGCGGTCGTTAACGTTACCAGTGGGATCGAAAATATCGTCCAGACGGATACCTCTCAAATAGGAATGACAGTTAAGGCGCAGGAATTCCTGGACTTGCCTGTCAATGGAAATCCAAATAACCTCGCGCTTCTCGCTCCGCAGGTGGTCTCCCCACCGATCGGGGTGTCCGGCGCCGGGGCGATAACCGGTGGCCTGCGCCAGAGGGCCAATAGTTTCACCGTCGACGGCGTTGATAATAACGACGTCGGTGTCAGCGGCTTTGTTCGCGGGGTCATCACGGACTCAGTTAGTGAATTCTCCTTCCTGCAAAACAACTTCAATGCGGAATTCGCGTCGGGCGGCGCAGGTGCGTTCAATACGATCACGAAGTCCGGTACTAATGAGTATCACGGGAGTGCCTTCTCATACTTCGGCAGTCAGAGGCTCAATTCGCGTGCAACAGATGAGGACGGAACCAGAAAACGCTTCTTTAAAACCTGGAACGTCGGTGGAACGGCCGGAGGACCTGTTCCTATCCCGCATTTTGGGGAAGGTGGCCCCGTGGTCAGTTCAGGAAAGGATAAACTTTTCTTCTTCCTGGCGTACGAAAGAGATTATTTCGGAGGTGAAGGTGGTGCCAACGGCTACATCGCTCCGACCGCTGCTGGTCTTGCCAAGATCGCCGCGCTTCCAGGCGTGAGTCCGTTTGTCATCAATCTCATGCAGAAGTCGATGCCTTTGGCCGGTGCCAAGGGGTATGACAACTGCAACCCGGATTTCGGCAGCGGTGCAATTCTCGGTACCTGCGGGATCGATGAGGGCACTGTGAACGTCTCCCAACCCAATAGCAATACACAACCCTCCCTGCAGTTGAACTTTGACGCCAACGTGAACGCGAAGAACCAGCTCCGCTTCAGATACTATTGGTATAAGTACACTTCGGCCGACCCGTTCCTTGTTCCCCTATTTGCCTCGGACACGAGCCAGAAGCAGAGATCGTTCTCGGTTAACTGGATCTCCAATCTGAGCCCGAACCTGGTCAATGACGCCCGTTTCGGTTACATCAAGAGTGCGACCCTGTTCAATCAGCTGCATGATCAGGCCCAGTTCAATTTTCCGATACTTGACCTTGACCCATTTGGAATCAGCCTTGGACCAGCAGATCAGCAGACTGACACCAAAAAGACGTTCCAGTACTACGACTCTATGAACTGGATCGCCGGAGCGCATTCATTCAAGTTCGGAGGCGAGTACGTCAACCGCCCGAACCAAATCTTTTTCCTTCCACGGCATGGCGGCGAATATGAATATTCGGACCTGGATGTATTTTTCAGGGACATCAAGCCGACTGATTTCAATCACATAGGGATCGGTGATCCGATTCAGCCGCTTGCCTCGCATCAGTGGGGCGCCTTTTTCCAAGACGACTGGAAAGTAACTCACAACCTGACACTGAACCTGGGTCTTCGCTGGGATTTCCAGAGCATTTACGAGGTTGAAAAACTTCAGGCAAAATCGGCGAATGGAAACATCCCGGGCGTGATCGAGTTTAGGGTACCCAAAGCTGACAAGAACAACTTTGGTCCACGCGCAGGTTTTGCGTGGGCGCCGTCCTTCGAAAGCGGGATCGGCCATTTGTTATTTGGTAGTAATGGCGAAAGCTCAATCAGGGGAAACTTTGCCAGATCATTCTTTATTAGCTTTTCGAACCTCGTAAGCGCCGGCCCACCGGCCGCGCTTCAGGGCGAACTGGTCGACGCAGGACCTGCTACCAATTTCCTTCAGCAGGGCGGCGCAAGCCCGGGGCCGTATGTTTTCAATGATTCCGCGGCGAACATCCGTGCTGTGACCGGCTCGTACATTTTGGATCACGTCAGTCCATATTCGGACGCCTACGCGTTGTCGTACCAGCGCCAGATTAATAGGTCATCCGGCTTCGAGGTCCGTTTCCTGCGGACATATGGCAAGAGTTTGTTTGTCCAGGTGCAGACTAACTCGCAGCCTGTGGTCGACGCGGCGATGGTAATTCCAACGCTGTACTCGCTCCCCGATGCGACAACGCTGGCGGGCCTTCCAACTATAGGAACTGTGGTAGCCGGTGATCCAATACTTAAGGGAGCAACCATAGCTCCGAGACAGCTTCCTCAATTTTCGGGGGTCCTTACCAGCGACCCACCGATAGGCAAGTCGAAGTATACTGGTCTTTCTTTCAGCTATAACCGGCGCCTTGCTCGTCATTTTTCTGCTTCTGCGGCTTACACGTGGAGCAGGACTTACGATAACTCGTTCAACGAGTTATTTACGAGCTCTCTCAACCCGCGACGCTCGCAGGATGCAGGTGAGTTCCATGGAGCGGGCCTTGACCTTTCACACGACTACTCTCTATCGATCGCTGATATCCCGCACCGTTTCGTGGCCTCCTGGATCTATGAAGTGCCGTTAAAATCCAGTAATGGGTTTGCCAATGCTTTCGTAAGCGGATGGCAACTAGGCGGTATCTTCCAGACTCAGTCAGGCCAGTTGGTTGACTTTCAATCCGGCATTGATTCCAATCGAAATGGAGACAATGCAGGCGACCGTGTGTTCTTCAATGCAAGCGGTAATCGAAATATCGGGTCCGCCGTTCAGGGGCTAACCCTCGTTGGTGGAGTTGTAACTAAGGTTGCCGTGGGTAGCTCACCCAATACTAACGTTCGTGCATACCTTGTCGTGAATCCAAACGCAGCCTGGGTGCAAGCGGGCTACTTCGCTAAAGGGCTTCAAAATGGCGGCGAGGGACTTGCCCCCAGAAACGCGTACCGCACGCGTAGTTGGAACAACACGGACATGACTTTCATAAAGAATACCCGCTTCGGTAGGGAAGGCAGATACAACTTCCAAATCGGTGCGGAGGTCCATGACGTCTTCAACCAAAGACCGGTCACGGTCGCTGGTGTCGGATCAGGCGCGAGGTCGTTTGTTCTTCCGAATTCCAGTCTGTTCCTGGACTATACCAAAGGCGTGTTTGCTGGAAGAACCGCTACACTGCGCGCGAAGTTCATCTTCTAACTTTGCTTAATCTTGGATCTAGCTGAGTATTCAGCTGGTCGTTGAGGCTGCCGTTACCGGCAGCCTCTTTTTTTAACCAACCTTGTCGGAACCACGCAATGCTACTTCGGAATAGGTGGTAACGATTCGGAAGCCATCGTCCGATATCAACGTGTCGACTAATTGGCGGCGATGCGGTCACGTCATGACTCAGTGGCTGGTGCACGTCATAGACGACGGCGCGTCAGGGGAGATGTTTGTGGTCCTTGGACCATCTTGAGGGAGGCAAGACAACGCTCCTTCGCATTATCGTCGGACTCGAGGAACCGGATAGCGGGTCTGTTTATCGAAAGGATCAGGTCCGAGCGCATCCGTGATCCGCACGACGGCGCATTCCGACGTCACGAACTTCGCCGGATGCCCGCAAGAGGTACTGCAGCGACCGCGGCCGATGCCCTCGCCGGACGGCCCTGGCCTCAGGGAAGCGAATTCAGAATCGTCACTGTCGAAGAGCCGTGGATGATCAAACCCACAAACGTGATTAACAATATTAATGGCGCAGAACAAGTTCTCGCTTCAGCAGGATTGAAAGCGACGGCGGCCGTGCGCTCCGGTAACCCGAAAGAGCTCATTTTAGAAGAGGCAAAAGAGTGGAACGCCGACCTCATTGTCGTTGGCTCACACGGGCGACGGGGTTTCAGGCGTTTCCTGTTAGGGAGTGTCTCCGAGGCGGTAGCCATGAAGGCTCATTGCTCGGTTGTGGTCTTGCGCAGTCCGGCGTCGTCAAAGAAAACTCGAGTATCAGCTTAAAATTCTTATCTCAGGGTTTGCGCCTTTTGGTCGGAGATGCGGGTGCACCGACGCTCGAGTTATCGCGCTGAAAAGGTAGTTTCTTACCGTACCCCTTATTCTCGCTTGCCAGCTTGGCATCGTCCGAAGTGGCTGTGTCGGCGGCAATCTTCCCTCCCTCGTTCTCCCATCGATCAAGCATTTTTTTCTTCAGACGCTTTCTAGAGATTGGATCAGGCATTTGTGTCCTTCTTACTCTGCTTATTTTAGTCTAGACGCTGATTACCAAATGAGCCTCATTATTTCGCTGCTGAGACCTATTATCGCTGTTGAGTTCTAATCTTCAACCTTCACTAGTTAACCTGCGCGCTTAAACTTTCAACAATTTTCAAGGCCAACCACAAGACTTTCCGCCCCTCCTCTGGCAATTATTTCTTCAATTTTAGTATTGAGTTACAGTCATGCCGGAAACTCTTCCTTCGAGTACGGGGCACTAAGCTCGCGCTCAAGCTGGAGCACCAGAATGCAGATTGTCGTTTGATCATGTTTCCCTAAGGAGAGAGATGAAAAGAACCGTCGAGCGAGTTCTGATGGCGATCGCCACCTTATCCATTGTGAGCGTTTTGTACGCTCAGAACGGAGAGAAACCCGCATACCTGAAACCCGATTTGCCCGCAGAGCAACGGGCGGAAGATATCGTCCGCCGCATGACGGTGGAAGAAAAGGTCACGCAACTGGTGAATCAATCGCGAGCGATCCCGCGACTAAACATTCCAGAATATGACTGGTGGAGCGAAGCTTCGCATGGCGTCGCCACAAGGGGCACGACTGAATTTCCGAATCCAGTTGGTTTGGCTGCAACATTCGATACGGATGCCATTCACCGCATGGCTATCGCAATCGGAACGGAAGGCCGAATTAAGCATGTTCAGGGCATGCGAGATGGCCACAGTGACATCTTCGAGGGCCTGGATTTCTGGGCGCCCAACATCAACATCTTTCGTGACCCACGTTGGGGCCGCGGGCAAGAAACGTTCGGAGAGGATCCTTTCTTGACTGCGCGCATGGGCGTCGCTTTCGTCACTGGAATGCAGGGAGATGATCCTAAGTATTACCGCGTCATCTCAACTCCCAAACACTTCGCCGTACACAGCGGGCCCGAGCCGTCGCGCCACAAAGACGACATCAAAGTAAGCAAGCACGATCAATTGGACACGTACCTTCCGGCGTTTCGCGCGACTGTTACGGAAGGGCGTGCTGGTTCGGTCATGTGCGCTTACAACAGCATCAACGGACAACCAGCGTGTGCAAATGAATTCCTGCTCGTAGATCAGTTGCGCAAGAAGTGGAACTTCCAGGGTTACGTCGTTTCGGATTGCGAAGCCGTTGTTAATATCTTTCGCGACCATCGCTTCACAAAAACGCAGGCCGAAGCATCTGCACTATCATTGCAACGCGGCATGGATAACGAGTGCATAGATTTCTCGAAAGTAAAAGACGATCACGACTACAAGCCATATCTCGATGCGTACAAGCAAGGAATTCTGAAAGAGAGTGAGATAGATACCGCCCTGATCCGATTGTTCACAGCGCGAATAAAACTCGGAATGTTCGATCCGCCTGAGTTAGTTCCGTATTCGAAGATCGACGAGAAGGAACTTGATAGTGCTGAGCACCGTGCGATGGCCCGCGCCATTGCAAACAAGTCGATGGTGCTGTTGAAGAATGATGGCACCCTGCCACTAAAGAACGGCGCAACCAAAATCGCCGTCGTTGGACCACTCGCTGATCAGACGAGGTATCTGCTCGGCAACTACACAGGAACTCCTACGCACACTGTCTCCGTGCTTGAAGGACTCAAAGCGGAGTTTCCGCAAGCCCAGATCAATTTTGTCCCTGGAACAAAGTTTCTTCGCAAAGACGGTGTCGCAGTTCCGTCATCCGTCTTCACAACTTCAGAAGGCAAGCCGGGGCTCACTCAAGAATTTGCGACAGGACAGTTGTTCGGAGGAAAGCCCACCGTGCTTGTTACACGCTCGGCCAGTTCGGTTGATCTGAAGCCGGGTGATGTTCCTTCGGAAGCCGCGAATAAATCTCCATTGTTAGTTCAGTGGAGCGGTTTCCTCACGCCAACTGAGACGGGAGAGTTCGTTATCGGTTTACGTTATGAAGGTGGCTTCGTACGTGTACTCGTTGATGGAAAGCAGATCGCGCAGGGGTTTGGTGGCCCGGGCCAAGTCGAATCGAAGGTCGGTCGCGTTCGTCTTGAACAAGGCAAAAAAGTAGAGATCAAAGTGAACTATTCGCTTGCCAATGGAGAGCCGAAACTCGCGCAGTTGATCTGGTCCAAGTATGACACAAAGCCGAGCACCGAGGCTGTCGAAGCTGCAAAGAATTCCGACGTAGTAATCGCTGTCCTTGGTATCACGAGTGAACTCGAAGGTGAAGAGATGCCTGTTGACGAGGATGGCTTCAAAGGCGGCGACCGAACGAGTCTCGATCTGCCAAAGCCGGAACAGGAGTTACTCGAGG
>Ga0070671_100002929_pt1 | contig 13273 bp, 15 predicted proteins | sample KBSS73metaG_FD_65341 | JGI IMG/M metagenome (GOLD analysis project Ga0070671, IMG submission 65341) | Switchgrass rhizosphere microbial communities from Kellogg Biological Station, Michigan, USA - KBS S7-3 metaG | ecosystem: Host-associated > Plants > Roots > Rhizosphere > Soil ...
ATCTATACGTTCGGCCTGCTGATCGGTCAGGACATCTGGCAGCGGGTGTTCACGGCACGCAGCCCGGGAGTCGCGCGCTGGGCAGGGGCGGCCTCGGGGGTCTACTGCCTGCTGTATGCGGTGGCCGGCGCGGTGATCGGCATGGCGGCCAAGGTGCTGCTGCCCGCGCTGGAGTCCCGTGACGACGCATTCGCGCAATTCGTCGAGCAGCAGTTGCCGCCGGTGCTGGCCGGTTTGGTGCTGGCTGCCGCGCTCTCTGCGGTGATGTCGACCTCCAGCGGCGCGCTGATCGCCACCGCGACCGTGTTCAGTCAGGACATCGTGGCTCGGCTGCGGCACAGCGACATCGAGGCCGGTAGCGAGCACGACCACATCCGCAACAACCGGCTCTACGTGTTCGGCTTCGGCATCCTGATGGTGATCATCGCGTGCGTGCTGCAGGACGTGGTCGCTGCACTGACTGTGGCGTACGACATCCTCGTCGGCGGCCTGCTGGTGCCGATCCTCGGCGGCTTGATCTGGCGCCGCGGCACGAACGTCGGGGCCGTTGCGGCCATGGCCATCGGCACCGTGGTGACGCTGGCCGCGATGATCTATCTGGGCGACATCTACGCCAACGAGCCGATCTTCTGGGGCTTGGCCTCAGGGCTGATCGTGTTCGTCGTCGGCAGTCTCGCCACCCCGCCCACAGATCCCGAGGTGCTCGCAGAGTGGGACCGCCGCAGCCGCGCGCAGGAGGACCAGAGCGAACCCGCTCCGGTTTCCTAGATTTGCTGACGTGCGACGCCGCCGCTACCTGCTCGTACCCTGCAGCAAAATCTCATGCACGTCGTAAGAAGGACACCGATCGACGGAAATTCACCGAGAACGTTAATTTGGCTGTTTGCCATGGTCGATGAGATTTCGAAGTAGTCGGACTGTTTACCCAGTGAATTGGCAGACAGATTTGTTTGCCAGATGCTTCTCAAACCATGCTTGACGGTCTAACCTGTTGTTCGTCAACCATCGGCTCTGGCTAAGGGGAAGAACATGCCAGCACTTCGTCCACTCGTCATCTTCGGTTGTTCGCTAGTCGGTGCCAGCGCCGTCGCGCTGGCTGTTCCTGCGATATCCAGCGCTGACAATTGCTTACTCGGCGTTCAGGGCCTGGTCTGCACCAGCGGGATCTTGAACAGCAACACTCTCGGCCCGAACATCGGCATCGGTAACAGCGGTGGCTTCAACGGCGGAATCCTGAACTCCGGTCTCTTGAATACCGGCGTGCTCAACAGCGGGGTCGGCAACCAGGGCATCGGCAACAACGGCACCCTCAACCAGGGCATCCTCAACGGCGGCACCGGTCAGCAAGGTGTGCTGAACTTCGGCGGCGGCAGCCTCGTCGGGCTGGCCCCGGGCGGCCACCTGCTGGGCATCGGCGGCTAGCACAGCGCTGAGAAGTCGAGGGTGAGAGCCTCGCGGGTTCTACGAGGGCCCGCGAGGCTTCCTCTCTATTTGTGCCCTCGGTGAGATTCGAACTCACACTGGACGGGTTTTGAATCCGTTTCCTCTGCCAGTTGGGATACGAGGGCCTGTCTTACCGCGGCTTCCCACCATAGAGGATGCCCCCCGGTCGCTGATCGGGCGTGGTACCGCCAGAATGTGTGCCATGACCGCGTCACCGACCAACGCCGACAAGCCGCACCGCGTTCTCGTCGCTGAAGATGAGGCGCTCATCCGGCTGGACTTGGCCGAGATGCTGCGTGAAGAAGGCTATGAGATCGTCGGCGAGGCCGGCGACGGCCAGGAGGCGGTCGATCTGGCCGAACGCCTGCGGCCCGATCTCGTCATCATGGACGTCAAGATGCCACGTCGCGACGGCATCGACGCCGCATCCGAGATCGCCAGCAAGCGGATTGCGCCGATCGTCATTCTGACCGCGTTCAGCCAACGCGATCTGGTGGAGCGCGCCCGCGACGCCGGCGCGATGGCATATCTCGTCAAGCCCTTCAACATCACCGACTTGATCCCGGCCATCGAAGTGGCGGTCAGCCGGTTCAGCGAGATCGCTGCGCTGGAAAAGGAAGTCGCGACGCTGTCGGACCGACTGGAGACCCGCAAGCTGGTCGAACGCGCAAAGGGTTTGCTGCAGGAAAAGCAGGGGATGTCGGAGCCCGAGGCGTTCAAGTGGATTCAGCGCGCCGCGATGGATCGCCGAACCACGATGAAGCGTGTCGCAGAAGTGGTCCTGGAAACCCTCGATACGCCCGAAAAGGCGTAAATACTGGGTTTCCGACGCGCCGTTGACAGCGTTTTTACCGCCGGTCAGCGGTGCGCGTTTTCCAACATCACGCGGCATGGGTTCCCGTTGGCTATGGTCGTCCCGAAGCATCGCCGCCCCGGCAGAGGAGGGCTGGTGCGCCGATGCCGACGAAAACATTGACCCGGAGGTGAAGTGTGCGCGGACGCGTGGCGCGGAATGTATTTGCTCTCGGTAGTGCGGGTTTGGTTGTGCTCGGCTCGATGGGGCTCGCCGGCTGCAACCAGTCCAAGCCGGAAGAAGGGGGCACTGCGCAGACCGATCTGAAGATTGTCGAGCAGGTGCAGATCGACGAGCAGGGCAAGGAAGTCAAGTCCGACCAGACGGCTGCTCCAGCCGATCCCGCCGGAGACGGCAAGGCCACCTGCCCGCCGGTGTCCATCGCGATGGCGGGGGCGCTCAACGGCCCCGACGCCGCGCTGGGCATCAACATCAAGAACGGTGTGCAACTCGCCATCGACAAGCACAACGCCGCCAACCCCGGCTGCCAGGTGCAGCTCAAACCGTTCGACACCGAGGGCGATCCGCAGAAGGCCACCGCGATCGCGCCGCAGATCGTCGACGACCAGTACACGATCGGTCTTGTCGGCCCGGCGTTCTCGGGTGAGACCAAGGCCACTGGCACCGTCTTCGACCAGGCCGGCCTGGTCGCGACGACGGCGTCGGCGACCAACCCCACGCTGAGTGAGAACGGGTGGAAGACGTTCTTCCGCGGCCTGGCCAACGACGCCGTTCAGGGCCCGGCGGTCGCCAACTATCTGAAGAACACGTTGGGCTACAAGAAGATCTGCGTGATCGACGACAGCACCGACTACGGTCTCGGTCTGGCCTCGGCGGTGCGTCAGACGCTGGGCCCGATCGCTGATTCGGGATGCAACATCTCGGTGAAGAAGGGCGACAAGGACTTCTCCGCCGCGGTGACACAGGTCAAGGGCGTCAGCCCGGACGCGGTGTTCTACGGTGGCTACTACTCCGAAGCTGCGCCGCTGACCCAGCAGCTCAAGGACGGCGGCTTCAGCGGAACCTTCGTTTCGGCCGACGGCACCAAGGATCCCGAATACGTCAAGCAGGGTGGCGAAGCGACCAAGGGCGCGATTCTGTCCTGCCCGTGCGGTCCGGCAACCGGCTCGTTCGCCGATGAATACAAGAAGAAGTTCAACACCGACGCCGGCACCTACAGCGCGGAGGGCTATGACCTCGGCACGATCCTGGTGAAGGGCATCGACTCGGGCGCCATCACCCGGCCCGCGCTGCTTGACTTCGTCAAGAACTACAACGGCCAGGGGACGGCGCGTAAGTACCAGTGGACGCCAACCGGTGAGCTCACCACCAACCTCATCTGGATCTTCAAGGTTCAGTAGTCGCTCAAGCGAAGCGCGTCCGAGACCGAAAGGCTCGGACGCGTTTTCGCTAGGGACACGTTTTCTTGCCAAAGATAGTTTCGCGAGGAGAGCCGCCACCGGATGATTCACGAGTGCGTAGAGCACGGGGCGCAGTACGCGTGCCTGGCTGCCAACATCAACTTCAACCTAGAAGGCCTGCGAATCGGCTTCTGGCAGTTGACGATCGACGGGTTGGCCTGGGGAGCCATCTACGCGTTGGTGGCGGTCGGCTACACGCTGGTGTTCGGTGTCCTGCGGCTGATCAACTTCGCGCATTCCGAGATCTTCATGCTCGGCATGTTCGGCGCCTATTTCGCGCTCGACATCATCCTCGGCTTCACACCTAGCGGCAACGCATACAACAAGGGCGTCGCGCTGACCGTGTTGTATCTGGGCATCGCAATGCTATTCGCGATGCTGGTGTCGGGTTCGGCGGCGGTGGGGTTGGAGTTCGTCGCCTATCGGCCGTTGCGAAGACGGGGTGCCCGCTCGCTGACATTCCTGATCACGGCGATCGGCGCGTCGTTCGTGATGCAGGAATTCGTCCACTTCATCCTGCCGCACATCATCAAGGGCTATGGCGGCAGCAACGCGCAACAACCGATCATCCTGGTGCAGCCGAAGGCGCAGTTCCACATCTTCGGCGCGACGGTCTCCAACGTCACCATCGTCATCGTCGTCGCGGCGCTGATCTTGGCGGTACTCACCGATTTCGCGATCAACCGCACCAAGTTCGGCCGCGGCATCAGGGCCGTCGCGCAGGATTCGACGACCGCGACACTGATGGGTGTGTCTCGGGAACGCATCATCACGACGACGTTCCTCATCGGTGGCCTGCTCGCGGGTGCCGCGGCACTGCTGTACACCCTGAAGGTGCCACAGGGAATCATTTATTCGGGCGGATTCCTGTTGGGCATCAAGGCTTTCTCGGCGGCAGTGCTCGGCGGCATCGGCAATCTGCGCGGTGCCCTGCTGGGCGGCCTGCTGCTCGGCATCATGGAGAACTACGGCCAGGCCGTGTTCGGCACCCAGTGGCGCGACGTGGTTGCGTTCGTCCTGCTGGTTCTGGTGCTGCTGTTCCGTCCCACCGGGATACTCGGTGAGAGCCTCGGGAAGGCACGGGCATGAACGGCAAGCGGCTCTTGGCCCCGGGCGACGGCCTGCGGGAGTGGTGGGACGGGCTGTCCCGCGTGCACAAGTGGGCCTTCGGCGTTCTGCTGTTCGGCGCGCTCGCACTGTTGCCGCTCTACACGCCACCGTTCCTCGACACGCCAGGCATCAGCTTCGGCGGCACCATGGCGCAGTTCGCCATGGTCGCGATCATCGCGATCGGGCTGAACGTGGTGGTCGGCCAGGCCGGCTTGCTCGACCTCGGTTATGTCGGCTTCTACGCCGTTGGCGCCTACACAGTCGCGCTGCTCACCAGCCCGGACAGCCCGTGGAACCAGCTGAGCGACACAGGGCCGTTCAGCGCCCCGTGGGCGTGGTTGTCGTGTGTGCCGCTGGCAATGGCCATCACCGCACTGGCCGGCCTGATCCTCGGCATCCCGACGCTGCGGCTGCGCGGTGACTATCTGGCGATCGTCACCCTCGGTTTCGGCGAGATCATCCGGCTGATGGCAGACAACCTCTCCGACATCACGAACGGGCCGCGCGGCCTGAACGAGGTCGCGTATCCACGGGTGGGGGAGAGCGACAAGCTGCCGGAAGGCGTGTTCTCCAACGGCAATTCGTCGGGGCACGCCAACTACGGAACGTGGTGGTTCTGGCTCGGCTTGTTGCTGATCGTCGTCATCCTGCTGCTGGTCGGCAATCTGGAACGCAGCCGGGTGGGTCGCGCGTGGGTGGCCATCCGGGAAGACGAGGATGCCGCGGAAGTGATGGGCGTCAACACTTTCCGGTTCAAACTGTGGGCGTTCGTGATGGGAGCCGCTATCGGCGGGCTGTCCGGCGCTTTGTATGCGGGCCAGGTGCAGTATGTCGCGCCGCCGAGCTTCAACATCATCAACTCGATGCTGTTCCTGTGCGCGGTGGTGCTCGGCGGGCAGGGCAACAAGCTCGGCGTGATTTTCGGTGCGTTTGTCATCGTCTATCTGCCGAACCGGCTGTTGGGCGTGCACTTCCTCGGTATCAACATGGGCGACCTGAAGTATCTGTTCTTCGGGCTGGCGCTGGTGGTCATGATGATCTTCCGTCCCGAAGGCCTTTTTCCCGCGCGCGCACGGCTGTTGGCGTATGGCAGGGCCGCCCGCGACTGGCTGCGGACTCCGCCGGTCGAGAAGGAGCCCGCAGCATGACAATCGAGGACCTGGCAGGCGTCCACCGCGAGATTCACGCCGCGGAGGGCGAAGTCCTTTTGGAGACAAAGGATTTGACCGTGAAGTTCGGCGGGCTCGTCGCACTGGATGCGGTCACGTTCAACATCAAGCGCGGCGAGATTCTCGGTTTGATCGGCCCCAACGGCGCCGGCAAGACGACATGCTTCAACGCGATCACCGGCGTGTACCGACCGAGCTCGGGGTCGGTGATCTTCGATGGGGCGCCGCTGGGCCGGATCAAGCGACACCAGATCACCCGCAAGGGCATTGCCCGCACCTTCCAGAACATCCGGCTGTGGGGCGAAATGACGGCGCTGGAAAACGTCGTCGTCGCAACCGATGCGCGGCACAAGACGTCGGTGCCCGGCGCGCTGGTGCGAACCCCGCGGCATCGGCGTGAAGAAAAGACGGCGATCGAACGAGCCGCGGCGCTGCTGCACTTCGTCGGCATCGCACACCGCGGCGAGGAGAAGGCCAAGAACCTGCCCTACGGCGACCAGCGGCGCCTGGAGATCGCCCGCGCGCTGGCCACCGAACCGAAGCTGATCTGCCTTGACGAACCGGCCGCCGGCTTCAACCCGAGCGAGAAGGCCGCGCTGATCGACCTGATCCGCAAGATCCGCGACGACGGCTACACGGTGCTGCTCATCGAGCACGACATGCGGTTGGTGATGGGCGTGACGGACCGGATCGTGGTGTTGGAGTTCGGCCGCAAGATCGCCGACGGCCTGCCGCATGAGATTCGCGAGGACCCGAAGGTCATCGCCGCATACCTGGGGGTGCCCGACGATGACGTCGAATGACGATCGCCCGATCCTGCTGGAGGCGCGCGATGTCGTCGTGCATTACGGCCGCATCAAGGCCCTGCACGGGGTGTCGCTGGTGGTGCACGAAGGCGAGTTGGTGACGCTGCTCGGCTCCAACGGCGCAGGCAAGACGACGATGATGCGGGCGATTTCGGGCCTGCGCAGGCTGACGTCGGGGTCGGTGTGGTTCGACGGTCGAGAAATCACCGGCGTCAAGGCGCACAAACGGGTGACCGACGGTCTGATCCAGGCGCCGGAGGGCCGCGGCGTTTTCCCCGGTATGACGGTCACCGAGAACCTCGAAATGGGTTGCTACGGACGCAAATTCGCCTCCAAGGCCGAGCACAACGAGCGCCTGGACTGGGTGATGGAGACATTTCCGCGGCTGGCCGAGCGCAAGAACCAGGTGGGCGGCACGCTGTCCGGTGGGGAGCAGCAGATGCTGGCGATTGGTCGGGCACTGATGGCCCGGCCCAAAGTGCTGCTGCTCGACGAACCGTCGATGGGGCTGGCGCCCATGGTGATATCGCAGATCTTCAAGATCATCGCCGAGATCAATTCGCAGGGGACGACGGTACTGCTCGTCGAACAGAACGCGCAGCAGGCGTTGACCCGCTCCGATCGCGCATACATCTTGGAGACGGGGGAGGTCACCCGCGAGGGCAACGCGCGAGACTTGTTGGCCGACGACAGCATTCGCGCGGCCTATCTCGGCGTCGCCTAACCACCTGCACTACGCCGAGTGTGCGTGTCTGCACGCCGACACGCCGCGAAGTGTGTACATTTTTGCGCACGCTCGCGCTCATCGAATGATGCGGAAACGCTTGGTCCGCGACGCGGCACCCGAGGCGAGTTCGATGCGACTGCGGGGCACGCCGAGATATTCAGCGAGCAGCCTGACGACAGCCGCGTTTGCCTTACCGTCGACCGCCTGCTCACGTACGTAAATGGTCAGCTCGCCGTCGGCTCCGGTCTCGACCAGCGGGCCCTTCTTGCTGCCGGGTTTGACTCTGACGACGACGATCTCGGTCACGTTGCCGCGACGCGGGCCTCGAGCGCGTCGAGGACCGCGGCGTGCTCGGGCGGAACGCCGATGTGCATCACGAGATCGTCGCCCGTCGATACGAACTCAAACGTGAAGAACGAACAGCACGCGCTTTCTCGTCGGGCAAGATCGCGTGCGGGCGCCTCGACGATACGTCGCAGCACGAGGTCCAACCGCTGTGGCCCTCGGCGCTCGGCTCGCACGACGAAGGCGAACAAGTCGTCGAACTCTGCAACCCGCAGCGGGCGTTCCGACGTCGGCAGCGTGCACGCGTCGGGCGCCCAGTCCGCCGGGATCGCCATCAGACCAGGCTAGCGCGAGGACCGTGGCGGCTTGGATGGCCCGAGTCATCGACGTCAGGCGCACGCTCATTCAACGGCGAGCGTGCGCAAAATGCCCACGTTTGCGGCGTGTCGGCGTGCAGACGCGCACGCTCGGCGTACTAGCGCGACGACCGACGCTGCCATGGCCACGTCATCAAGGCCCAGACGACGGATATCATCGTGGCTCCGACGAAGACGTACCACGGCCACGGGCCCATCACGTCCAACAGCGACGCGGTCGACGGTTTGCGGTTGAGGAAGCCGAAGTTCGTTCCGGTGATCCGGTTGAACGTGAACGTGACGACGGCCCATCCCACCGTGACGGTCACCGCGATGCGAAAGTCGCGCCAATCCGGGCGCATGCCGCGCCCCCAGGTCAGGTAGATGGCCGCCCACACGACCATCAGGTGAATCGCCCAGAACGCCAAGAATTGATAGTGCGGAAAATCGGGGCTCTGCAACGCAGGCGAGATCAACGCCTGTGTGCTCAGCACCAGCCCCCAGTAATAGGTCAGCGCGTAAGCCCACTGCTTCTGCGACCACAATGCATACGCGCCAACGACCGTGGCGAGGTCGGTCAGCTGAAGCGGCACCGAATCCAGCGTCGGCGGAGTCAGGACGTAGATCAGTATCGCGGCGTAGACCAGCGCGGTCAGCGCACCGAGAATGCGGCCCAGTCGGCGTGCCTGATGTTCGGTCTGCCTGCGCCCCGTCCACACCAGGGCAACGGCTCCGATCGCAAACACTGCGATGACGGCCCAATGCGACGGGCCATACTGCTCGAAACGTCTAGCGAGCAACAATGACCGACGAACCGTGGCCGAACAGGCCCTGGTTGGCGGTGACGCCGACGGTCGCGCCCTCGACCTGACGGCCGGTGGCCTGCCCCTTGAGCTGCCACGTCAGCTCGCAGACCTGCGCGATGGCCTGAGCCGGAATGGCTTCGCCGAAGCACGCCAAGCCGCCAGAGGCATTGACCGGGATGCGGCCGCCGATCGTCGTCGCACCGCTGCGTAGCAGTTGCTCAGCCTCACCCTTCGGGCAAAGGCCAAGGTGCTCATACCAATCCAGCTCCAGCGCGGTGGACAGGTCGTAGACCTCGGCCAGCGAGAGGTCCTCGGGTCCGATACCGGCCTCGGCGTACGCGGCGTCGAGGATCTGGTCCTTGAACACCCGATCCGGTGCGGCTACCACCGCAGTGGAATCCGTTGCGATATCCGGTAATTCGGGCAAATGCTGCGGGTAGCGCGGCGTCACAGTGGACACCGCCCGCACCGACGGCACGCCGTCGAGCGAACCCAGATGCTTCTTCGCGAACTCGGCGCTGGCCACAATCAGCGCAGCGGCGCCGTCAGAGGTTGCGCAAATATCAAGCAGCCGTAGCGGATCCGACACCACCGGGCTGGCCAACACGTCCTCGACGGAGGCCTCCTTGCGATAGCGCGCATTCGGGTTGTTCAGACCGTGACGCGAGTTCTTCACCTTCACCGCGGCGAAGTCCTCGAGCGTCGCACCGTAGAGATCCATCCGGCGCCGGGCCAGCAGCGCGAAGTACACGGTGTTCGTCGCACCGATCAAATGGAACCGCTGCCAGTCAGGATCGTTGCGGCGCTCGCCGCCGACCGGGGCGAAGAAACCCTTGGGCGTCGTGTCGGCGCCGATCACCAGAGCCACATCACAGAACCCCGCCAGGATCTGGGCCCGGGCGCTCTGCAACGCCTGAGATCCGCTGGCGCAGGCCGCATATGACGACGACACCGGCACGCCATTCCAGCCGAGCTTCTGCGCGAACGTCGCACCGGCCACGAAGCCCGGATAGCCGTTGCGAATCGTGTCGGCGCCTGCGACGAGCTGGATCTGGCGCCAGTCCAGTCCCGCCTCAGCCAACGCCGCGCGGGCCGCGGCCACCCCGTACTCGGTGAAGTCGTTGCCCCACTTGCCCCACGGATGCATGCCCGCGCCGAGGATGTACAGCGGTTCAGGGCTCATGACGCGATCCTCCATGCGTAGACGACGCGCTCGACGCCGTCGTCGTCGACGAACAGCGGCATGGTGGTCAGTTCCATCTCCATGCCGACCTTCAGATCCGCGGCCAGCGTGCCCTCGACAACCTTGCCCAGCACGATCAGACCCTCGTCGGCCAGTTGCACGGCCGCGACGGCGAACGGCTCGAACGGATCCGGCGACGGATACGGCGGCGGCGGGGCATAGCGGTTCTCGGTGTAGCTCCACAGCGCGCCGCGCCGCGACAACGGCACTTGCGCCAGCTCGTCACCGTCGCAGGCCGGGTTGGGGCAGTTGTTGGCCCGAGGCGGAAACACATAGGTCCCGCATTGATGGCACTTGCCGCCGATCAGATACGGCGCTCCGGATCCGTCGGTGGCGAACCAGCCGTCGATCGCGGGTTGAGTAGAAGCTGACACGCGGTCAGCGTACCGAGTCGGAGGGCGAAACTGAAACGTGTTCCAGTTTGCGTCGCTGATGGCCAGGCGAACTGGGGTAGTGCACTACCCCATCCGCGAGGGCTGTGCCGACCGAAGATGTTGCTTGTTGGGATCGGTAGTCGTGGCCACGGCCTGTACTTGATGCGATGCGACGCCAAGGATGGCGGCGGACGGAAGATTGGGAGACATCGATGGGACTGTTCGACAAGGCGAAGAAGGCAGCGCAGCAGGCACAGCAGGCGTTCGCCCAGCCTCAGCAGGGTGATGGCATGGTGCACGTCCAGGGTGCTGGCCCGATCGACCCGGCCATCCTGGGAGGGCCGTCGACGCGCTCGGTCGCGGGGGACGACCCGATCTGGCAGCCCATCAACGGCATCTCGCTGCAGGATTACGCCGAGCTTGCCCGCCAGGCGCAGGCCCGCGGCATCAGCGACGAGGCCGGCATGATCACCCTCGCCCAAGAGCGTGGCTGGAGCCCCGCCGACACCAAGGCCGCGCTCGACGGCTGGGTGCAGCGGATGGGCCAGTCGATGGCCGTCGGGCAGCAGTTCCGCAAGTTCCTCGGCTACTGAGCAGGGACTGATCGAGATGCCCAACCCGTTCAAGGACTGGGCGCGCATGTACGGCGCCAACAAGCAGTACCTGGAATCACAGGGACGGCCATCGTCTTTCTTCGGCCAGATCGGGGACATCCCCAACCGGATGCACGAGGCGGCCGACGCCGCTGAGATCGGTATGAAGATGATGCGGCATTCGCAGTTGACGAACGGCGCGGGCCTGCCCGCCATCGTCACCGTCGAGGGCGTCTGGCAGGTCGGGTCGTACATGAACATGTCGCCGGTGCTGCGGATCCAGGTCAGCGTGGTGCGCGACGATCGCACTCCGCAGTACGGGGCGGTATTCGACGAGGTCGTGGCGCAAATGCACGTCGCGCGGGTACAGCCAGGCGCAAAGATCGCTGTGTTCGTCGACCCGCAGAACCCGGTCGACATGGCGATCGACTGGATCCGCACGGGTCAGCTCAGCGGCTAGGCACAGTCCAACAGGATCCGCAGCAGGTCGTCGGGGCAGTCGCGCATCAGGTTGTGCGCACCGTCGAGCACGTGCGTGGTCCATGTCGGATCGCGGCGCACCCGCTCGAACGTCGCCGCGAACGGTGACTGGCCTTCCCATTTGGCGGCGCAGACGTACACCCGCCGGTCGAACCGAGACAGGTCTCCTGTCATCCGGACCGGCTGCATCAACGACGCCAGTGGATGGGCGGTGGCGCGTTCGTCGAAGAACGGCAGCGGCGGCACGCCGTATCCGGTCGCATCGACCGAGGTGTACCACTCGCGCTGGTCGTCGGTGGTCAGCGTCCAGCACGACTCGCCGTCGCGCGGAACGAACGCATCGATGTAAGCCAACGAATTCACTTGCTGCGGAACACGATCCGCGACTGCGGTGATAACCATTCCACCGTAGCTGTGCCCGACGAGTACTGCGTCGCTGACATCGTGCACCGCCAGCTCGGCCAGCACGTCGGCGACATGCGTGTCGAGGTTAACGCCGGCGTGCAGCAGATGCGCGCGCTCCGCGATGCCGGTCAGCGTCACGGCGAGCACCCGATGCCCTTGGGCGCGAAGGCCTTCGGCGAGATCGTCGAAGCACCACGCGCCGTGGCAGGCCCCGGGCACCAACACATAGGTGGTCATCGCTCGACCTCGTCGGCTCGGGTGTCGACGCGGTACTTTCCCGTCACCTTCACGAGATCCTCCGGGCGTTGGGTGGCACCGGTGGCGTGCATCTCGCGGTTGGCGGCCACCACGTCGGCGGTTTCGGGTCGACGGATGTCCTCGTAGGACTGCAACCCGTCGACGCCGTCACGCGCCAGTTCGTCGGCCAGCGCCCGCGCATCGACAATCGCCTGCGAACCACCGTTGGCGCCAACGGGATACATCGGGTGTGCGGCATCGCCGAGCAGCGTCACCCGGCCGCGCCCCCACCACGGCAGCACGTCGCGGTCGACCATCGGGTACTCCAACACAGAGTCGGTGCGTCGCACCAGATCGGCGGCGTCGAGGAAGCCCAGCTTCCAGCGCTCCAGGTGCGCCACGATCGCGGTGCGGTCACCTGGTTGATTCCACTTCGCGTCGCCCGGCAATGGCCCTGGGTCTGCCTCGGGCATCATCACCACCCAGTTGATCAGGCCGTCGCCGATCGGGTACGTGACGAGGTCGACACCGTCCGGGTCCTTGACGATCACCATCGTGCGGCCGTCGAGAAAGTCGCCGGCAGCGGCGCCCCGAAACATCCGCACGCCCGACCACAGCAACGGGTCGGGCCCGGGGTGCAACCGCGTGCGCACCGCCGAATGGATGCCGTCGGCGCCTATCAGCGCGTCGGCAGTGAAGTCTCCTGCCGAGGTGTGCACCCGCACGCCGTCGGCCCTCTCGTCAAAGCCGTCCACTTGAGCACCGGTTCGAACGGCTTTGGCGCCCAGCCGTTCTCGTAAGGCCGACAGCAGCACCATCTGCAACTCGCCGCGGTGCACCGAGTACTGCGGATAGCCGTAGCCGCCGTCGATGCCACGCGGCTCGCGGAACAGCAGTTCGCCGTCGGTGTCGTAGTACGAGATCGAGGTGGGCGCGACGGCCTTCCGCGCCAGCTTTTCGCCGAG
>Ga0070671_100002932_pt1 | contig 13262 bp, 23 predicted proteins | sample KBSS73metaG_FD_65341 | JGI IMG/M metagenome (GOLD analysis project Ga0070671, IMG submission 65341) | Switchgrass rhizosphere microbial communities from Kellogg Biological Station, Michigan, USA - KBS S7-3 metaG | ecosystem: Host-associated > Plants > Roots > Rhizosphere > Soil ...
GCTCTCTGCGATCAGCGACGGTCGCGACATGGGGTACAACACAGAACCGCAACCTGTTGCCCCCGCCGGCAGCATCTTGGTGGTGCTCTAGTGGAACTCAAGCTCGACCAATGGGCGACGACTCCGCCAGTCGGCTATCCAGGCACGGTCTCGCCGCCGCCAGGGAAGCGAGCCGCGGGCTTCACGAACGGCGAGGAGCCTCCGGCCGGCTATTTTAACCACGCGTGGGACGCGCTCGCGGACGTTCAGAACGAACTCAAGAACCTGATCACGCACGCGGGACTAACACCCGTCGAGTCTGATCTGACGCAGGTGCGGCAAGCGATCGAGCGACTGAGCAACCGCAGAGCTGAACTGCACGGGATCACGCAGTGGGTCGACCTTCGAGTCAGCGGTGCCGCGAACACCACCCGAGCGATCGGTGCGGGGCCGCAGGCGGTCGTCGCTGTCGGCGGTTCCCCGACGCGGATCCATACGCTGGCTCACAATGCTTTCGCGTGGGTGACCCCGTCGACTGCGGCGGGATATGCGGGTCAGTTCAATGATGTCCATTGGTCAGAGTACAATCGGTTCATCGCAGCGGGTACCGCGGGTGAGATTCAGACATCGGTCGATGGTCTGACATGGACGCGCTCAGTGACTGGCGGCGCCGATCTGAACGCAGGTGCGAGCGGCGAGGATTGCGCAGTGGTCGTTGGTAACGCGGGCGTGATCAAGGTCGGGACCGGCTTCGGCGACGTCGAGACATGGACCACCGCAACGTCAGCGTATCCAAGCGAGTCGATGAACGGGATCGCGTATTCGGAGCCGCTAGACATATTCTGCGCGGTCGGAACGGGCCAGCGGATTCAATGCGGTGATGTCACGGGTGCGACTTGGGTCCCGAGCACACTCCCGGCGGGCGGCGGCACTACATTCAAGGGGATTCTTTGGAGTGATAGACATCAGATCTTCATTGCGTGGTCCGCATTCGGGATCTTCACATCCCCGGATGGAATGACGTGGACGCAGGGTACACAAGTTAGCTACCCGGGCGCTTTCGACATCGCGAGCGTCATCGTACTCGACGAGCACGCCGTGCTGTTTAGCGGCCTCGACCATAACTATGTGGTCATGGTGCCGATCGCGGAGATGCACTTACCGTTTCCGAGTGCGCGAACTGTGACGCTGAGTCTCATCAACGCATCGACGCAGGATGACGACTATTTCGTCGACGTGCTGCAGGTGCAGCTGACCCCGAGCTTCTATGGTGGACTCAAGTACCTGTTCAGCGGTCGCTTACTCGGTGTGACAAAGAACGGGAAGATCCGCACGACGCACTACTTCGGGTGAAGCCATGACTGACCGGAAGCGAGCATCTTTAGCCGGGCGGCATACTGTGAGGTCGTGAAAACATATGACGCTATTCTACGTAGATCCGGAACTCGGGACGGTGCCGCTCAAGTCGCGCACCCTCTCGGGCGAGCACATCATCGCGCGCGACATCGTCGCGTTGCCCGGCACGGTCGAGCCGGACATCGCGGCCAGCCGCGGGTTCCTGGCAACGCTCGCTGGTGCCGTTCTCGTCGACACCGTGAAGGTGGCCCTGCAGACCGGTACGGCCGTGATCGGCAAACTCGCCGCCAATGCAGGTGTCAACATCGGCGAGGTGAGCACCGCCGCACCGAGCGCAGCGAGCACCGCCAACGTGAACGCAAGCGTGAGTGTCGTCACGCTTCTCGCCGCCAACGCAGCACGCGTCGGCGCCATGATCTACAACAGCAGCACGACGGGGACGCTCCATGTGAAGCTGGGGTCCGCCGCGTCACTCACCAGCTGGTCGGTGCAGATCGACCCCGGCGGCTACTGGGAGATGCCGCGACGCTACTACACCGGGATCATCACTGGGATCTGGACCGTCGCCAGCGGCGACGCGAAGGTCACCGAGACCGCTTGATGGAGAAGGACGCGTGATCCGTGCCTCTCAGTAATCCAATCATAAGCAGAGTGGCCCCGGTCAAGGTCGGCGGCAGTGCTAACGCAGGTGCGGGGCGACTCGCGAGCGCGTTCGATCACGTGCACCCGCTGACCGAGACGAGCGGCCCGGACGACTTGGGCATGGGCTCGATCATCTCGACCGAAGTCGTGCGGCGTATCGGTAGTCTGCTCGTCGGGCAGCAGTTCGACGTCGGCCGCCAAGCGGGCGGGCAAGGGTCGACGTCCACCACCATGACCGATATCGGCCTCCCGTTCGTGTGGAATATCCGGCGCACAGGCGGTCACGTGTTTGTGGCGCTGCTCTCCTATAGCACCGCCGCAACCACGACCGGACTGCGTCTGAATGCGAACTTTACTGGTACTTTCAGCACGAACGGGATTCGCATCTTCGGAGCTACTGGCCCCGCTGCACTCGTCGCAGCCAATGCTACATGGGGCACTCCCCTTGGTTCCGCTGCCGTGGGTCCAGGAGGCACGTCCACCCCGATGCTCGTGTACGGCTCCGCAAACATTACGGCTATCGGAACTCTATCTCTCCAGTTCGCGAGCGGGGTGGCCGGCAGCAACGTCAACATCGACAGCTCAAGCTGGGGAATGCTGATTCAGGCATGAAGCTCGGCAGCACCGGCCCTGATGTCGTGCGCTGGCAGCAGTCGCTGATCGTGCGCCGTAGAGGATCGATGCTGACCATCGGCGACACTGGAACCCAAACAACCGTGATTCGGAGATCTAACCATGCGTATCCCTATCGTTCCTGTCATTGCTGCATGCGCGGCTCTGGCTGGCTGCGCGCACGCCACGACTCCAAGACCGCTGCCGCACAACACGCCACGACCCGCGCCGCACTCGGGCATCTTGTGGACCGACGACATCCAGAACAGCTGCGGCGAGGCTCCTTACGGCTTCAGTCAGATCCAGCTCGAGCGACCCATCGGCCAGGCGGTCGGCGGCAACGACGAGGTGGACTTGTACCGCGTCGACGACCCGCTCGGAGGCCCCGGCTTCGCGCTCAAGCACATCGCCACATTCGACAACAACGGCGGCAGCCGCTCGCAGGCGGGCATCTACAGCTTTGCCAACGCCACCTTCGACGAACTGGTCAGGAGCGCCACGGGTGTCTACATCGCGGCCGAGTGGTACTTCCCCGAGGTCATCAACGCCCACAGCAGCACAGACAGCAACCCCTGGATCAACCTGTGGGACTTCCACTCAGTCTCTAACTCCGAGCGCTGGCACACGCAGCCGGGCCTGATGCTGGCCGAGGACGGCAGCATGCGCGTCAAGTGGAGCTGGACCGCGGTCAACCACGAAACCGACTGGTCTACCGTGACCCTGCCGGTGGGCGAGTGGTTCGACATCGAGATGCACTACACCTGGGGCAGCGAGAGCACCGGCTGCGCAGGAGGCACGACCGTGACGCTCTGGGTCAATGGCCAAAAGACCCTGGAGCAGAAGGGCGTCACGACGCGCGGCAACGGTCACGATTCTGTCGAGATGTATATGAAGTTCTATGGGTCGGCGAACAACGGCAACGACTGGCAGCCCAAGCCCTCGGTCAAGTACATGCGCAACGTGCGGATGTCCGACAAGCGCATCTGGCGCTAGCTCGTCATCAAGCGCCGGTTCCCCTTCTTGGCCTCGAGCACGTCAGCATAGTCGCGAAACTGCTCGGCAGCCTCAAGGTAACCTTCCGACTGCAGGCGCGCGGCGGCAATGCGAAGGGCCTGGATGTGTTCTTGGTCGCGCGCCACCACCACTCCCCAGATGACGAGCGCCGACAGACTCAACGCAACTATGAACACCACGAGAACCACCGCGACCGCGAACGCCCTCATGTCCTATCCAGCAGCTTGATGGCGATGTGCGCCTCGAGCCAACGCAACAGGCGCTGGGTTTCGACATGGAACTCGTCGAACGTCAGCTTTCCCGAAACGACCTGCGCTGCAAGTGCATCGACCCAACGCTTGACGGATTCGAGATCGGGCGCACCGTCCTCGTCATAGGGTGCGCGCACGACCATCCTCGCTGTTGGGATCGTAATACTTCCCGCGCTCGACGTTGCTCGCAAGCTCGCTCAGCCCCGCTCGCAGCAGGTGCTCGTACAGCGTTCGCTGCGCTCGGTCGTACGCGCACGGGTGGCCGCTGCAGTACCTGCACGCTCGCGCTCGGGCGAGGATCGCGTCGCGCTTCGGGCTCGGCACTGCTGACTCGAGGTCGGCGAGCAGCATCAGCGTCGCTTGATCGTAGTCGGTCATCGGCTTGGCTCCGCTGACGTGCGCGAGTGGATCGGACATGGGCGCGGCTCGAGCGCCAGCTGCTGCGCCAGCGCCTCGAACTCGCAACCCCGGCATTCGCCCTCGTCGATCGGGTTGGTCCAGCGATACCCGTCCGCCTCAGCGACGAGCGTCTCGGTCGACTTGCATTCGCAGTCCACACGGCGCCGCGGGTCGCAGACTAGGAAGTAGTGACGCGCGACGCCGGGGTGGTGGTTGTCCTCCTCGGCGCCGACCAGGTCGAATGCCTGCAGCGCGAACGCGACGACCTCGTCATCAGCTCGACGGCTGCCGCTCTGCGAGATCGAGATGTGCCACTGCTGCCCGAGCTCGACAGAGCCGTCCGGCAGCTCGGCCATGTCGAGGCTCGAGCACACGCGGATGCCCGATGGGTGCTGCCAGAGCCTCCCGATTGCGCTCCGCCCGCGCAGCACCCAGCGCCTGGAAAGCGGGCGCCGCTCAGCGTGCACGGGCTCCTCAGCCATTCGTCGCCCCCGCCGCGCTGCGGTCGAGCGCGAGCACCCGATCGACCATTGCTTTCCACTGCTCGAGCAGCTCGGCGGTGACGCTCGACGGCAGTTGATCGCTGCGCGCGTCGAGCATCACGATCGGCTCGCCCAGCCCCGACGCGTATCCGTTGCCGTCGATGACCCCGCGCGCGATCGGTTCGCGCTGCGGCCGCCACCTGCTGAGCTCGATGGAGCACACCGGCCCCATCACCACGAATCGACTATGATCGGTGCGCACCTCGAAGCGCGCGCGGTGTTGCCCGATGCTGTGCCACTCATCGCTCATCGCAGATCCCCTTTCGCGTGAACAACGGTCTGAGGCGCGACGGTAAGCAGCAGAAGATGCAACCGCAAGTTATGCAGAGCGGATCGCGCAGAGCATGGCCAATACAGGCGATGCCCACGGACCGAATCGCGAACGAGTAGCCAGCGCCGGCTGGGTACAGCGGTCAGGTCGTGGGCACATCTTGCAACCCAGCAACCCGCGCGCGCCCCGACCGACAACCCGGCCATGACTTGATGAACTGGTGGTCAGTCAAACGCGGTGTCGTCCGGCACGACGCTTCTCGTACGTCGCGCGCAGTTCGCTGACGACCCGAGCGATGGTGCCTGACCCCGCATTGCTGTCGTATCGCGCCGCGTGAAGCTTGCTGATTCGCGGCCCGCCGATATCGCACTTGATCGGTCGGCCCGCGACGTGGTCGAAGTCGAACGGGTGGCCTGGACCAGCGCTCAGGCGGTCCTGAATGATCGCTGCTGCGCGCTCGTGAGTCATCAGCAACCATCCCGGGCGAGCGGCGTTGACCAGCGCTGCGAGCAACTCCGCCTTGTCGAGCCCGCTGATGTCGAGGCTGCCGGGCTCGGCATCAGTGATCGGGCGGTCGTCGTCGGGCACGATGACGTCCTCTCGCTCCCCGGGTGGCTGCAGGGCGTCTTGCAGCCGACGCACGACAGTCGCGTGCCCGACCAGGGCCTCGGCTTCTGTGCTGTAACGATCCAGGACGTCACCCTCCGGATCGAACGTCGCGGTCTCGAAGATCAGGGGCGGGCCGTCGAAGTGCTGGTGGTTGACCCCGAGCCAGACCGTAGAGACCACCGTGCCCCCGACCTCATCCCGGGCGACTTGTCGATACTTCATGCTCGACAGAAGCCTGTCCGCCTCGGCGATGTCGATCGGCTCACCACGACGATTGAAGTACACCAGATAGCCCATGCCCAAGTCATCGCGCGGGCGAGCTGGATGCGCAACCGCCACCCGGCCCCGGCCGACAAACCCGGCCATGCACTGGTTTCACCTCGGCCCGGGTCACTGTGTATTCGAACTCGACTACCGCGCCTCAAACGAGGTCGGAAAAGGTGAAGTGCCCGCCGGCGGCGACCTCGAGCTGCTGGTCTGGTACGGCGGCGGCGAGCCGACACGCGCGGCGTGGGTCTGGTCGCAGACGGGGCGGGTCGCAGCGTGGCTGCACGTCGGCGCGGCTTGAGCGGGGTGCTAGGGCTTGGCTTCCTGCTGCCGCGCCAGTGTTTCGGCGGCGATGACCTCGGACCATGGGCGGCCATCACTGCGCACGTGCACGACTCGCACCTCGCCGGGCGTGTGGATGTCTGGCACGGGCCCGCTGGTCTCTACAGCGACCGCGTAGAGCTGTCTGCCTTGGGCGGTCAGCGCGTCGGCGAGCTCGGACAGCGCGCGGAACACCCGCGGGTCGCTGGCATCGGCGGCCGTTCGTAGCGTGGCGATGGCCGCAGCGTGGCCAGCGACCGTTCTGAGCGCGGCGACAGCCATAGCGTGGCCAGCGAGGGCATCGGCTTCAGTCGCGTAGCGACCGACCACCTCGACCCCGATGGCGACTCCCTGGCTCAACCACGGGGGCGGAGGGGCCCCTTGACCAGTTTCAGCTTGCGCGCGCTCGAAGCAGCAAGTCTCGAAGATGAGCGGCCTGCCCTGGTCGTCGCGCTGCGTGTAGGCGCCGACCCAGACGGTCGAAACGCCGACCGATCTAAGCTCGTCGAGAGCGACCCGCCTGTACGTAGGGTCGCCCTTGAGGCGCTTGAACTCGTCGTCCGAGATGGGCCGCCCCTGACGGTCGTACTGGAAGGCCTCGTCGGTCATGGCGCTGTTGTCGCCTGGACGGGGGCGGCGGGCAAGGGCAACGATCACCCCGGCGGCGCCCCTGATCGCTGCCCTGACCGTTGCCCTCGCGTATTCGCGAGTCCTCGCTCGGGCCGAAAACCGTAGCAGTTACGCCCCGAGAGTCCGGCGTTTGGCGCGATCCGGCCATTCTTAATCCATTGGCCGGTGGTTCGAATCCACCATGACCCACCCGCCAAAAGTTGCAATGATTGCAGCGGCTTGGGGCGAGCGGAGCGAGTCGATGCAGGAAGCGCGAGGGCAGAGATCAGCGAGAGCGAGGGCAAAGATCTCTGCCCTGGCCGGGCCCGACGGGCGCGTGCTGCGCCTCTTCGAACGCAGCGATTGGACGGCTGCCATGGCTGAGTTCCTGCTCCACCTGGAGCGCAAAGGCATCGCGCCGGGCACCGTCGAGTACACGCGAGCGATCGCCGCGTTCGACGAGGGATGGTGGGGCCCTGCCGATGACGGGCCCCCCGGCGAAGAGGCCGCCGTCGCGGGCCGAATCGAGTGGTGACTCGTTTACTTGGTACGCGGCCGCCTGAGCGGGATGACATTCTGCGCGGCGTCGACGAACTCGGGGATGGCCTGCGTCAGGTCGGGGAAGGGCTCGTACTGGCGGTCAGCGAGCAGCCGCGCGCCGCGGTCGTAGCGGTCGAGCATGGCGGGGGTCAGGTGCCCCGTGCGGTCGCTGATCCAGCCGTCACCCTTGCCAGCGCGTTTGGCCCAGGTGACGAACGTGGCGCGGGTGTCGTGGAGCCGCAACGGCTGCACGGTCGGCTCGTCGCTGAACAGCAACTGGCGCTGGACGCCGGCAAGTCGCAGGTCGTCGCGCAGCGTCTCGGCGTCCCGGCCGACTGGGCCGTCGAGGTCGCGCACGACCAGCGTGTCGCGACCGGGCTTGCCGCAGTGCTCCCACCAGCGCTGCAGCATGGCCATCACGTCGTCGCGGACCTCGAACACCTGCGGCACGCGCGTCTTGCTGATGAGCGACGTCAGCATGCCGTGCTGGAAATCGACCCACTCCCACCGGAGCGCCACCAGCGACCCCTTGCGAAGCCCGCAGTAGCAGCCGAGCACGTACAGCACGCGCCGACCGAGCGGGATGTCGCGGCAGGCGAGCAGCGCGAGCAGCTCGGCGGGATACAGGAACAGGTAAAGCAGCGGCTTGTCCTTGCCGGGCTTCAGCATCGGCGACACGGGGTTCGTCGTGCGAAGCCGGCCGGGCATGATCGACAGATCAAAGAGTCGCTTGGTGACCTGATACAGCTGGAACTTGGTCCCCTTGCGCCACGGCTCGCCGCGTCGCGCGTGCGCAGCGTGTGCCGCAGCGGCGAAGCACTTCTCAACGATCACATCGTCGACGTCGACGACCGGCATGTCGCCGAGCGGGACGTCCATCCCATCGGCCTTGAACGCGTACACGTACCGCTCGAGACGCTTGCGATCGGTCTCAGCCGTGGCCTTCTCGCCGAGCTTGTTCACGTCGCCATGGCGGACGAACAACCGGCCGCTGGTCCAGTCCTCGCCGAACTGGCGCACGGTCGTGCGGCCCGGTGCCGGCACGGCCGGTGCGGGTGGCAGCACGCGCGCCCTCTCGGTCAGTATCGCGGTGATCGCGAGCGCGGCTTGTCGCCCTTGTTCGCTCGGGTCGGTGAGCGGCTGCCCGTGCGCATCGATCAGCTTCTGCTTTCGCGGCTTGCCGTCGACCAGCAAGCGTGCGAACCAGCATCCCGAGCCGTCGCTGTATGCTTTCCACTCGACCGAGCCTCGGCCCGATCCCTTGTCGCGTCGCGTTCTTCGTGTCGTCACCATCGATTACACCTGTAGTTTACATGGGGTAGCCCCCGCTCGGGACACGCCAATGACACGAGCGGGGGCGTTCTTTACCTGCGTCCTCGACGCGAGGTCAACTCGGCCATCATCCGGTCGATGTGGTCGTCGGCGGGCGGCGGGCTCGTGGGCTCCTCGCTCGGCACGGGCGGGCGGCGGCGCACCCGGATCTGGTGCGTCTCGACGAAGCCGTACACCACGCTGCGGCGGGCGAAGTAACGCCGCCCGACACGGGACACGCCGCCGAGCTCGCCCGCGCGCACAGCCTCGAGAATGGGCCGCAGGGGCCAGTGCTCGCGCGTGATCTCAATGATCGGGTCGGGGTCGCCAGCCTCGACCACAGCGCGCGTGATGATCGGCTCGAGCAGCTCGGCCAGCGCGGCCGTCGTCGACTCGGTGATCGCCTTGGCTCGACGCTGCTTGCGCTGGCGGTCGCGGGTGTCGTCGGCGATCATCGGTCATGCCTTCCGTGCAGTGCTGCGGGTTGACTGCGACTGCCGAATCGCTGCGCGCACGATCAGCTGCACGAACTCGCGCGTGCTCATCTCGCGGTCGATCGCCGCGTACTGCAGCTCGCGCCATTCGTTGCGGGTCAGACCGAGACCGACGCGCAGCTGCTCGGTGGTGATGGTCACGACGTCACCTCGCGGAGCGCTGCGTCGCGTGCGCGGTTGAGCACGACCATGCGCTCAGCGCTTCCGCCGTTGAGGTCGGGGTGTGCGTGACGAACCTGCGCGCGGTACAGCTGCTCGAGCTGCGCGCGGCTGATGACCGCTTCGCGCGACACGCAGAACACCTCGCGCCAGTCGGGCGCACCGTTGCTGCCGCCGGCGTTCTCGGGCAGGGCTGCAAAGCCGGTGAACGCCCGCTCGAGCAGCTGCGTGGCGCCCGAGCGGTCGATTGCGCGTAGTGCGTCGATGGTCAGTCCGACTGCGCGCAGGTTGTCGCGGACGGTGCGCCAGCAGTCGCAGGCCATGACGCGGGGCTGGTTGTCCTGCGACCAGTACACTGCGATGCCTGGATCGCGCGGCTCGCCCTGGTTCGCGTACGGCAACCCGTCCCGACGCAGCGCGATGTCGCTCGAGATGACGATGTCAGTCCCGCCGAGCAGGCGCACCGAGCGCAGCACCTCGTCGCGAGCTCGCGCGAACGACACTTGATAGATGGATGACCGGCGTTCGTCCCGGTCGGTGCGCGCCCAGCCGACCGGCCAGCGCAGTGGGTACGCGTCGACCGTGCTCATCGTCATGGCGCACCGTCCTTCAGCGCGCGGATTCGCGCGTGTATCCACTCGGCAACGTCGCGCTCGCGCACCGAGAGTGCTTCGTTGCGCATGAACGGATCGCACACCTTCGCGGCCGCCTCCAACGCCTCGCGGCGCACGGTGGCGAACTCCTGCTCAAGACGTTCGAACGGCCACGTGTGGACGCCGTTTTCGTGCAAGTCCGTGAGCACACGTTTCGCCCGCTTCCAGTCGGTCATGGCTTCACCTCCGGGTAGTCGAGGGCGGTCATCACTTCGGCCCAGTCGTGCTGGCTGGCTGTGGTTCTTTGCGCCAGCACCTTCGCCACGCGGCGGGCTTCGTCGCGTTCTCGCTGGAGGCGAGCGATCGTCGCCCCGAGACGGATCGCGGGGTCGTCCAGCCCTGCCTCTGCCAACTCCTCATCGGTGAACTGCTCAGCCATGCTCGCCCCCTTCGTCGTACGTGGAAACGATCGCCTCGACCTCGCGCTCGCGTCGAGTCAGCTCCGCGAGCCGCGCCTCCGCCTCCTTCAGACCGCGCTGGGCAGCCGCGTACCACTCGCGCTCGTCGGCCAGTACGCGCTCGGCCCGCTCAGCGCGTTCGGCCGCGGCTGCCAGTCGAACCCGGAGCGTGTCGCGCTCGTCGATCAGTGCCAGCGACCTGACGAGCGCGTCCGCCAGCTTCGCCTCCGCCTTCTCGGCGCGCTCTTTGAACCCGAGGACCACAGCGCCCGCGGCGTCGTACCGGCGCTTCGCTTGCTCCCATCGCTCAAGAGCCTCTTTCAACGCCCCGTGTTGCTTGTCGGCAAGCGCCTCGACCTTGTCGATGTGGTCCATCAGCCGTTGAAAAGCGGCAGCCAGCGCGCGCTCATCATTGCCGTTGTCGGCGTGCTCGAACTGAGCGTACAGCTCGCGCGCCATGTCCAGCGCATCTTCGCTCGGCTTGGAGTCGGTCACGGCTCACCTCGCGCCAGTTCAGCCGCGACCTTGCCGGCGTCGCAGTCGCGGTGACCGCTCTCGGCGCACTCGCGCGACCCGCGATCGATCGTGCAGTTCACGCAGCCGAACTCGCGCTCGAGTCGCGCGTGTATCTCAGCTGCTGACTGCACTGACGCGAGCGCAGCAGTCATCGCGTCGAGCATACTTGTCGCGGGGGTGTAGCACTTTGACCCGTACGACGCGCTGGGCGAGTACCACGCCCAGCAGTTCGCGCTGTCAGTAGCGAAGCGCTGCACGCGAGCGCCGCTCGAGTGCGCGTACGCTTCAAGCATATGTGCTGCGCGCGCGTCGACGATCCACCCGGCAGGCAGCTCGACCGGGTCTGCGTCGAGATAGATCATCTCGCACTCGACGCACGCGTGCGCCTGTCGGATGTCACCATCCGACACACGCACCGCGCATCGACGCTGCTCGCACGTGACGCCGCACGACGGGCATCGCGCCCGCTCGTACTTGCTGTCGATGCTGCTGCTGCTGACTGTCTCGTTCATGGTGTCGTGTCTCCCTTGGGTTGTTGTGGCGGTGGCTGCCGTGCTTGCCACTCCGCGAACTCTCGATCCTGCTCAGCTGCGCGCAGCTCTTGCCGGCGCAGCAACTCGCAGACGGTCATGTCGCCGATGTCGGGCTGCAGCGCGTACAGCAGCCGGCCAGTCGCCTCGGCGTCGCCCAGCGAGCGGTGCGCAGCCGCGAGCGGGATGCCTCGCCTGGCGCACACGGCTGCGAGCTTGTGCCGACCAGCGCCGCGCACGAAGCGGTCGAGGTGGCGCACCACGACCAGCGGGTCGAGCCACGGCACGTCGCGACACAGCGCGTGGTGGCTGCGATTCTCGGCAACCAGCCTGTGCAGGATGGTTCGATCGAACGGGGCGTTGTAAGCACATGGGACCGCGCGGGTCAGCAGTCCGCTGCAGAGGACTTCATCCCACGCTGCTGCGAAGCTCGGTGCGCTTGCGACGTCAGCGTCAGTGATGCCATGCACGGCAGTCGCAGCGGGCGGGATGGGACACACCGGATCAACCAGCGACGACCAGCGCTGCACCGGCTGGCCGCGCTCGAAACGAACGAGCCCGACCTCGACCGGTGCGCAGGTCGATGGGTCGGGCCCGGTCGTCTCGAAGTCAATGACAACTACCGGCCACGCGTACCACGGCCGCAGTTGAGCGCGTCTCACGCAGCGTGCTCCGCGTCAGTGGCGTCGTCGTCGCCGAACTCAAGCTCGAGATCCTCTTCGATGTCCCACGCGACGAGTGACTGCGTGTAACCCGGATAGTAGTCTGCAGCGATGCACCCGCGCAGACGCTCGACCCACAGACGGATCGACCGCTCGCCCATATCGATCGCGCGCTCAGTGAGCTGGTGCACCACGACCGGGTGCGGTGCGCTCGCTTCGACCGCGATGATGTAGCAGTCGCGCTTGACCGCGACGTTGGCTGCTGCGCATGCCTGCAGATAGAACGCCAACTGCGCGTGGTAGTGCATGCGACCGGCGAGTCGCTGAAACAGCTCGGGCTCAGTCGTGGCGCTGGACTTCAACTCGATGATGCAGTCGCTGCTGCGAACGTCGGGGGTCGCTCGACACGGAAACCCGTGCAGCTGCGGTCGCAGCGTCTGCTCGTACACCAGACCGGGAGCGTTGAGCAGCTGCGCGGCGACTGGGTCTGACCACACCGCCTCGACCATCCCCATCACCTGCTCGTACGCGGTCGCAGTGAGGATCAGCTTGTCGGTGTTGTCTGCTGCGAACTGCTCCCATTGCTTGCCGCTGCGCACCTTGCCGGGGTAGCGCACGACTGCACTGGTGCCAGTCAGCACCGCGTGAAACGCGGATCCCTTTTCCATCGCAGCAGTGGCGGTCTCGACCCCTGCTGCGTCGCGTGACCGCGCTTCGAGGTAGTGCGCGGGACTGCGCGCAAACTTGCTGAGGTGCCCGAAGCGCAGCGGGAACGACTCGCTGATCGTCAGGTCGGTCGGGTCGATGGGCTCAGTCATGCGCCACCTCGCTCTCGTCGGTTGAGGTGTCGTCATCCGCGTCGTCGTGCTCGGTGCCATCGAGCTCGTGCTCGACGTGCTCGGTCTCGGGTGCAGCAGCAGCGCCACCATTCGCGCGCTTGGCTGCTGCCGGAACTTGCGGTCGCACGCGAATGCAGTCCATCTGCTTGCCGCCAAACTCGGTGGTCGTGGCGTACAACGTGATTTTCTTGCCGATCCACTCGCGGGTGTTGGTGCCGTACATCGCTGCGATCGTGCGGCAGTTGGTTTTGTTCGCTGCGAAGCCCTTCGTTTTGCCGACGAACGTGA
>Ga0070671_100002933_pt1 | contig 13262 bp, 10 predicted proteins | sample KBSS73metaG_FD_65341 | JGI IMG/M metagenome (GOLD analysis project Ga0070671, IMG submission 65341) | Switchgrass rhizosphere microbial communities from Kellogg Biological Station, Michigan, USA - KBS S7-3 metaG | ecosystem: Host-associated > Plants > Roots > Rhizosphere > Soil ...
CGGCGCGACGCTGCTGTTCGGACTGCTGCCGGCGCTGCGCACGGCGAAGCGTCCGACCAGCGATCCGCTGGCGGCGCGAAGCCGCAGCGTCGCGCCGGCGACACAACGCCTGCAGTGGCTGCTCGTCGGCCTGCAGGTCGCCCTGGCGGTGCCCCTGCTGTTCGGCGCCGGGCTGCTGCTCCGGAGTTTCGATGCACTCGGACGGGTCGCTCCCGGCTTCGAGTCCGCACGCGTCCTCACGTTCCGCATCTCGGCCGATTGGGGCGAGACGACCGACATCAAGGCGCTGCAGCGACGCATGTACGCGACCCTCGCCTCATTGCGGGCCCTTCCGGGTGTGGACGCGACCGCGACGTCGCTGGCGGCGCCCGGCGTTCCCTTCGAGTATCAGACCCAGGTCCGCATCGTCGAAGGCGAGGCGGTTGCCAATCAGCGGCGCATGGCCAGCCTGCGCGCCGTTTCGGCGGGCTACTTCTCGACGATGCGGATCCCGGTGCTGGCCGGAACGTCGTGCCCGGCTGAGAGCCCGACGCCGACGGCGGTCGTGAACCGCCGCTTCGCGGCGCTTTACGCGGCGGGCGCGGCGCCCATCGGCCGGCACATCGAGCAGGTGCCCGCGAATCCGTTCCTCGCGGCTGCCCGCATCGTCGGCGTCGTCGGCGATGCCCGGGAGGATGGCCTGCACCGCGACCCCCAGGCGGTCGTGTATTGGTGCCACGCCGCTCCCGTTCCCGCTCCGCTCTTCCTCGTCCGGACGCGCACCGAACCGATGGCCATGGCGGCGACGATCCGCCGCAAGCTGGGCCAGCTCGAGCCGCGCCGGTCCGTCTACGAGATGATGCCGCTCGAGGAGCGTCTCCACGACACGTTCGCCGAGAACCGGCTGCGCACCGTGCTCCTGTCATTCTTCGCGATCACCGCGGTGTCGCTGGCCGCGCTCGGACTCTACGGCACCCTGAGCTACTTCGTGCACATGCGGCGCCGCGAGATCGGCGTGCGCATGGCCCTGGGCGCACGGCAGCGGGACGTGGCGTCGTCGTTCGTGCGGCAGGGCCTTCGCGTGTCGATCGCCGGCTGCATCGCCGGGCTGTCGCTGGCGGCGCTCCTCGGCCGCGCCATCGCGGGGATGCTTTGCGGCGTGTCGCCGCTGGACTTCGTGACGTTCTCGGGCGTCCTGCTGCTCGTGCTCGTCGCCGCCGTGCTGTCGTCGGCATGGCCGGCGCTGCGCGCGTCGCGCATCGATCCGATGCACGTGCTCCGCGTCGAATGACGCGACGGCTACGGCGTCATCTTTCCTTCGGCGTCGTAGAGCTCGAGCGCGCCGCGCTTCTTCATCGTGTCGGTGATCTTCGCGTCGCCGACCGCCACGATCTGCAGCCTCGACGGGTCCCAGTACTTGGACGCGGCCGCCTGTGCCTGCGCGGCCGTCACGCCGCTGATGAGCGCGGGGTAACTGTCCCAGTAATCCGCCGGGAGGCCGTACAGCCAACTCTGCACGTAGTAGCCGAGCAGCTGCTCCGGCGACTCGAGCGACAGCGCGAAGCCAGCCACGATTGCGCGCTTGGCGTCGTTCAGCTCCTTCTCGGGCACTGGCGCCGTCCGCATGGCCTCGACGTCGGCCAGCAGGTCGTTCAGCGCAGCCTCCGTGACCTCGGTGCGCACGCTGGTGCTCGCCGACCACTGGCCGCGATGTTCGAGCGCGCTGAAGAAGCTGCCGACACCGTAGGTATAGCCCTTCTCCTCGCGCAGGTGCCGGAACAGCCGACCCATGGTGCCGCCGAGCACGCGGTTGGCGACCGTCAGCGGCACGTACTCGGGATCGGTGCGCGTCATCGACTGGGCGCCCACCACGAAGGTCGTCTGCACCGAGCCCGGGCGCGCGATCAGATACCCCTTGGCCGTCCCCGCAGCCGCCGGTTCGGTCACCGCCGGCTTGGCAACGCCCGCCTTCTTCCAGGCGCCGAGCTTCGACTCGACGAGCGTGCGGGCCGCCGCCAGCGAGATGTCACCGGCGAACGCGATCAGCGCGTGGTCCGGCACGAAGCGCGTCCGATGGCATTCGACCATCGCGTCGCGCGTGATCGCGTCGAGCGACTCCGGCGTCGCGGAGACCCGGCTGCCGGGATGGTCGCCGAACACCACTTTCGAGAAGCGCTCCTGGGCCAGGAACTGGGGCTGCGTCCGCTGCTGCACCAGGCCGGCGCGGGTCCGGGTCTTCAAACGATCCCATTCGTCGGCCGGGAACGACGGGTTCAGCAGGATGTCGGCGGCGAGATCGAACAGCGGGGCGAAGTTCTCGGTCAGCGCGCCGCCCGACATCGTCGCGGTGGTCCCGGAGGCGCCGCTGCCCACGTTGAGATTGGCCGACATCGTCTCGAGCGCCTGCGAAATCTGCTGCGAGGACCTCGTGGCCGTGCCCTCGCGCATCATCTGCGCGGTGACGCCGCTCAGGCCGACCTTCGCGGCCGGATCGTAGTAGCCGCCGTCGCCTGGCATCATCAACTGGAACGAGATCCGCGGCAGCCGGTGATCCTCGAGCACCATCACGCGCAGCCCGTTGGCGAGCGTGGCTTCCTGCGGGTGCGGCAGCTTCACCGCCAGCACGGCGTTCGAGACGGGCGCCTTTCCTTTGACCACCAGCCCGGCGGTCGATGGCGGCTGCTGCTGCGTGCCGGCCTGACCCTGAACCGGATGCGGCGGCAGCAGGGTCGCGAGCGAGACGGCGAGAACGGCGACAGGAGTCCTGCGCATCACAGCCCTCCCTTCGCCGGCGCCGGCTTCGGCACGGTGATCACCACGGTCCGTCCGGTCTTGACCAGATACTGCCGGGCGACGCGCTGCACGTCCTCGGGCGTGACCTTCGCGATGCGCGCGGCGGTCGTGTTCAGCCGGCCGGGCTGGTCGTAGAACAGCGCGTCCTGGCCCATCGTGATGGCGCGTCCGAGCGCGCTCCCCAAGTTGTTCACCAGCTGGCTGCGGGCGTTGTTGCGCGCCTTCTCCATTTCCCACGGCTCGATCGGGCCGTTCTTCACCCGCTCGATCTCGGCGTCGATGGCCGCTTCGAGGTCCGCCACCGTCTTGCCGGGCGTCACGATGCCGATGACGGTGAAGAGTCCGGGGCCGCGGCTCTCACCCGGGAAGGCGTTGACGCTCGGCGACAGTTCCTTCTGCCGCACGATCGTCTCGTAGAAGCGCGACGACCGGCCGCTCGACAACACGGTCCCCAGCACCTGCAGCGCGTCGGCGTCGGGGCTGGAGCTGGGCGGGATCTTGTAGACCATGTCGAGGCGCGTCAGCCGCGCCAGGCCGTCCTCGATCGTCGTGCGCCGCTCTTCGGCCTGCGCCGGTTCGGTCATGTCCACGGCCGCGGGCGCCGGCTGCGAGGGAAGCGCCTCGAAGTAGCGCCGGACCTTTTCCAGCGTCACCTTCGAGTCGACGTCGCCGACGATGCTGAGCACGGCATTGTTGGGGGCGTAGTAGGTCTTGAAGAACGACGCCACGTCGTCGACCGTCGCCGCGCTCAGGTCCGCCATCGAGCCGATCACCGAATGCTCGTAGGCGAAGTTCTCGTAGGCGAGCTCGTCGCGCACCTCGAACGTCTTGCCGTACGGCTGGTTGTCGACGCCGAGCCGGCGCTCCTCCTGCACCGCCTGGCGCTGGTTGTCCAGGTTCGGCCCGGTGATCTCGAGCGACCGCATCCGATCGGCCTCGAGAAAGAGGGCGAGATCGAGCTGGTTGGCGGGCAGGATCTCGAAATAGAGGGTGCGATCCTTGTTGGTCGTCCCGTTCATCGAGCCGCCGTTCGAGAAGATCAGGTACGGGTGCTCGCCAGGACCGACGTTCTCGGATCCCTTGAACATCATGTGCTCGAACAGGTGGGCGAAGCCGGTCCGCCCCTTCCGCTCGTCGCGCGATCCCACGTTGTAGTTGACCGCGATGGCGAACACCGGGGCGGCGTGATCCTCGGAGATGATCACGCGGAGCCCGTTCTTCAGCTTCGCGTCGGAGAACTTGACCTCCCGGATCGCGGTCTGGGCGACTGGCGTGGCGGTGCCGAAGCCGTTGCCCAAGGTCAGCGTCGCCACGAGCAGCATCGGGCTCGCGGCCACCAATCGCCTGACTGATGCGGCCATGTGCGTACCTCTCGTCGGGGGAGGCACAGCATACTCCGCGTGGGCTCAGGTGTTCAACGCGCGTGCTCGAGGAACCCGCGCAGCTTGTCCGGGTTGCGGACCACGTAAATGGCGCGGATCCGGCCGTCCTCTATGTCGAACGAGAAGGTGCCGTCGCCGGCCAGCGCATGGCGCATCAGCAGCCCTGGGGTGCCGTTGATGGTGACGAGCTCGAAGTCGGACTCCGACCAGTGCGCCTTGTCGGCATAGCCGAGGATGAACTTCGCGATGCGATCCGCGCCCAGCACAGGGCGCATCGCCGCGGCCGCCTTGCCGCCGCCGTCCGAGACGAGCGTCGCGTCGGCGTGCAGCATCGCCATCAGCTCGTCGACGTCACCCGTGCCGACCGCGTGGCGGAAGCGCCGCACGATCTGCTCCGATTCACGGCGCGGCACGGTGAAGCGCCGGCGCGGCTCCTGCAGCCGGGCACGCGCGCGGGTGAGGATCTGCCGCGTGTTCGCCGGGCTCTTGTCGACGGCCTTCGCGATGTCGTCGAAGTCGAGCTCGAACACCTCGCGCAGCAGGAACACCGCGCGCTCGGCGGGTGTCAGCTTCTCCAGCAGGACGAGGAAGGCCGTGCTCAGCGACGACGCGAGCAGCGCGGATTCCTGATTCGGTTCGGCCAGCGGTTCCGGCAGCCACGGCCCCGGATACACCATGCGCGTGCGCTCGGCGCTGCGGAGGTGGTCGATGCACAGGCGCGTGACGATGGTGGCGAGATACGCCCGAGGCGAGCGGACCTCGGCGTGCTCATCCTGGCGGGCGCGGAGCCACGCGTCCTGCACGACGTCCTCGGCTTCGGTCGCGCTGCCCAGCATCCGGTACGCGATCGAGAACAGCAGCGGCCGATGCGCTTCGAACGCCGACGCGTCCCAGTCAGTCTCTGCCATGGTCCTGGCTGTGCTTTCCATTCACCACGAGACGAATGACGGCTGCCGTTTGTGACAGCGGGTCGTGCCGGATCCCCAGTGTCACAGGATCCGGCCTCATTCGTCTTGAAGGCTGGAGGCAATTGAACATCATGCAAGCCCGAATCGACCTCATGCGCGTGAACCCCGGCATCATGCAGGCCATGCTCGGCCTCGAGCGGCAGGTCCGTCAGGCCGGCCTGGACCACAAGCTGATCGATCTCGTCCGGATGCGCGCGTCACAGATCAACGGCTGCGCCTACTGCCTGGACATGCACAGCAAGGATGCCCGCGCGAAGGGCGAGACCGAACAGCGGCTCTACGGCCTCGACGCGTGGCGTGAGACGCCGTACTACTCGGACCGCGAACGCGCCGCGCTCGAGTGGACCGAGGCGCTCACGCTGGTGGCCGAAACTCGTGTGCCCGACGATGTCTACGAGCGGGTGCGCGCGCAGTTCTCGGAAGACGAGCTGGTCCACCTGAGCCTGGCGATCGTCGCGATAAACGGCTGGAACCGCCTCAACGTGGCGGCGCGCACCGTGCCCGGCGGCTACGTCGCGGGGAGTCTGGCGAAGATGCACGCGACGGCCTGATCACGGTCGGCGGAATCGCCGCTATGCTAGCAGCCCGTGGTGAAAGTCCCGCGACGCACCGAGACGGGCGAGGCGCCCGGCGATCAAGGCGCGAGGAGGGAGAATATCGGGAATATTCGACCGACGAGCAACGCCGAGCGCCGGGATGCATCGCCCGTCGAATGTCGTGAGACTTTCACTACGGGCTGCTAGGCGGCGATTCCCATGCACCGACGGTCGGTCCTCGCCCTGATCCCGGGCCTGATGTCCGCGGCTGTCCGGCTCACCGGCGCCGCGGATGCCCGCGTGCGCGTGCTCATCCTCGACGGCTACAGCAACCACGACTGGCAGCTGACGACTGCGCTCATCCGCGGCATGCTGCAGCCGACCGGGCTCTTCACCGTCGATGTATCGACGGCGCCGCCGACCGCGGATGCGCCAGGCTGGGACAGCTGGCGGCCGGTGTTCGCGAGCTACGACGTCATCATCCAAACCTGCAACGACCTCGGCGGCGGTCCCTCGTGGCCGCAGCCCGTGCGCGAGGCCTTCGAGGCGTTCGTCCGCAACGGCGGCGGCGCCTACGTCTGGCACGGCGGCAACAACGCCTTCGCCGACTGGCCGGCCTACAACGAGATGATCGGCCTGGGCTGGCGCAAAAAGGAGTTCGGTGCGGCGATTGCGGTGGAGGAGGATGGCTCGCTCCGCCGCATCCCGGCTGGCGAAGGGCTCGATACCGGGCACGGCGCCCGCATCGACACCGTCGTCCATCGCCTCGGCGATCACCCGATCCACGCCGGCCTGCCGCGCGCCTGGCTCACGCCCGACATCGAGGTCTACCACTACGCCCGCGGTCCGGCGCAGCGCCTGGACGTGCTGTCGTACGGCTTCGATCCGAAGACGGACATGCGCTGGCCGCTCGAGTGGACGACGGCCTACGGCCGGGGCCGCGTCTACACGTCGACGTTCGGGCACGTCTGGAAGGGCGACACGCAGCCGGCGCGGATGCGTTGCGCCGGCCTCCACACCGTCGTGGCGCGGGCGCTGCAGTGGCTGGCCGGACGCCCCGTCACGTGGCCGGTCCCGCCGGATTTCCCCACCGCCGACCGGGTGTCGGTCCGACCGGAGATCGTGCTGCCGGCCCCGTAGGCGCGAACGCATGTGATCAGGCCCTGGTCATTTCCCGCCGGCTGCCAGGGTCGAGAAACGCACGCGCGTGAACAACTCGGGGATGTGCGAGTCCCAGACGCCGTGCGGACTCCACGCCCAGCCGCCGGGATCCCTGGCCGGCGGCGCTTCCTTGTACTGGTTGAAGCGCGAGAAATCCATCCGCCACTCGTCGCCGTCGCGCGGCGGCAGCGCGCGCCCGTCCGGCATCGCCAGCGGTTCGAGCGACCGCCAGGGGATGCGCAACTCGACGCTCCAGCCGCGATCGCGGTCCTTGTTGTCGTTGATCGTCCCGTCGACGTGGACCGCCGTCTCGAGGCCCGGCATGTCCCAGTTGAAGTAGCCGATGCGCGGGCCGCGCGGATGCTGCGTGAAGCCGACGCCGTTGAAGGGCCGGACACCCGGACGTGTGCGATCGAACGCCGGGCGGCGCGCGTAGCCGCTCGACTCGAACTCGCGCTCCCAGATGAACAGGACCTCGTAGATCGTGCCGAGTGCGTTGATCTCGAATTCGTAGTAGGCGTCGCGGCCGGCGATGAACAGCTCGACGTCGTTGTTCTTGTAGATCGGCGCGTCGCGCTCGGTCAGCGTCGCCTCGACGAACGGCTCCTCGATCCAGTAGCCAACGTAGAGATATGTGTCATCCCACAGGACCGCTGCGCGCGTGTCGTGGATGCCGGGGTTGCCGCCGATGAGATCGGCAAAACGCGGCGAGCGTTCCGCGGCGCGCCAGTCGGCCTCGTCCAGCCGGCCATCGATGACGATGGGCGACGCGGCGCGGCGTGCGGTGTAGTCCGCAATGCGGTTCTCCGGCCACGGAAATGGCCACGCCTGGGCTGCCAGCAGCGGGACGCCGCACCCCAGCACTGCCGCCGCCATCGCCCAGCGCCACCACCGACCTGTCATGGCCGGATAGCTTACGCCGGTCGGCCGGATTCGTCTTGAGTAGCAGTCCTACACAATGTTGTGTAGAGTTCCTACATGACGGACCGGAAGGCCTCGCCGCCGCGGCTGGATCTGCTGCGCGGGACGCTCGATCTCCTGATCCTGCGGACGCTCCTCCCCGGTCCGAGCCACGGCCACGCGGTCGCGAAGCACATCCAGCGAACCTCCGAGGACCTGCTGCAGGTGGAAACCGGCTCGCTGTATCCCGCCCTGTACCGTCTCGAGGCGAAGGGCCTGGTCGCGGCCTCGTGGGAGCTGTCCGACAAGGGCAAACGCGCCCGCTACTACCGAATCACCCCGAAGGGACGCAAGCAGCTGGCGGCGGAACAGTCGAAATGGAACGCCTTCGCGCGCGCCATGGGGCTGCTCCTGAAGCCGGCCGATGAGGGGACGCCATGACGTCGTTGTTGCGGAAGGTGCGGTGGTGGCTGCAGCGCCGTCGCAAGGAGGCGGAACTGCGCGAGGAGCTGCAGTTCCATCTCGCCGAGGAGATGGAGGAACGCCGCGGCGACGGGCTGACTGACGACGAGGCCGCGTGGGCGGCGCGGCGCGACCTCGGGAATACGACGCTCGTGCGCGAGGACGCGCGCACGCTGTGGTCGTGGATGCTGCTCGAGCAGCTGGCGCAGGACGTCCGCTACGCGCTGCGCGGCATGGTCACGAACCGCACGTTCACGGGCCTGGCGGCCCTGTCGCTGGCGCTGGGGATTGGCGCCAACACCGCCATCTACAGCTTCATGGACGCGATCCTGCTGCGCTCGCTGCCGGTGGCGGATCCGGCGTCGCTGACCGTGCTCAAGTGGCACAGCGGCCCGGTGAACTTCGGCAGCGGCGATCCGTTCGTGCTGCACTCCATCGACGGCAGCACGTATGAGGATTCCTCGGGAGTCACCGCGGCGATCTTTCCGTTTCCCGCGTTCGAGCGTCTCCGCGACGCGTCCTCGCCGGTCCTGTCCAGCCTCTTTGCGCACAAGCCGGCTGGAGGCGTGAACGTGGTCGTCAAGGGCGAGGCCGAGCTCGTGCAAGGGCAGTACGTGTCCGGCGACTTCTTCGGCGGCCTTGCCGTGGTCCCAGCCGCGGGGCGCCTGATCCATCGCGACGACGATCGCGCCGGCGCCGCACCGATCGCGGTCTTGAGCGCGGGATACAGCCAGCGCCGGTTCGGCGACGTGGACCGCGCCATCGGGCAGGCGATTCTCGTCAACAGCGTGACGTTCACGGTGGTCGGCGTCGCGCCGCCGGAGTTCTTCGGCGTCGATCCCGCATCGGCGCCGCAGATCTATCTGCCGATGCGCACCAGCGTGCTGATTCAACCCGACGGCGAGCGCGACTATGTCGACCCGAATTACTACTGGGTCGAGATGATGGGCCGGCTGAGGCCCGGTGTCGACCTGCCCCGTGCCCAGGCGGCGCTGGCCACGCCGTTCGCGCAATGGGTCGCGTCGACCGCGACCAGCGATCGGGAGCGCGCCAATCTTCCCGTGCTGCGGCTCGAGGCGGGCGGAACAGGCCTCGACAGCCTGAGACGTCAGTACTCCAAGCCGCTGTATGTGCTGCTGGCGATGGTGGGGTTGATCCTGGCCATCGCGTGCGCGAACACGGCCAACCTGCTGCTCGCGCGGTCCGCCACGCGGGCGCGCGAGATCGCCGTGCGGCTCAGTCTGGGTGCCGGCCGCTGGCGCATCGTCCGGCAGCTGCTCACCGAAAGCGTGCTGCTGGCGACGCTCAGCGGTGCCCTCGGCATCCTCATCGCCGTGGCCGGCATGGGCGTGTTGACGCAGTGGCTCGCCAACGGCCGCGAGTCGTTCACGCTCCACGCCGAACTGAATTGGCACGTGCTGCTGGTCACGCTGGCGTTGTCGCTGATGTGCGGCGTGCTGTACGGCCTGGCGCCGGCGCTGCAGGCGACGCGTCCGGCCTTGATGCCGAAGCTCAGGGATCGAGCGGTCGGCAAGTCGGGCGCACGGCTGCGTGTCGGACGCCCCACCCTGACGCAGGGGCTGGTGGTGGCGCAGATCGCGACCTCGCTCCTGCTGCTGGTTGCGGCGGGCCTGTTCGTCCGGACGCTCTCGAACCTGCAGTCGATCTCGCTCGGCTTCAACCGCGACGACGTGCTGCTGTTCGAGCTGGATGCGCCGCAGGCGGGCTATCCGGAGGCCCGGGTCGCCGACTTCTATGCCGATCTGCGGCGTCGCCTGGCCGATGTGCCGGGCGTGGCTGACGTGACGCTGTCGCATGCCTCGCTGATCAGGGCCGGCCGCTCGCACCCGATCACGATCGACGGACGGCCGGCCGCGCGCAGCACCCGCGTCCTGTGGACCGGTCCCCGGTTCTTCTCGACCATGCAGATCCCGATGCTTCGGGGCCGGGAGATCACAGAGCGCGATCGCCGGGACACGCTGCCCGTTGCCGTGGTGAGCGAGCTCTTCGCCAGGACGAATTTCGGCGATGGCGATCCGATCGGCCGCCGCATCGCGATCGGCGGAAGCATCGCGATCGACGGCGCGCCGCTCGCCCTCGAGATCGTCGGCGTCGCCGCGAGGGTCCGATACGGCGGGCTCAAGTATGACGTTCCGCCTGTCGTCTACGTGCCCTACGCCCAGCTTCCGACGGCGCAGCTGCGACGCATGACCTACGCCATGCGCACGCAAGGCGATCCGATGCGCTACGCGGCGGCTGTTCGCCAGATCGTGCACGAGGCCGACAGTCGCGTGCCCGTCACCAACCTGAGGACCCAGGCTGCGGACATCGATCAGACGATCAACCAGGAGATCGTCTTTGCCAGGCTGTGCAGCGCCTTCGCGATCCTCGCCCTGACGATTGCCTGCGTCGGCCTCTACGCCACGATGGCGTATACCGTGGCCCGCCGCACCGGCGAGATCGGGCTTCGGCTGGCGCTCGGCGCCGGACGGGGCGCCGTCATCTGGATGATCCTGCGTGACGTGTGTGCGCTGGCGGCGGTCGGGCTCACGATCGGCCTGTCCGCAGCCTTCGCGGCGTCACGCCTCATCGAGTCGCTCCTGTTCGACACGAAGCCGAACGATCCCCGCACCGTCGCGGCGGCCGCCGCGATTCTGCTGACCGCGGCGCTGGTCGCCGGCTACGGTCCGGCCCGGCGCGCATCCCGAATCGATCCGCTGACGGCCCTGCGGCACGACTGACGCCGCCACGTCGAAGGACGGCAGGGGCACCGGCGACGGATCCGTCACGCGCGCATGCAGGAGAGAAATCGCTCCGGCCAGGCCATGAACCGGTTCTGCGCCGGTCATCGGCTCAACCGTTCTGGCACGACTCTCGCCTCAGTGCGATGCATGGAGACACAGCCCATGCCGCACGCTCACGTCCATCGTCGCGCGTCATCGATCCGCCTCGCACTGATGCCCGCACTCGCGCTCAGTGTCCTGCCACTCGGGACCGCGTTTGCGCAGTCTGTCCCGTACGTGCGCGTCACGCGCGAGGGGACGGAAATCAGGTCGTTGCGCCAGTCGGACGATGTGCGCATGACGGCGCCCAAAGGCACGGTGATGGAGGTCGTCTACATCGAAGGCGATCGCTACGTGCACCGCGACTCGAACTGGTACTGGGTGCTGCTCCCGCAGGATCCCTGGGCCACCCGGCCGGCGGGGTGGGTCCGCGGCGACGCCGTCGAAGACGCTCCGCCGCCGGCGCCGGTGCCGACGCCACGGGCGAGCCGCATCGACGTGCCCCAGGCGCAGGAAGCGCGCAACGAGCCGCGGGTCGAGCCGCGCCTGACGTCCATGCCGGAGCCCGTGTCCGTGTCCGTCGCGGAGGTCCCGACGACGCCGCCGGTCTACTCGGACGTGGTCCTCAACTTCGAGTTCGGGCGCAGCGAGCTGACCGAAGAAGCGAAGGACAAGCTGGCCAGCGCGATCGCGATCCAGAAGCCGAGCGCCCGGGTGTCGGTCGCGCTCGAGGGCTACGCCGACTGGGTCGGGACGGAGGCGTACAACGAGAAACTCGGCCTGGATCGCGCCGAAACCGTGCGGCGCTACCTGTCCGAGCAGCTCCGCATTCCTGCCAGCCGGATCAGCGTGGTCAGCTACGGCGAAGGCAACCCGGCGGCCCCGAACACGACGCGCGCCGGCCGGGCGCTCAATCGCCGGGTCGTGATCAAGGTGGGCGCGTAGCGCCCGTTCACAGCACCCGCACCGGGCGCCGCTCCCATCGGAGGATGCGGCGCCGCACGCCCCACGCATAGGCGATGTAGTAGCCGATCACGGCTCCGCCCACGGCCAGCGATTCGGGAATGCCGAAGGCCAGCACCATCTGCGTGCCATAGATGCCCGCTTCGGCGGCCTTCCACGATCGCCAGAATCCGTACAGCACGCGCGCCGACACCATCAGCGTCACCACCAGGACCAGCCAGCGGTTCGGGGTGTAGTGCAGCGTCGCCGGAGTCGGCTCCCATCGCGTCAGGACGAGTCCGGCCAGCCCGAGGCCGGCGCCGAGGATGATGCCGGCTGCGGCGCCGCGCAGCGCGTTCGGCACCCAGATCGCCGTGATCGCGGCTCCGGTCAGAAAGAAGCACACCGACAACGCCATCAGCGCGAGATTGAGCGTGGCCACCCAGCGCCGCGCCTGTCGCCGCGCGGTGCCCATGCGATAGCGCTGGATCAGGATGAACGGCATCAGCGCGATCACCAGCAGCGGCAGCACGAGCAGCAGGACCAGCACTGGCATCGCTCAGCCCGATGCTACCTTTGCCTCGCGGAACATCGCCGCCGGCATCGCACGATGCAATCGCCACACGAACGAGATCGGTCGGTCGCCCTTGTGGGAGACGTAGTCCGCCGGCCCCAGGAACGTGTACGGCGTGGTTCGGCCTTCCTGCGTGCGGCGCTGCCGCACGAACAGGAGAATGTGCCCGCCGCGCTCGCGATGGTGAATGTACCGCTTCCCAGTCGGTGACTGCTGCGCAGTGCCTGACTGCGATTCCCAATGAAACAGCTCCGGCGAGATCGCGTAGTCCTTGTAGAGCGTTGACGGTGAGTAGTCGCGCGCCGACTTTTCAAGTGTGACCAGGAACAGATCGCTGTTGGTGTGTTCGTCACGAAACACGCCCTTCTGCTCGTACGTCGACCCACCTACCTTCAGGATGCCGAACGCTGTGAGGATGTCGCGAACAGTGTGCCGTGCATGTACGGAGAGCGGCACACGATGCACCCAGCCGACAGACTCGTCAAGCGGATGGGTGAGATGATCGGTTCGTTCATCGAGTAACGGGAAAAGCTCTCCGAGCTCCGCCACTATTGCGGGGTGTTGATGCAACAGCGCCAGCGAGCTCTCCACGGTCGGAGCGGGAGCATCCTTCAGCAGGCTGAAGTGCAACCCGGCCAGCAGCCTGCGGTTCTGGTCGTCGAGCTCCCCGGCAAGCGAAGGGCGGAGGGCGCGTAAATATGCGTCGAGACGGAGCGGATCGTCGAGATGCAGGAGGCGACCAAGGCCGTCACCCAACTTTTCCTCGAACGGCCCAGGTGCCG
>Ga0070671_100002936_pt1 | contig 13260 bp, 11 predicted proteins | sample KBSS73metaG_FD_65341 | JGI IMG/M metagenome (GOLD analysis project Ga0070671, IMG submission 65341) | Switchgrass rhizosphere microbial communities from Kellogg Biological Station, Michigan, USA - KBS S7-3 metaG | ecosystem: Host-associated > Plants > Roots > Rhizosphere > Soil ...
CTGATCCAGTGTGACGAACTGCGGCTCGCCTTGTTCGTCGACGACGATCGCGTTCGTCGAGTCCGGCTCGCCCTCGACCCCAAGGCCGGATTGCCAGCTGCTCGACGCCTGACAACCTGCCTTGATGCGCGTCAGGATCGCGCAGCGCCACTTGCCGCTTGGCGTGGTGAAGTAGTAGCCCGTGATGTCGCCGGCCTGCCCGACGTAGTCGAACGCGTTGACGAGGTGTGCGTTGCTCGGCGGCGGCGCCGACGCGACGGGCGCATCGGCAGTCGGCTCACCCGATGTCTCGGAGGTGTTGACCACGGTCGCGCCGGAACAGCCGGCGAGCATCGCGACCGCGGACAAGGCGGCCATGGTGTGGCGGATCAAGCGTCTCCCAATGGTTCACGGGTCCGGATCAGCGACTTGATGTCGTCGAGCCCTTCCCAGATGTTCACGTTCATCCCGGCCAACACCCGGTCGTCGCCGTCGAGCCAGAACGCGGTGAACTCGCGCTTGGACAGGTCGCCACGGAAGACGACCCTTTCATAGTGCGGCGCGTGGCCGACGTACTCCATGCCGAGGTCGTACTGATCGGTGAAGAAGTAGGGGAGTTCGTCGTAGGACGCCTGCTTGCCGAGCATGCCTGCGACGGCGATCGCGGGCTGCTTGAGCGCGTTGGCCCAGTGCTCGGTGCGGATGCGGGTGCCGAACAGCGGATGCTCGGCGGAGGCGATGTCGCCGACCGCGAAGATGTCGGGATCGCTTGTGCGCAACGACGGATCGACGAGTACGCCACCGTCGGCGACGGCCAGGCCGGCCCTCTCGGCAAGCCCCGTGTCAGGCGCCGCGCCGACCGCGACGAGGACGGCGTCGGCGTCGACGGCGGAGCCGTCGCCGAGCGCGAGCCCGGTCGCCTTGCCGCCTGCGGTGGTGATCTCCGAAACGGAGGCGCCGAGGCGGAGGTCGACGCCGTGTTCGCGGTGCAGGTCGGCGAACACCTGGCCGACTTCGCGGCCGAGGGCGGCCATCAGGGGCAGCTCGGCCATCTCGACGACGGTGACGTTGACACCGCGGTCGCGGGCACCCGCGGCGACCTCGAGGCCGATCCAGCCGCCGCCGACGACGGCAAGCGAAGAACCTTCGACGAGTGCGGAATTCAGCGCGTCGGCGTCGTCAAGCGTGCGCAGGTAGTGCACACCGTCGGCATCGGCGCCGGGGATCGGCGGCCTGCGGGGTTGCGAGCCGGTGGCGAGCAGGAGCTTGTCGTAGCGCACGGTGGCGCCGTCGGGAAGGGTGACGGTGTGGGCGGCTGGGTCGATCGCGGTGACCTCGGTGCCCAGCTGCAGTTCGATGTGGTGATCGCGATACCAGGCCGACGAAGACGGCGTGAAGTCCGCGACTTGTTTCTTACCTGCCAGGTATTCCTTGGACAGCGGCGGACGCTCATAGGGCAGGTGCTCTTCGGCGGCGAACAACACCACGTGACCGTCGAAATCGTTGTCGCGCAATGCTTCTGCGGCTTTGGCGCCGGCGAGGCCGCCGCCGACGATGGCGAATGTGGACGACGTTGTCATGTCATCCGACCCTACTCGCAGGGCGGTTCAGCCGACACGTGCCGCGAGTAGTTCCTTGAGGGTGCGAGAGTTGCGGATCGCGTGGCCACTGAGGTCGTTGTTGAAGTAGACGAGCACGCGCCGACCTTCTGAATGCCATTCGGATACCCGGTCGGCCCACTGCCGCAGCTCGTCGTCGGGGTACGAACCGGCATACATCGAATCTTGGGGCGGCCCGTGCATCCGGACGTACACCAGCGAGCTTGTCGCGCGGGGGACACACCGCAGCCCCGCGCCGCTCATCACCACATATGCGGCGTCGTGTCGTTCCAGCAGCGCATAGACGGCTGGGTCGTCCCACGACGGATGCCGCAACTCTATGGCGACGGGAATCCAGTCAGGCATCGCGCTCAAGAAGTGATCGAGTCGCTCGTCGTTGCGTTCCATCCCGGGATGCAGCTGAACCAGCAGCGCTTCCCGCCGATCACCGAGCGCGGTCCAGCACCGCTCGAATCGCTCGACCCAGGGTTCCGGTGTGCCCAGCCGCCGGTAGTGCGTCAGCCCGCGATGCGCCTTGACCGACATCGTGAACCCGGCAGGCAACCGATCCCGCCAACCCGAAAAGGTGGCGTCCTTCGGCCACCGGTAGAAGCTGGCGTTGAGTTCGACGGTGTCGTACTCCTCGACGTAGCGGGCGAGTCTCTTGGCCACCGGCAGCCCCGGCTGATACAGCACATCCGCCCAGTGGTCGTAGGACCATCCGGAGGTGCCGATGCGGATCTCGTTACTTCGGCGGGAGGCTCTTCGCGTAGTCGACACCGCGGCTCACCCAGCCCGCAAGCTGGCGTTTCGTCTTGACACCGTCGATGGATACCCGAATCCAGCCGCGAGTCTCACGCCCCGCCATGATCATCGGTTCGACGTGGTCGCGGGCCACCAGCTTCTCCGTCTCGTCCGGGGGGACCCGAACCATCAGCCCGCCGCGGCCGCTGGCGGCCACCGACATGTTGCCGTTGATCAGGAATGCCAGCCCGCCGAACATCCGCTTCTCTTCGACGCCGCGTTCGGCGGCGACGAGTTCACGGATCCGGTAGGCCAGGTCTTCGTCATAGGCCATGGGAGGACGTTAGCGCTCGCCCCCGACATTCGGCGTCCAGCCCAACTTCGGTCCCAGCTTCTCCGCCATATCCGTCACGATCTGGACATAGTCGTCCTCGTCGAATGTGAACGGCAGCGCGAACGCCACCTCGTTGGCGCGTTGGAAGCCGGCGTGGTTGTACAGCGTCTCGGCGAGTTCGTCGGACGTGCCGACGTAATCGGGGGAGAACATCATGCCGCGCGGGCCCTGCGGCGTCTTTGTGCGTTCGAAGCGGGACGCAGCGTACGCGCGGTATTTCTCGATCTGCGCCGGCGTAGCCGAGTCGGTCGGAATCACGACCAGGCCGTGCGACACGCGCCCCTCGGGATGATGCGCCAGGAACGCATCGATGTGCTCACCCTGAATGGTCGCGAAATCGCGGGAGTCGGTGCCTTCGATGCTGACCACCGAACTGGTCATGTAGTTGATGCGCTGCTGACCGGCCCAGATCGCGGACGACAGCCCGCCGCCGTACCAGACCCGCGAAGCCAGCCGGATGAATGCGGCTGCACGCTGCGGGTGAAGTCTTCGATGCCGACCTTGCCCTCGAAGTCGCTCACGGGGTCGCCGCGCAGACACTCCAGCAGCCGCAGCACCCGGTCTTTCGAAAAGTTCTCCAGCGCATGGGTTTCCGGATAGAGCTTGGTCTTGTAGTGGTCGTAGAGCATCGGCGTGCCAACCGAAACGCCGGGATTGATCCGGCCGCCCGACAGGATGTCGACCGTCGCGAGGTCCTCGGCCAGCCGCAGCGGATTCTCCAGACCCAGCGGGATCACCGCCGTGCCCAATTCGATCCGGCTGGTGCGTTGGCTCGCTGCCGCCATGATCGCGACTGGCGACGAGATGCCCGGTTGCAGGTGTCGACACCGCAGCCAGACGCTGTCGAAACCGAGCGCTTCAGCGCGCTCGATCATCGACAGCGTCTGCTCGTGCCCGGGTCCTGGATCGGCCGCATCGAAACGGCCGATCGTCAGGAACCCGAGCTTGCGCAACGGCTTTCCGGGTGCTGGCATCAGGCGGCCACGGTAGCCGGACTGTCCGCAGGCTCAAGCGCCTGCGCGACGATGTCGGCGACGTCGGTCATCGGCTTGACGTCCAGCGACTCGAGCACATCGGCCGGCACGTCGTCGAGGTCGGCCTCGTTGCGCTGGGGGATGAAAACCGTTGACAGCCCTGCCCGTTGCGCGGCAAGCAGTTTCTGCTTGACACCGCCGATCGGCAGCACGCGGCCGTTCAACGTCACCTCGCCGGTCATGCCGACATCCGAACGCACCTGACGCCCGGTGGCCATCGACACCAGCGCGGTCACCATCGTCACGCCTGCCGACGGCCCGTCCTTGGGCACCGCACCCGCAGGCACGTGCACGTGGATCCGGCGGTCCAGCGCCCTGGGGTCGACGCCCAACTGCTCGGCGTGACTGCGGACGTAGGACAGCGCGATCTGTGCCGACTCCTTCATCACGTCGCCCAGTTGACCGGTCAACTGCAGCCCCGGCTCGCCGTCGGTGGCGCCGGCCTCGATGTAGAGCACATCGCCGCCGAGGCCCGTCACCGCCAGGCCCGTCGCCACACCCGGCACCGCCGTGCGTTCCTCCGATTCCGGCATGAACCGCGGACGGCCAAGGTAGTCAACAAGTTCCGGCTCATCGATGATGAGGCTGGTCGATCCTTCTGATGCCAGTTTCGTGGTCGCCTTGCGCAGCGCCTTGGCCAGCAACCGCTCGAACTGCCGAACCCCTGGCTCGCGGGTGTAGTCGGCCGCGATCTTGCGCAGCGCATCCTCGGTCACCGTGACCTCGTCGTCGGTCAGCGCCGCCCGCTCCCGCTGCCGGGGCAGCAGGAAGTCGCGCGCGATCGCGACCTTGTCGTCGGCGGTGTAGCCGTCGATCTGGATCAGCTCCATCCGGTCCAGCAGGGCCGACGGGATGTTCTCGATCACGTTGGCCGTCGCCAGGAACACGACGTCGGACAGGTCCAGATCCAGCTCCAGGTAGTGGTCGCGGAACGTGTGGTTTTGCGCAGGGTCCAGTACCTCGAGCAGCGCCGCCGACGGGTCGCCTCGGTAGTCGGAGCCGACCTTGTCGATCTCGTCAAGCAGCACAACGGGATTCATCGACCCCGCCTCGCCGATCGCGCGCACGATGCGACCGGGCAGCGCGCCGACGTAGGTCCGCCGGTGGCCACGGATCTCGGCCTCGTCGCGGACGCCGCCAAGCGCCACGCGAACGAACTTGCGGCCCAACGCTCTTGCGACGCTTTCACCCAGCGACGTCTTGCCGACCCCGGGCGGACCGGCCAGCACCATCACCGCGCCGGAGCCGCGGCCCCCAACGACCGCCATGCCGCGCTGTGCGCGACGCGCCCGCACCGCCAGGTACTCGACGATGCGATCCTTGACGTCCTCCAACCCGTGGTGGTCGGCGTCGAGAATCTCGCGCGCCGACTTCAAATCGGTCGAGTCCTCGGTGCGCGTGTTCCACGGCAGGTCCAGCACGGTGTCCAGCCAGGTGCGGATCCAACCGCCCTCGGGGCTCTGCTCGCTGGATCGCTCCAGCTTGCCCACCTCGCGCAGGGCTGCCTCTCGCACCTTGTCGGGCAGGTCGGCGGCCTCGATGCGGGCCCGGTAGTCATCTGACCCATCGGGCTCACCCTCGCCGAGTTCCTTGCGGATGGCCGCCAACTGCTGACGCAGCAGGAACTCCTTCTGCGTCTTCTCCATGCCTTCGCGGACGTCTTCGGCGATCTTGTCGTTGACCTCCACCTCGGCCAGGTGGTCGCTGTTCCACTCGATCAGCGCCCGCAGCCGCTCGGCCACGTCGGGTGTCTCGAGCAGCTGGCGCTTCTGCACGTGCGTCAAGTACGACGCATATCCGGCCGTGTCGGCCAGCGCCGACGGATCGGTCAGCTGGTTGACGAAGTCGACGATCTGCCAGGCCTCCCGCCGCTGCAGGTAGGCCAGCAGCAGCTTCTTGTATTCGGCGGCCAGCGCACGGGTCTCGTCGGTGGCGGCGGGTTCGGTGACTTCGGTCACCTCGACCCACAGGGCCGGCCCCGGACCGGTGGTGCCGGCTCCGATCTGGGCGCGACCGTTGCCGCGCACCACCGCGGCGATGCCCCCGGCAACCCGGCCGACCTGCACGATCGATGCCAGCACGCCGTAGGACGGGTATCGGTCCTCAAGACGCGGGGCGATCAGCAGCTCGCCGGACTCGCTGGCCCGGGCGGCGTCGACGGCAGCGCGTGCCGCGTCATCGAGCTCGATCGGCACGACCATGCCGGGCAGCACGATCGAGTCGCTCAAGAACAAGACGGGCACGGATTTGGCTTCAGCCATAGCTCCTCCAAAGTTCAGTCAGACCGACTCAACCCTGGGGTGGGACGATTTGTTCCCCGCGTTCACTCTGCGCGTACGGTGCGCAACTGCGAGAGAGGTAAGCCCTGGACGCGGCGTCAACGCTCGGAATAGCGAAGGGGTGAGCGAGGTCATAGCTCACATGACCAAGACCGTCATCGCCGTCACCGGGGCCAGCAGCGGCATCGGGGAAGCCACCGCCCGCGTGCTCGCCGCTCGCGGCGCGGCCCTGGTGCTTGGCGCGCGCCGCACCGACCGGCTCGACCGCATCGCCGCCGAACTACGCGGCGGTGGCGCCGAGGTGGCGACCGCCACGATCGACGTCACCAGACCCGAGGATCTGCAGTGCCTGGTTTCGACGGCGGTGTCCGAGTTCGGCCGCCTCGATGTGTTGGTGTCCAATGCCGGCATCAGTGTCATCGGTCCGATGGCCGACGCGGACCTGGCCGGCTGGTCGTCGATGATCGATGTGAATCTGCGCGGTGTGCTGAACGGAATCGCCGCGGCCATGCCGGTGTTCGTCTCGCAGGGCCGGGGCCATTTCGTGACGATCGTGTCGACCGCGGGCCTGAAGATCACGCCCGACATGGGTGTCTATGCGGGCACCAAGAACGCCGTGCGCACGGTGATGGAGGCGCTGCGGCAGGAGTCGACCGACGGCGCGATCCGGACCACGTCCATCTCACCGGGCTTCGTGCGCACCGAGTTGGACAGCTCGATCACCGACCTCGCGCTGCGGGCCCAGATACGTTCCAGCATGGACACTTTCGGGCTTGCGCCCGACGCCGTGGCCCGGGCGGTCGCGTTCGCCATCGAACAGCCCCACGACGTGGAGATCGGCGACATCACCATCCGCCCGACGGTCCAAGGCTGACGGCGACCCCCGAACGAGCAGGGAGCCTGCCGTTCGGGGGTGACGGCAGGCTCCCTGGTTGTGGGTGGTACTCAGGCGGACGCTTGCGCTCCCAGCACCCGCTGGATATCCGGCAGCATCTGCTGCACCTGCTGGCCCCAGTAGGCCCAGGTGTGCGTGCCCTGCGACGGGAAGTTGAACACCCCGTTGCTGCCACCGGCCGCGACGTAGTTGTCCCGGAACGTGACGTTGGTCCGCAACGTGAATCCTTCGAGGAACTGCGCGGCCATCAGGTTTTCGGACGAGCTACCCGAGTCGAGATCCGACGGGGTGCCGGTGCCGCAATAGATCCAGATCCGGGTGTTGTTGGCGACCAGCTGGGCCATGTTGACCATCGGGTCGTTGCGCTTCCACGCCGGGTCAGACGACGGACCCCACATGCTCTCGGCGTTGTAGCCACCGGCGTCGTTCATCGCCAGCCCGATCAGCATCGGCCACCACCCCTCGGAGGGGTTCAGGAAGCCCGACAGCGATGCGGCATAGATGAACTTCTGCGGGTAGTAGATCGAGTACGTCAGCGCCGTGCTGCCGGCCATCGAGATGCCGACCACCGCGTTACCGTTCTGCGAAACACCCTTGTTGGCCTCCAGCCACGCCGGGAGCTCCTGGGTCAGGAACGTCTCCCACTTGTAGGTGTAGTCCTGGCCGTTGCCCCGAGACGGCTGATACCAGTCGGTGTAGAAGCTGGACTGGCCGCCCACCGGCATCACGAGCGACAGACCGGAACCGTTGTACCACTCGAACGCCGGGGTGTTGATGTCCCAGCCGTTGTAGTCGTCCTGGGCGCGCAGACCGTCGAGCAGATACACCGCATGCGTTCCGCCACCTTGGAATTGGACGCGGATGTTGCGGTTCATCGCGGCCGAGAACACATCCAGATATTCGACGGGCAGACCCGGTCGTGAGAACGCATTGGCAGTCGCCGAACCCCCGACGAAGCCGATCAGTCCGGGCAGGATCGCCGCCGCAACGGCACCCACCGCCAGTCGGCGCGACCACTTGGTCCGAAACCTCTCAATTAACTTCATAACGGCAACCAACCCACCTTTCATTACGTGTCACAAAAGCAATTGCCGTCGCTTTCGTGCGTAATGAAACAGGCCGAGGGCGCGTGAGTGGTGGTGCGACACCGTGTTGCGAAGTCGCGGTTGGCTAACGATTCCGACTCGGCGCGGACTCGAGAACAGCCGATATGGTGTGTGACCTGTGAGAACAGAGTTACAGCTGTGACTCGCTGTCGACGCTGGGCGCGGCGCGCCCGAGCCGGTACAGCTGTGTGACGTGTCGCGGCGTCAGCTCGTCGAGCGACGTCACACCGAGCAGCCGCATCGTGCGGATGACCTGCCCGGACAGGATTTCGATGGCCCGGTCGACGCCCGCCTCGCCGCCGGCCATCAAGCCGTACAGATAGGCCCGCCCGACGAGCGTGAACCGCGCACCGAGCGCGATCGCTGCGACGATGTCCGCTCCCGACATGATCCCGGTGTCCAGCAAAACCTCCGTGTCGCGCCCGAGCTCGCGCGCGACGGCAGGCAGCAGGTGGAACGGGACCGGCGCGCGGTCGAGCTGGCGACCGCCGTGATTGGACAGCAACACGCCGTCGACACCGAGGTCGACAACCGCGCGGGCGTCGGCCAGCGTCTGGATTCCCTTGACCACCAACTTGTTCGGCCACTGCGATTTGATCCACGCCAGATCATCGAACGTCACCGTCGGGTCGAACATGGTGTCCAGATACTGTGCGACGGTTCCGGGCCAGCGGTCCAGCGACGCGAACGACAGCGGTTCGGTGGTCAGCAGGTCGAACCACCAGCGTGGGCGCGGCACCGCGTCAAGGATTGTCCGCATCGTCAGAGTCGGAGGAATGGACATGCCGTTGCGGGTGTCCCGCAGCCGCGCGCCCGCGACCGGAACGTCGACCGTCACCAGTAGCGTGTCGAAGCCCGCCCTGTCCGCGCGCTCGACCAACGCCATCGACCGATCGCGGTCCTTCCACATGTAGAGCTGAAACCAGTTGCGCCCGTGTGGGTTTGCCGCCTTGACGTCTTCGATGGAGCAGGTGCCCAGCGTCGAGAGAGAAAACGGAATCCCGGCGCGGGCTGCGGCATGGGCGCCTGCGATCTCGCCCTCGGTCTGCATCAGTCGGGTGAAGCCCGTCGGCGCTATCCCGAACGGCAACGCGACGTGATCGCCGAGCACCGTGCGGCCGGTGTCGACCTTCTCGACGTTTCGCAGAATCGACGGGTGAAACTCGATGTCGCGGAACGCCTGCCGGGCGCGGGCCAGCGACAGCTCATCTTCGGCGGCGCCGTCGGTGTAGTCGAACGCGGCCTTCGGTGTGCGGCGCTTGGCAATTCGGCGCAGGTCCTCGATGGTCAGTGCGGATTGCAGCCGGCGCTTCGTCGCATCGAGTTGCAGTCGCCTGAAGCCGATCAGCGGTGCAAGCTCACTCGGTCTTGGCGCGCGTCGCTTCATGACGCGATCACTAGTCGTCCGTGGCGGCCAACGCCCGCTGGATGCTGGCACGCCGTTGTTCGATGGTGCGGCCGATGTCCTGCAGTAGGAGCGGCTTTCGGCCAACCAGTTCTTCGACGTATTCGCGGTCGATCTGCAAAACGGTCACCTCGTCGAGTGCGTAGGCGGTGGTGGCGGCGGGCTCCCTGGTGAGTGTGGTGCTGCCGAGGAAGTCACCTTCCTCGAGAGTACGCACGGGTATGACGGCGCCCTCGTCACCTGTCACGGCGAGCTGGACGTGGCCGTTGACGATGAACGTCATCCGCTTTGGCACCTGACCGGCGAGCTGGACGTACTCGTCCGTCGCGTACCTGGTCAGGCGGGCGCGGGGGAGCAATTCCTCCTGCTCTGCCTGCGTCAGTCGCAGGGTCGGAGAGATGATCTTTATCGAGGCCTCGAGCCGATCACGGGTTTCGAACTCATCTTCCGCCTCGTCGAGATGCAGACCTGCGCGCCGCGATGCGTACCAGACCCAGCGCAGGAACGTCGCCCGCGTGACGATGTCGTCGGCGGGTGACCGCAGGGGGATCACCGTGCGGTATTCCATTCCTCCTGCCGGCCGGCTGACCGGCGTGGAGTCAGGTCGCAGCTGCGGCAACGCCGACGCCACGCGGGTCAGCATTGCGCAGATGTCGTCGGGCGCGTCGTCGAACCCGAACTGCGTGGTGACGACCAGCGAGTGGGTGCCGGGCGGTCGGCTGAAGTTGGTGAACGATGCCGCGGCAAGTACCGAGTTCGGCATGATCAGCAGCCCGCTGCCGGTGTCGATATGCGTTGCCCGCCAGTTGACTTCGACCACCCTGCCGCGTGCGGTCGGGGTTTCGATCCAGTCGCCCAGCTGAAACGGCTGCTCGAACAGCACCAGAAGACCCGAGATGATCTGCCCGACGGAGTTCTGCAGTGTGAGACCCAGCACGATCGACGACACACCGAGCGCGGTGAACAAGCCACCGATGTGGGCGCCCCAGATGTAGGCCAGCATCAGCCCGACGCCGACGGCGATCAGCGCGAACCGCGCGACATCCAGGAAGATCGACGGAATCCGCTTGCGCCACGAGCCTTCCGGCGCACCCTGAAACAGCGTCGCGTTGGTGCCCGAGAGGAGCAGCACGAGGACCACGAAGCCGAAGACCGTCGCCACCACACGGACCGGCGTCGTCTCACCGGAAATCTCCATCGCCCCGACAAGCAGGATCAGCAGCGCGCCGAGGGGGAGCAGGTAATTGCGCACCAGATGCACGGGCCGCGCGAGAAAACTGCCGCGACGGCGCAGCGCGTTGTGGAGTTCTGTGAGCAGCACCAGGCAGACGGGGAAGGCGATCGCGACGCCGATTGCCCAGTAGAACCACGGAGCCTCGAGTGTCATGGCTGACGCTCCGCCAATCGCCAGATCGGCTGCGCCTCGCCGTCGACGGTGATCTCGCCCGCTGAGGTAAACGTGCGGGTGTCGCGCATCGCGTCGTACACCCTCGAGGTGACGTAGACGCCACCCTGCGGTGATCCGCTCTGCACTTGATACGCCAGGTTGACCGCAGACCCCCACATGTCATACGCGAGCGTGGAGCGGCCGACCAGACCGCTCGTCACGGTGCCGGTGTCGATGCCCGCGCGCAGCTTCAGCTCGTTGCCGGTTTCCGCGTTGAAGCGGTCGATGGTGCGGTGCATCTCGATCGCGAAGTCCACTGTGCGCCGCACGTTGTCAAGGCGCGGCGTACTCAAACCGCAGCTGGCGAGATAGCCATTGTGCAACGTCCTGACCTGCTCGACGCCGAGATTCTCTGCAGCGGCATCGAATTGGCGGGTCAGCCGGTTCACGATCGTCAGCAGCTCTTCGGAGCTCAGCTCGGCGGCCAGCTCGTCCAAACCGACGATATCGGCGAAGATCACCGTCACGTTCTGGTGATCCTGCGCGATCGTCTCCTCGCCCTCGCGGTAGCGCTGCACAACCTGCTCGGGCATCAGCGAACGCAGGAGCCGGTCGTTCTCGCGCCGCTGCTCGGCGAGCAACTCTTCCTTGATCGCCAGGTTGCGGCTCATGTCGTTGAACGCGACGGTCAGGTCGCCGAACTCGTCGCGCGACCGCACCGGCAGCGTGACGTTGTAGTCGCCTGCGCTGATCTGCTGGGCGCCGGCTTCGAGCCGTCGGATCGGCCTGACGAACAGCCGCGCCAGCAACATCGCGGCCAGACAGACCACGAAAATGATGACCGCCGTTGAGATTACGAGCGTGCGGGTAAAGCTGAACACCGGGTCAAACGCCTCGGTCGAGTCGATCTTCGCGATTATCGACCAGTGCAGCCCACGCAGGTCGACCGGTGCGTAGGCCTGCAGCGTCCGGTGCCCGAGATAGTCGTCCTCGATCAGGGTGCCGCGCTGCCCCCGCTGCGCCAACCGGGTTGCCTCGTTCTTCACCGGCTGCACCAGCGTGGTGCCATGCTGACGGATCGACTCCTGTGCCACGTCCGGCGGGGTGCCCGCGTCGACCACGTCACGCTTGAACTGATCAGGGTTCTCCAGGAACAACCGCGAGTCGGACCGCATCAGGTCATCGGGTCCCACCAGGTAGGTCTCGCCGGTCTTGCCCATTCCGGCGGCTTCCCACTTGCCGCCGACCGTCATCAGTGCGTTGATCTTCGATATCGGGAACTGCAGCGCCAGAACGCCTTCCGCCCGGCCCGGCGGACCGACCGGCGACACCATCCATGCGGTTGGCTCATCGGCAGGTTGGTAGTCGCCGAAATCGGTGATCCCGACGTAGTCCACGGCGTGGGAGGCAAGCGCCTTCGAGTAGGCGTCACTCAGTTCGTTCTCGCGGTACGGGCCGTCGAGGATGTTCGTGCCGAGGTCGACGCCCTTGTAGGCGCTGTAGACCACGTTGCCGCGGGTGTCCAGCAGCAGCGCGTCCTCGAACTCGAAGCGCTGCACGATCTCTCGGAAGAAGTCGTTGAACCGCGCATTGGCGGCCGACCACGCACTGCCGTCGCCTGCGTCGTCGAAACGTATCGACTGGTTCCAGTCCGTGAAACGCGTTGTGTAATTGGCCTGGAGATATTTCTGCGCATTCGAGGTCGGCAACAATCCGTTGATGTCGACTTGATTACCGGTCTGCGCCTCTTCGGTCTTCGCGAATTGGTTGCGGTAGTAGTCGACGACCGACTGCCATTGGGGCGGGGTAACGGTCGCATTGTTCAATTGGTCGAAGGCCGCGGTGAACCCCTCGATGGCCTCCGTCGTCGTCGCGCCTCGGGTGTAGATGACGAGCGAGTCCTCGAGGTCGTTGAACTTGGCCTCGAGTTGGCGCGCCTGCGATTCCCTGACCTCGGTCAGCCGGTCGAACGCCGATGCCCGCAACGAGGTCCGCCCGGAGTGAAACCCGATGGCACCGACCACGGCAGCGCACACGACGCTGGTCAGCAACAGCATCACCAGCAGCTTGGACTGGATGCTGATCCGGGACAGGGCGCGGCGACGCCAGCTTCGCGGCTTGGCCGCAGGCGCGGGCTCCGGCTCCGGTTCGACCGAGGATTCCGTGTCGGTGGTTGTCGTCATTGAATCCCGAACATTAGCTTGCAAAACTTGACGATGAAGTGACTGTCGGCAAATCGTTGTCCGCGAAAGGCGCAGATCGGTTCGATCTGCACCGCTTTGTCGACGCGCAGCAGCGGGTCTATGACACGGTGCTCGCGGAATTGCGCGCTGGCGCCAAGCGCAGTCATTGGATCTGGTTCGTGTTTCCGCAGCTGCGAGGGCTTGGTCGCAGCCCCACCGCGCAGCACTACGGCATTTCCACGCTCGACGAGGCGCG
>Ga0070671_100002938_pt1 | contig 13248 bp, 11 predicted proteins | sample KBSS73metaG_FD_65341 | JGI IMG/M metagenome (GOLD analysis project Ga0070671, IMG submission 65341) | Switchgrass rhizosphere microbial communities from Kellogg Biological Station, Michigan, USA - KBS S7-3 metaG | ecosystem: Host-associated > Plants > Roots > Rhizosphere > Soil ...
CGTGCGATTGTCGATGGCCAGCAGGGCGCCTTCCACCACCGGATCCTGCTCGAGCGCGATCGTCTGCGGGACGCCGCCCTGTATCGTGCGGACCTCGACCTGGACGACGTCGCCCACCTTCAGGAAGTCGGCGGCGGACGTCTTGCGCGTCCAGGTGAAGGCGGCCTTTGGTAAGTCGACTTCGTGAGTCGCGATACGAAGGCGCGCGCTGCCGTTGCCGCCTTTCGGCGCCACCGACGTCACCAGCGCCGGCACGATATCGCCGGCGAGAATAGGTCGGCTCCAGCGATCGGTCGTGAAAGTCTCGAGCGAGCGCTTGCCAGCGACGATGTTCCGCACCTTGCGGAAGCCGCTGTGTCGCTTGTCGAGCGCACGCAGGCCCCGATCGACGGCGCGATTGGCGACCTCCTGAAGCTCGGCGTCGAGTGTGGTCTGCACTTGCAGGCCCGACTGATAGAGGGCGTCTGCGCCGTACTCCTGCTCGAGCGACTTGCGAATCTCCTCGACAAAGTACGGCGCGACCGATGGCTCGGGACGCTGTTGTCCGAGCAGCACGAGGGGACGCTGTTGCGCGTCGCGCGCCTCTTCTTCGGAGATGTACCCTTCCTCGGCCATGCGCTCGAGCACATAGTTGCGCCGCATCAGCGTGGCCTTCGGGTTGACGAAGGGACTCAGACGACCCGGGGCCTGAATGATGCCGGCGATGACCGCCGCTTCTTCAACCGTGACGTCCTTCGCGGACTTGTCGAAGTAGAGGCGAGAGGCCGCCTCGACGCCATATGCGCCGTGCCCGAGGTTGATCTGGTTCGCGTAGAGCGTGAAGATCTCCGGTTTCGTGAACCGTTTTTCGATCTGGATGGCCACGATCCATTCCTTGATCTTCCGCTCGGGTGAGATCTCGAACCTGCCGCCCGACAGCTGGTATTGCTGCAGAAAGACGTTACGCGCCAGTTGCTGCGTGATGGTGCTGGCGCCCTGACGTTTCCCGGTCAGGATGTCTTTCAGAACCGTGATCGCCACGCGCGTCATGCTGACGCCGAAATGCTCGTTGAAGCCCGCGTCCTCCGTCGAGATGATGGCGTTTCTGAGAGCGGGGGAGATCTGGTCGTAGGAAACGACGAGCCGTCGCTCGGTCGCGAACTCGCCAATGGTCTGACCATCCCGTGCGACGAGCCGGGTGATCGTGTTCGGCCGGTAGTCGTCGAGCGCGCTGATTTCGGGTACGTCGCCGGCAAACGCGACCAGGACGCCGGTGAATGTGCCGAGCAACGCCGCGATCAGGAACAGAAGGATGAGAACGACCTGGGCAACCCTGAGCGCGATGCGTCTCCTGGGCTGTGCCAGGCTCGCTGATCCCGTCTGCTGTTCTTGCACTATTTGCAATATAGCAAACAAACGCAGCAAGTTAGCGGCAGTCGTGACGAAAAAGTTGACTGACGCCCACTCACATTTGATAATACAGACGGCCTAAAGATTTCAGTCAGCGGACCCGTTCCAGGGTCTGCACCGCTTACCCGACGCGCACACCAGCGATAGAGGACGCACCACATGAGCAAAATCATCGGCATCGACCTTGGCACGACCAACTCCGTAGTCGCCGTGATGGAAGGCGGCGAACCGGTCGTCATCACCAATCCCGAAGGAAGCCGGCTGACGCCCTCCGTCGTGGCGTTCACCAAAACCGGCGAGCGGCTTGTTGGACAGGTTGCCAAGCGTCAGGCCGTCACCAACCCGGAGAACACCATTTTCTCGATCAAGCGTTTCATGGGCCGCCGTTACACGGAGGTCACCGAGGAAATGAAGATGGTGCCGTACACCGTTGTCGCGGCCAGCAACGGTGACGTCCGCATCAAGATTGGCAACGAGGAGTACGCGCCGCCGCAGATTTCCGCGATGGTGCTCCAGAAGTTGAAGCAGGCGGCCGAGGAATACCTGGGGTCGCAAGTCACCCGAGCCGTCATCACCGTTCCCGCGTACTTCAACGACGCACAGCGTCAGGCCACAAAAGAGGCCGGGAAGATCGCCGGGCTCGAGGTGATGCGTATCGTCAACGAGCCCACGGCCGCGGCGCTGGCGTACGGTCTCGACAAGAAGAAGGACGAGACCATCGCGGTGTACGACTTCGGCGGCGGCACGTTCGACATTTCCATCCTGGAGGTCGGCGAGGGCGTCGTCGAGGTGAAGGCGACCAATGGCGACACGCATCTCGGTGGCGACAATCTCGATCAGCGCGTCATCGACTGGATCATTTCCGAGTTCAAGAAGAGCGACGGCATCGATCTGAGCAAGGACCGGATGGCGCTGCAGCGCCTGAAGGAAGCCGCTGAAAAGGCAAAGATGGAGCTCTCCACCGTGATGGAGAGCGACATCAACCTGCCGTTCATCACGGCGGACCAGAGCGGGCCGAAGCACCTGCAGATGAAGCTCACCCGCGCCAAGTTCGAGCAGCTCGTGGACGACCTGCTGCAGAAGACCGTTGGTCCAACGAAACAGGCACTCGCCGACGCCGGACTCGATTCCTCGAAGATCGACGAGGTGGTGCTCGTCGGCGGCTCGACGCGCATCCCGCGCGTGCAGCAGATCGTCAAGGAGCTGTTTGGCAAAGACCCGCACAAGGGCGTCAACCCCGACGAAGTCGTCGCCGTCGGCGCCGCGATTCAGGCCGGCGTGCTCGCCGGTGAGGTCAAGGACCTCCTGCTGCTCGACGTCACGCCGCTGTCGCTCGGCATCGAAACGCTCGGCGGCGTCATGACGACGCTCATTCCACGCAACACGACGATTCCGACGCGGAAAAGCGAAGTGTTCTCGACGGCGGCCGACAGCCAGACGAGCGTCGAGGTCCATGTGCTGCAGGGCGAGCGGCCGCTCGCGCGCGACAACCGCACGCTGGGCCGCTTCCAGCTCATTGGGATCCCGCCCGCGCCTCGCGGCGTGCCGCAGATCGAGGTGACCTTCGACATCGATGCAAACGGCATCGTCAACGTTTCGGCGAAGGACCTTGGCACCGGCAAGGAACAGAAGATCACCATCACCGCGTCGAGTGGTCTCAGCAAGGACGAAGTCGATCGGATGATGAAGGATGCCGAGTCGCATGCCGAGGAAGACAAGCGGCGCAAGGAGGAAATCGAGGCACGTAACCGTGCGGATCAAGCGGTATACGGCGCCGAAAAGATGCTCCAGGACATGGGTTCCAAGCTTTCGAGCACCGACAAGGCAGCCGTTGAATCCGCGATCGAACAGTTGAAGAGCGCGGTCACCTCCAACGACACCGCGGCCATGAACCGCGCCATGGAGCAGTTGACGCAGGCGCAGCACCGCGCCGCGGAAGCGCTTTACAAAAACGCAGGTGCGGGTGCGGGTTCAGAAGGTTCAGCAGGTTCAGAAGGTTCAGCAGGTTCAGAGGGTGCCGGTGCTGCGGGTTCGCCGCGCTCCGAGGCGGCGCAGGGCGACGTCATCGACGCTGAAGTCGTTGACGAAGAAAAGAAGTAATTGGAAGCACGTCGTAACGAGAAGTACGTAGGGGCCGGCTTCAGCCGGCCCACCTGACGATGGACCTCTACGTCATCCTCGGTATCGAGCACGGCGCGAGCGAATCGGAGATCAAGCGCGCGTATCGCCGGCTCGCGCGACGGTATCACCCGGACATCAACCCGGGCGACCGGACGGCCGAGGTGCGCTTCCGTCAGATCCTGGAGGCCTACGAAACGCTGATCGATCCCGAGCGTCGTTCCCGCTATGACGCTGGCTCGCCCGAAGGCGACGACCGCCGGACGAGCGGCTTCGAGGGGTTCGATTTTTCCGGACGCGCCGGCGATCACTCGGCGACCTTCGGGGATCTCTTTGCGGAGGTCTTGACCGCGCGTGGCCAACAGCGGCCGGCCGCGGAGCGAGGCTCCGATCTGCACCAGACGCTGACGCTGTCCTTCGACGAGGCGTTCAACGGCTCGCAGCGAACGGTCACTGTCACACGACGAGAGACGTGCCGGACCTGCGCGGGCACCGGGGTCACCCGCGCGAGCACGAGCACGTGCCCCGTGTGCCAGGGCGCGGGAGTGGTGCGGACCGTTCGTGGCCACATGGTGTTTTCACGGACCTGTCCCGGCTGTGGTGGAACCGGACAGCAGCGGCCGCACGCGTGTCAACCGTGCGGCGCCACCGGCCACATCACGCATTCCGAGGCCGTGCAGGTTCGCATTCCACCCGGTATTGCAGACGGCGAGCGGGTGCGGGTGTCGCGGAAGGGAAACGCGGGACTGCGTGGTGGCGAGCCTGGTGACCTTTACATCACGATGCAGGTGTCGCCGCACCCGCTGTATCGCCGGGATGGCGACGACCTGCACATCACCGTACCGATTGCCATTCACGAGGCGGCGCTCGGCGCGCGGGTCGAGGTGCCGACGCCCGATGGCGGCGCACGCGTGCGCGTCCCGCCCGGCACGCAGTCTGGTCAGCGGTTCCGCCTGCGCGAGCGCGGCGCTCCATCGGCGCGTGACGGACGCCGCGGCGATCTGGTCGTAGAGGTGAAGCTGGTGCTTCCGAAACTGCTCGACGAACGATCGAAGGAATTGTTGCGCGAATTCGGACGCATCAACGGCGAGAACGTGCGGCAGTCTTTTGGAGATCCGGGCCTCGGAGACACAGAGACGCAGAGGAAAAAGTCATGAGTCTCTGCGTCTCTGCGTTGCTGCGGCTCGTGGTTTAGGCAATGGCGAAACGGGCTGGCGGCAAGGCCTACTACATGATCAGCGCGGTGTCGCAGAAGTACAACATCCACCCGCAGACACTTCGCTTGTACGAACGGGAAGGGCTGCTCAAGCCATCGCGGACGGAAGGGAACACGCGTCTGTATTCAGAGGAAGACCTGGAGCAGCTGGAAACGATCCTGACGCTCACGCGGGATCTCGGCGTCAACCTGGCGGGCGTCGAGATCATCATCAACATGCGACGCAAGATCGAACAGATGCAAGGCGAGGTCAACGAGTTCATGGACTACGTAAAACGCGAGCTCGCGCGCGGCATCGACGATTGGGAACAGCGTCTCGGCACGGCACTGGTCAAATCGTCGCCAACCGATCTCGTGCGGCGCACGCCTCCGCCGCAGGCTGACGCCCAAACCGACCGATCGAAGGCGAAGAAGTAATTTGCGATTTGTGATTTGCGATTGGCCGTTTACGTTTCCTGATTCACATCAGGATTCCTGTCGCCGACCGACCTAAACACAAAAATCACGATCGCGATCACAAATCGCAAATCACAAATCACAAATCGCGAATGATCGGTTACCATCTCTCGTGCCCTGCGCGATCTGCGACGACACTGGATGGAAGGCGATTGAGATCGAGGGTGTCGCGCGGGTCACACGCTGCGACTGCTGGCATCAGCACAGTTTCGAGTCGCTGCTGAAGCAGGCGCGTATCCCGCGCCGCTACGGGCACTGCGAGCTGTCGAACTTCGACGCGCACACCGACAGCCAGCGCGACGCGTTGCGTCGCGCGACCCGCCTGGTCGATCAGTTTCCCGTCGTCGATCGCGGACTGCTGTTTTACGGCGACAACGGCGTGGGCAAGACGCACCTTGCGGTCGCGCTGATGAAGGAAGCGATCCGTCGAAAGGGAGCTCGCGCGGTGTTTTTCGAGACGCGCGACCTCCTCAAACTGGTACGCGACACTTACAACAGCCAGGTTGAAACGACGGAACTGGATGTCCTCAGGCCGGTGCTCGAGGCGGATCTGCTCGTCCTCGACGACATCGGCGCCGAGAAGAAGTCGCCTTGGGTTGAAGAAACGCTCGGATTGGTGGTGAACAACCGCTACAGCGAGCGGCGGGTAACCGTGTTCACGACCAACCTCGCCGATGTCGACAATACCGAACCCAACTCCATAGCGCTGCAGCTCGGCCTCCGGATACGCTCGCGCCTCAAAGAGATGTGCGATTGGGTGCGAATCGACGGCCCGGATACGCGCGAAGTCGGCCCGCATCCTTCACACCAGGACATCGCGCGTTGGCAGGAATCGTCGCCGGCATCCCCGAAGAACCGCGCACGAGGCATGCTTCCTCAGAAGTCCGCCGGGCAGGCGCGCGCGCAGCTCAAGCAGCGGGACGCTGACGGCAAAGCCGACCTGAAATGGCCGGGAGGCCGGGCGGGTAGCTAGCGCTGGCGCTGCTGCAATTCAAGGTACAAAATTCAAGATGCAAATGCGAGGTCACAACCGCGCCAGGTCCGGGTTTGCATTTTGAATTCTGAATTTTGAATCGATGCTCGGCCTCTACGTCCACATTCCCTTTTGTTCGGCGATCTGCAACTACTGCAACTTCAATCGCGGGCTTTTCGACGCGGCGCTGAAGGAGCAGTACGTCGCGGCGCTCAGGCGCGAGATTGCCCTGCACGCGGACGGCACGCCCGCTGACACGATCTACTTCGGTGGCGGTACTCCGTCGCTGCTTGAGCCCGCGGAGATTGAGGCCATCATCGTCGCGTGCCGCGCAGCCTTTTCTGTCAGCGCGGACGCGGAAGTCACGCTCGAGGCCAACCCCGAGACCGTCACCCTGGAACGCCTCGCCGGCTTCCGTGAGGCCGGCATCACGCGTTTGAGCTTCGGCGTGCAGTCGTTTCGTGACGACGAGCTGCAACGTCTCAGCCGGCTGCATTCCGCCGCGCGCGCCGTCGAGGCGTTCGCAGTGGCGCGCGATGCCGGCTTCGACAACATCTCGCTCGACCTGATGATGTGGCTGCCGCAGCAGACGATTCCCGAATGGCTGGCATCGGTCGATGCGTTGATCGGCCTTGCCCCCGAGCATGCGTCTCTTTACATCCTGGAGTTGTATCCGAACGCCCCGCTCCGTGAAGCGATGGCGCGGGCAAAGTGGTCGCTGGCCCCCGATGACGATGCCGCGGACATGTACCTTGAGGCTATGGGCCGCCTCGACGCCGCCGGCTACCAGCAATACGAGATTTCAAACGTCGCGAGACCGGGTCGCGAGTCGCGACACAACCTGAAATACTGGACCGACGGCGAGTGGCTTGGTGTTGGTTGTGGCGCGCACTCGACCCGCAAGGCTGTCCGCTGGAAGAACGTGTCGTCGACGACGGAGTACATCGCGACTGTCGTATCAGGAGGCCAGTTGGTCGCGGAACGTCGCCCCTTGAGCCCGCGCGAGGCGCTCGAGGAAGCGCTGTTTACAGGCCTCCGCCTGACGCGCGGCATCGACGTCAATACCGTGAAAGCCCGATATGGTGTCGATGTCTCCGACATTTATCGCCGTGAATTGGAACCATTCCTCGAGGCGGGTGTCTTGATCTATGATGGGCGCCTTTTGCGACTATCGCGGGCAGGAATGCTTCTTGCCAACGAGGTCATGGCCCGGTTGCTGCCTCCTCCGCCAAAGCTACGGCGCGATCTCGCCGGAGCGCAAACCCGCGAAGGTGGGCGTTCACCTGTGGTAGATTAACGGCCGTTTTCCGAGGAGGCTCGAAGATGCGACGACTGTGCGGCGTTCTGTTGGCGTGTGCGATGTTCCTGCTACCAGCGTTTTCGCACGGGCACGGCGACCTGTTCGCGCAGAACGCACCGCAGAAGACGACCTTTACCGGCGATGTCGTAGTGATGGCGTATGCGATCAATCCCGACAAGACAGCGGACTACGAGAAGGTGCTCCAGACCTTGAAGGAGACCCTCTCGAAATCCGAGGCGCCCGAGGCGAAGCAGCAGCTGTCAGGGTGGAAGGTCATCAAGAATGCGATGCCCAATCCCGACGGGTCGATTGTCTACATCCACATCATTTCACCGGTGGTAAAGGATGCCGACTACTCGATCATGAACAACATCTACGCGGGTGTGAAGGATCCGGCGCAGCAGAAGTCGATCTTCGACCTGTATCGAGGCGCGATGAAGCAGGCGCTCTTCGTCATCCAGGGACCGCTCGTCGCCGATTTGTCGAAGTAATTGAGGCCGCGCGCCTGGCGCGCAACGCGAGTCGGTCGGCGAGACCAGTTGAAAGAGCCACGGACGCTCGAGCGTTCCGTGGCTCTTTGCATTTACACTGGTAGCAATGCGGTTGTCGTCGATGGCTCTCGTTTTCGTGCTCGGGACAGCGGTCGCCGAGCGTACGGCCGACGCGTCCGCCGCAGCAGAAGCAACGGCAGACGCGCAGCAGAATGGATCGCCGCCCGCCGGCGCATTGCAGCCACAGCAGACCTCGCCGCTGCCCGGCGCCACTCCACAGACCCCGACCGCGCCGCCGGCGCCTGCACCCCCGCCAGGGCAGAATGTCGTCTCGCCGCCGCCGCTCGGACGCGTGTTCGCGGCGGAGCAGGGGTTGATTTTCAACGCTATACGTCCTGACAAGGTCATGGACTTCGAGGCCGTGCTTGCGAAACTGCGCCTCGCACTCGCGAACTCGAAGGATCCAGTACGCAATCAGCAAGGATGGGGCTGGAAGATCTTCAAGGCCACCGAACCGGGCCCCAACGGCAGCGTGCTCTACGTCTTCGTGATGGATCCGGCGGTCAAGGGCGCCGATTACGGCGTGGCGAAGATTCTTTCCGAGGCGTATCCGAACGAGATCATGGACCTGTACCGGATGTATACCGGAGCGTTCGCGACCGCTGGTCAAACATTGATCAACCTGCAGCCTGTTCCTGCCGCCGGCGGTTCGTCCGGGCCGGCATCCGAAGCGACGCCGCCCGCTGCGCCCAAGGCGCCATCCTCTGGCGCACAGGCGAAACCCTAACGCCGATTTCAGATTGCTGTGGCGCGAACCCCATGGGTTCGCGAAGCGAGCCTGGCAAGGCAAGGCTCGCTCCACGTGTCAGAAACTGAGATTCAATCCTGCGTACAGCCGGTGTAGTGTCGAGAAGAGCGGCGATCCCTGAGGCTTCAGGACGCGGTAATCCAGCCGCACTTTGAGCGGACCAGCGACCGAGATCTTCGCGCCGCCACCGGTGTTGAAGATGAAGTTTGTCTCCTGATGCGACTCTCCGAGCCGCTCGCGATAACCGCCACCGCCGGTGGTCCAGTAAAACTGCATGCCCAACACCGGAATCGGCGTCTGCAAGTAGAAGTTGCCCATCCCCGTCTTCAGCGACGGTGCCGCATGTTCCGTATCCTCGCTCGTCGAGGCGTACTCGAATTCGACGCCGACGACGAGGAAGCCGGCGCCGATCGCGAATCCCCTGGTCGAGTGGTTGGCGGGCGTCGTCACCGTGCCGAGAAACAAGGTGCCGTCGGCAAACGCGGAGCGTGACGAGGCAGCCAGGATCAGGCAGACGAGCGGCAGAACGCGTCGGAGTCGCATGATCCGAATGATACGATCGAGTGATTGAACTTCGATTTCACACCCGAGCAGGAGTTGCTGCGCCGGAGCGTACGTGAGTTCGCCGAGACAGAACTGCGACCGCACGTCCGCGAGTGGGACGAGGCGCAGGAGTTCCCCCGAAGCCTGCTGCCGAAGCTGGCTGAACTCGGCTTGATGGGCATCCAGTTTCCGGAGGAATTTGGCGGCGCGGGCATGTCCGCCGTGGATTACTGCATCTGCATCGAGGAGCTGGCCCGGGTCGATCCGTCTGTGTCGCTGACCGTCGCCGCGCACAACGGGCTCGGCGCCGCGCACATCGCGATGTTCGGCACGGACGAACAGAAACGTCGGTATCTCGTGCCGCTCGCGCGGGGCGAACAACTCGCCGCGTGGGCACTGACCGAGGCGTCGTCGGGGAGCGATGCGGGTGCCATGCGGTCCACCGCCGTTCGCGACGGGGACTGCTGGGTAATCAACGGCACGAAGCAATTCATCACGCACGGCCGCGGCGGCGATCTGATCGTGGTGATGGCCGTCACGAACAAGGCGAAGGGAAGCCGCGGCATCACCACCTTCATCGTCGAACAAGGTACCGCGGGTTTTCGCGCCGGCAAGAAGGAAGACAAGCTCGGCATGCGCGCCAGCGAGACGAGCGAGGTGATTTTCGAGAACTGCCGCGTGCCCCCGTCACAGGTAGTGGGGCAGGAAGGACAGGGATTCATCAACGCGCTGCAGGTGCTCGATGCTGGACGCATCGGCATTGCCGCGCTGGCCGTCGGCCTGGCGCAGGGCTCGTACGAAGCGGCGCGCAGCTACGCCTTCGAGCGGCGGCAGTTCGGCCAACCGATCGGCACGTTTCAAAGCATTCGCGCGAAGCTCGTCGACAACGCGACGCGAATCGAAGCGGCGCGACTGCTCACGTTCCGCGCCGCATCGATGAAGCACGCCGGACGGCGAACCACGCTGGACGCGGCGATGGCCAAGCTGTATTCCAGCGAGATCGCCGTTCGGATGTCCGAGGATGGTGTGCAAATCCACGGCGGATACGGATTCGTCAAGGACTACCCGGCGGAGAAATACTTCCGCGACGTGAAGCTCACCACCATCGGCGAAGGGACGAGCGAAATTCAACGTCTCGTGATTGCCCGCCAACTGATGGTTCCACCTTCGCCTGCAGCCTGATGTCCTCGTCGCTGGCGGATCGCGTGATCGCGGGGGACGCTCGCGGTATCGCGCGCGCGATCTCGCTCATCGAAGACGAATCCGCCGCTGGCGCGGATCTGGTGCGCGAGATTTACCCGCGTACGGGGCGCGCCTACCTGATTGGGGTGACTGGCCCGCCGGGTGCAGGCAAGAGCACGCTTGTCGATCGCATGACGAGCGAGCTGCGAGGAGCGGGGCAAACCGTAGGCATCATCGCCGTCGATCCGACCAGCCCGTTCTCCGGCGGCGCCGTTCTGGGCGATCGCGTCCGCATGGCCACGCACTTCGGCGACGAAGGGGTGTTCATCCGCAGCATGGCCACCCGCGGCCATCTCGGAGGGCTTGCGCGCGCGACGAGCGACGTGGCGCTCGTGCTCGACGCAGCCGGCAAGGATGTCGTCATCATCGAAACCGTCGGCGTCGGTCAGGACGAGGTCGAGATCGTGCGCACGGCGGACATCTCGATCGTGGTGCTCGTGCCCGGCACTGGCGACGAGGTGCAGGCCCTCAAAGCCGGCATCATGGAAATCGCCGATATCTTCGTCATCAACAAGGCCGATCGTGACGGCGCCGATCGACTCGTGCAGTCCGTCGCGGCGGTGCTCGCGCTGCAGACCTTCGCGCCCGATGACTGGCGTCCGCCGGTGCTCAAGACCGAAGCCACGACCGGAGCGGGCGTGCCGGAGCTGATCGCGGCGATCGGCCGCTTTCGAGGGCACTCGGGTGAGATGCGCGCGACCCGGCAGCGGGCGCGACAGCAATACCGCCTGCGCGAGCTGCTCTCGTACCGGTTTCTGCAGCTGGCCGAGCAGGAACTCGAGCCTGGCGAGTTTCAGCGCCTCGTCGATGACGTGGCGGCGCGGAAGATCGATCCATATTCAGCAGCCGGTGAAATCATCGGCCTCGTACGGAGAGGTTCCGCCGCGGAACGGAGTGCCGCGGCAGATGGAGCTGGGACACCTGTCAGAGCGGTCCTCGACCATGTTGGCATCGCTGTGCAGGACGTGAAGAAAGCGCTCGCCTTCTTCCGAGACGCGCTCGGCCTCCATGTTGAGGCTCCCGAGGCAGTTGCGTCGCAACGGGTCCGCGCGTACTTCATCCCGGTCGGTGAAGCAGCAATCGAGCTGCTCGAGGCGACGGCCAACGACTCGGCCATCGCCAAGTACGTCGAAAAGCGAGGGCCGGGTCTTCATCACATCACGCTCCGTGTCGACGACCTCCACGCCGTACTCGAACAGTTGAAGGCGCGCGGCGTGCGGCTCGTGGATCAGGAGCCACGGCCCGGAGCCGAAGGATCGCTGGTCGCGTTCATTCATCCCTCGGCGGCACATGGTGTGCTCGTCGAGTTGAAGCAAGTCATCAGGTAAGATCCCAGATCCCAAATCCAAACTCCCAAATCCCAACGGATCCCGGATCCCGAGTCCCGGATCCCGACGAGCGAGCGAGCACATGCAACGAGCCCAGATAGGGATCATCGGCGGGTCCGGTCTGTACGACATGGCGGACGTGACCGAACGCGAGGAAGTGAACGTCACCACACCGTTTGGCGAGCCGTCAGCTCCGTATCTGCTCGGCACGCTGCGCGGCAAGCGCGTCGCGTTTCTCGCGAGACACGGCGGAGGGCACCGGGTCTCTCCGTCGGAGCTGAACTTCCGCGCCAACATCTTCGGCATGAAGCTGCTGGGCGTGGAGTACATCCTTTCCGCCAGCGCGGTCGGCAGCCTGAAAGAGGAATACCGGCCGGCAGACATCGTCATTCCCGATCAGTTCTTCGATCGGACGAAAGGCCGTCCAAGCAGCTTCTTCGGCCGCGGTCTGGTTGGACATGTCGGCTTTGCGCATCCGTTCTGCCGAATCCTGAGCGGGGTTGCGCACGAGAGCGGCAAGCGCGCAGGCGCGACCGTGCACAAGGGCGGCACTTACGTCTGCATGGAGGGGCCGCAGTTTTCCACCCTCGCGGAATCGCAGCTGTATCGAGCATGGGGGATGGACATCATCGGGATGACGAACCTGCAGGAGGCCAAGCTCGCCCGCGAGGCGGAAATCTGTTACACCACGATTGCCCTGGTGACCGATTACGACTGCTGGCACCCCGACCACGATTCGGTGACGGTGGAAATGGTGATGTCTATCCTCGCGAAGAATGCGGCGACGGCGCAGCAGATCATCGCGGGCGCCGTCGAGCGGCTGCCGTACGAACGTACCTGTGAATGCGCGTCGGCGCTGAAGTACGCCCTCGTGACCCGTCCCGAGATGGTCCCGGACCAGGTGAAGAAGGACCTCGCGCCAATCATTGGCAAATACATTCAGTGAGATTGTTCAATTTACGAATTTGCGAAGTGTCGGATTGGTTTGTGAAATTGGAATTTCGCACTTCAACTTTCGTAAATTGCTCAATCCGTAAATTCGTAAATCCAAGATGAAGCTCATCGTCACCGGTTCGATCGCCTTCGACTATCTGATGCAGTTCCCGGGGAAGTTCACGGAACACATTCTCGCGGAGCACTTGCAGCGGGTCAGTCTGAGTTTTCTCGTCGACTCGATGGACAAACGGCGCGGAGGGTGTGCACCGAACATCGCCTACACGCTTGCGCTGCTGGGAGAGCGTCCGTATCTGGTCGCCTCGGCTGGACAGGACTTCCGGGAGTACGACGAGTGGCTGCAGGCAGCCGGCGTCGATACGTCGCACGTGCATCGTGTCCCCGACAAGTTCACCGCCTCGTTTTTCTGCAGCACCGACACCGAGAACAA
>Ga0070671_100002939_pt1 | contig 13241 bp, 10 predicted proteins | sample KBSS73metaG_FD_65341 | JGI IMG/M metagenome (GOLD analysis project Ga0070671, IMG submission 65341) | Switchgrass rhizosphere microbial communities from Kellogg Biological Station, Michigan, USA - KBS S7-3 metaG | ecosystem: Host-associated > Plants > Roots > Rhizosphere > Soil ...
CGTCTACTACGAGCAGATGGCCACCCACTGGGGCAACTGGGCCAAGCTGTTCTTCAACAACAAGGGCGTCGCCGCACACGGCACCGACATCTGCATGAACTACCCGCCGACCGACCCATCCGTCTGGAACTGGTAAGGATCGAACCGCGCCCCTTAGGGTCTGAGGCGTGGATCGCCTCGATCGATTCTTCGAAATCTCGGCGCGCAAGTCGACGGTCGGCGCGGAAGTGCGCGGCGGGGTCGTGACGTTCATCGCGATGGCATACATCATCGTGCTGAACCCGATCATCCTGTCGAGCGCACCGGACGTCACCGGCCACAAGCTGGACTTCACGCAAGTCTCGGCGATGACGTCGCTCGCAGCGGGCGTGATGACGATCCTGTTCGGCGTCGTCGCGCGACTGCCGTTCGCATTCGCCGCGGGGCTCGGCATCAACTCGTTCCTGGCGACGACGGTGGTCGGCTCACTGAGTTGGCCCGAGGCGATGGGCCTGGTGGTCATCGACGGCCTGATCATCGTGCTGCTGGCGGTGACCGGGCTGCGCAGAATGGTGTTCGACGCGGTGCCGATGCAGCTGAAGCTGGCGATCACCGCGGGCATCGGACTGTTCATCCTCTTCATCGGGCTGGTTGACGCCGGCTTCATCGGCTCGACCGGAAAGCCGTCACCGCCAGTCGGTCTGGGGCACGGCGGCATCGGTTCGATCACCACCGTTCCTGCCGTCGTCTTCGTGTTCACGCTGCTGGTGACGGGCGTCCTTGTCGTGCGACGGGTGCGTGGTGGCATCCTGATCGGGCTGGCGATCGGCACCCTGGTCGCAGTCGCCATCGAGGCGATCTGGCATCTGGGATCGTCGACCGAACATCCCGGCGGTTGGACACTTTCGGTGCCGACGCTGACGGGATCGCCGTTCGCGCTGCCCGACTTGTCCCTCGCAGGCGACGTCAGCCTCGGCAGCTTCGGACGCATCGGCGTGCTCGCCGCCGTCATGTTGGTGTTCACGCTGGTGTTTGCGAACTTCTTCGATGCCATGGGAACGTTCACCGGACTGGCCCGCGAGGCGGGACTCGCCGACGCGCAGGGCACGTTCCCGCGGCTGCGAGCGGCGCTGGTTGTCGAGGGTGCAGGCGCGGTCGTGGGCGGGGCGACATCGTCGTCCTCCAACACCGTCTTCATCGAATCGGGCGCAGGTATCGAGGAAGGTGCGCGCACGGGGTTGGCGAATCTCGTGACGGGCGTGCTGTTTCTGGCCGCCATGTTCGTCTCGCCGCTGGCGTCGATCGTGCCGACGGAAGTGGCTGCGGCCGCCCTCGTCATCGTCGGCGTGATGATGATGTCGCAGCTGCGCTACATCGACATCGCCGAGTTTTCGGTGGGATTGCCGGTGGTCCTCACGGTCGCGGTGATGCCGTTCTCGTATTCGATCGCCAACGGCATCGGTGTCGGCTTCATCGCGTGGGTCGTGCTGCGTTCGGCGGCGGGCAAGGTGCGTGAGATCAGCCCATTGCTGTGGATCGTGGCCGCCGGCTTCGTTCTCTACTTCGCGCGCGACTCGATCGAGTCGCTCATCGGCTTGTGATCAGCGGCCACCGACTTCGGCGGGCAATGGCGGCGGCAACGGCGTCGTCGAAGTCGTGGGTGGCGTGGCAGGCGGCGCAGGCGCTTCCGGGCGGTGCGCGTCCACCATCGGCTCCTCGCGAATCACCTTGTCGCCCATGCCAATAACGAGAGACTTCGTGGAGACGGTGTACGTGATGCCGTTGTTGTTCGCGATGAACCCATCGCCCGACTGGGAGGCCGAGAGGATCAACTTGGCACCGTCTCGCACCCGCACGCCGCGATACTCGAACTGACCGTCAGGCGATTTGCAGATCGCAACGCGCGAAGTCTCGGTGCTCCCGAAGAGAACGACCGTCGCCGGCGAAGCGCACCGCGCGGCGGAGTCGACATAACCCCCCGGGTCAATGCCGGGCGCGGCAATCGCGGAAGGCGACCCGCACAGCACTGCACACGCCGCCACAGCGACGATCAGTCGAGTGTCGCGCACCCGCGAAGAACGCATCACCTCTCACGGCAGCATGCCGATCCGACGAACGCGAGCGTCGAGACCGAACCACAACACAATCGTTAGCTTCGGCGCTCCTTCTCGCGGTCGGCCAATTCCTCCAAGCGGTCGGCCTGCGCAACCTTGCTTGCCGCTGTTTCGCGCTTGTCGTGAGCGTCCTTCAGTTTCGCATCGGCGGCTGCGGCAGCGTTTTGCTCGGCCGCTCGGACGATCGCCACTTCCTCGCGTTTGGCCGCTTCGACGGCCCCTTCTCGATGAGCGGCCGCTTCGTCGGCCCGCTTCGCACCAGTGGTGATGCGGGTTTCGGCGTTCTTCACCGCATTGCGCTTGCGGTTCTGCGCGTCGATGCGCGCGTTCTTGACGGCGGACGCTTTCTCTTCGCGGGCGTCTTCCCGTTCTTGAGCGGCCTTTTCGCGAGTAGCCCTCACGTTCGAGCCCGCTGCTCTGATGTTCTCGGATGCTGCGGCATCGAGTTGGGCCGCGCGGCGCAGTGCATCGCTGCGCTCGATCAACTCGGTACCTCGCCGCTCGAATTCGGGGGCGCGCAGCGCGTTTCCGACGGTCACGTCGAGCATTCCGAGCGAACGCTCGAAGAACAGCCGCGCCGGTGCGTCCGACTCCATCCGGCCGAACACCCTCTCATCGACCAACTGAAGCGGCAGTCGCGCCAACTGGTACTGAAACTTCAAAACCGCCAACGGGACATCCGTGATGCTCATCGGTCACTCCTCATGTCGGCCTGCTGCCTCAGTCGGTCTGCCTCAGCTCGGGCTTTCGCGGATTCCCGCACCGCAGCTTGGTGGTCATCAAGCGCGTCGACGACCTCTTCATCCGCAGCGCGGACCGCGTCTCGCTCCTCTACCTTGGCGTTCTCGACTCGGCGCGCGGCATCGCGTTCGGCATCGGCCTGTTGCTTGGCCAGGTATGCGTGTGCCACCTGCTGCGTCGCCCGCTTCTGCGAAGCCTGCTCCGTGCGAATCGCGGCTTTTTCCGCCGCCGCCTCCGCGTTGATCGCGTCCTGGCCAGCGGCACTGTCGAGCTTGGCCTCGGCGGCCTCCTCCCGCGCCTTTCTGGCCTCGGCATCCGCAATCGCCTCGGCTTTGCTGGACTCCCTGCGCTTCTGCGCCTCGGTCTGCTCCAGTTGTCCCTCGGCAGTCAAGGAATCGTTGCCGGTCATCGCACCGATGACTTCCTTCGCTTTACCTTTCACCGAGTCAATCAACCCCTGACGTGTCTGATCGGCTTTTCCGGATTCAGTCATCCCAGTCCCCTCCGTTGTGTCGCTTGCCTCCCCTCATTCCACCGATCCGGCACCGCGAAACATGATGCGGTCGGCGCGACGAGCGCCGTCCCGGCCCCGATAGTGTCGGGATATGAGCGGCGGAGAACAGCGCGCCGGGGTCGACCTGACGAACCTCGATCAGCCGCTGAGTCCGGATGCGGGGGCGACGAAGCGGGACCTGGTCGACTACCTGGATGCCGTGGCCGATCGGATGTTGCCTGGGTTGGCCGACCGGCCGCTGACGGTGATGCGCGTGCTACGCGGGCAGTCCCCGTTCATGCAGAAGAACGCGCCCAAATACACCCCCGACTGGGTGAAGACCGTGCCGATCTGGGCCGAGGCCTCCAAACGAGAAGTGCACTACCCGGTCTGCAACGACCGGCGCACGCTGCTGTGGCTTGCCAACCAGCGTGCCGTCGAATACCACCCGTCGTTGGGCTTGGCCGACAACATCTACCGGCCCACCCACTTGGTGCTCGACCTGGATCCGCCCGATGGCAACGACTTTCGCACGGTTGTGGCCGTCGCTCGCCTGGTTCGTCAGGCACTCGCAGAAAGCGGTCTGGCCGGCGCGGTGAAGACCAGTGGCGCGAAGGGCCTGCACATCTTCGTGCCGATCGACAATCACGCACCGGTCGATGATGTGGCCGCGGCCACCCGTGCGCTGGCTGCCCGGGCCGAGGCGCTCGATCCTTCCTTGGCCACAACGGCTTTCATCGTCGAGGATCGCGCAGGCAAGGTGTTTGTGGATTCGACTCGCTCCGGCGGTGCGACAATCGTCGCCGCCTATAGTCCTCGCCTGCGTGCGGGCACGCCCGTGTCATTTCCGTTGAGCTGGGCAGACCTTGACGACGTCAACCCGGGAGATTTCACCATCCATACCGCGGTTGACGCGCTGGCGGGGCGCGACCCATGGGCCGACACGATGCCCGCACCCCAGCGCCTACCCAGCGACCTGATCGAGCAGGGACGGACGATTCCCGTCGCTCGGGTGGCAGCCATGCACGAAGGAAAGCGCCGCGCCCGCGCGACGAGGAGGCTCCATGACAGTCAGTGAACCGACCACGGTGTCGTCCGTCCTCGACGGGCTTCCGGTCACCCGGTGGCATTGGCGCCTGGTGGTGTTCGTCGGACTCGGGTCCTTCTTCGATCTCTACGAAGTGTTCCTCGGCGGCGTGCTCGCGCCGGTGTTGGCCACCGAGTTCAAGCTGGGCACCATCGGCAAGGCGATGGTGATCGCAGCGGGGTTCGCGGGCATGTTCGTGGGCGCCAACGTGCTTTCGGTAGTGGCCGACCGGCTCGGTCGCCGCCGGGTGTTCATCCTCAATCTGCTTGTCTACTCCCTGTTTTCATTGGCGGCGGCGTTCTCGCCCAACGTGGAGACGTTCCTGGTGCTGCGCTTCCTCGCGGGTATCGGGCTCGGTGCCGAGCTTGTGCTCGTCGATACCTACCTGGCCGAGTTCGTCCCGGCCCGGGTCCGTGGCCGGATGACGGCGTGGGCGTACACGATCGGATTTCTCGGGGTTCCGCTGGCGGCATTGCTTGGCGGAAAGCTCGTCGCACACCATCAGCTGCTCGGCATCGACGGGTGGCGATGGCTGCTGGTGTTCGGCGGTCTCGGTGCGGTGTTCGTGTTGGCGATCCGCACGATGCTGCCGGAGTCGCCGCGCTGGCTGGAAAGCCGCGGCCGAGAAGCGGAGGCGCGCGAGGTCGTAGCGTCGGTGGTGGCCAAGGTCGCACCGGGCACACCCGTGCCGGAACAGCTGTTCGCCAACGCTTCCCGTGCCGACGATGACGCCCCTAGCGTCGTCGAAGTGCTGCGGATCGCATTTCGTGATTACCGCAAGCGCACCGTGATGCTGGTGATCTTCCAGATCCTGCAGACAGTCGCGTATTACGGATTCGGCACGTTGGCGCCGCTGGTACTCGTCAGCAAGGGTTTCGAGGTGACGCAGTCCCTTGGGTATGCGGCACTCACGTTCGCCGGCTATCCGCTCGGCTCGCTGCTTTCGATACCACTGGTGGAACGATTCGAGCGCAAACACCTGATCATCGTCTCCGCGCTCGGAATCGCCTTGTGCGGCATAGTGTTCGCCGCAGCGGAGCAGGTCGTGGTGATCGTCGTCGCGGGATTCCTGCTCACCGCCGTTTCGAACGTGTTCTCCAATGCGTTCCACATCTATCAAGCCGAGATCTTCCCGACCGCGATCCGCAGCACGGCCAGCGGCATCTGCTACTCGCTGTCCAGAGCGACTTCGACCGTGCTGCCGTTTGTGGCTGTGCCCGCGCTTGCGATGCTGGGCCCGGTGGCGGTGTTCTCCGGTTCGGCAGTGCTGGTCGTCTTGCTGTGCCTCGACGTGGGTCTACTCGGACCCCGCAGCACGGGGCTGCAGTTGGAGCAGGTCGAACAGATCGGCTGACACTCGCTGCCGTCTTGCGCTTGCAAGCGTGTACGCGTGCTAGCTGGGCTAAGCTGTGAACCGCGCCCGAACCGGCTTTTGGTTTGCTGATGCTCCTGGCAGGCTGACCCTGGAACCAAGGCGGGAGGACTGTGGCCCCGAAGGATCGACTGCTGGAGCGCGACTCGGTGCTCGCAGAACTGGATCGCCACCAACAAAGCGCCGCACGCGGGCGCGGCCGGGTCGTGTTGCTGCGCGGGGAGGCCGGCGTCGGCAAGACGATGGTGATCACCCGCTTCATCGCTCGCGCCGGGCAGCGGGCGCGCGTCTTGCGCGGTTGGTGCGATCCGCTGTCCGCGCCCCGACCGTTGGGCCCACTGATCGACATGCTCGCGGAGAGTTCGGGCGAGTTGCGCGCGGCCATCGACGCCGGTGACACCGGTGCCATCTATGCCGGGCTGGTCGGCATGTTCGACAACCGATCCGGCGTGTGCGTCATCGAGGATGCGCATTGGGCCGACGGCGCCACCCTGGACCTGATGCGTTTCATCTCACGACGGATCGAGTCGCTGCCGCTTCTGTTCGTGGTGTCGTATCGAGACGATGAGATCGGTGATCAGCACCCGTTGGCGGTATTGCTCGGTGATCTCGCGACGTCGGCGGCGGTCAACCGCATCGGGCTTGACCCTCTGAGCGCGGCAGCGGTGGCAGAGCTGGCCACCGGCAGCGGGGTGAACGCCGATGCGTTGCATCGACTTACGGGCGGCAACCCGTTCTACGTCACAGAGGTGTTGGCTGCCGGTCACGACGTGCTGGCGCGGGAAGCGTTGCCCGGCACCGTGTCTGAAGCAGTACGAGGCAGACTGGCCAGGCTGTCGACAGCTGGGCGCGACACTGCTTACGCAACGGCGGTCTGCGGACCAAGGGCGAGTCTGGCATTGGTGCACGAGGTGTGCCCCAGCGCGGCAGAGGGACTTGCCGAATGTCTGAACGCCGGGGTGCTGCTGGCCGACGTGGACACGGTCGGCTTCCGCCACGAACTGGCGCGGCGGGCAGCGCTGGACCAGATCGCTCCATACCAACGACGCCTGTTGCACAAGCAGGCCCTAGCCGTACTTGCCGAGCCGCCGATCAACCCGGATACCTTCGGCGCCTTGGCATTTCATGCTGAGCAAGCCGGCGATCACGACGCGGTCATCCGCTATGCGCCCCTGGCAGCCGAGCGTGCCTTCCGGCTCGATGCGAACCGCGAAGCCGCCGAGCTGTTCGCGCTGGCGCTGCGGTACGCCGACAAGATCACCACCGACCAGAAGGTGCTATTGCTCGAGCAGCACGCGTTCGCGTGCTGGCTGAGTGCGATGGGCGAAGCGGCAGTGACCTCTTGGCGGGAAGCGATCACGTTGCGTCACGCGTTGGGTGACCGCCTCGGCGAGGGCAGCGATCTGGCCTGGCTTTCCCAAATGGTCTACGCGCTCGGCGGCACCCGTGAGGCCCTCGAGGCCGGGGCGGCGTCGGTACGCGTGCTCGAAGAGGTAGGCCCGTGTCCACAGCTGGCCTTGTCGCTGGCCACGATGGCCGGCCTGACGGCTGTCGGTTTCGACCCCGCCTGTGCTGACTACGCCTCGCGTGCAATGAGTTTGGGCACGCAATTCGGCGATCGCGGCGTCGTGTTGCGGGCACGATTCTTCGCCGCCCTGGCCCCGGTGCTAACCACCGACAGTGGTTGGGATGCGCTGGAGGCGGCATGGCGCGACGCGATGGGAACGGAGGGATTGTTCGAACAGGCCGGCCTGAACGGCTCACTCATGGCCTGGTATGCCGCCGTGAAGCACGACCTCGACCGCGCCGACGAGTACATCACCGAGTGTTCCGCCTTCTGCGTCGAGCATGACCTTGCGATGTGCCTCGCGATCACCGCCGGCGCAGCCGCGCTGGTGGCGTTGCACCGTGGGGATTGGGAGAGATCATTGGCCAGCGCCCACGACGTGCTGACATCGCCGGCGCTGGCGACGCAGCGGATACTGCCATTGATCTGCGTGGCGCTGATCAATGCGCGTCGAGGCGGAGAGCCTGTCGCCACGCTCCTGGACGAAGCGCTGGCCGCCGCCGACTCCGACGACCTGTCACGCCTCGGCGTGGTGTGGGCCGCTCGCGCCGAAGCGGCCTGGTTGGCGGGCGACGACGAAGCCGCCCGCACTGAAGCGCAGACGGGACTGGCTGCGGCTACCGAGCACGCCGACCCGTGGCTGGTCGGACAGCTTCGACGCTGGGCGCAGCTGGCCGGAGGTCCAGTCGATTACGCGCCGGGACGCGACACGATTACGCCGTATCGGCTCGAAGTCAGCGGTGACTGGCAAGCCGCGGCCGCCGAATGGCTGCGCCTCGGCTGTCCCTACGACGCTGCGCTGGCTCAACTCGGCGGCGACATCGCTGCAGTGGAAACGGCGCTCGAGACGTTCCGCCGACTGGGTGCACGCGCCGCGGTGCGGCGAGGACGCCAGCGCCTCGCGCAACTCCGTGGGCGCAACCCGGACACCCGTCGGAAGAAGACGGCCGCGGACCCGTACGGGCTCACCCAACGTGAACGTGACGTGCTCGAACTCGTAGCGGCCGGACACAGTAACGCCGAGATCGCGACCGCGCTGTTCATCAGTCCGAAGACCGCCGGCAGACATGTCGAATCGATTCTGGCCAAACTCGGCGTTCGCAACCGCACCCAGGCGGCCGCCTTTGCCGCTCAAAAGCCCCCACCCTCGGATTGATCGGTGTCACCAGTCGACCAAATATGGGTAGATCGACGCATGTGCGTACCGGGGTCCGACGGGCAAAGTCGAGACATGAGTATCAACCACAAACTGCGGCGGAACGCAGCCGCCGCATTCGCAGTCGGAACGTTCGGGATCGCCGCCGTGTTCGGTGCCGGACCGGCCAACGCCGACGCGGTCGACGACACCTTTGTCGCCAGTCTCGCCCAAGCGGGCATCCCGCAGATTGATCCTGCCCTTGAGATCTCGTCGGGACACGCGGTGTGCCAAAACCTCAGCGAGGGACCGACGCCCGATCAACTGGTCGCAGCCTTCGTCGCCAAGAACGTCTTCGCCACCCGAGCACAGAACGCTGCGATGATCAGGGCTTCGATCACGGCGTACTGCCCGCAGTACCTACCTCAACTGCACTCGTAGGTCGGCAGGCATTTCACGTCGATCGAGCGCGGCTGTAGATCGTTGAGTCGTCGATGTCGGCGCGCGAACGGTCAGGCAGGGCAAGACAACACAGCACCGTCACCACCGCGGCCACGACGATGTAGATCGAGATCGAGTACGGGGTTCCGGTCTCGTGGAGCAGCCAGGTCGCCAGCAATGGCGCGGGCCCGCCTGCGAACACCGAAGCCAACTGGTAGCCCAGTCCGGCACCGCCGTAACGCAAATGCGTCGGGAAGCTCTCACCGATCAGCGCTGCCTGGGGTCCGTACATCATCGAGTGCACGATCATCGAAAACACGACGGCGAGGAAGATCGGCACCTTCCCGCCGTGCGTCAAGATGGCGAAGTAGGGGAACGCGAACAGCCCGGCAAGGATCGCCCCGGTCAGGTAGACCCGCTTTCTGCCCAGCGAGTCCGACAGGTGCGAGAAGAACGGGATCGTCGCGAGTTCGACCGTGGCGCCGACCAGGACCGCGGTCAGCACGAAAGTCTTGCTGTAGTGGTGGCGCTGCACGACGAAGGTCAACACGAACGTGGTGAACAGGTAGAACGGCATCTGCTCGACGAATCGCAGGCCGGCCGACAGCAGAATTTCCCGCCAGTGCCGGCGGACCACTTCTTTGACCGGGGTGGTTGCGGTCTTGCCTTGCTCCAGCACCTTGCTGAACATCGGCGTCTCGAGGATCTTCAGCCGGATCACCAGGCCCACTGCGACCAGGATCAAGCTGGCCAGGAACGGCACCCGCCAGCCCCAGGAGTCGAACGTCTCGTCGGACATCGTCGCCGACAGCAGCGTCATGCCGCCGGTGCCGAGGACCAGCCCGACCGGGACGCCGACCTGAGCGAAACTGCCGAGCAGCCCGCGCCGTTGCTGATCTCCCCATTCCATCGTCAGCAACACCGACCCGCTCCACTCACCGCCGACCGCGATGCCCTGCAGTACTCGCAACGTGACGAGCAGCAGCGGTGCAGCGACGCCGATGCTTGCGGTGCCGGGGAGGATGCCGATCACCGCGGACGCGAGACCCATCACCAGCAGCGTGATGATCAGCGTGGTCTTACGGCCGATCCGGTCTCCCCAGTGCCCGAAGATCGCCGCCCCGATCGGGCGTGCGGCGAACCCGACGAAATACGTCGCGAACGACTGCATGGCGCCCGCGTAGGTGCTGGACGCGGGGAAGAACAAGTGCGGAAAGACCAGCGCAGCGGCCGTGTTGTAGAGGAAGAAGTCATACCACTCGATCGTGGTACCGATGGCGCTGGCCATCGCAGCGCGCCGTACCTGTACCTGCTTTGATCCTGGATCGGCTTGCGCCGTGGCGCCGACCCCATCCTGTCCGGTAGCCATGAGCCGCGCCTCCTGTGACCGACGTCAGCCCATAGAATGCGCCTTCGCGAGCGGTTTTAAACCCAAAATGATCTTGCACAGTGGTGGCGTCGCGTAGAGCCTCCGACAGGATTCGAACCTGCAAACCGACGAGGTAGAAGCTCGCTGCTCTATCCGTTGAGCTACGGAGGCATGTTGCCTTACTGGATGGAGCCGGATGCAGGACTCGAACCCGCGTGGCCTGTTTACAAGACAGGTGCTCTGGCCTGTTGAGCTAATCCGGCAGTCATGAATTGCGGTACGCCGAGCGTTTCAATCCCCTAGTACCCCTGGAGAGAATCGAACTCCCACTTCCAGCTTCGTAAACTGGCGCCCTATCCGTTGGGCCACAGGGGTTTGTAGCGTTGAAGTGCACCCTTGGCAGGATTCGAACCTGCAACCTCCGGTTCCGGAAACCGGCGCGCTATCCATTGTGCTACAAGGGCTTTGGGGCGATCGGAGGGAGTTGAACCCTCGACTGCGGAGTCACAGACCACTGTGTTGCCGTTACACCACGATCGCCATGGACAAAATTTGCGGAGGCGGAGGGATTCGAACCCCCAGCCGCGGGTGACGCGGCGGCTCGTTAGCACCGAGCTGCATAACCGTTCTGCCACACCTCCTGACGCGTTGTGCGAGTGGAGAATAGGGGAGTCGAACCCCTGGCCTCCTGCTTGCAAGGCAGGCGCTCTGCCGGTTGAGCTAATTCCCCTCTGGTTGTCCGGGGAGGAATTGAACCTCCGTCCTCCGCCGTATCAGAGCGACGCTCTGAACCAACTGAGCTACCGGACAGCAGCACCCCGTGCGGGACTCGAACCCGCTTCCCCGCCTTGAAAGGGCGGCAGACTAACCCATATCCGAACGGGGCTTGTGCTGCCTCGTCAGGACTCGAACCTGAACTGACCGGAACCAAAATCCGGTGGGCTACCGATTACCCTACGAGGCAATGAGTTTCGTCGCTGACCCGTCAGGACTCGAACCTAAACCGGCTGACTCAGAATCAGCCGTGCTACCGCTTACACCACGGGTCAATGCATCGGTGCGTGCGGAGGGATTCGAACCCCCTGCGCCCGAAGGCAGTTGCTTTACAGGCAACCGCGACAAACCCTATTCGCCTCACACGCGTGGCACACGGGCTCCCCGAGCAGGAGTCGAACCTACAGTCACGGATTAACAATCCGCTGGTTTACCGGTTAACCGACCGGGGAATCGCGGTGGGACACGAGCGGGTGGGCATCCAGACCCCTCCACTGGCTAAGCCACTGGAGCCCGCCCGCTCGCGCCTGATCAAACGAGTTCCGCAACCGGTGCGGCGCGGAACCGATCGCGGTCCTTCGGCTCGAAGGGTTCGCGAATCATCGTCATTCCGGCTTCCTGCGGCGTCCGGTCACCTTTGCGCCCATTGCAGGGCTGGCAGGCGGCCGCGAGGTTGAACCAGGTGTCTCCGCCGCCGCGGCAGCGGGGCAAGACGTGGTCAACGGTGTCGGCTCGCCCACCGCAGTAGGCGCAAATGTGCCGGTCACGGCGCAGCACCCCGTCGCGGGTGACCCGGCTGACCGCCTTATACGGAATGTGCACGTATTCACGCAGCGCCACCGACAACGGCAACTCGATCACCAGCGACGGGCTGTGTACGTGTACCGCAGGGCTGTGCACATCGATGACGTACACCGCACCGCGGAGGATGAGCCGGACCGCTTCCTGCCACGGAATCCGGGACAGCACGCGGTAGTCGGCGTTGTAGACCTCAACGGTCATGTCGGACATCGGGATTGCCATGGCCGCGTACCTCCTTTCCGTGTCTGCGCGGTATCGGCGAACTGGTTGCGCGGGCAGGATTCGAACCTGCAACGTCCGGGTTATGGGCCCGGCGGACTGCCGAGTTGTCCTACCGCGCATCGTGCATGTAGTACCCCCGGAGAGAATCGAACTCCCGACAACCTGCTTGTAAAACAGGAGCTCTCCCATTGAGCTACAGGGGCATGCTCGTCGGGATGACACGATTCGAACGTGCAACCTCCTGGACCCAAACCAGGCACGCTAACCAAGTTGCGCCACATCCCGCTTGGCACGGATGGAAGGACTCGAACCTCCACCTTGCGGCTTTGGAGGCCACCGCTCTACCAGTTGAGCTACATCCGTATCGAGCCGGTGGCGAGCCTCGAACTCGCTACCTCCAGTTTGGAAGACTGCCGTGCAACCTGTTACACCTCACCGGCTTGTGGTCTTGAAAATGTCGTGCGCCGTGAGGGTTTCGATCCCCCGTCCCCAGATTAAGAATCTGGTGCTATCCCAACTCAGCTAACGGCGCGTGTCGTGGTGGGTCGCCCGGGGTTCGAACCCGGAATTCAAGGGTAAAAGCCAAGAGTGATACGCGATTTCACCAACGACCCGAAGCTGTACATTCGGCAGGAGTCGAACCCGCACCCCTTACCCGGGCACCGGAGTCTGAATCCGGCACGTCTCCCAAATTCCGTCACGGACGCTCGACGGGTGCGCTCGGCAGGACTTGAACCTGCATGCCCGTATCGGGCACCCGGGTTTGAGCCGGGCGCGTCTACCTGATTTCCGCCACGAGCGCGGATGCCACACTGTGTAGTTCTCAACGTTCGAGCGGGACAGGACTGTTCGCATGTCTCGTCGCTGTGCACACGGTATTGCCGGGTGCGGTGCTTGAAGAATGGTGCTACTCGAAACGACAAATGTCGAGGGCTTATTTCAGCGAAATCTGTTGTGCTGCAACTGCTTTAGGCGCAGCCAGCTACAGGAATGTCAGGCGACGTTCCTGGCTGGGCAAACAGCGATGCTGCGATGTTTATGAGACTTTTCTTCGTGCCCTTGCTTCCGGCCTGGGCACACGCCCACTGACGGGGCGGAAGGTCGGCTGGCAAGCCGGAAGCATCTGGGTTGCCTGGAGCTGCGACG
>Ga0070671_100002940_pt1 | contig 13239 bp, 17 predicted proteins | sample KBSS73metaG_FD_65341 | JGI IMG/M metagenome (GOLD analysis project Ga0070671, IMG submission 65341) | Switchgrass rhizosphere microbial communities from Kellogg Biological Station, Michigan, USA - KBS S7-3 metaG | ecosystem: Host-associated > Plants > Roots > Rhizosphere > Soil ...
GCCGCCGATCGTCACCAGCTTGCCGATGCGGTCGGGGTGGTGGATGGCGAAGTTGATGCCGACCCCGCCGCCCATCGAATTTCCGACGATGTCGACGCGGTCGACCCCGAGAGCATCGAGGAACGGGCTGACTGCCCCCTGAGCCGTGACCATCGGATGCCCGCCGAAGTCATCGCTGACGCCGAAACCGGGAAACTCGAGGATCAAGCAGCGGAACCGTTCGACGAACGTGGGCAGCACTCCCCGAAAGTTGCGCCAGCCCGTCACACCGGGTCCCGAGCCGTGCAGGAACAAGAGGGTCGGGCCTTCGCCGGCGTCGTAGTACCGCAGGACGCCTGCTGGAACTGCGATCTCACGAAGGTCTTGCTCGGCGGCAGCGGCGACTTCAGATGAGCGCGTCACCCCGCCAGCCTGCCACGCCCGCACCGAACCTCACTGCGGTGTTCCGCTGACTGGGCCTCCAACTAACCGGCACACAGGTGAGCGCCGTTGTGAGGCCGCCGACTCCCGGTCACGCCTTCTTCTCCGATCCCGTTGTCCGGATAGGCATTCCGGGCGTCGAGTATTTCGCTCGCCCGTGGGTGCTAGGGCTGCACCATTTTGTGCTCGCCTACAAATAACGAAGGGGCACCCCTTGTGGGGGTGCCCCTTGCGTTTTCGGCGATCTACTTCACGTCGACGTAGACCGTCTTGTCGGTGACGGTGGTTTGCAAGCTGTCACCGGGGTTTCCGGAATCAGTCCTGCTGTAGGTCTGGCCGGGCCGCACCGCGACCACGGTTGCCTGGTCCAACGGGGTTGTCCCTACGCGGTTGACGACCACGTTGTAGCCGTCAGCCTGCAGCTGGTTGATGGTGTCCTGGGCGTTGCCCGGACCGGTCGGAGCGGCGTCCGCCGGTGCGGCCAGGCCAAGGAACGCGGCGGTCAATCCGCCGGTAAGTACAGTTGCGAATCCGAACTTCTTCATTCTGGGTGCCCTCATCTTTTCGTGCTTCTTCACTTGTTTCGGTTCGCTGCAGCTGAATTGTTCAACTCTCAAGATCACGCCTTTAATTCCATTGGCAGTATTTGATCGACGGTTGGCAGCAATAAATCTGTTGACGCCCGTGCTTGCTTGAGAAGACGCCATCGCAACCGGCTGGCATGATCATCCGATGGTGCTCAGCCCCAGCCATGACTTCTACGCATCGGCCACCGTCCACCGGCTTCCCGCGACACCGTCGACCGTCCATTGGGGCTACTTCGACCCGCGCCTCGAGCCGGTCTTGACGGTCGCGCCCGGCGATTTGGTGGCCATCGAGACCCTCACGCATCACGCAGGGGACGCGCCGGACCTGTTGATGGACGCGGGGATCACCGATATTTTCGACCGCGTCACCGACCGCGGGCCCGGCCCGCACCTACTCACCGGCCCGATCGCCGTCGACGGTGCCCGTCCCGGCGACGTTCTGCAGGTCGACATCCTCGAGGCCACCCCGCGACTGCCGTACGGCTCCAACCTCGCGGCGCACTGGGGCTTTCTGTACGGCGAGATGCCTGTCGAACGCGTCACCATCTACGAACTCGACACCCACGCCAGCCTCGGCCGGGCCCTGTTCGGCTACGACTGGACCGCGACACCGCTGGCCAATGAGCCCGGCACGATCGTCAGCCCCGACACGGGCGCCCGCCAGCCCGCACTGCCCGGCGTCATCGTGCCTCTGCGCCCGCATTTCGGCACCATGGGCGTCGCACCGGCCGCGCCGGAGCGGGTGTCGTCGGTGCCGCCCGGCGATCACGGCGGCAATGTCGACAACTGGCGCATCGGTGCGGGCGGGACGATGTACTACCCGGTGCAGGTGCCCGGCGCGCTGTTGTCCGTTGGCGACCCGCACGTCTCGCAGGGCGACGGTGAAATCAGTGGAACCGCGCTTGAGGCATCGTTGAATGGGCTGTTGCGCCTGACAATTCGTCGCGATCTGCCCTTCACAGTGCCGGTCCTCGAAACGGCGACCGAATTGTTGGTTCACGGGTTCGGCGACACGCTCGACGAGGCGATGAAGGCCGCGGCATTGCGCACCCACGCCATTCTGCAGAGCTATCTGGGGCTTTCGCGCGCCGACGCCTATTCGTTCATGTCCGTCGCCGCCGATTTCACGGTCACGCAGGTGGTCGACCAGCGTCAGGGTGTGCACGGCCGCATCGACAAGCGCTGCTTCCCGCGCTGGGCGGGGATACCGGCATGAGCGACAACGGGATTCGCTCGTTCACGTTCATGCCCGCAGACGGCGTGCCGCCCGCTGTCGCGCCATTCGCCCACGCCACGGCGGCCGGACCCACGTTGTACGTGACCGGTCAGATGCCAACTGACGTCACCGGAGCGGTCGTCGGCGATTACGTCGCGATCCAGACCGACCAGGTACTGCGAAATCTGCTGCGCGTCACCGAGTTGTGCGGCGGGGGAATCGCCGATGTCGTCTCCGTGCGTGCCTACCTGCTCGACTGGAACGACTACGGCGCCTTCAACGCCGCCTACGCGGCGTGGTTTCCCGATCGATTGCCGTCGCGCACCTGCGTTGGCGTCAGCGGTCTTGCGGTGGGCGCCCTCGTCGAGATCGATTGGACATGCTGGCGAAGCGGCGGCTGGGGGACCACAATCGGGTCATAGGGTCCGTCGAGGAGGACACCATGACCATCCTCTACACACTGGCAGCGGCCGGGGCCGCCGGGATCGGCGTGCTGTGGGTAGCACTGCAGAACATCCGGGTGATCAAACAGTTCGAACGGGGCGTCGTTTACCGCTTCGGGCGGGTGCAGAGCCGAGTGCGTCCGCCGGGGTTGACCTGGTTGATTCCGATCGTGGACCGCCTGCAGAAGGTGAACATGCAGATCATCACACTGCCGGTGCCGGCCCAGGACGGCATCACCCGCGACAACGTGACGGTGCGCGTCGACGCCGTCATCTACTTCAAGGTGGAGGACCCGGTCCGCGCTGCGGTCGACGTGCAGGACTACATGTCCGCGATCGCGCAGGTCGCGCAGACCTCGCTGCGGTCGATCATCGGCAAGAGCAATCTCGACGACCTGCTGTCCAACCGCGAGCGACTCAACCAGGGCCTCGAGCTGCTGATCGACAGCCCGGCTCTGGGTTGGGGCATTCACATCGATCGCGTCGAGATCAAGGACGTCGTGCTGCCCGACTCGATGAAGCGCTCGATCGCCCGGCAGGCCGAGGCCGAGCGTGAGCGACGGGCCCGCGTCATCACCGCCGACGGCGAACTGCAGGCCTCCGAGAAGCTCTCGCAGGCCGCTGAGATCATGGCGGTAGAGCCGGCGGCGCTGCAGCTTCGCCTGCTGCAGACCGTGGTGGAGGTCGCGGCCGAGAAGAACTCGACGCTCATTCTGCCGTTCCCGGTCGAGCTGCTGCGGTTCCTGGAGCGCTCGACGCCGGAGAAGGACAACAAGGCTGCCGAAGTCGAGACGCCGGAGTTGACCGCGCCGAAGGTGCCCGACGACGCCAGCGCCATCGAGCTCAACGGGCCGGTCGTCGGTCACGGCCAAAACGCCTAGTGCGCGCAGGCCTTTGGGGCATGATCACCGCATGCCCCTTGACGCCGACGCTGTAGACCGCTGGATCGCTGAGTACCTCGGCACCTTCGCGGCATGTGCGCGCGGCGAAGTCGAAATAGCCACTTTGCTGCCTTACTACGGCGTGCCCATGATTTTCACCAGTGCCGATGGCGTCACCACTGTGATGACGGATGACGAAGCCGCGGCGGTGATTCAAAGCCTGATCGACGGCTTGCGTGCGCACGGCTATCACCACACCGAGGTATTGCACCCCGAGGTGACGTTGCTCAATTCGAGCTCGGCCGTATATCGCGCAGTCATGTCACGTCGTAACAGTGAGAACGACGAAATCGACTGTCCCACCGTCAGTTATCTTGTGATTGACGACGTAGCCGGACCGCGGATAGTGCTACTAGCGGCTGGCTAAAGCGGTGCCCGTTCGGTGGGCGCTGCTTCGTCAAGCGACGCGGAGGTAGCCAATTCGAGGTCGATCACCATGGATTCCAATGCGGCGCCCCAACTTTCGTAATAGGGACGCTGCGGGTCCTTCGCGATCTCGGCCATCAGTCGGTGACGAAACGCATCCCAGGGCAGGCCCAGCTTCTCGACCAGGGCCACGGCGATGGCCAAAGCCCTCCCCTGCCAAGGAGCTTCGAAGACGAGCTCACCGTTGTCCCGGGGCAGCGACGCGTCGTCGAGACCGGTGGTCATAGTCGCTGCACGCCGATCATCGAATCGCGCGTGACGATGCCGGCGAGCTGCTCCTCGGACATGTCGTCCGTACCGTCCGGACGCATCGGCAACACCAGATAGCGTGCCTCGGCACTGGAGTCCCACACCCTTATCTCGACGTCGGCGGGGATGTCGGTGCCCATCTCGGCAAGCAGCTTGCGTGGTTCCCGAACCGCCCGCGAACGGTAGGCAGGCGCCTTGTACCACTTCGGCGGAAGCCCGAGTGTCGGCCACGGATAACACGAGCACAGCGTGCACACCACGAGGTTGTGGACCTGCGGGGTGTTCTCGACGACGACCATGTATTCGCCTTCGGGCCCCTGGAAGCCGAATTCGGCGATGGCCGCGGTGCCGTCGGCGAGCAGGCGCTGCTTGTAATCCGGGTCGGACCATGCGCGGGCGACGACCTTCGCGCCGTTCATCGGGCCGAGGTTGTCCTCGAAGTGCTGCACGATCTGGTCGAGCGCATCGGTGTCGAGGACTCCGTTTTCGACGAGCACCGACTCGATCGCGGCGACGCGGGCTTCGATCGGCGCCATTTCGGTCGGGTGATGGTGGTCGGTCGTCATCGCGGATCCTCGAGGTAGCGCTCGAACAGGTTGACGCACACCACTTCGCCGTCGGCGCCGGCTTCGCCCCACAGCTCGCGGGATGTGAAGCGCACCGCATAGAGCGGGTCGGCGACGGATCCGCCGCCGTGGGCGGCAATGTCGTCGATGTCGTAGGCGCCGTCGACGCGCACAACCGTGCCGCGGCGGCCTTGCACATAGCGAGGCGCGCGGGTGTGTCCGGGTGGGTGCCATTCGCGGACCCGCACTTCGTCGCCGACGGCGTAGCGCGGCGTCGTGCGCGGGGTGAGGTCGTCGGGCAACACACCGCGATCCGCCGCCGAAAGCGGGAACCGCCCGCCGGCGCGTCGGTCGAGTTCGTCCTGCGTCGTGAAGCCGGCTTCGACAGCCATGGTCGCGGCACCTGTCAGCCAGTGCTCGTAATACGGCGAGGACAGGTAGTGCGCGGGAGCCATTCGCTCGATGGAGTGCCGGAACTGTCCGCCGGACGGATTCTGCGCTCCGATCCAACCGATCATCAGCCGAAAGGCGCGCCGCTCCCAGTCTTCGTCGAAGAGCGGCTCTGATGGCGTGTACTCGACGGGACCGAACCCGTCGAGGCCGCCGAGGTCGTGCACGCCGTCCACGTCGTAGATCGTACGGCGGTCAATCCATTGACGATCGAACTTTTCGACGACCCCGCCCGTGTTTACGAGGTGCATGCGCATATCCCTTCGTCTGCCATCGTCGGTACAGCCATGATCGGGATTGCGGCGTTCGCCGTTGCGCCGGCGCCACCACCTCAGGCGCCACCGACGGTGTCCCGCGAGGTGCAGTTGACGGCTGCGCCCGCGCTCGGCGCGATCCCACTGGCGTTCATCCGCAATCAGTTCCAGTACTGCAGCCTGATCTGCCCGCACGCGGTCGAGGGCGCGATCAGCGTCCCGGTTGCTGTGGCGCAGGCTCCTGCGACATTCCTCGCCGCGATCACGTCGACGGGTTCGCCGCTGCGGGCCCTGGGCGCCGCCGCCGCGTCCGTAACCGGGCCGGCCGACGCGGCGGTGACACCGCTGATCAACAACGACGTATTTCTGGTGGTGCCGAAGGCGTTTCACGCGCTGGACGTCGCCGTCGTGGAGGCGACGAATGTGAGTGCGGCGGCGTTCACGCCCGGCGACCTGCTACAGGCGGTGCAGACCGGGCGCACCAACATCCTCAACGCCCTCAATCAACCGGTCGGCACACCGACCACCCCGACGGGCGCCACGAACATCGTGCAAGTTGTTGCGGTCGAGGCGATCAATGTGACAACGGCGGTGGCGTTCCAGGCTGGTGAGCTGGCGCTGTCGGGTGCGGTGCAGATCGCCGATGCGTCGGCGCAGGAACTCGCGCGTTCGGGTGATCCGGCGTCCGCGCTGGCGGCAGGGGCGACGCAAGCCCGGCAGGTAGCCGCCACTGCGAGCGCGCCCGTCGTCGCGGCGGTGAACACTGCGGTGACCAACATTCGGAACTCACTGCAGGATCCGTTCCCCTCGGCGGCGAAGCAAGTGCCATCGGTCGCGGCGAAGTCGCTGTCTGAAAGCCCAGGCACACAACACGATTCGGGCCAGGCAGCGCCAAAGAAGCACCGTGTTCCGTCAGGCCCCAAGCACGACCGTGGCGAGGCGAAAAAGGGTTAACCAGTTACGTCGGCGGGAATCGGAAACACGTGTCTGAGTCGTTGCGCCAATGCGGTGTCGCCGCTCAGGCGTAGCCACCCGCTGGCGAGCGCGTCGTCAACGGAGCCGTCGGGATTCAGCACTGAAAGCAGCGTGGCCTCGTCGGTGTCGAGAACGAGGTCGGGGCGGTCCGGGTTCCCGCGACTGATGTCCAGCCGGCCGCCTTCGATGTGGACACCGAAATGCGCGTCCCCGAACGACAATCCGATTGTCGCGGCCAAATCAGCGGCAGCGCCCGGGTCGAACCGGGTCTTCAGCGACAACATCAGCGAGTCCGGTCCCAACGGCAAGTCGTAGCGCATCAACGGCGACTTGTGCACCCACTGCGCGAGGTCGAGGATGATCGGCTCGAGTTCGCTGCCCCACTCCGTCAGCTCGTAAACCCATGTGCTGACAGGTGGACCCAGGCGACGACGGCGCACGACCCCGGCGTCAGTGAGGTCGCGAAGCCGTTGGGTGAGCACATCGGAACTCGCCCCGCTCAGCCCCGACAACAGGTCGGTGAAGCGTTTAGGGCCGAGCACCAACTCCCGGACCACCAGCAGTGCCCATCGCTCGCCGATGAGATCCAGGGCCTGAGCGATCGCGCACCCGTCGTCGTACTTCCGCTTGCCAACCATGAATGCAAGCCTACCAGCATTAATTGGAAATTCCAATTGGTCACTTGGAATTTCCAAGTACCGTTGCTAGGGTCGGGTCTACAGGCCTCATCAGGCCTGACCCACCACAACCACCAGAGGAGATGACCGTCATGCCACAGTTCTTCATCGAGGCGCCAGCAGGTATCGATCCCGACGCCAAGCAGACGATGATGCGGCAGATCACCTCGGCGATCGACGCCGCGTACCACATTCCCGACGTGCGGATCTGGTTGCGCGAATACGACGCGGGGAACGTTGCGCAAGATGGTCGCATCGGGGCCGAACCCCTGCGGCCAGTGTGCTTTCTCGAAGCACCGGTATTGGAAAGCATCGATGCCAGGCGGGAGATGTCCAACAAGATTCAGGCCGCCATCAGTGCCGCATACGGCGAACTGGCCAACACCGAAGACACACTGATCCTGATGAATCTCTATCCGTTGGAAAACGCGGGTTTCGCCGGGCGCATGCAGTCCGACAATCCCGACATCGTCGCTGCCGTCGCACAGCTCAACAGTTGAGCTGTTGCGCAGGCCGTCCCGGCGCCAGTGACCCGGGGCGGCCGCAGCGTCGGGCGGTTACCTAGTGATATCCCTGGAGTAGCAATGATTCTCGTAACAGGAGCGACGGGCCGGCCGGGTTCGGCGGTCATTCGTGAATTCGTACGTCACGGCACACCAGTGCGCGCACTCGTGCGAGACGCGGCCAGGGCGGCGGTCCTGCGTGGGCTGCCGGATGTCGACGTGGTCCTTGGTGACATGCTTGCCCCGGAGACGCTGCACGGTGCGTTGGCCGGAGTCGACCGCGTGCTGATGATCTCGGGTGCAGGCCCGCAGATGCTTGAGACGCAATGCACTTTCATTGACGCCGCCAACAGGGCCGGAGTCGAGCACATCGTGAAGTTCTCGGGCCAAGACTCGATCGACGGCTTCGACCCCGAGCGCTTTCGCTCCACCAGAAGTCACGAGCAAATTCAGCGGTACCTGGTCGGATCCGGGATGTCGTGGACGATGCTGCGTCCTTCCCAGTTCATGCAGGTGTACTTCGAGGAAACTCCGACCATCGTCGAGACCGGCGAGTTGCGGTTGCCCCTGGGTGAGGCGACATTGGCTCCCGTCGACATAGCCGACATCGCCGAAGTGGCCTACCAGGTGCTCACCACATCCGGCCACCGGGACAAGACCTACACGATGACCGGACCCGAAGCACTCACCATGAACGAAGTCGCGGAACGGATTTCAGCCGCCATCGGGAAATCGGTCCGCTACGCCGACGTGTCATCCAAAGACAAGGTGCGCGAATGGCTGAACGCCGGCTATCCGCCTCACCGGGCCGAGGCGTTCGGCCAGTTATTCGACGAGCGCCGTCGGCTTGGGCGTTCCACTGTCGACTTATCAACCCATCAGCGCTTCGGAATCACGCCGACGACGTTCGCGCAGTTCGCGCGACGCAACGCCCCGATATTCCGTGGCGAAGCCGCATATCTCCTCACGCCCACCTGACGAACCGCGAACTACGGCCTACGGGTGTGGGGAACCAGCGCTTTGGGGGCTGCCGTCGTCCGTCGTCGGTGGCTCTGCCTGCTCCAAGGACAATGCGACGCCGAGGCCCAAGAAGAACACGATGAACAGCGGTCCGCCGAGATAGAAATTCATCGCGCCGCCGGGCGAAATGAAGCTCGCAGGCGGGCCGATGATCGTGATCGTCTCGATCAGTTGCTCGACGGCGAACACCGCTGCGATTATTCCGAGCCACCGTGGGAAGTGACCCGCGTTGGCGGCCAACAGGATTGGGACCGCGACCATGATGTCTGCGACCGTGAGGATCGGCCCGAACATCGAGGTGATGTCGGCGATGGTGCGCGCGGTCGCCGAGCCGAGCTGGTCGGGATGCAGCGCGAGACCGCCGTTGAACCACATCACGATGAAGAATTCGACGAGGACGAGTGCCGAGCCGATGGTGAACACGTACCCCGGTGGCCCAGCCAGGCGGTCGCGTGCATACCCGAGAACGATGACCAACGCCAAGGCGCCGAATGTCGTCAACAGAACCTGCATTCGCATCGCACCGGCGTGCGCGTTCACGAACGAGACAATGTCGTAGCCCGGCTTGTCGATGCCGGGGAGCGTCGGAACGATCAGCAACCCGGCGGTGAACAGCACCGCAAACGCGATACCAGCGATCATCGGAACACGACGATCCATAGCAAATCACTGTAGACAACGCGGTTATCCACACCCGGGATTTCATCCACAGGGCGCGTTGCTCGGCGCCCTGTGCGCCCGAGGACGTGGGAGCGCTTGCCTACTTTGGCCGCATGCGAACCGAATTGCCTACCGAACGGCTGCAGCGCCGTCTCGGTGACTCCAACGAGTCGTCCGATGGCTCTGACGGCGAGCCGGATACGTCCCTGTCGCGGTGGCTGCCCGATACGGCCAAACCCGCAGGCCCAGCCGGCTGGATCGCTGCCGTCCGGGCAGATCCGGGGCGAGCAGGTCTGATTGCGCTGGCGGCCGTCGGTGTGATCGCGGTGCTGGTGACGGTCTTCACCGTGATGCGCGGTAACGCGCCACCGGTGTCCTCGGCGAAACTACCGCCGGTCGAGATGGTTTCGTCGGCCAGCCCAACTCCGGGGCCGGGTAATGCCGACGGCCCGGTGGTCGTCAGCGTGGTCGGCCTGGTGCACAAGCCCGGACTTGTCACGTTGGCGCCGGGTGCCCGGATCGCCGATGCGCTCACCGCGGCAGGTGGGCCGTTGGACGGAGCGGACTTGATCGGATTGAACATGGCCCGCCGGGTCGGCGACGGTGAGCAGATCATCGTCGGAATCGTTGCGGCCCCCGGCCAACCGGTAGCGATGGGCAGCTCGGTCAGCACATCGACCGCGGCACCCACCGAAGCGTCACCCGGAAATGCCTCAGCGCCAGGCGGTTTGGTGGATCTGAATGCGGCGACTGCGGAGGATCTGGACGCGCTGCCAGGTATCGGCCCGGTGACGGCGGCGGCGATCATCGCGTGGCGCGAGGCCAACGGTCGGTTCACCAACGTCGACCAACTCGGCGAGGTCGACGGCATCGGACCGGCGCGGCTGGAGAAGCTGCGTGACCTGGTGCGTGTTTGACACCGGTGGATACCGCCGCAGCCCGGCTGGACCTGCGGCTGGTTCCGGCGGCTCTCACCAGCTGGGCGGTGACGGCGGCTGGAATCCTGTGGCACGTAACCGGTTCGGTCATCGCCCTCGCCGTGGCAGTCGCCGCGACGACCGTCGCGGGGCGGTGGGGTAGTGCGCGCCGCGAGCCAAGCGGCGACAGACCAGCCATCGCCACCGGCATCGTCGCTGTCGCGGTGGTCGGTGCCGCCTTCGCCGTCGCGATCGGACTGCGGGTTGCCGAACTGCGCCATCACCCGATCGTCGAACGCTACGGCACGGTCGCCACCGTCGCGGTCACGCCGACCGAGACCCCTCGTTCGCTTGGCGCCAACCGAATGATGTTCCGCGGCTCGCTGCAACGGATCGGCGACATCGAAACATCGGGCCGGGTAGTGGTTTTCACGAGCGGCGCGGAATTCGCCGAACTGACCGCGGGCCGGCCCGCGAGCTTCCGTGCCCGCATCAGTCGGCCCACCCGGCGAGACCTGACCGTGGCCGTGTTGTCGGCGACGGGTGCGCCGAAGCTGGGCGACGCCGCGCCGATCAACAGGGTTGCGCACGGCATCCGAACAGGCTTCGCGGATGCCGCACGGTTGGCGTTGCCCGCTGATCAGGCGGCGATGTTGCCTGCGCTCGTGCTCGGCGACACCTCGACGTTGACCACGCAGACCACCGAGGAGTTCCGCGCGGCCGGGCTGACGCATCTGACCGCGGTGTCGGGCGCGAACGTGACCATCGTCTGCGGGGCCGTCCTGATGACCGCCGCACTGTTCGGGCCTCGGCTGGCCGTTGTGCTGGCCGCACTCGCGCTCGTCACGTTCGTCGTCGTCGTGCAGCCCTCGGCCAGCGTGCTGCGTGCGGCGGTGATGGGCGGCATCACGCTGCTCGCTGTGGTTTCGCACCGTCGAAGGCAGGCGATCCCGGTGCTGTCGGCCAGCGTGATCATGCTGATGGTCGCGGCGCCCGAGCTGGCGGTCGACGTCGGCTTCGCGCTGTCGGTGTCGGCGACGGCCGGGCTCGTGGTGGTCGCGCCGGTGTGGTCGCGGCGGCTGACCGCGCGCGGTTGGCCGAAGCCGTTGGCCGATGCGGTGAGTGTCGCGGTCGCCGCGCAGCTTGTCACAGCCCCACTCGTCGCCGGCATGTCGGGGACCTTCAGTGTGGTGTCGATCGCCGCCAACCTCGCGGTGACTGCCGTCATTCCGCCGATCACGGTCGTCGGCACTGCCGCTGCTGCGCTGTGTCCACTGTGGCCTGCGGGTGCCCAACTGCTGATCCGGTTCACCGGGCCGGAGCTGTGGTGGCTGCTGCGAGTGGCGCACTGGGCCGCCCGCGTGCCGGGTGGGTCGGTCGGCGTGCCGTCGGGTCTGCTCGGCGTGCTGTGTGTCGCCGCGGCGGGTATTGCCGCGGTGGTGTGCTGGCGGTGGCGGTTGGTCCGCATCGGTGTCGGCGTTGCGGCGGCGTGTCTGCTCGCGTGGACGGTGTCGGGGCTGTCGGCCGGACATGACACGATCGGGGGGTGACTGACGAAGCCTCTGGGCTGCACCTGGTGTTGGGCGACGAAGAGCTACTCGTGGAGCGCGCAGTCGCCGCTGTGCTTCGGCAGGCACGCAAGCAGGCAGGCACCGTCGACGTCCCCGTCGACCGCATGCGGGCGGGCGAGGTCAGCACCAGTGAGCTGGCCGAGCTGCTCAGCCCGTCGCTGTTCGCCGAGGAGCGTGTCGTTGTGCTCGAAGCCGCGGGGGAGGCGGGCAAGGACGCCGCCGCGTTGATCGCAGAGGCGGCTGCGGACCTGCCGCCGGGCACCATGCTCGTGGTCGTGCACTCCGGCGGTGGCCGCGCCAAGGCGCTCGCTGATCAATTGAAAAAGCTTGGCGCCCAGGTACATCCATGTGCGCGCATCGCCAAGGCCAGTGAGCGGGCCGACTTCGTGAAGAAAGAGTTCCGGGCGCTGAAATCTAAGGTCAGCGACGACACCGTCACCGCGCTGCTCGACGCCGTCGGCTCCGACATTCGTGAATTGGCCGCCGTCTGTTCGCAGTTGGTCGCCGACACCGACGGCACCGTCGACGCCGCGGCGGTGCGTCGCTACCACTCGGGCAAGGCGGAGGTGAAGGGCTTCGACATCGCCGACAAGGCCGTGCTCGGGGATGTCGCCGGTGCGGCCGAGGCGCTGCGCTGGGCGATGATGAGCGGTGAGCCGCAGGTGGTGTTGGCAGACGCGCTCGCCGAGGCCGTGCACACAATCGCCCGCGTCGCGCCGTTGTCCGGCGACCCCTACCGGCTGGCATCCGAATTGGGCATGCCGCCGTGGCGCGTGCAGAAGGCGCAGAAGCAGGCGCGGCGGTGGTCGCGCGGTTCGATCGCCGAAGCCATGCGATTGGTCGCGGCGCTGAACGCCGACGTGAAGGGTGCCGCGGCCGACGCGGACTACGCGTTGGAGGCGGCGGTCAGAAAAGTCGCCGAGTTAGCGGAGGGCTGAGCGGACTGACTCAGATCTTGTTGAACGCGCGCGAAAGCGCAGACTTGCGGTTCGCGGCCTGGTTCTTGTGGATGACGCCCTTGCTGGCCGCCTTGTCGAGCTGGCGGCTGGTCGACGCCAGCAATGCGCCTGCCTTGTCCTTGTCGCCGGACTCGATGGCCTCACGGAAGCCACGGACCGCCGTGTGAAGCGACGACTTCACCGACTTGTTGCGCAATCTGCGGCGCTCGTTGGTCCGATTGCGCTTTTCCTGCGACTTGATGTTGGCCACGCGGTAATTCCTTCGAAAATCTAGGTTGGATTGGTCAAAGTCTTTTGCGCCGCACCTGACGGCGGGCAGCGACTGTTCAGGGTACCAGCGCGCCCCCTAATCTCCCAAAGCGAGGGCTTCTGGCCTGCCGAAACGGCTCACTTGGTGCAGCATGT
>Ga0070671_100002941_pt1 | contig 13239 bp, 18 predicted proteins | sample KBSS73metaG_FD_65341 | JGI IMG/M metagenome (GOLD analysis project Ga0070671, IMG submission 65341) | Switchgrass rhizosphere microbial communities from Kellogg Biological Station, Michigan, USA - KBS S7-3 metaG | ecosystem: Host-associated > Plants > Roots > Rhizosphere > Soil ...
TTCGAGCCTGGCAATTCTTCCCACGCCGGCGATCGGCGGAGTGGGCCTCCTCGCCGATTGGGACAGCAGCGCGACGATCGCATTCAAGTCCGCGGGCGAGCATCTCATCCTGATCGGCCATAGCAAGAGCCACGTCGGCCAGTCGCTGTGGCTGGAGGTTTGTCACGGTCGGCGCGAAGGTCCGCCCCCGCCCGTTGACCTCGCCGCGGAGAAGCGTGCCGGCGAATGCGTCCGCCGGCTCATCGCCGATGGCCTCCTGACCGCTGTCCATGATTGCTCGGACGGCGGTGCAGCGATCGCCGTCGCCGAAATGGCGCTGGCGGGCGGCATCGGCATGACAATGCAAGTGGTGCCCGAGATCCCGAACCCCGGCGCCATCCTCTTCGGAGAGGACCAGGGCCGCTACGTCGTTGCCACAAATGAGCCTGATAGAGTCCGGTCGATCGCGAACGACGCCCAACTGTTCACGGTGCCGATCGGGATCACCGGCGGCGATACCCTGTCCTTCAACCTCATCGATCGCGGCGGCCTGCAGTCCGTGAGTCTCGCCGACCTGCGCGCTGCACACGAAGGATTCCTGCCGAAGCTCATGGGTTCGGAGCTCACACCGGAATTCTGATGAGCGCGGGCTATTCCGGCACTCCGCTCGCCAGGAAGCTGTCGCTGAAAGACGGCATGCGGGTGTGGCGCGACGGAATGCCGGACAGCGTTGCGCGCGAGATCGCGGCGGAAGGGCTGCAGCTCCAGTTGCTCGACGCGCGAGAAGCGGCCATCGACGCGGCGCATATCTTTGTAACCGAGCGTGCCGAGCTCGAAGCGAAGCTGCACAATTTGCTTGCCCTGCTTGGCCCGGCCGGAATGATCTGGGTCAGCTGGCCCAAGAAATCGTCGAAGGTCCCAACCGACATCACCGAGGACGTGATCCGTGAAATCTGCCTGCCGATGGGCCTGGTCGATGTGAAGGTCTGCGCCGTCGATGAGACGTGGTCGGCGCTGAAATTGGTCGTTCGGCTGCAAAATCGGCCCGCTCGGGGGCAGTAACATTTGACAGGGCGCCCCCTCGAATGATTCCATTGCGCTTATGATGAAACCAATCGCCATCGCGACAGCCGTTTCGGGCGCGCTCGACATTCTCTTCGCAATGATCCTGACGCTCTGGTTCGGACGTCAGGTCCCGAACATGCTTCGTTACGTGGCTTCGGGACCGTTTCCCCCCGCGACGAATTGGGGGGCAGGCGGAGCCGTTCTCGGGCTCGCCGTCCATTTCACCTTGATGGGGATCATGGCCACCGCATTCGTTTTAGCTGCCCGGCGCTACCCGGACATGCTCGACAATCCGGTCAAATGGGGCCTGATCTACGCGCTCATCACCTATGTGATGATGAACCTGATCGTCGTTCCGCTGCGCTTCTCGGTACCGCTGCCACCGAAGCCCCTGTCAATTGCAACCCAGATGTTCGCGCACGTCGCGCTGGTCGGCCTGCCGATGGCCTTCATCGCAAGGCGCTATCTGCGCGGCTAAGATAGTAGTTGCGAACGCTTCGCATTATCGACTATAGCCTTCTCCATGATCGTGTGCATCTGCAACCGCATCACCGAGAGCGAGGTCCGTGAGGCCGCGAGCGAAGGCGCTTCGACCCCGGAGAAGGCTTACGCTTGCTTCGGTTGTGACGTTCAGTGCGGCTGCTGCCTCGATTATGCGCAGGAAGTGATCGACGAAGCGCGTGGCAAGCGCGCGCATCTTCGCCTCGTCGCCTGACTTGACCACCGCTCGCTGACGGAGCATCGCCCGCGTGCTGCCACGCGGGAGGCGATGAATGAAGGGCGATCCCAAGGTCCTCGAATTGCTCAACGAGGCGCTCAAAAACGAGCTGACCGCCACCAACCAATATTGGCTGCACTATCGGCTGCTCGACAATTGGGGCGTCGACAAGCTCGCGAAGTTCGAGCGCAGCGAATCCATCGACGAGATGAAGCATGCGGATCGGCTCGCCGAGCGCATCCTCTTTCTCGACGGGCTTCCGAATTTCCAGGCGCTGGGCCGACTTCATATCGGCGAGAATGTCGAGGAAGTCCTTCGCGCTGACCTTGAGCTCGAGTTGGAAGCACTAACCCAGCTTCGCGGTGCAATAGCGCATTGCGAAAAGGTCCACGATTACGTCAGCCGCGACCTCTTCTCCGAAATCCTCGAAAATGAGGAGGAGCATGTCGACACGCTCGAGCAGCAGTTCGAGATGATCCAGCGGATGGGATTGCAAAATTACATCCAGCTGCAATCCGAGGCAGCCGGCGACAACTAGATCCTGCCGAACCCCTGGTTCGTGACCTTGCGGCCAAAACCGGCCGGCGCGGTCCGCGTCTTCAGCGGGTTGGTCGCCTTTTCGAACAGCTCGACGGTCTCATTGAACAGGTTCTTGAGCTGCACGACTTCGGGGACGAGCTCGTCCGGGAAACGATGAGATTCGAGGCAAAAGCGCGCCGTCGTCTCGATCAGCTCCGCGATCGCCGCGAGCGGTTCCGCGCCTAGCTGCCGCGCCTCACCCTTTAAGGTGTGCGCAGGGATCACGAGTGCGGTCGTGTTCTGCTCATGCATCGCTTGCTCGATCTGCGCGATCGACTTGACGCCGTCTTCCTTGAAATAGCTGAGGATGCGGATGAACCCCGGCCCAAGCTCGGACCGGCTCTTCTCGAAATGTCCCCAGTCGACGATCTCTTGAGCCTCGCCGGCCACGTTCCGCTCCTTACCAAACGGCCTCTTTGACCGCGGTCCCACTTCTCCCGTTAGGCGGAAAAGGGTAAAATTTGCCTTACAGGGCGCCGCTAACGGCGGTTACGGTCGAATGGGTTGCTGCGGCCACGGAAGTCCAACCGCAGGGGCACCGCACCGAGATCGAGGTCCCTCCGGAGGGCATTCACGAGATATCGGCGATAACTCTCCGGAAGCTCGTCCGTGCGGTTGCCGAACACGACGAAGGTCGGCGGTCGGCTCTTCACCTGGGTGATGTAGCGAAGCTTGATGCGCTGGCCCTTGGGCGCCGGCGGCGGATTCGCCTCGATCGCATTCTCGAACCAGCGATTGAGCTCGCCGGTCGGAACACGCCGGCTCCAGGCTTCGCGCAGCTCGAATGCCACCTTGAGCACCATGTCGATGCCCTTGCCGGTCTTTGCCGAAACCGTGAGCAACGGCACGTCGCGAAGCTGCGCCAGCCCTTCGCCCAGCGCGGCCTTCACGCCATTGAACAGCGACGATGCGCCCTCCGCGACGTCCCATTTGTTGAGCGCGATGATGAGCGCGCGGCCTTCCTCGATGACCTGCGCGGCGATCTTCAGGTCCTGGGCCTCCAGACCGCGGGTCGCGTCCAGGAGGAGGACGACCACCTCCGCAAAATCGATCGCTCGGCGCGTGTCCGCTGCGGAGAGGCGCTCCAGCTTGTCCTCGACTTTCGCGCGCTTCCTAAGGCCGGCCGTATCGACGAGCCGGACCGCGCGTCCTTCCCACTCCCAGTCGAGGCTGATGGAGTCGCGGGTGATCCCGGCCTCCGGCCCGGTGATCATCCGTTCTTCGCCCAGCATGCGGTTGACCAGGGTCGACTTGCCGGCATTGGGCCGGCCGACCACCGCGAGCTGCAGCGGGTGATCCTGGCCCTCCTCTTCCTCATCCTCGAAATGCTCGTGCTCGACATGCGGCCGGAGCGCCTGGAACAGGTCGGCGATGCCTTCGCCATGCTCGGCGCTGATCGCAATCGGCTCGCCGAGGCCGAGACGGAATGCGTCGAGGATGCCGGCTTCACCGGAGCGACCTTCGGCCTTGTTTCCAACGACCACGACCGGGGTCGTTTCGACACGCAGCCAGCGGCCGATTTCCTCGTCCAGCGGCATGACACCTTCGCGCGCATCGATGACGAAGAGGGCTGCGTCCGCGTCGCGAACGGCCGCCTCCGTCTGCTGCCGCATGCGCCCCGGAAGCGTATGAGGATCCTCATCCTCGAAACCGGCAGTATCGATCACTCGAAATTCGAGGCCGAGCAGGTTTGCGTCGCCTTCCCGCCTGTCGCGCGTCACGCCGGGCCGATCATCGACAAGCGCAAGGCGCTTGCCGACGAGCCGGTTGAACAAGGTGGATTTGCCGACGTTCGGGCGGCCCACAATGGCGACGGTGGGTATGGGCATGGCGGGCCGATAGCAGCGCCTCAGCAGCGCTGCGAGGCTTTTACCTGAACGCGGTCAGACGGCCGCGGTCGTCCAGGATGTAGAGCGTCGAGTTGGCCACGACCGGCGAGAGGCTGATCGCCGCGCCGATGTTGGTCTGACTCTGGAACGAGCCCGTCGTCGGATCGACGTTGATCATGACGCCATTGGAGCCAGTGACGATCAGCCGCCCGCCCGCGAGCACCGGTCCCGAATAATCGATTTCGCCCTTCTTGGCCTTGGGCTTCGAAAATTGCGGCAGCTGGTTGATCCAGCGAATGTGCCCGTTCTGACGAGCGACACAGATCAGCTTGGCGTCGTCCGTGACGACAAAAATCCAGTCACCCGCGACCCAAGGCGTCGAAATGCCGGCGAGGTTGAGTTCCCATTGCCGCTGGCCGGAGATGAGGTCGAGCGCGACCATGCGGCCGCCCTGCCCGACGGCGATCACCTGCCCGCTGTCGATCACGGGGTCGGCGTCGATATCGCTTAGCGATGACACGCTGGTACGAATGCTGGTCCGCTGGAGCGCGTCCTGCCAGACTTGCCGGCCGTTCTCATAGCGATAGGCGTTGAGCTCGCCCGACGAGAAGCCGGCAACGACGGTACCCTGCCCGACTGCCGGCGATGCGGAGCCGAACACGCCGGCGACTTCCAGCGAGGCCTGCTGCGACCAATTGGTCGTGCCGTCCGCCTCCTTGAGCGAATAGATCTGATTGTCCTGGCTGATCACATAGACCGAGCCATTGGCGACTGACGGCGCGCCGCGCAGCGGGCCGCCGGGCCTGACCTGCCAGATCAGGCCGCCATTGCGCTCGTCGAGCGCGGCGACGAAGCCGAGCCCGTTCGTCGCGTAGATCCGGCCCTGGTCGTAAGCGATTCCACCGCCGTAGAGCGAAGCCTGGTTGCCCTTCTCCGTCGGAGTCTGGCTCGCCCACACCTGGCCCCCGGTACGAATATCAAATGCGCGGACAGTGCCGACCGTGTCGATCGTGAAGATATGACCGTTCGCAACGACGGGGGCCGCAGCGAGCCGCGCCGTCAGCGAATTGCCGCGTCCGGCCTGCACCATGAAGGCACGCCCCAGGGCGTTGCCGAGCGCGAGGTGGCCCATGGACTTCGTTGCGCTGCCGCCGGATTGCGTCCAGTCAGGGTTCGCTGCGGCGGCTGGCAAGGTCATCTGGATAGCGGCCGTCGCCGGATCGACCGTGACGTCGCCCTCACCGGTCAGGACGGCGATTCGCTGCCCAAGAACGGGAGTGCTGGGGCCTTTCCCCTTCTTGAGAAGGCTACAGCCGCTGGCGGCGAGCGTGGCCGCGAGCAGGACTGAAACGCGAAGATAGGTCGATCTATTCATTGACGGTCCTACTGGGCCTGGGGCTGCATCGCCGCGCTGGCATCGATGCCGAGCGATCCGGCGACCTGAACGGCGCGGGCACGAATGGTTTGCGGCACGGCCGGATCCTTGGCGATGGCGGCGAACAGCTGCCCCGCATCCTGGCGCTTGCCCTGCTTGATCATGGCGAGCGCGGTCATTTCACCGGCGCTGCCGAACCAAGGCTCGCCCGCTTTCGCGAGCGGGGCAAGCCGCGTGATAACCTCCTGCGGCTGGAGCTGGTCGAACTCCAGCGCGGTCTGCCGGACGAGCGCGGCGTTGCGATAGGGGTCGGGCAGGCTGCTGTCGGCGGCCAGCGACTTGAAGGTGCTGATCGCGAGCTTCGTATCGTTCTGCTGGAGCGCGAGCGCGGCGCGCGCGAAGCGAGCGGATGCGCTGACGGCCTTGCCGCCGCTATTCGACAGTTCGTCAAGCTGCTGCGGCGCCTTTGCGCTGCTGCCGCTGCCGATGTCCTTGTAAACCTGCGCCAGCTGTTCGACGTCGGCCTGATGCTGTTCGACCTGGTGCTGTTTCCACCAGATGAAGCCGCCGCTTGCCGCAAGAAAGAGGACGACAGCGGCAATCAGCCAGTTGCCGTAGGCCTTGAAGAAGTCGCGCAGCTGGTCGCGACGAAGATTCTCATCGACCTCGCGCTTGAAAGTTTCACTGATATCGGGGGGCTGCGCCAAAGACGTACCTCAGTCCGCTTGTTCAAGGGATCAACTTGCCGGTCGCTCCCTTTCCCCACCCTGGCTGAACGGAAGCTGGCGCGGCCCGTCTAGCGACTGTGACGGCAAAGGCAAAGAGGACTCAATGCATCATGCACTCTTGTTTGGCGCCGATCAGCTCTTGGGACGGTAAGTCTGGTCTGCGGTCGGGAATGTTCGGGTTCGCACTTCCTCGCCATAAGCGCGCGCGGCATCGCCGATCCGCGAGGCAAGATCGTCGTAGCGCTTCACGAACCGCGGAGTCCGCTCGAACATTCCGAGCATGTCGTCGATAACCAGCACCTGCCCGTCACACTGCGCCGAGGCACCGATGCCGATGACGGGTGCGCCGACGGCCCGGGTGATGTCATCGGCGATCGATTCCATCACGCCTTCGACGACGATCGAGAAGGCGCCTGCCTGATCGACCGCCTTTGCGTCGGCAATGATCTTCTCGGCTTCCCTATCTTCGCGCCCACGTGCGCCATAGCCGCCGAGGACGTTCACCGCCTGCGGGGTAAGGCCGACGTGGCCGATGACGGGAATGCCGCGATGAGTCAGAAACTCAATGGTCGGCGCCATCGCTTCGCCGCCTTCCAGCTTCACCGCAGCGCAGCCGGTTTCCTTCATGATCCGCGACGCGCATTCGAAGGCCTGGGCGGGCGATGCCTCATAACTTCCGAACGGCATGTCGACAGCGACCAACGCATGCCAGCTGCCGCGGACGACGGCCGCGCCATGCGCGCACATCATGTCCATCGTGACGGGAATGGTCGAAGGCAGGCCGTAGATGACCTGGCCGAGGCTATCGCCCACCAGCAGCATGTCGCAGTGGGGATCGAGCAGCTGCGCCATGCGCATCGTGTAGGCGGTCAGCATCACGATCGGCTGTTCGGTATGGCCGTCGACCTTGCGGCCGCGGATTGCAGGCGCCGTCATGCGCTTGCCGGGCACCGGCGTCGGCGTGGCGCGGCTCGTCGAAGTGTCGATGGTGAAGGTCGACATGGCGCCGGCTTCTAACCGGCAGTCCCAACAACAGCCAGTCCCATCCTATTGTCGGATTGTCGACAACAGGGAACTTTAACGAACGGCAATACTTTCACCCCGCAAGTGCACGGGCCCGCGCGCCCGAGTGAGACGAATGGAGTGAACGATGGTTGATCGCCATTGGCTGGGCGACCTTAGCCTCGCGGTTCTTCTGGTGCTTCCGCTGCTGGCTCTCGCACGGCCTCACGCTTCCGAACCCAAGGGCTTTGCCGCGTCACATGCGGGCAAGATTGCGGTTGTCGACCGGACACCCGGAAACGGCCGTATCGGCCTCCTCGGCTGATCAGCGTAGCCATCCCCGCTGCCGGGAATGGCGCGCGAACCAAAATATCGTCCAGGTAATCGCGACGACAGCGAGCAGGACCGCGATCTGATCGGTGCTGAGAAGGTCCCGGAAGCTCGGGGTCGAGAACATTCCAGCCAACCAGACGATCATCGCGGAAAGCGACACCAGCATCATCCGCTCCGCCGCGCTCCGCCGCAACACGAGCATCAAAGCACCCAGAAAGCCAGCCATGAAGCCTGCTCCCGAAGCGGCCAACACCCACTTGGGCTCCGCTTCAAAGAGCGCCCGCTGATCGAGCGGAAGGGTCGCCGGATCGGTCGTCACGTGCATGAACATGCCAACAAGCCCGAGCGCCATCACCGCGAGCGATGCGACCGCCGCAACCATGTACCAACCCGCTATCGGTCGTGGCGCGTAGGTGTCGTCCATTGTCCCCCCGTCCCCGTCACTTGTCGCTACCAAGGCGTTCCTCCCAGCCCGCGCCCTGAGCCAGGGATATCGAGTCCAGAACCGTCGTGCTCTGGTCGCGAAGGATGGCGAAGGCGCGTCGGATCGCACAAGTCGCTTCGTCCTGGCAGTCGCCGCAAGGCGCGTAGAAATTGACGCTCGCGCATGACACGAGCGCGATCGGCCCTTCCATCGTGCGAACGATCTCGCCGAAAGAGATCTGCTCGGACCGACGGGCAAGCTGATATCCCCCCTTTGGACCGCGCGCGCTTTTAACGAGCCCTGCCTTCTTGAGGTCGAGCATGATGAGCTCGAGATATTTCGGAGGAACGCGCTGCGTCTCGGCGATCCGGCCTAGCTGCACGGGCGCGCCGCCCTGCTCCTCGGCAAGGAAAAGCAGCGAACGCAACGCATAGCGGGTTTTCTGTGCAATCATCCCTTGAGCGCGACCCTAGCGCGGGTGCTCGCGACCGCAAAGTCCTCGCTCCCACAGCAATGAACACATCTTAATTGCACTGACACCGGCCTGAGATGGCGCGATCTCTAGACGGGCGACGGCTCTTGAGAGCTTGAATGATCAATCGGAGAACTCGTCACATGAAACGTGCAATCATCGCATCTGCCGCCATGCTCAGCCTCCTTGCCGCTCCCGCCATCGCGGCGACTGCTCCAGCCCCGGCCAAGGTGACCAAGTCCGAAAAGAAGGCCGCGAAAACGGCTGCCAAGGACCAGAAGGCAGCCACGAAGACCGCTGCCAAGGGCAAGTAAGTCTTCATTCCACGGAAGGGCCGTCCGGTCCGGGCGCGTCGTGCGTCCGGTGACGGGCGGCTCTTCTTCGTCGATTAACGCGATTTAAGATTGCCGCCACAGCCGTGAGAAATGGACGGTCGTAATTCAGCCTCCGCCGGCGCGTTTAGCCGGTGACAGGAGGAAGTGATGAAGAAGCTGATTGCATCGGTCGCCGCTGCGGCATTGATCGCGACGCCGGCCATCGCTGCGCAGACTGCGTCCACCACCAAGACCGTGACGACGAAGACGGCGGGTGCAAAGGCGACGACGACCGTCACGACCAAGGTGACGCCCACGAAAGCGAAGTCGAAGACGGCGACCCATTCCAAGGCCAAGACCCACAAGACGGCTTCGAAAAAGTCCACCAAGAAGCCCGCGTCAACCGACACGACCAAGGGCTGAACCGCGCTTCCGTACGGCCCCGCCCTCGCCGACTCCCTGGCGGGCGCCGTACGGTTCCTTTTTCATCCAGATCGGAGTTCGACAAAGCCATGGGCCGCAAGATCCTGCTGATCGAGGACGACCGCGAAACCGCCTCTTATTTGACGAAAGGCCTCAATCAGGAAGGCCATAGCGTCGAACAAGCGGCAAACGGCCAGGACGGTCTTTTCCGCGCCACCGACGGCAGCTTCGATCTCATCATCCTGGATCGGATGTTGCCGGTCCTGGACGGGCTCTCGGTGCTCAAGGCGTTGCGCGCGGCTCACATTGGCACGCCCGTGCTGATCCTGTCCGCGCTCGCGTCGGTGGGCGATCGGATCGAGGGCCTCGAATGCGGGTCCGACGACTATCTGGTGAAGCCATTCTCATTCGCGGAGCTGCTGGCACGGGTGAATGCCTTGCTTCGCCGCCGCGAGGCGCGGGTCGATCCCGCCGAACACCGGCTTAACGTCGGCGACCTCGAGATCGAACCGTTGTCGCGGATCGTAAAGCGAGCCGGTCGCAAGCTGGACCTCAAGCCCCGCGAGTATCTTCTCCTGGAATATTTCGCCCGTAACGAGGGACGCGTCGTCACCCGCACGATGCTGCTCGAGCAGGTGTGGGACTATCATTTCGACCCAGGGACGAACGTGATCGACGTCCACGTCAGCCGCCTGCGCCGCAAGCTCGACGAGGGGTTCGAAAAGCCGCTCCTGCACACCGTGCGCGGGGCGGGCTACATGCTCGCCGCCTGACGACAGCCATGCCGACAACGATCAGGATTGCCCTCCTCGCGGGGCTGCTCGGGTTGCTGTCGAACCTCGCGGTCATCGGCTTCATCTATTTTCGTACGCACGACGAAGCCGCTGCCACGGTCCACCAGCAAGTGGTGGAACAGGGGAAGGTGCTGGACGACGTCTATCGGTCGGGCGGCGGCCGAGCGCTCGACGACGCCATCGAAGACACGATGACCTATGCGGACCCGCAGACGGCGATTGCACTGCTGACGACGAACGGAACCGAGATCGCGGGAAACCTTGAAGGTGCCGCAGCGATCCACCGCCAGCAGGGTTACCAGAACGCGGTTATCCGCCTGCGTGGACAAACCACGCCTCGCGAGGCGGCGCTGGTGGTTCATCGTCTTCCCACTGGTCAATGGCTGATCAGCGGCCGCATTGCCGGGGAAGGCTTTGCCATCCGCGAGACGCTGGAGCGTTCGCTGCTCATCTCGATCGTCGTGGCGGGTCTGCTCGGACTCTTCTGCGGCCTCATCCTCGCTCATTATGTCGGCGGGCGAATCAACAGCATCGCGCTTGTCGCCAACCGTATCAGCGCGCGAGACCTTTCGCAGCGAGTCCCCGTCTCACGTGCGGGCGATGCGTTCGACCGGCTTGCCGGTCAGATCAACGCCATGCTCGATCGCATCAGTGCCCTGATGGAGGAGCTGCGGCTACTCACCGACAGCCTGGCGCACGACCTCCGCTCGCCAGTTAGCCGGCTGCGTTCGGCAGCCCATGCCGCCGCCGAGGCCTCCGATCCTGCTGAGCAGGAAGAGCTGCTTGGCCGCGTCATTCGCCAGGCCGACGCCTTGATGCGGATCCTCACCGCGGTGCTCGAAATCAGCAGGTCGGAGGCGCAGACCGGGCGCAAGCAATTCAACTGGTTCGATGTCGGCGAGCTCGCGGGCGAACTGGCTGAAATGTACGACCCGCTCGCCGAGGAGCGCGGGGCGAATCTTGAGCTCGACCGGCCGGCGCGACCGGTGCCGTTGTTCGGCCATCGCCAATTGCTCGCCCAGGCAATCAGCAATCTCGTCGAGAATGCGATCCGGTATGGCTTCTCGGGCGGCGAGATCCAGGTCCGTGTGCATCCGGGCGACCGGCAAATCCGCGTCGAGGTCGGCGACCGCGGTCCCGGGATCCCGGTCGAACGCCGCGATGAGGCGTTGCGCCGGTTCGGCCGCCTCGATGCCAGCCGCTCCGATGAAGGGGCAGGTCTGGGCCTCGCGCTTGCTGAGGCCATCGCTCACTTGCACCAGGGCGAGCTTATGCTTGCCGACAATGGGCCGGGCCTGCTCACGATCCTCAAGCTGCCCATCCATTCGCGCCAGGCCCACGCCGCCTAGACGAGCCGAAGCTGCGACCAGCCCCTCAACCGTAAGACGAGTGGCGCATCGCCCGCTGCCGTCATTCGTTTTTCGTTCGGGCAGCTGGCCCAGTTCAAGCACCAGGGAGAGTTGGAATGGCACACGGCTATCTTCGCGAATTTGATGAGGACTTTGATCGCAACGAAGACCGCATTCGAGACGATCGGGAACGCGGCTGGCGCAGCGAGGACCGCGGCAACGAACGCAACCTCAACTTCATGCTAGGAGATCGAAATCGCAGTCGGGAGCACAGCGATCAGGATCGCGGGTTCTTCGGACGCTCGCGAGACGAGACTCGCTTCTCGTTCCGCGATGACGACCGCGAGATGCGCTCACGAGGTCGGTTCGCCAGCCATCAGGACGATCATTATCGAAGCTGGCGCGACAAGCAGATCGATGCTCTCGATCGCGACTATGCGGATTATTGCCGCGAGCGCGAGCAGCAGTTCCACAACGACTTCGACGGCTGGCGGCAGCAACGGCAATCTAACCAGCAGCCGCTTCAAACAGGCATGACGCAAACCGGCGCTGAAGTGATGGAGCTCGATCAAGTGGCGGGCCACGTCTCGCATTCCGACGGAAGCGACCCGATGGCTACGGCGACACTGGGAACCACCAGCTCGCCGCAGGGAAGCACCGGTCGCGGCCGGCGCTCTTAACGCCAGGAGGAGCGTGGGCCGACCAGCCGGCCCGCGCTTCAGCCTTCGATGACGACTTTCGTGCCGAGCTTGGTCACCCCGTACATCTTCTCGGCGAACTTCATCGGCAGGCGGATGCAGCCGTGGCTGGCGGGATAGCCGGGGTTCACACCTCCGTGGAAGGCGATGCCATAATCGTCGATGCGCTGCATGAATGGCATCGGCGCATTGTCATATTTCTTGGACCGGTAGAACGGCCGTTTCTCGAGGATCGTCCAATTTCCGTAGGGAGTGACGTGGCCCGTCTTCGCGCTAGACATGCTGGAAGCGCCGAGCAGCTGATCGCCCCTATAGACGTAAGTCATCTGGGTCAGCAGATCGACGACGATGCGCGTGTCGCCAGCCGCGGGCGCCGAGGTAGCCCAGACGTACTCGCCCGGCTTCAGCCCAAGCTTTCCGAACGCGCTGACCATGTCCTTGTGCGCCTGCGGAGCGTTGCCGACGGTCCAGTGATAAGGCACCTCATTCAAATCAGGCGCGACCGGCTTCGTCATCGCGATCTTCGGCGCGGGCGCAGTCTCGCAGCCTGCAATAGCCAGCGCGACCGCACCGATGGCGAATGTCTTGAAAATCCCCACAGTCCGCATCCTCATTTCCGTTCCGCCGAACAGCAAGAATAGAGCCAAAGAGTCAATCCATCGTTTAACGCCAAGTTGCTGTTAACGCGATGTTTTCCGAAGCGGACTTCCCGCCCTCCACGCCGGAGCACTCGGCTGGTCCCCGACTCGGTCGACCAATTGGTAGAAGAAGCGATTGAAGTCGGCCGCAGCCTTCCAGTCCATCGGTTGCTTCAAGTCGTCCTGAGGCTTGTGATAGCCGGTCTTGTACCACTGGCGGTAGACTCGCTCGCTCTGTGAGCTCGGACGATAACCGAAGACGAACCCGGTCGCCGGGATCCCCGCCTGCATGAAGGGCCAGTTGTCGGAACGCTGAAGCAAGTTTCGCTCCGGTTCGGGGTCTTTCTGAACGGCGATCCCCATGCCCTGCGCCACCGCGCGCGCGTCTTCCCCGAGGCTCGTGTCGTCCAGCGCGTGGACCGTCAGCAATTCCAGCGGGAAGATGGGGCGCAGCTGGTCCAGGTTGATGTCTGCTGCGACGCGCGACAACGGAATCGTCGGATACTGGACGAACCAGCT
>Ga0070671_100002943_pt1 | contig 13239 bp, 8 predicted proteins | sample KBSS73metaG_FD_65341 | JGI IMG/M metagenome (GOLD analysis project Ga0070671, IMG submission 65341) | Switchgrass rhizosphere microbial communities from Kellogg Biological Station, Michigan, USA - KBS S7-3 metaG | ecosystem: Host-associated > Plants > Roots > Rhizosphere > Soil ...
ACCCTCGGCGTCGGCATCAACGTCCCGATCCGCACGGTGCTGCTCACGCAGCTCTGCAAGTACGACGGCACTCGAACTCGTCTGCTGTCGGCCCGCGAGTTCCACCAGGTCGCCGGGCGGGCCGGACGCGCCGGCTTCGATGTCGCGGGGACCGTGTGGGCCCAGGCGCCGGAGCACGTGATCGAGAACGAGCGGGCGGCAGCCAAGGCGGCTGATGACCCGAAGAAGAAGCGCAAGCTCGTGAAGGCCAAGCCGCCCGAGCGGGGCTTCGTGAACTGGACCGAGGACACGTTCGCCAAGCTCATCGCGGCCCCGCCCGAGCGGCTCACGTCGAGCTTCGGCGTGTCGCACTCGATGCTGCTGAACGTGCTCGACCGCAGCGACGACGACGGCCCGCGCATCCTCCGTCGGCTGCTCACCGACAACCACGAGCCCCGCCCCGCGCAGCGCCGTCACATCCGCCGCGCCATCAGCATCTTCCGCTCGCTCGAGAAGGCCGGCGTCGTGACCCGCACGCGGGACCCGCACGGGGTGCACGTGCGCGTCAACGAGCACCTGCAGACGGACTTCCGCCTCAACCAGCCCTTGAGCCCGTTCGTGCTCGAGGCCGTCAGCCGACTCGACGCCGATGCGCCCACGTATCCACTCGACGTGCTGTCGATGGTGGAGGCCACGCTCGAGAACCCCGAGGTGATCCTCCGGGCCCAGCTGTCGAAGCTCAAGGGCGAGAAGGTCGCCGAGCTGAAGGCCGCCGGCGTCGAGTACGAGGAGCGCATGGCCATCCTCGAGACCCTCGAGCACCCCAAGCCGCTGCGGGAGTTCACCTACGACCTGTTCGACCACTACCGCACCCAGCACCCGTGGGTCCTCGACCACAACATCCGGCCCAAGTCGGTGGCCCGCGACATGTACGAGCGGGTGATGACGTTCCCCGACTACGTGCGCCACTACGAGCTCAACCGCGCCGAGGGGCTGGTGCTGCGCTACCTCACCGACGCCTACAAGGGCATGGTGCAGACCGTCCCCGAGGATGCCAAGACCGACGATGTCTACGACCTCACCGAGTGGCTGCGCGAGACCGTCCGCCAGACCGACTCCAGCCTGCTCGACGAGTGGGAGCGCCTCCGCGACGGCGTCGAGCCGAACGCCGCGCTCAAAGCCGAGCACGAGCCGCCCGCCGAACCACCACGCCTCACCGCCAACGTGCGCGCCTTCCGCCTCATGGTGCGCAACGAGGCGCTCAAGCGCGTCGAGCTCCTCGCTCGCCGCGCCTACGACCGCCTCGCCGAGCTCGACGACTCGCTCTCGTCCGACGAGATCGCCGAGGACATGACCCCCTACTGGGAGCGCCACGACACGATCGGCATCGGCGGCGACGCTCGAGGCCCCGCGCTCTTCGCCGTCGACGAAGGCGCGGACAGGTGGCGTGTCCGCCAGGTGCTCGACGACCCCGCCGGCGACCACGACTGGGCGCTCACCTTCGAAGTCGACCTGACCGCGTCAGACGAGGCGGGGCAACCGGTGATGCGAGTGGTGACGATCGGCGACTGACCCGTGGTGCGCACGCGGCGCGGGCGCATGGCTCGTCAGCGCGCCCGGTCGTAGAACAGGCACAGAGCGCCCGAGTCGGTCACCGTCTGGCCGGCAAGCGTCCAGCTCGCCTGCTGGGTGACCGCGTCGTCGAAGAGGCGGACACCGCCGCCGACGGTCTCCGGGCACAGCGTGATGCTCAGGCGATCGACCTCGTCCGCATCGAGGAGGTCACGGATGACGCTGCTGCTCGCCAGCACGACGATGTCGCCGCCGGCCTCATGCCGCAGATCGGCCACGACCTCGCGGGGTGCCTTCGGGGTGATCGTCGTGTTCGCCCACGGTGAGTCGGAGATGGTCGTCGAGCACACGACCTTCTCGACATCGTTCAGCCACCGCGAGAACGCGCGATCTCGCGGGTCGGCCGCCTCGTCATCGGCCACCCCCGGCCAGAAGCCGGCGAAGCCCTCGTAGTTCTTGCGACCGAGGAGGGCGGTCGTGCCCGGCGACGTGACCGCCACCATGTGGTCACGGGCGCCATCGATGACGGCGTGCGGGGCGATCCAACCCATGTCGTAGTCGCCGCCGGCGCCGTTGATGCGCCCGTCGAGCGAGAGGCTGATGTTGGCGACCACTCGGCGGCCGGGCTGGTTGGGGGTCTTCCTACTCGGCATGGCGGGCTCCTCGATGTGGGCGGGGCCTCGTGCCCCGCACATCCCGGTGACGATGCCGATGCCCGGTTCTCGACATCACCGGACATAAAACACGAGCCAGCACATGGCCCGAATTGCACCAAATGGTGCATACTCTCCCGCCTTCGCCGATGTGACCGAGGGAGCTCGAAAGGCCATGAAGATCACCCGCCCGCGCCGGATCGGCGCCGCCGCTGCCGCCCTCGGCTTGGTGCTCGTCGGCGCCGCGACCTCCCACGCCACGACGACACCGACGCCGGCGTGCGCGATGCCGACCGTCGGCGGCGACTGGCCGGCGTACGGCGGCGATGCCCACAACACCCGCAGCCAGCCGGCGGAGTCGACGATCGGCGCGGCGAACGCCGGTTCGCTGGCGCCGGCGTGGGTGTTCTCGGCGAGCGCCAACGGCGGTGACGGCGCCATCAACTCGACGCCGGTCGAGGCGGGCGGTTGCGTGTTCGCCACGACGTCGACTGGGTGGGTGTTCGCCCTCGATGCGACAAGCGGCGCGCTCGTGTGGAAGCACCAGCTCAGCGCGCCGACGCCGGGGAACGGCGGCGTGATCGTCGGCTCGCCCGCCGTCGCCGGAAGCGCGGTCTACGTCCTCGTCAACGACACCGCCGACGGCACACCGGCACGCGGGCCCTACGTCGCCGCCCTCGATCAATCGACCGGGACGCTCCGGTGGCGGAGCACGCCGGTCGCCACCTACGTCGGTGACTACACCAACGCCAGTCCGGTCGTCATGCCCGTCGGGGACGACGGCGACCACGCGGTGGTGTTCGCCGGCTTCTCACCGCCGGAAGGCGACCCGCAGGGCCAAGGCGGCTTCGCGCTGATCGACACCGCGTCCGGTGCCATCGCACGCGTGACCTACACGGTCCCGCCCGCCGACCAACCGAAGGGCTACGCCGGCGGCGGGATCTGGTCGACCCCGGCCTACGACCCGGCGACGCAGTACGCGTACGTCGGCACCGGCAACCCCTACAGCAAGACGGTCGAGCACCCGAACACCAACGCCATCCTCAAGATCAGCCTGCGTGCTCGCGACCTCGGTGCCATCGCCGGCAGCTACAAGGGCAACCCCGACCAGTACACGCAGACGCTGCAGACGATCGCCTCGTCACCCGTGTGCGCGGCGACGGAGACGGCGCCGACACCGCTCGACGATCCGGCGTGCGGGCAGATCGACCTCGACTTCGGCGCCAGCGCCAACCTCTTCCACGCGGCCGACGGAACGCTGCTCGTCGGCGACCTGCAGAAGGCGGGCGTGTACCACGCGGCCCGCACGACGGACATGGCACCGGCGTGGGCCACGATCGTCGGCGGCCCGTGCCACGTCTGCAACGCCGGGTCGACCGCCACCGACGGCCGTTCGGTGTTCGGCGTCAGCGCGCCGGGCGGCGCCGCGTTCGCGCTCGACGATGCCGGCGCGGCGACGTGGCGCAGCGTCGCCGCCGACGCGACGCACTACCAGGGCACGTCGGTGGCCAACGGCGTGGTGTACACGTTCGACAACCAGGGCTTCCTCGACCTCTTCGACGCCGCCTCGGGCACCCCGGTGGCGAAGCGGCCCCTCGCCGCCGACATCGGCCAACCGGCCGTCGCCCTCACCAGCGCCGGCATCTCCATCGCCCGGCACACCGTGTTCGTCGGCGTTTCCGGCGGCGCCGCTGCCGGTGCTGCGGCGTTGGGTCAGGCCGTGCCTCCGCCGCTCGCCGACACCTTCATCGTCGCCTACCGCCTCTGAGCGGGAGTGTTGCATTCGTCCCCTTCGTCCGTTATCATCGAACACATGTTCGATACGTTGGCGGCCGCCATCCGGGAGGTCGACGTGCCTCCCGACGGTGCCGCGGTGGGCGAGCTCGTGCGCCTGCACGATCGCTTCCACGCCAAGCTGCTCGTCGGCATCGCGGCGTTCGATGCCGCTGGCGGTTGGGCGCTCGACGGCGACGGCTCGCTCGTGGCCTGGTTGCGCCAGCACACCGACCGGAGTGGGAGCGAGGCCGCCCGCCTGGCGCGCCACGCCTCGATGCTGGCGAAGCTGCCCGCGACCGGCGCCGCCTACGACGACGGTCGGCTGTCGAAGGGGCAGCTCGACGCCATCCTCGCCAACGTGTCAGCGCGCACGGTCGAGCGGTTCGCCGAGCACGAGCGCGAGGTGCTCCCGAGCCTGCTCGTCCTCCCGGCCAACGACGTCGCTCGGGCGATGGCGGTGTGGCGGCTCCGCGCCGAAGCCGAGCTCGACGAACGCGAGGAGCCCGACCAGGCCCGCTCGCTGCACCTGTCGCCCACGTTCGGCCGGCGCTGGCACGGCACGCTCACGCTCGACGACGAGGGCGGCAACACCCTCGACGCGGCACTTGCGCTCGCCTTCTCCGACGACGCCGAGGCCGAGGCGCCACGCAGCCTGGCCCGCAAGCGGGCCGACGCCATGGTCGACATCGCTCGCTTCTTCCTCGACCACCAGGACGTGAAGCCGGCGGGACGACACCGACCCCACGTCAACGTGGTGATCACCCTCGACGACCTCGACGGCGATGGGCCTGGCCGCTACGTCGACGGCGGCGTGCTGTCGAGCACGGACGTCGAGCTCCTGCTGTGCGACTGCGACGTGCACCGGGTGCTCGTCGACGCCAAGGGCACGATCCTCGACTACGGCCGAGCGACGAAGACCGTGCCCACCTCGCTGTTCAACGCCGTCGCCCTCCGCGACGGCGGTTGCCGGCATCCGGGCTGCGGCGCTCCCCCCAGTTGGTGCGACGCCCATCACGTGCAGCACTGGACGAACGAGGGTGAGACGAACCCGGCAAACCTCGTCCTCAAGTGCCGGCGCCACCACCGCCTCGGCCACCGACGACGATGGCGCGAGAAGCTTCTTGCCGACGGCACCCTCGTGATCACCACCGACACGGGGCACCGCATGACGAGCCATCCGCCGGGCACCCTGCTGACCTCCCGCGCCGCCTGACCTCGGCGGCGCGCGCCGTCCGCAAAGATGACGACATCGACTCGTCGACGTTGACCACCGACGACATCGCCGCGCGCCTGGTGGCGGCGGGTCGCGTCGTGCCCGGGCTCACCGTGGAGGCCGACGGTCGGGGTCGGTCGTGGTGGTGGCCGTTGCCCACGGCGGCGGACCGGCCGCTGGTGGCCGCCCTCGTCACCGATCCATCGCCTGAGGGTCAGCGCGAGGCCGCGGAGCAGTTGGCGGTCGCGGTCGACGCGCTGGTGCGCGTCCGCGTGGTCGCGGCCGGGACGGTGCTGGCCCCCCGCCGCCCGGGACGACCGACGGTGCCCGAGGCGTGGGCCCGGTCGCTGGTGAGCGCCGAGCCGTGGCTGCCGGCGTCCCTCGACCGCGCCAAGGTCGCAGCCCTCGCCGGCGAGGTCGCGGCATGGGTGCGCTCCGGTGCGGTCGTGGGCGGTCGTGCCGGCCTGCTGATCCGCCTCCACGAGCCGTCGACACCGAAGGCCCCGTGGCCCGTCGAGCTGCTGGCCCAGGACCGCGACGAACCGAGCCTCGTCGTCCCCGTCGGCGACGTGCTCGACGGGGGCGGCCCGTTCGGGTCGGGCGCGGTCGAGTCGCTGCTCACCGCGCTCGGCCGCATGGCCCGTCTGGCCCCCGAGCTGGCCGGCGCCCTAGACCAGGCCGTGCCCGACACGGTGGCGGTCGACGACCGAGCGGTCCTCGCCCTGCTGCGCGACCACGTGACTCCGCTCGACGACGCCGGCATCACCGTGCTCCTCCCGTCGTGGTGGACCCAGCGTCCCCGCCTCGGGTTGCGGGCCAAGGTCAACGGGTCGGGCTCTTCCGGTGGACCGGCCGGCCTCGGCATGGACGCCATCGTCGACTTCACGTGGGAGGGCGCCCTCGGCGACCGCCGGCTCACCAAGGCCGACCTCGCCGCCCTGACCCGAGCGGCGGCCGCCAAGCAGGAGCTCGTGCGCGTGCGCGGCCAGTGGGTCGCCGTCGACCCCCGCCAGCTCGACGCCCTGTTGGCGACGATCGGGTCCACCGACCAGGCTCGGGCCGACGACCTCCTCCGCGCCGGCCTCGGCCTGGACGATCTCGGCGCCGGCTTCGACGTCGTCGACGTCGTTGCCCGGGGTGCCGGCTGGCTCGCCGATCTGCTCGACGGCGCCCTCCACGCCCGCATCGAGGCGGTCACGACGCCAGCCGGTTTCGAGGGTCAGCTTCGCCCGTACCAGGAACGCGGCGTCGGCTGGCTCCGCTTTCTCGGTCGCCTCGGGCTCGGTGCCTGCCTGGCCGACGACATGGGACTCGGCAAGACCGCCCAGCTCGTCGCCACGTTGCTCGCCGACCCCGCCGACGGGCCCACGCTCGTGGTCTGCCCGGTCTCGGTGCTCGGCAACTGGCAGCGGGAGCTGGCCCGCTTCGCACCGGCACTCACCGTCCACGCCCACCACGGGAGCGATCGCCACGACACAGTGGCGGTGCTCGGCGAGCACGACGTCGTCCTGACGACGTACTCGCTGCTCGCCCGCGACCTCGAGCACCTGACCGCCGTGCGATGGGGCCGCATCGCCTTCGACGAGGCGCAGCAGATCAAGAACCCGGGCGCCGCCCAGAGCAAGGCCGCCCGGCAGCTCGACGCGCCCCGGCGCATCGCCCTCACCGGCACACCGGTCGAGAACCGCTTGGGCGAGCTGTGGTCGATCATGCAGGTGCTCAACCCCGGACTCCTCGGCTCGCAACGCGACTTCAAGGAGCGCTTCGCCGTGCCGATCGAGCGCGAGGGCGACCCCGAGGCCACCGAGCTGCTGCGCCGAGTGACCGGGCCGTTCGTGCTGCGCCGGTTGAAGACTGACCGGACGATCATCAGCGACCTGCCCGACAAGATCGAAACGGTCGACCACTGCCCGCTCACCCCCGAGCAGGCGACGCTCTACAAGGCGGTGGTCGACGACCTCCTGCTCGCCGCCGAGGAGGCCGAAGGCATCTCCCGCCGGGGCGCGGTGCTCGCCGGGCTGCTGCGGCTCAAGCAGGTGTGCAACCACCCCGCCCACTTCCTCGCCGACGGCTCGGCCCTGTCGGGTCGCTCGGGCAAGCTGGCCCGCACCGAGGAACTGCTGGAGGAGATCCTCGCGGCGGGCGACAAGGTCCTCTGCTTCACCCAGTTCGCCGCGTGGGGTGAGCTCGTAGGCGCGCACCTGGCCCGGCGGTTCGGCACCGAGGTGCTGTGGCTGCACGGTGGGGTGCCGCGCAAGCAGCGCGACACGATGGTCGCGCGGTTCCAAGACCCGTCCGGGCCACAGCTCTTCCTCATCTCCCTGAAGGCCGGCGGGACCGGGCTCAACCTCACCGCGGCGTCACACGTCGTGCACCTCGACCGGTGGTGGAACCCCGCCGTCGAGGACCAGGCCACCGACCGCGCGTACCGCATCGGCCAGCAGCGAACCGTGCAGGTCCACAAGCTGGTCACCACCGGCACCGTCGAGGAGCGCATCGACGAGCTCATCACCGCCAAGCGCGACTTGGCGGAGCGAGTGGTCGGCACCGGCGAGGACTGGCTCACGGAGCTGTCGACCCGCGAGCTGCGCGACCTCGTCGCCCTGCGCGAGAGCGAGCTCGGCTGATGCCCCGTCGTGGGTGGGACGACCCGTGGCACCGCTACGAGCCGTCGGTGCCGCTGCCGGCCGAAGGCGGCATCGTCACCTCGAAGCAGCGGGGCGCCATGGCCGACACCTGGTGGTCGCAGCGGTTCGTGCAGGTGCTCGAGTCCTACGGCCTCGGCGCCCGCATGCAGCGGGGCCGGCGCTACGCACGCACCGGCCAGGTCCTCTCGCTCGAGGTGCGTTCCGGGGTCATCGCCGCCCAGGTGCAAGGCTCGCGCCGCACGCCGTACCTCGTCACCGTTTCGCTGGCCGAGCCGACACCGGCTCAGTGGGCGGCCATCGACGCCGCGATGGCGGCCAAGGTCGGGTTCGTGGCCCGCCTCCTCGCCGGCGAGGTGCCGCCCGACCTCGAGGACGCGTTCCTCACTGCGGGGGTGCCCCTGTTCCCGTCGGGCTACGCGCAGCTGCGCGCCCACTGCAGCTGCCCGGACTCGGCGAACCCATGCAAGCACCTGGCGGCCGTGCTCTACGTGTTCGCCGACCAGCTCGACGCCGACCCGTGGCTCGTGCTCGCCTGGCGGGGCCGCTCGCGCGACGACCTCCTCGGCTACGTCTCACGCGACGACGGCGCGGCAGTGGCGCCGTGGTGGCCGTTCGCTCCCGGTCCCCTGCCCGACCTTCCGGCCCGGCCGGTCGGCGAGGCCGTCGCCCCCGAGGATGCGGCCGAGGTCCTCGACGCCCTCGAACCGCTTGCCGTCGCCATCGGCTCCGTGCCGTTCGTCGAGCTGCTGCGCCCGGCCTACGAGGCGCTCGTGGACGGCAGCGAGATGCCTCCGGTGGTCAGTTGAGGATCATGCACGCGACGAGGCCCGGGCGATGCGCCCGGGCCTCGTGCAGCGGTGTTCGGGTCTACGAGCAGCCGCTCGTGGTGCCGCACGACGGGCAGGCGTGGCAGGAGCCGGCGCGCTGCATCTGGACGCCGCACTGGTAGCACATGGGAGCGTCGTTGTTGGCGGCTCGAGGTGAGGGCGTGAAGGCCTTCTCGAGTCGGGAGCTGACCGGGGCGGCGTCGTAGGGCTTCGACGTGAGCGTGAGGTCGGCGGACTCGGTCTTGACCGGCATCTCGTTGCGGATGTCGATGCTGGAGCTGGTGACCGTGGTCGCCTCCTCGATGCCCGGCAACGTCGGCTCGAGCCGCTCCTTCACCCCGAGGATGCCCATGTCCATCCGCTCGTCGAGCGGCAGGTAGTCCATGGCGAGGCGACGGAAGATGTAGTCGACCAGCGAGCTGGCGAAGCGCAGGTCGGGGTCGTCGGTCATGCCGGCCGGCTCGAAGCGCATGTTGGTGAACGCCTCGACGAACGCCTTCAGCGGCACGCCGTACTGGAGCCCGTGGCTCACCGAGATGGCGAAGGCGTCCATGATGCCGGCGAGGGTGGACCCCTGCTTCGACACCTTGATGAACACCTCGCCGGGCCGGCCGTCCCCGTACTCGCCGACGTGCACGAAGCCCTTGCAGTCGGCCACCCGGAACTCGAAGGTGTTGGAGCTGCGCTTGCGCGGCAGCCGCTCGCGCTTGGGCTGGGTGACGACCTTCTCGACGATGCGCTCGACGATCTGCACCGCGGGCGCCGCGGCGTCGAGCACGAGCTGGCCCTCGGGAGCATCGGCGCCGGCGATGGCCTTCTTCGTCATCGACAGCGGCTGACCGACCTTGCAGTTGTCGCGATAGATGGCGATCGCCTTCACGCCGAGCTTCCACGCGTCGACGTGCAGCTGCTCGACGTCCTCGATCGAGACGTCCTCGGGCATGTTCACGGTCTTGGAGATGGCGCCCGAGATGAACGGCTGGACGGCGCCCATCATCATCACGTGACCGCCGTAGTGGATGGCGTTGTCGCCCATCGAGCAGGCGAACACCGGCACGTGCTCGGTGGCCAGGTGCGGCGCCCCGAGGATCGACTTGTGCTCGTCGATGTAGGCGACGATGTCGTCGACCTGCTCGGGCGCGTAGCCCAGGCGACGCAGCGCCCGCGGCACCGTCTGGTTGACGATCTGCATCGTGCCGCCACCGACGAGCTTCTTCGTCTTGCACAGCCCGAGGTCGGGCTCGATGCCAGTGGTGTCGCAGTCCATCAGCAAGCCGATGGTGCCGGTGGGGGCGAGCACCGACGCCTGCGAGTTGCGCACGCCGTAGCTCTCGGCCCACTCGACCGCGTTGTCCCAGCTCTGCTGGGCGGCGCCGAGCAGCGCCGGCGGCACGAGCTCCTCGTCGATGTCGGCCGCGGCGGCGCGGTGCATGCGCAGCACGTTGAGCATGTGCTCCTCGTTGACCGCGTACCCGGCGAACGGGCCCATGCGCGCCGCCGTCTTGGCCGAGGTGGCGTAGGCGTGGCCGGTCATGAGCGCGGTGATGGCGCCGGCCCAGGCGCGGCCGCCCTCGGAGTCGTACGCGAGCCCGAGCGCCATGAGGAGCGCGCCGAGGTTGGCGTAGCCGATGCCGAGCTGGCGGAACCGGCGCGACGTCTCGGCGATGGGCTCCGTGGGGTAGTCGGCGTTGCCGACGAGGATCTCCTGGGCCGTGAAGACGGTCTCGACCGCGTGCTCGAACGCCTCGACGTCGAAGACGTCAGACGTGGTGCCGGCGCCGTCGCTGGTGCGCAGGAACTTGAGCAGGTTGATCGATGCCAGGTTGCACGCCGAGTTGTCGAGGTGCATGTACTCCGAGCACGGGTTGGACCCGTTGATGCGCCCGGTGTTGGCGGCCGTGTGCCACTTGTTGATCGTGGTGTCGAACTGCATGCCGGGATCGGCGCACTGCCACGTGGCATCGGCGATCTGGCGCATGAGGTCGCGCGCCTTGATGGTCTTGACGACCTCGCCGGTGGTGACCGCCCGCAGCTGCCAGTCACCGTCGTCGACGACCGCCTGCATGAACTCGTCGGTGACGCGCACCGAGTTGTTGGCGTTCTGGTACTGGATCGAGTGGCTGTCCTTGCCGTCGAGGTCCATGTCGAACCCGGCGTCGCGCAGGACCCGCGCCTTGCGCTCCTCGACCGCCTTGCACCAGATGAAGTCCTCGATGTCGGGGTGATCGGCGTTGAGGATGACCATCTTGGCGGCCCGGCGCGTCTTGCCGCCCGACTTGATGGTGCCGGCCGACGCATCGGCGCCCCGCATGAAGCTGACCGGGCCCGACGCGGTGCCGCCGCCCTGGAGGATCTCGACCGACGAGCGGATCCTCGAGAGGTTGATGCCGGCGCCGGAGCCGCCCTTGAAGATCGTCCCCTCCTCCCGGTACCAGTTGAGGATCGAGTCCATCGTGTCGTCGACCGCCAGGATGAAGCACGCGGACGCCTGCTGAGGCACACCCTTGACCCCGATGTTGAACCACACCGGGCTGTTGAACGCGGCCCGCTGGGTGATCACGAGGTACTTGAGCTCGTCGCTGAAGATGGCCGCCTCGTGCTCGTCGGCGAAGTAGCCGTCCTTCACGCCCCACGCCGTGATCGTGTCGACCACGCGGTCGGCGACCTGCTTGAGCGACCACTCCCGCTCGGGCGTGCCGAGGGTGCCCCGGAAGTACTTCTGGGCGAGGATGTTCGTGGCGTTCAGCGACCACGATGCGGGGACCTCGACGCCGAGCTGCTCGAAGGCGACCGACCCGTCCTTGTAGTTCGTGATGCGGGCGTCGCGACGTTCCCAGACCACCTGGTCGTACGGGTGCGTCCCTTCCTCGGTGAAGAACCGACGAAGGCCGATCTGGGTGCGCTCGGGCGCAATGGCCATGGTTCGTAGTCCCCTCTCGGGACGCTGGTCCCGGTTCCCGCTGTGTGCCCATCGCGACGCCCGAGCGTTCTGCAGGCGACGCACAAGATCTTGTGGTGCGGATGCGATCGGCACCGATCCGGCCACAAGATGTTCGGCAATTACAGCAGTGTAGTTACAGCGCTGTCAATGGTTCGTTCGCAGCGATGGCCCGGCCGGGGCGCTCGTTCAGGCACCGCTCGCGCCAGGCGAACGTTCTCCTTTTCGGCCGCCCCGGCCCACGCCGCAACGGCTACCAGCCTACGGAGGAGCGGCTGTGGAACGTAAGGAGGCGCTTCTTGTGAGCACCGCCACGAGCCTGGGGACAACTGCCCGAAGTATCCCCAGGCAGTGACGTCCGTCACGCGCCGCACGCTTCCGGCCTGGGGGTTTCGCTGGGGAAACTGTGGACGACACCGGTGGATGACCGGCGAGAGGACGCGCGGTAGTGGCGCGACTACGGAGTCGAATGGCGCATCGGTACCCCTCGGGGAGACCTGAAGAAACCGCTGAGGAAAACCCGCTCAAGGGTGGCGCTTGGGCGCCGTGGCCTTGGCCAGCAGACCGACCTCGCGCTGGAAGTCGGTGATGTCCTCGAAGCCCTTGTAGACGCTGGCGAACCGGAGGTAGGCGACGTGGTCGAGGTCCTCGAGCCGGGCGAGGACCGACAGGCCCACGTCCTGGCTCGTCACGTCGGACCCGAGGAGGCGCATCTCCTCCTCCACGTCGGCCGCCAACTGGTCCATCTGCGCCTCGCTCACGGGCCGGTTCTTGGCCGCCGAGGCGACGCCCGCCACGATCTTCGCCCGGTCGAACGGCACCCGATCGCCGGAGCGCTTGGCGACCACGAGCGGCGCCTCTTCCAAGCGCTCGAACGTCGTGAAGCGACGGTTGCAGCTCAAGCACTCCCGCCGGCGCCGGATGGCAGCGCCGTCGTCGGCCAGGCGCGAGTCGACGACCTTGTCATCGAGGCTCGAACACACCGGACAGCGCACGAGGCGAAACGGTAGCCCTCACCCCCTCGTTCGCACTAGGGCGGCCCTCAGGGGTCAGTGGGCCAGCACGATGCGGTCGCCGGGGTAGAGGTCGCCCCCACCGTTGGCCGCCACGAGCTCGTCGACCACCGAGCGCAGGTCGCCGCCGACGTGGAGCTTCCGAGCCAGGGTCCAGTACGAGTCGCCGGGCTGGGCAACGAGCACGGCGGGCGCCGCCGGCGCGGCTCCGGCCGACGCCGAGGCGGTGGCCCACCGGACGCCGACGGACGACACGGCGACCAGCACGGTGGCCACGAGCAGCAGGGCGACGAGGCGCCGCCGGCGGTAGACCCCCGGGGACGGCCGGCGCCGCGACGGCGGGGCCGTGACCAGCCGCAGCGCCTCCCGCTGCGGTGCCCGATGCTCGATGCGCTCCCACTGGATCGCCGCCATGGCCTGCTCCTCGCTCTCGCCGCTGCTCGCCGGTGTCCCCCCGATCATGCGGAGGGGGTGTGACACGAACGCCCGTTCGTCGTACAGGCGTACCCAATCACGAACAGCCGTTCGTCGTCAAGGGCGCGGACGAACAGGTGTTTGCCATCCGGGGACGAACCGGGTACCGTGCGGATCGAACCGGTGTTCGATCACGCACGCCAGCA
>Ga0070671_100002944_pt1 | contig 13235 bp, 13 predicted proteins | sample KBSS73metaG_FD_65341 | JGI IMG/M metagenome (GOLD analysis project Ga0070671, IMG submission 65341) | Switchgrass rhizosphere microbial communities from Kellogg Biological Station, Michigan, USA - KBS S7-3 metaG | ecosystem: Host-associated > Plants > Roots > Rhizosphere > Soil ...
CGGCGAACGCGTTGGCCGTGCGCACCACCGCGCCGATGTTCGCGTCGTTGCCGAAGTTCTCGATCGCGATGTGCAGCGGGTGCCTGCGCTTGTCGATGTCGGCGATGATCGCGTCGCGCGTCCAGTACCGGTATGCGTCAACGACGTTGCGCGTGTCACCCTCGCGCAGCAGCGCGGGGTCGTAACGCGGGTCGTCGGGCAGCTGGCCTTGCCATGGGCCGACGCCGGGCGTCTCGCCCCATTCGGTGGGCCCCGCATCCATCATTTCGTGGTCCACAGCCCGGCGTGCGTGCCGACCATCGACACGGTCGCGTACAGCAGCGCTGCGTTGATGTCGCCCTGCGTGCACAGCGAGACACGTACCTGAACGGCGTCGCGCGACGCGTCGGGCAGAACGAGCACCGAGGCGCCGTAGACGTCGCAGGCGTGACTCAGCCCAGGGGCAGGCAGCGTCGGCGCCACCAGCACCATCATCGGACCACCGCGACGTGCCGACTCGTCGCGGTATCGCGCTGCCAGACCGTCGATTTCGAGGCCGAGCAGCATGTAGCCGTTGCCGGAGAACGCGTTTGGGTCGCCCATCGCCGACGGGTCGAGTTGGTCACCGTCGGCCCGAAAGGCGTCGAGGCTCGACGTCTTCAGCACCAGTCCGGTGTCGTTCTCGTTCGTTGGCAGCAATCCGATGGGGAACGCCGCAGGGTAGGCCGCAGTCGTATCGGGGATGCGCTCCCGCGGCGAGTACACGTAGAAACCGCGGACCTGGGACTGGTCGCGTTGCGGCCCCAAACACACCGTGCCGGTCATCCGGTCCGGAGTCGGGGCCGACAATGGTTGCACCGCAAGGTTTGTCAGGTCTTTGCAGCCGCCGAGCGCATTGGCCTCGACCGGATGCGCCAGCGCGCCGTACAGGCCGAATCGGATGTCCTCGGGTTTGGCATGCGGCGCACCCTTCGTCGCCGCTGAGGCATCGACGTCGATGAGGACATTGTCGGCGTCGAACCGCAGATTCGACACCGAGATGTTCCAGCCGAGAACGGCAAGCGATTGACCGATGGCCGCCGCGTGCGTGGCATAGGGCGCGGGCCTGGCGTCGTCGCCCGAGCATGCCGAGGCGACCATGACGATCGCCGCCATCATGGCGATGAGTGCGCGCATTTAGATGCGGCTCAAGTTCGGCTCACGTTCTGTTCCGGCCGCGGCCGACGACTTTCGTCATGGCCCGCAACAGGTTTCGCGGAATCACCCGGCCGCCCGTGGTGAGCGCCTTGTACTGCAGGCCCGGCACGATGACGACCTTGCCCTTCGCGACATCGGCCATGCATTCGCGGACCACGTCGTCGACCTCGAGCCACAGGAACGACGGCGTGCCGCTCATCTCGATACCTGCGCGGGCGTGAAACTCGGTGTGCACGAAGCCGGGACACAGCGCGTGCACTCCGACCCCCGTTTCGGTCAGGCCGTTGGCCAGCCCTTCGGAGAACGCGATCACCCACGCCTTGGACGCCGAGTACGTCGACCCGCGGCCTGGCAGCAGCCCCGCGACACTGGCGACGTTGATCACGGTACCCTCGTTGGCGGCCAGCATGGGAGGCAGCGCGGCGTGGGTCAGCTGCATCACGGCGGTGACGTTGACGTCGAGCTGGGCTTGCAGTTTCGCGTAGTCCGCGGTCCAGAATTCGCCTGAGGTACCGAATCCCGCATTGTTGACCAGAACCCGCACCCCTGCGGACAGCCGATCGGCCACCTTGGCGCGGTCGGCTTCCTGAGACAGGTCCGCGACGAGCACTTCGACGCAGGCGCCTACCTCGTCATGCAGTTCGGCGGCGAGGCACTCCAGCCGCTCGGCATCGCGCGCGACCAGCACGAGGTCGTAGCCGTCGATGGCGTAGCGGCGGGCGAACCCCGCGCCGAGCCCGGACGTGGGTCCAGTGATCAGTGCGACGGGGCGAGACATGCCCTAGACATTACTTACCGCTGGTAGTGCGGAGACTGCCGACCATTACGCGATGGTGGCGGTGGGCGGCGCACCCCTTCGGCGCGACCGGCCTCGGGACGAGCGGCGTAGCGACCGGCTTCGGGGCGCGACGGCGGCAGGACGTCAGCGCGGCCAGGCGGCAGATCAGCCCGTCCGGGCGGAAGAGAATCAGCGCGTCCAGGCGCTGGCGTGAGCGGCCTGCTCGGCGAACCACTGCGGCGCGCGACGGGTTGGCCCGTGATGGCCTGCGGGATCGGCGGCAGTACCCGCAGCAGGTCGTTGAACTGGCGTACGGTGCGCAGGCCTTCGTCCCACTGCGCGCGCGTGCTGGTGACCGGCATCGACACCAGCGTCCAGTTCTGTTCGTTCCACATGATTTCCGCGCAGTCGGGCGCGGTGTGGGCGAACGTCACCATCCGCCGGTCGCAGGCGCGGCGGGCCGCGTCAAGGTTGGTGGAGTACACCATCCGCGGACCGATCGCGCCGAGCAGCCAGATGTCGTTCTCGCGCGGCTCCTTGATGCCCTTCAGCCGCAGGTCGACGACGACGTTGGTGCCGACCTTGCGGTGCAGCGCGATCACCGTCGCGACGTCCTCGAGGTCGAAGATGAACACGGCCTCGCCGCGGATCTGCCCGAGCACGACGTTCTTGGCGGGGATGTCGCCGACGGTGGACATCACGCCGCGCTTCCAGCGCTTGAGGATGTCGTGCGACTCGTGCTCGTAGTCGAAACCGTGCGACTTCGCCCACGACTTGCGGCGACGGCCCAGGCCGCGTCGACGGTCGATGTCGACATACAGCAGCACCGCCGCACCCACGAAACAGAGTGCGGACAGCGTGAACCAGAGCGGGACCATTGCACCAAGCCTATCTGTTAGGTGCTGGTATTCCCGAACTCAAGTGGATCACAACCCCATATCAGCGCCGGCTGGCGCAAAAGGCCCCGACACGCCGAAGCGTGCGGGGCCTTTGCACATCGGTGTCAGCCCAGGACCAGTGAGTTCCCGTCCGCGCTGACGTTGACCGGCACGACGTCGCCGTCGTGCACCTCGCCGGCCAGCAGCATCTTGGCGAGCTGATCGCCGATCGCCTGCTGGATCAGCCGGCGCAGCGGACGGGCGCCGTAGACCGGGTCGAACCCGCGCTGGGCCAGCCACTGCTTGGCAGGCAGCGACACCTCGAGGGTGAGCCGCCGCTGCGCCAGTCGCTTCTGCAGCTGTGCCAACTGGATGTCGACGATGGCCACCAGCTCACCGGGCTCGAGGCCGGCGAAGATGATCACGTCGTCGAGCCGGTTGATGAACTCGGGCTTGAACGCCGAGCGCACCGCGGCCATCACCTGCTCTTCCGTGCCGCCTGAACCCAAGTTGGACGTCAGGATCAGGATCGTGTTGCGGAAGTCGACCGTGCGGCCCTGGCCGTCGGTCAGCCTGCCTTCGTCGAGCACCTGCAACAGCACGTCGAACACGTCGGGATGGGCCTTTTCGATCTCGTCGAACAGGATCACCGTGTACGGCCGCCGTCGCACCGCTTCGGTCAGTTGACCGCCCTGGTCGTAGCCGATGTAGCCGGGAGGCGCACCGACGAGTCGGGCGACGGAGTGCTTCTCGCCGTATTCGCTCATGTCGATGCGGACCATCGCGCGTTCGTCGTCGAACAGGAACTCCGCCAGCGCCTTGGCCAGCTCGGTCTTACCGACGCCCGTCGGGCCGAGGAACATGAACGAGCCCGTCGGCCGGTTCGGATCGGCCACCCCGGCACGGCTGCGCCGCACCGCATCGGACACGGCCTGCACGGCCTTGCGCTGCCCGACGACGCGCTTGCCCAGCTCGTCTTCCATACGCAGTAGCTTGGCGGTTTCGCCCTCGAGCATCCGGCCGGCCGGAATGCCGGTCCACGCCGACACCACGTCCGCGATGTCGTCGGGCCCGACTTCTTCCTTGAGCATGACGTCTTCGCGGGCCTCCGCGTGCGGCAGCGCCGCGTCGAGCTTCTTCTCGACCTCGGGGATGCGGCCGTACCGCAGTTCCGACGCCTTGGCCAGATCGCCGTCGCGTTCTGCCCTGTCGGCCTCGCCGCGCAACGTCTCCAGCTGTTCCTTGAGCTCGCGGACCACGTCGATGGCGCTCTTCTCGTTCTGCCAGCGGGTGGTCAGCTCGGCCAGCTTCTCCTTCTGGTCGGCCAGTTCGGCGCGCAGCTTCTCGAGCCGTTCCTTGGACGCGGCGTCCTCCTCCTTGGCCAGGGCCATCTCCTCGATCTCGAGGCGACGGACCAGCCGCTCGACCTCGTCGATCTCGACGGGCCGGGAGTCGATCTCCATGCGGAGCCGGGAGGCGGCCTCGTCGACCAGGTCGATGGCCTTGTCCGGCAGGAACCGCGCGGTGATGTAGCGATCGGACAGCGTGGCCGCCGCGACCAGCGCCGAGTCGGTGATGCGCACACCGTGGTGCACCTCGTAGCGGTCCTTCAGGCCGCGCAGGATGCCGACGGTGTCTTCCACCGACGGCTCGCCGACAAACACCTGCTGGAAGCGGCGTTCGAGCGCGGCGTCCTTTTCGATGTACTTGCGGTACTCGTCGAGCGTGGTGGCACCGACCAGGCGCAGCTCACCGCGGGCCAGCATCGGCTTGATCATGTTGCCCGCGTCCATCGCGCCCTCGCCGGTCGCTCCAGCGCCGACGATGGTGTGCAGCTCGTCGATGAACGTGATGATCTGCCCGGCGGAGTTCTTGATGTCGTCGAGCACGGCCTTGAGCCGTTCCTCGAACTCACCGCGGTACTTCGCGCCTGCGACCATCGAGCCGAGGTCCAGTGAGACGACGGACTTGTCGCGCAGGCTCTCCGGGACGTCGCCGGCCACGATGCGCTGGGCCAGGCCCTCGACGATCGCGGTCTTGCCGACGCCGGGCTCGCCGATCAGCACCGGGTTGTTCTTGGTGCGCCTCGAGAGCACCTGCACGACGCGACGAATCTCGTTGTCGCGCCCGATAACCGGGTCGAGCTTGCCTTCCCTGGCGCGCTCGGTCAGGTTCGTGGAGTACTTCTCCAACGCCTGGTAGCTGCCCTCGGGGTCGGGGCTGGTGACGCGGGCGCTGCCGCGCACCTTGACGAACGCTTCACGCAGCGCTTGCGGCGACGCGCCGTGGCCGGTCAGCAGCTTGGCGACGTCGGAGTCGCCCGCGGCGGCCGAGCCGCCCAAGCCTCCGGCCAGGCCGACCATCAAATGCTCGGTCGAGACGTACTCGTCGTCCATCTCGGTGGCGAGGTGCTGGGCGGCGGTGATCGCGGCAAGCGACTGCGGGCTCAGCTGCGGCTGCGAGGCAGCGCCGCTGGCGCTGGGCAGCCGGTCAAGGAGCCGTTGCGTCTCGGCACGGATAGTCGCGGGTTCGACGCCGACGGCCTCCAACAGCGGGGCGGCAATGCCATCGTTCTGGGTGAGCAGTGCCATCAACAGGTGGGCAGGCGTGATCTGCGGGTTGCCTGCGGCGGTGGCCGCCTGCAATGCCGCGGTCAGCGCCGCCTGGGTCTTGGTCGTCGGGTTGAACGAGTCCACGACACCTCCATTCGTCTAGAAAATGCTTCTCGCGATCTTCAACGTCGTCAAGGTTGAGTCTGTTCCGCTCAACTTTAACTAATTTTCGCCCGCCCCGGCTAGGGCCGTACTGCCCCAATCGGGCCTATTCGGCGCGTCGCGCCCATGCTGGTGTGATCATCGGCGACTCTGAAGCCGTGCGTCGCGTAGTTCTGCCTGCGGTCGTCGCGGGATTGGCCTTGCTGTCGCCCGCGTCTGCCCAAGCGAACACCGTCGACGACCAGGTCCGCGCGGTCCTCGGCGGCATGAATGGCTCCTACAACCGGACCGACTTCACCGGGTTTGCCGCACATCCGTGTGCCAACCGTACGGACGCCAAAACCTTCGACGTGGAATTCCGTCGCGACGGCGCCGATTGGAAAGCCCGCCGCTACCAGGCCGGTCAATACATATAGTGCTCACCGAACTCATCCCGCTGGCGTTGGTCGTCGCACTCTCGCCGCTATCGATCATTCCGGCGGTATTGGTGTTGCACACCCCACGGCCGCGACCAACGGGACTTTCCTTCTTGGCCGGCTGGCTCATCGGCCTTGCCGCATTGACTGTCATCTTCCTCGAGATCTCAAGTCTGCTAACCGATCTCAACAAGCCACCCGCATGGGCATCTTGGGTGCGCGTGGTGGTGGGCGCCGCCCTGATCGTGTTCGGCGGCTACCGCTGGCTGACCCGCAAACAGGCCGCGCATACGCCGGGCTGGATGCAGAGCCTTGGCAAGCTGAACCCGCTCAGGGCAGGACTCGCCGCGGCAGCACTGACTGTGGTCAACCCCAAGGTGTTATTCATGTGCGCCGCAGCGGGTTTCGCGATTGGCACCGCGGGGCTCGGCAGCACGCACGTGTGGGCCGGCGTCGTGTGGTACGTGGTGATCGCCGGGTCTACGGTCGCGATTCCGATCCTTGCCTACGCGGTGTCCGGTGACCGCCTCGACGAGCCGCTGCGCCGCCTCAAGGACTGGATGGAACAGCAGCACGCCGCACTCGTCGCCGCCATCTTGGTCGTGATCGGTCTTCTGGTGCTGTACAAGGGAATTCACGGGCTATAGCGCGGGCAGCCTGAGCTCGGCGGCGTCGGCCGTCAAGTACCGCGTCACCGTCGGCGCGATCAGCGCCACCACCTCGTCGGCCGACAGCGTCGCCAGCGGCGGCACCTCGATGATGTAGCGCAGCATGGCGGTTCCGACGAGTTGACTGGCCGCCAGCATCGCCCGCAGCTTGGCATGCTCGTCGCCGCCCAATACCCCCGACACCGCCGTCAGCACGTAGTCCTGCACGAAGCCGCGGAACGCATCGTGTGCATCGGAGTTCGACGTCGCCGACTGCAACATCGCCCGCATGCTTGCCGCGCTGTCGGGCGTCTCCCAGATCCGCAGATACGTGCGCACCATCCGCGTGCCGATATCGGGGTCGTCATCTCCGGTGAGTGCGGCCACGAGCGCCTCGGGGTCGAGGATCAAGCGCAGCGACTCGCGAAACAGCGCCTCCTTCGACCCGAACAGGTAGAGCACCATCGACGGGTCGACGTGGGCGTCCTGGGCGATGGCGCGCAGCGTGGTTTTTTCGAAGCCTTCGCTGGCGAACCGCTGCTTGGCCGCCGCCAGCACCGCGTCGCGGGACACCGGTTCACCCTGGCGTCGCCCCCTGCGCTTTGTCGTCTTGGCTGGTAGCGGCATGTCTCGACAGTATCATTTCAATAGCTGTTGAAATTCATTCCGTAGGGAGTTACGCTCGCTCGCAGCGATTAATTCAACATCGGATGAAAAGGATTCGTCATGACTGGGACACCGCTGGGCACGCCGGTGCGGCACACCCACCACGCGTCACCCGTCCATGAACCGCCCGCGGCGATTCGCGCCACCGGGATCATCGTCGCGCTCACCGTCGCGCTGGCGATCCTCGCGATCGCGTTCGCGTTGCCCGCCGCCCGCTCCAAGCCGCACCACATCCCGATCGGTGCGGCAGGCCCTCAAGCCGCCAGCGGCCAAGTGGCCGACATGCTCGAGCAGCACGCTCCCGGCGCATTCGCCATCACCTACTACCCCGGTGAGGCGGCCCTGCGCGACGCGATCCGCAATCGCGATGTGTACGGCGGCATTTCGTTCGGTCAGGACGGCCGCAGTCTGCTGATCGCAACGGGCGGCAGCCCGGTGGTTGCGCAGATGCTGACGCAGATGGGCAACGGCATCGCACAACAAGCGCGCGTGCCACTGCGCACCGAGGACCTCGCGCCGCCGACTGCGAATGACCCGCGCGGCGCAGGCCTGGCCGCCTCGGCGCTGCCGATCACCTTGGGCGGCCTGCTGCCCGCCGTCGCGCTGGTGCTGTTCCTCAAGCGTGAGGTGTGGACCCGCTTCGCCGCCGCCGTGGTGTTCGCCGCCGGGGCAGGTGTCACGATCGCGGCGCTGCTGCGGTATGTATTCGGCTCCATCGACCAGAGCATCTGGGGTGTCGCGGCAGGCCTCACGATGGGCCTGCTGGCTGCGGGGCTGTCGATGCTGGGCCTCGGCTCGTTGTTCGGCCGGGTCGGTCTGGCCGTCGGCGCACTGTTGGCGTTGCTGTTGGGCAACCCGCTGTCGGGGCTGACCAGCGCGCCCGAGATGCTGCCGAGCGGGTGGGGCACGGTTGGCCAGTGGTTACCGCAGGGTGCGACGGCGACGTTGCTGCGGTCGACCGCCTTCTTCGACGGCGCAGGCGCGACCACCGCGATCGCGGTGCTGACCTGCTGGACCGTTGCCGGTATCGGGCTGACCGTGCTCGCCGCCGTTCGCCAGCGCAGGTCCGCGTCCGCCTAAACTCGGGCGGCGTGGGACTCGAGGACCGTGACGCGCTGCTGCTTCTGCGCAACGCCGTCGACCCTGCGCTCGGGTCCGATCCACTGATCCGGCGGTTCTATACCCGCTGGTTCGCGATCGACACCTCGGCGCGCGATCTGTTCCCGCCCGATATGGCCGCACAGCGCGCAGCGTTCGCCAAGGCGATCACGTGGTTGTTCTCCGAGTTGATCGCCCAGCGCGCCGAGGAGCCGGTGGCCTTCCTCGCTCAGCTGGGCCGCGACCACCGCAAATACGGTGTCTCGCAACGGCATTACGACAGCATGCAGGATGCCCTGTTGACGACGCTGCGCAGTCATTTGATCGAGAGTTGGGACGACAGGCTCGCAGGCGCCGCCCAGGACGCCGTCACGCTGATCATCGGGGTCATGCGCGGGGCGGCCGATGCGGAGAAGGGACCGCCCTTCCGCGACGGCACCGTGATCGAGCACCTGCGGATCACCCGCGACGTGTCGGTGATCCGGCTGCAGTTGGATCAGCCGCTGTACTACCACCCCGGCCAGTACGTCACGGTGCAGGTGCCGCAGTGGCCGCGACGCTGGCGCTACCTGAGCCCGGCGATCCCGGCCGACCGCGGCGGCGCCATCGAGTTCCACATCCGCTCGGTCACCGGTGGAATGGTGAGCACCGCGATCGTCGGCGAAACCAAACCGGGCGACCGCTGGCGGTTGTCCAACCCGCACGGCGGCATGCACATCGACCGGTACGGCGGCGATGTGCTGATGGTCGCGGGCAGCACGGGCCTTGCGCCGTTGCGCACCCTGATCATGGACCTCACGCGCTACGGCGAGAACCCGCGGGTGCACCTGTTTTTCGGTGCCCGCTATCCGAGCGAGCTCTACGACCTGCGCACGCTGTGGCAGATCGCGTCGACGAACCCGTGGCTGTCGGTGACGCCGGTGTCGGAGTTCAACACCGATCCGCCATGGGCCGCCGAGTATCCCGACGTCGAACCGCCGCGCGGTCTGCATGTGCGACAGGCCGGCCTGCTGCCGGATGTGGTGACGCGCTACGGCGGCTGGGGCGACCGGCAGATCCTGATCTGCGGTGGGCCCGCGATGGTGGAGGCCACCAAGGCAGCACTCATAGCAAAGGGCGCGCCGGTTGAGCGCATACAACACGATCCACTCGCCAGCTAGGCGTGGCAGGATCGGCAACCATGCCGGAGTTCGAGACCGTCACATTGCGTGACCCGTCGTCGTCGTTGTCTGCGACCTATGTGCCCGGCGCAGGCATGATCGGCACGTCGCTGCAGGACGACGGCGTCGAACTGCTCGGCCAGCGCCGAGGACTGGACGCCTATGTGGCGGCGGGCAAGACGATGGGCATTCCACTGTTGTATCCGTGGGCAAACCGGTTGAGCGCCAAGACATATGACGTCAACAGCGAGACGGTGACGCTCGCGCCGGACGCCTACGGTGTGCGCGTGGACAACAACGGGTTACCGATTCACGGTCTGCTGGCGGCTCATCCCGGATGGCGGACACAAGAGGTCTCCGAGCAGAAGCTCGCGGCTGTATTGGATTTCGGGGCGCACGACGAACTGCTTGCCAGCTTCCCGTTCCCTCATCTGCTCGAGGTGGCCGTTGAACTGTCCGAGCGGACGCTGACGGTCGGCACGACGGTGACGCCGACGGCGGACAAGGCCGTGCCGCTGGTCTACGGGTATCACCCTTACCTGCAACTGGCCGATGTGCCGAGAGCCGAGTGGCAGGTCGAGATGCCGACGATGCGCCACCTGATGCTCGACGACACCGGCATTCCTAACGGCACGGTGTCCGAGAGCCTGGCTGTTGCAGAGTCCTTGGGCGACAGTTTGTTTGACGATGGTTTCGATCAGGTGGCCGAGGGCGCGGTGTTCGCGGTCTCCGGCGGCGGGCGTCGGCTCGAGGTGTGCTTTGAGCGTGGCTACCCGGCGGCGCAGGTGTTCGCACCGGCGGGCGAGACGGTCATCTGCTTCGAGCCGATGACGGCACCCACCGATGCGTTGCGGCGCGGCGGCTACCGCAGCGCGCAGCCGGGTGAGCCGGATACGGCGGTGTTCTCGATCAACGTGGGGAAGGCGAGTTAGCGTTTGTTGCGCGGCTGCCAGACGACGACCGCTGTGCTCTTCGGCACCACCGCGACATCGCGACGCTGGCGCGCGCGCAATTGCTCCAATTCCTCGGCCATTTCGCGTAGCCGCGACTGCAGCGCCTCGACCTGATTGGTCAGCTCGATGATGCGCTTGATGCCGGCCAGGTTCACGCCCTCGTCCTGCGAGAGCCGCTGCACCTCGCGCAGCAGATCGACGTCGTGCTGCGAGTAGCGGCGCCCGCCGCCCGAGCTACGTTGCGGGCTGACCAGGCCGAGCCGGTCGTACGTGCGCAGCGTTTGCGCATGCATGCCGGCCAGCTCGGCGGCCACCGAAATCAGAAACGTCCGGGCTTCGTCGTTGCGCTTGGCTGCCATCACGCACCCGCCCATCCGGCGCGCGGATCAAATCCACTGGCGCGCTCGGCTTTCGCGTAGGCCTCCAGCGCCTCGGCCGCTTCCCCTTCGAGGTTCGGCGGCACCGCGACCTTGACCGTCACGAGCAGGTCGCCGTGCCCACCGGAGCGCTTCGGCACCCCACGTCCCCGCACCCTCAGGATGCGGCCGTCGGAAGTACCCTTCGGCACCCGAACACCGACCTTGCCTTCCAGTGTCGGCACCGAAAGCGTTGTGCCAAGCGCCAACTCGTGGAATGCGACAGGAACGGAAACCGTCAGGTCGTCGCCGTCACGGCCAAACACCTTGTCCGGCCTGACGTGAACAGTCACGTACAGGTCGCCCGATGGCGCTCCACGCAGACCGGCCTCGCCCTGCCCCGCCAACCGGATCCGTTGGCCGTCCTCGACGCCCGGCGGGATCCGCACGTTGATGGTGCGGGTACGGGTGGTCACCCCGGTACCTTGGCACTCCGAGCAGGGGTGCTCGATGATCGACCCGCTGCCCCGGCACTCGGTGCACGGTTCGGAGAACCCGAACGCGCCCTGGTTGCGGCTGACGACGCCGGACCCGTTGCAGTTCGGGCACACCTTCGGGCTGGTGCCCGGACGCGCCCCGCTGCCATGGCAATTCGTGCACGGCGCGGGGCTGGTGAGCCGCAGCGGCATCGCCACGCCCTTGGTGGCCTCCATGAACGACAGCTCGGTCTCGGTCTCCAGATCGTTGCCGCGCCGCGGCCGACTGGGCCGAGGCTGAGCGCCGCGACCGAACAGTCCGCCGAACAGGTCACCGATGTTCGCGCCGCCGGTCTGCCCGGCCGCATCGAACAAGTCGTTCAGGTTGAACTCGGCGCCGTCGCTGCCGAATCCGCCGAAGTTCCCGCCGGAGAAGCGGCCCCGGCCGAATCCGCCGCCTGCGAACAGCCGTCGGGTTTCGTCGTACTCCTTGCGCTTGGCCGGATCCGACAGCACGCTGTGGGCTTCGGACACCGCCTTGAATCTCTCTGCGGCGCTCGGATCGGAGTTGGTGTCGGGATGTAGATCGCGGGCCAACTTCCGGTACGCCCGCTTGATCTCGTCGGCGCTGGCCTCAGAGGAGACGCCGAGCTCCTTGTAGAAGTCCTTCTCGACCCATTCTCGTTGGGCCATACCGCGTCACCTCCTTACCTATTCTCAGTAGTAATTGTTCTTACGATTCTGCGGCCTGATCGGTCGGCTCGTCGCCGTTATCGGGCGTGTCCTCATTGCCGCTGACTTCCTCGACGTCCGGCACCGTGTCGACCACACCGACGAGGGCATGGCGTACCACCTGGTCGCCGACCTTGTAGCCGCGGCGCATCACCGAACCGACGATGGGATGCGTCCCCTCGCCCTCGTGCTGAACGGCTTCGTGCAGTGCGGGGTCGAATTCGTCGCCCTCGTCGCCGAAGCCGGAAAGCCCAAGCCCCTCAAGCGCGGTCGCGAGCTTGTCGGCGACCGACTTCAACGGGCCGGACTCGAGGTCACCGTGGCTGCGAGCGCGATCGAGGTCGTCGAGCACCGGGAGCAGTTGGGTGACGACGGCGACCTTGGTCCGCTCGGCGGACAACTGCTGATCACGCAGTGCGCGCTTGCGGTAGTTGTCGTACTCCGCCTTCACACGCTGCAGGGTGGATTTCAGCTCGGTGACTTCTTCGGACGTCGATCCCTCCGCCGCCGGCGCCGGCCCACTGGGGGCCGGGCCGGTAGCGGCTTCACGAATTTCACCAGTCTCGGGATCGATACGCCGTTTGTCGGTGACAGTCACCGGCTCGTGCGAATCGTTCTGGCTCACTTGTTCTCCCGGTCATCGTCGACAACCTCGGCGTCCACGACGTCGTCCTGCGAAGGCCCGGCCGAACCGGCGTCGAACCCTCCGCTGCCCGCGGCCTGGTCGGCCTGGGTGGCCTCGTAGATGGCCTGTCCGAGGGCCTGCGACTCGACTCCCAACTTCTCCATCGCGGACTTGATCGCGGAGATGTCGGTGCCTTCGAGCGCGGACTTCGCTTCTGCGATGGCGCTGTCCACCTTGGTCAAGGTGTCCTCGGGAACCTTGCTTCCGCCTTCGGCTTCGCGCTGCTCCTTGACGAACTTCTCCGTCTGGTAGACCAGCGACTCGGCCTGGTTGCGGACGTCGGCCTCCTCGCGACGCTTCCGGTCCTCGTCGGCGTGCGCCTCCGCGTCCTTGATCATCCGGTCGATCTCCTCCTTGGAAAGGCCGGAGCCCTCCTGGATTCGGATCGTGTTCTCCTTGCCAGTGCCCTTGTCCTTGGCGGTGACGTGCACGATGCCGTTGGCGTCGATGTCGAAGGTGACCTCGATCTGCGGCACACCACGGGGAGCCGGCGGGATGCC
>Ga0070671_100002945_pt1 | contig 13235 bp, 11 predicted proteins | sample KBSS73metaG_FD_65341 | JGI IMG/M metagenome (GOLD analysis project Ga0070671, IMG submission 65341) | Switchgrass rhizosphere microbial communities from Kellogg Biological Station, Michigan, USA - KBS S7-3 metaG | ecosystem: Host-associated > Plants > Roots > Rhizosphere > Soil ...
CGCGCCGAGCTCGCGGACCAAAGCCCGCAGGCGGCGATATGAGCAAAGTGCTGCAAATCGCCGGGCGCGAGTTCGTCGCGACGGTATTCACGAAGGCATTCATCATCGGGCTGCTCGTGTTTCCGGCGATCGTCGGCGTGATGTCGCTCGTAGGCCCGAAGCTGTTCGGACCCGACCCCAACTTCGCGATCGCGGGCCAGCTCGCGGTGGTCGATCCGACGGGCGAGGTGACTCCCGAGCTGCACTCGGCGCTGATCAAAGGAACGCCGGCGGCCGACCTTGCAGCGGTGATCCGCGCCGCGCAGGGCGAAGCGTTCGGCGGGTCTGTCCTCTCGGCTCTCGGCGCTGCGCCGAAGCTCACGCTCGTCGAGCGTCCGGCAGAGGTCAACCTCGAGCAGGAGAAGGCGTGGCTGCGCGTCGAGGACAAGGACTCACCGCACCTCGCGCTCGCGGTGATTCATGCGAACGCGGTCGAGCCCAAGCCCGGCGAGACCGCTCTCGGCAGCTACGATCTCTACGTGCCGCCGAAGCAGGACACGCGTGTCGAGATCGGCGTCCAGCAAGCCGTGCGCGAGGCAATCATCGGCGCTCGGTTCAAAGCGCGCGGACTGGACCGCGGCCAGGTGAACGACCTCAGCACGGTGCCGCGCGTGCGCTCGGTCACCGTTTCCGACAGCGCCGATCGCGGCACGGTCGGCGGCTTTCAGTTCGTGCTGCCGCTCGCGTTCATGTTCCTGCTGTTCATGGGCGTCATGGGCAGCGGCCAGGGTCTGCTCACCACGACGATCGAGGAGAAGTCGAGCCGCGTGATCGAAGTGCTGCTCTCGGCCGTGTCCCCGATGCAGCTCATGGCCGGAAAGCTGCTCGGCCACATGGCGATCAGCCTACTCGCGATGAGCCTCTACATCGCGATGGGCCTCGCAGTGCTCACGTCGTTCTCGCTGTTCGGCTTGCTGAACTTTGCGCTGATTCCCTATTTGCTCGTGTTCTTCGTGCTCGCGTTCTTCACGATCGGCTCCTTGATGATGGCCGTAGGCTCGGCCGTGAACGACATGCGCGAGGCGCAATCGTTGATGTTGCCGATGACGCTGCTGCTCATCGTGCCGTGGATCCTCTGGATGCCGATCTCGCGCGATCCGGATTCGACGCTCTCGGTCGTCGTGAGCTTCCTGCCGCCCGTCAATTCGTTCGGCATGTTGCTGCGGCTCGCTTCGTCGCACCCGCCGCCGACGTGGCAGGTGTGGCTGTCGATCGCGATCGGCGTTCTCGGGGTGGTCGGCGCGGTGTGGTTCGCGTCGAAGGTGTTCCGCATCGGTCTCTTGATGTTCGGCAAGCCGCCGAATTTCGGGACGCTCGTACGCTGGGTCCGCGACGCGTAATGCCGACCCGGCTCGCGCGTCGCGACCCGAGCGCCGAACATCCTTCCCGGGACACGCCGGAAGACCGTCCCTGGGGCTCGGCGGCGCACATCCCTGTGCGCCGACGGTCCCGGGAAGGACGTTCGGCGCTCGGGCCGCGACGGACTAACGCTTCGGGACGAGCTTCGTGAGCCGCTTGTTGATGACGTCGCTGACGTAGATCGCGCCGTCGCGCGCGACCGCGAGGTCGTGCGCCTCGCCGTACTCGTTCGGACCGTCGCCCGACCGGCCGGTCACGCCGAGCACGCGGCCGTTCGCGTCGAGCTTCACGATCTGGCCGTCGAAGCCCGAGGTCATGTAGAGCACGCCGTCCGGACCGAACGCGAGGCTGCACACGAGGCCGCGGTAGACCCAGCCCTTCACGAATTCGCCGTTCTGGTCGAACACGACGATCCGGCGATTCTCGCGGTCGGCGACATAGAGGAGTCCCGCCGAGTCGATCGCGATCGAGTGCGCGACCTCGAATTGCCAGGGCAGCGCGCCGCGCCCTCCCCACTGCTTCACGAAGCGGCCGGTGCCGTCGAATTTCAGCACCTTCGGCTCGCTGCGAGTGTGGCCCTGCGTCACGAAGAAGCTGCCGTCGCGCGCGAACGCGACGTCGGTCGGCTCGTTGAAGAGACGCGTGCCCGCCGCCTCGTCCCAGTCGCCCGCCTTGCCGCTCGTGCCGAGCGTGCGCACGACGGCGCCGTCCGCATCGAGCTCGAGCACCACGTGTGCGACGACGTCCGTGATCCAGAGGTGCCCCCGCGGATCGAACGTGAGGCTGTGCGCGCGTTGGAAAAGACCGGCGCCGAGCGAGCGCACGAACGCGCCGCGCGCGTCGAACTCGAGCACGGCCTCTTTGCCGCGATTGAGCACGAACAAGTGTCCGCGTGAGTCGATCGCGACGGACGCGAGCTGGTCGACCTCGATAGCGGCCGGCCACTGGACCGCATCGCGTTGCGCGACCACGGCGACCTCGAGCGCGGGCCCCGCAATCGTCTGCGGCGGAATCGAGGGCCGCTGCGCGAACGCGGGCGAGGCGAGCAGAGCACACAAAACGGCGAGCGCTTGCGGCGCGCGCCGCCATCTCGCGGGATGGTAGAGGTCGAGCACGAGCAGCATCCCGGCCGTCACGACGGCCACACCGACGATCTGCAGGCGAGTCGGTATCTCGCCGAGGATCGGAATCGCGAACAGCAGCGCGAAGCTCGGCACGAGCGCGCCGAACACCGCTCCGCGCGCCGCGCCGAGCAGCGCGACCGAGCGCGTGTAGAACACGAGAGCGACGACCGCCGACAGCACGCCCTGGAACACCGCTTGGATCACGATCTCTCGCCACGGCGCGGCTGCGAGATGCGAACCCGCCGCCGCCGCATAGAACGGCACATAGCCGAGCATCGATAGCACGGCGACGATGGCGGTCGCCTGAAGCGGCGGCACGCCCCATGCGCGTGTCGCGAGCGTATAGCTCGCCCAAAGGAGCCCGCCGAGCACGAACATCGCGTCGCCGAGCCAGACGCTCCCGCCGTGGCTCGAGAGGCCGTCCCAGCCGAGCATCAGAATGCCGGCGAGAATCGTGAGCACGCCCGCCACGCCGCCCCCGGTCGGCTTGCCGCCGAGCAAGAGCCAACTGCCGACCGTCGATATCAGCAGCATGCAACTCGGCGTGATCACGCCCATGTGAGCCGCCGGCGCGAATGCGAGGCCGCCGGCCGTCAGCAGCACATACGGGGCGCCGGCGCCGACTGCGAGCAGAAGGGCGCCGGAGAGATGCAGCGGGCGGAGCCCGTGGCGCACGAACAGCGGCAGCATCAAGAGCCCCGCGGTCGCAAAGCGCAGCGCGGTGACGTCCCACGCCGTCAGCGTGTGGGTCGCCATCGACAGCTTCGTGATCGCTGGGAAGCCGGCCCAGATCAGCGCCGCGAGCACGCCGTAGGCCGCTCCGGCGACAGAGGACTCGGATGTTTCCGCGGACATCGCGCGCGCATCGTACCTGATCGCGCGCAGCGCGGCGCCGCGCGTCAGTGCGGGAGGCCGGAGTAGACCCGCCGCTCGAATCCTTGCAGCGCGTCGATCGCCGCCGGGTCGTAGAACGGGAGGTACTGCATCATCAGCACGGCGCAGATTCCGCGCGACGGATCGATCCAGAACTCCGTGTTGAAGATCCCGGCCCAGCTCAAGCTGCCCGGCGAACGCATGCCGGCATCGCCGGGCGAGCCCGTGACCTGGAAACCGAGCCCGTACGTGTCGCGGCCGGCGCCGAGCGGGAACGGCTTGCTCACGGCCTCGTTCGCGGTCGGTTGGAGCTCGACGCGCACGTTGCCCGTCTGCGTGCGGCTCATTTGCTTCACCGAGTCGGCGGTCAAGAGCCGCGTGCCGTTCGGGGCACGGCCTTCGTGCAGCAGCATCTGCATGAACTTCACGTAGTCCGCGACCGTGGAGTGCAGGCCGCCGTCGCCATAAACGGGCGCGTCGATCTTCTCGGGGTTCGGCGTCTCGACGAGGCCTTTGTCGGTGGTGCGATGTACCGTCACGACGCGCTCACGCTTGGGTGTAGGCACGACGTAGAACGTATCGTTCATTTCGAGCGGCTTGAAGATCCGCTCCGCATCGAATTGGTCGAGCGGCTCGTGCGCTACCGCCTCGACGAGCTTGCCGAGCACGCGCGTGCTCTCGCCGTAGGTCCATTTGGTGCCGGGATCGTGCAGCAGCGGGAACCCCGTCGCGCTCGCGTTCGGATCGCCGCCGATCACCGCGGCCAAGGTGGAGCTCGAGAACGCGTAGCCGAGGCCCGAGGTGTGGGTCAGCAGCTGGCGGATCGTGATCGGCGACTTCGCGGGCCGCTTCGTGAACGACTTGTCCTTCGGGTCGAACGTCACGAAGACTTCGGGGTGCTCGAAGCCGGGCAGGTATTTCGAAATCGGATCGTCGAGCGCGATCGCGCCCTTCTCGACGAGCATCATCACCGCGACCGAGGTCACGGGCTTGGTCATCGACGCGATTCTGAAGATCGACTCGACCCCAACCGGCGCGTGGTTCGCGACGTCGCGGCTGCCGAACGCGCCGCTGTAGAGCACGTGATCGGCATCGGCCACCATCGCGACGACGGCCGGGATTTTGGTCGTCGCGACCGTCTGCTTCAGATACGCGTCGATCTCAGCGGAGTCTGTGAGGGTTTGCGCGCCGGCATATAGCGGCGCGAGCACGAGGAGGGCGAGCGAGACGATCGGACGCGGCACCGGGAGCTCCTGGTTCTTTTTCGGGTGGGTTTTCGCGTCGCCCGGGCTTGCCGGTGACGCTCGTGAAGCTACGTGGCGATTCGGCCGCGCGCGACGCTTCGCTCGAAGCGGCGCCATTCGGCTGGAAAGGCCTTGCGCACCTCGCGCGCGCGCTGCCGTTCCGCTTCCGCGAGCCGATCGAGTGCCGCCGGCATCGCCGCGCCGGCATGCTTGCGGAGCGATCGCGCGTAGCGTTGGAGTCGGCCCGACGCCGTGCAAGCGTCTTGATGCTCGCCGAGCAAGTCTTGGAGCGCTTTGGCCTCGAGCGCCGCCTTGTCGAGCGACTTGTACGCGGCTGCGAAGAACTCGAGCTCGTAGCGGAGCCGCTTCGCGCGGATCCGCAACCGATGCAGGTCCTTCGCGTGCGCCTCGTCCCCCACCCTGCGGCCGAGCTTGAGCACTCGCTTCAGGCTCTTCTTCAAATACTTGTCGACGCCGTCCGAGACCTTGAACGAGCGCCAGCGCCGAACCGCTCCCGGGCTCGGCGCGTCCTCGAGCAGCGCTCCGAACGTTTCGAGCAGCTCGTCGTAGCGATCGTCGCTGAATCTCTCTGTCATCCGCGAGCGCGCCTCGGCGCGCTCGCGGCGCAGATGCAGCTCGTAGCCGCCGAGCTCCGCGAGGCTCTCAGCGGGAACGGTCTGCGCGTAGGTACGAAAGACATCCGCATGCACGTCGAGGTCGCGCGTGTCGCTGAGGGCTCGCGCGAATGCGCGTAGGCCCTTGCGAAACTCCTTCGCGTCGCGCGGCAGCATGCGCCTGAACAGACGCAGCGCCACACGTAGGCGGCGCATCGCTATTCGCATCCGATGAACGTCGTCGATGCTCGGGGGCTTGCCCTCGACGGGCCGGTGCGACGCGAGCTCCTTGAACTCCCGGCGCAAACAGTCGTACGCGAACACGATCATCGGGTCGCTCGGCCGCACGCCCTTCTTCTCCTTCGGCGCTTCTTCTGCGATGGGCTCCACCGGCTGCGAAAGCGTTTCGCTCGATGTGGTCGGGGTCTCGGTTTCGGCTTGCGGCGCATTAGGTGCGGGCGCGTGAGGAGGAGACTCGGCCTCGTTCGCGGGCAAAGTCTTGACCGATGGAACTTCGTGCAGTGACGAAATCGACTGTGCTGAGTCGTCCATTGGGGTAAGCGGGCTTGCGTGAGCCACGCGACTGTGACAATAGTGAGACGAAAATCCGGTGTCAACGCCGTCCAAGAACGGCGCTCACCGCAAACTTAGAGTCACGAATTCTCGGGCGTCGCTAGTTTCGGTCGCTAGGCCATGGAAATCATTGCCGTTTACAACGTGAAAGGCGGAGTGGGGAAGACGACGACCGCCGTCAACCTTGCGTACCGTTCCGCGGCCGACGGTTGGCCCACGCTTCTATGGGATCTCGACAGCCAAGCCGCTGCGACCTACGTGATGCGGCGCGAGCCGTTCGTCGAGGGCGGGTCGAAAAATCTCGTGCGCGGCGAGTCGGAGCTCGCCGATCTCGTGACGCCGACCGATTACCCGAACCTCGACCTCTTGCCCGCGGATTTCTCGTACCGGCGCATGGACGTGCACCTGCATCGACGCAAAAACCCGGCGACGAGACTCATGAAGCTCATGCGCCCGCTCAAGCAGCACTACGCCTGCTTGATCTTGGACTGTGCGCCGGGAATGTCGCTCGTCTCCGAGAACGTGATGCATGCGGCGGACGCACTCGTCGTGCCGCTGATGCCGTCGCCGTTGTCGGTGCGCATGCTCGAGCAGTTGTTCGAATTCGTCACGCACAAGGACTGGCCGGACCTGAGAGTCCTGCCGTTCTTCTCGATGGTCGATCGGCGCAAGCGGCTGCACAAAGAGACCATCGCGTCTCTGCGGCGTCGTTACCCGACGATCCTCGAGACCGAGGTCCCTTACGGAAGCGAATTCGAGCGGATTACACTGCGGCGCGCGCCGGTCGAGTCGTACGCACCCGCGAGCGCGGCGGCGAGCGTCTACCGAGCGCTTTGGCACGAGATCGACGGAAGGTTGCAAGGCGCGGCCGCATTGCGGCCTCCGCAGGTGGGCGGACCGTCGGCGCCGGCGCTGCGCGCCGTCTAGCCTCAGAGATCCAGCGCGAGCTCGACGTCTTCGAAATCTAGGCGCGAGAGCGTGGCCTCGTCGCGGTAATGACCGGGGTCGTCGAGCGGCGCCTCGATCTCCTGAGTGAGATCTTGGCGTTCGAGCTCGGTCTGCTTCGGCCTGGGCGAAAATTTCGGCGTTCTAATCATGTATCACGGGATCTTTCAGCGTCCGGCAGAGACTAATGCGGCAGGGCGTAGAGTGACGTTAACGAGGTCACGGTAATCGCCCGCTTCGTGAGACCGAGCCCACGCTGCGGCCGTCTATCGGCGTGCGAATCAACATAATCCCCGATATTTGCAGGCTCACGCCCGTGAGCGCCATCGGGCAAACCCGCAAATGTGTGCACGCGTGAAGACCGAGCGCTCTCCGCATGGCAAAGTGAGTTTGCGTCCACGGGAATGTTTGCAGGACGGCCCGATTGACAGAGCGATTCTTCGCACTAGCATTAGCGGCCGAAATTTCCACTTCTGAATCAGGAAAGAACGCAGAGAATGAAAAAGTCGATCCGCGCGACCAAAAAGTCGCCGCAAAAGTCCACGACGAGGCCGGCGGGCGAAAGTACGCAAGTGTTCGACGACGAGGGTGTGCGAATGGCGATACTCGCCGCTCTCGAATGCATGTACGAATGCTTCCCGCACATCACGCTTCCTCAGTACCTGATCGCACTCGAGGTCCGCAAAGCGGAACGGGACGGCACGCCGCACACGCTGGCGTCCCTCGTGAAGAAACTGCGGATGCCGTTCTCGACGGCCTCGCGCGTGGTCTGGTCGCTGACTGAGGAAGGCGGCAGCATTGGCGTGATTCGCTATCAGAGCCACCCGACCGATCGCCGCAAGAAGCAGCTGGTCGTCAACACGAAGAACCTCCCGAACGAAGTGCCGCAGGCCGTGACTCGAGCGATGCTCGACTACTACGGCGACACCGTCAGGCAGCTGCGCCGGGCCCAGGCTTAGAGCGACTCACTCGACTCCGGACCTCACTGGCCGGGCATACAAACGAGAAGGGCCGAGCCCCTCGAGTGAAGAGCCCGGCCCTGATTGCGAGAAGACTTGCGACTTACTGAGGACTGGTCGCCGGTGCACAGTGATGCACGACGTGCGTCTCCGTGCGTTTGTCGGCGTTTTCCTCTTGGACGTGCTGCTGGATCTTGCGTCCGATGTACGCACCGGCCGCGGCACCGGCCGCAGTCGTGATCCCCTTGTTGCCCACGTCCTTGCCGACCGCGCCGCCGACCACGGCGCCGATCGCGGTGCCCGCGATCGCATGCTCGTCGGTCTTGTCGCGCTGGACGGTCACTTCCTCATCCCAGCAGTTTTCTGCCGGGGCCGCGGCGACTTCGGTCGCGTGCTCGGCGGTCTGCGTATGCGAGCTCGTCTGGGTGTGCTTCGCCGGGCTCGCGTGAGCCGTGCCCGAGCTCGCGCTCGGCTGCTCGACTTGCGCGACGTCCGCGTGCCGACCCATGAACTGATACGCGGCTACGCCGCCGGCGGCCGCAATGCCGATGCCTGCGACGAGGCCGATCACCATGTGCTTGTTGCTCATCGAGGGTACCTCCGTGAACCGGCGGACACTCTGCCCCGCGCGGCGGGGCGCGGTCTGTGCGCTCGATCACAAGGAGAGCCCCCGGCTGACGAAACGTCCCGGGTGCAAGACGATACGGCACGGGTCGAGTCGCCGATTGGCGACACTCAGCGCTCTGTAGGCACTCCGACACTAGGCCGACCCGGTTGCTCGAGCGGCGGTAATCCGTAAGCCGCGCGCGCGCGGTCGCAACGCTCGCTGCGCGGCCCGTCGATCCACGACGCTCGAAATTCGCGGCACGGCGATGGGCGAGTCGGATAAATGGTGCAGCCCACTCGTTTGCCGATCTCGCCCTCGAGCGCGATGCAACGAATCGGGACTTTCTCGGTGCCGCGCATCGCGACCCGGTGCGGGGTTACGCGGACGCTGAGCTCGGCGGGAGTGCGGCCGCCTGTCCCGGCGTCGGCTTCGCTCCAGTGAAAGGAGACGCGGAAGAGCGCGCAGCATGCCCCGCAGGTGACGCAGGGATTCTCGAGATCCGGATCGTTCGCGTTCACGCAGTTGGCGGCGGCAGCACGATGCGCGCGAGCTCGCGGTAACGGCAGAAAGCGTTTGCGAGTCGCATCTGCTGCGGCGTGCGGCAGTCCGGCTCGAAGAGCCGCGGATTGCCGACGAGGATGCAGAGTCCGCGCGCGCGCGAGGTCGCGACGTTGAGCCGGTTCGCGCTGTAGAGGAAGTCCATCCCGCGCGGCGCGTCCTCCGGCGACGACGTCGTGAGCGAGACGATCACGACCGGCGCCTGCTGGCCCTGAAATTTGTCGACGGTGCCGACTCTCACGTCCGGCAACGCGGCCGACAGCGCCGTCACCTGCGCGTTGTACGGCGCGACGATCATGAGGTCGGCACGCGTTAGCGGCGCCTCCTTGCCCTCATGGTCGCGCCAGACGACGCCGCTCGTGAGCGCGGCCGCGATCGCCGCGACTGCGCCCACTTCCTCGTCTGCCCGCGCCTGGTTGCCCTCGTGCTCGACGGGCACGTAGACGAGCCCCGCGTCACCGAAGCGCTCGGCCGAGCTGCCGCGCGCGGCGATCAGCTCTTGCCGCTCGAGTCCCGGCGCCGACGTGAGACGATTCTCGTAGAACGCTTCGGCGGTGAACTCGCAGATCTTCGGATGCAGGCGGCGCGTCTGATGCAGGAACAGGCCGCGCTCCGACTGGATCGTCTTCGCGCCGCCGAGCAGGTGCTCGAGCGCCGATGCTTGCGTGCCGGGCGGATGGCTCGCCTGCTGCGGCTGCTCGAGCTGCTGCGGATCGCCGAGCAGCACGAGGCTCTCGGCCGCCGCGGAGATCGCGAGCACGTCCGCGAGCGACATCTGTCCGGCCTCGTCGACGAACAGCACGTCGACGCTGTCGCGAAACTCGGGTCGCGCCCAGAGCCACGCGGTGCCGCCGAGCAGCGAGTAATCGCCGCGCAGGAAGAGCTCCGCGATGCGCGAATTGGAGTCGAACGCGTGAATCGCTTGCGGGTTACCGTCCTTCGGATTGCCCTTGTGCAAGCACTTGAAGCCCGAAAGCTCCTGCTTCTCCGCGAGCTCGCAAACGGCACGCAGCAGAGTGCGGATCGCCTCGTGGCTCACGGCTGAAACACCAATGCGTTTGCCGCCCTTCACGAGCTTGAGGATCATGTGGGCGCCCGTGAAAGTCTTGCCGGTGCCAGGCGGCCCTTGGATCGGCAGCACTCCGTGGTCGAGGTCGAAGCCGAGTCGCTGCGCGTCGAGCACTTCGGGATCGATGTCGTCGTCCGGCGTGCCGATCCGCGCCGCAATCCGCTGCTCCCGCGCGCTGCGGGCGGCACCGAACGCAATGATCTGAGCGCCACCCTGCGTCGCGCGGGGGGCGGGTTTTGCGGCGCCGTCGTCCTCGCGGCGCAAACCCGCCGAGCCGTGCACGAGCCGCGGCGGACGCTTGAGGAGCAGGTCGCGCGCCGCGCGATGCGCGCCCGGAGCGTCGACGCCGTGCGCCGCGATCCAGCGGCCGATCTCGAGCAGCACGTCCGGCTTGGTGCCGGGACGCACGTTGCGGTGCACGAACACGCGCTCCGGACGCTCGGCCGCGTACTTGCCGTTGTGCTGAATATCGATCGTGCGCGCGGCGACATCGATGCTCACAACCTCGCCGAGGTCGTGATTGTCGAACGGCAGGCAAGCGCAGTCGCCTTTGCGAATGTCGTGGTCTTGGGGCGGGAACGCGTAGCGGTGGATCGGCCGCGTGCGCGTGCCGCCTTCGGTCGCGACGAACGTGAGGCCCGCGAGCGCCGACCGCTCGGTCTCGTAGTTTTCCAGCGGCAGGTCGCGAAGCCGAAAGAACTCCCACCAGGCGGCTTTGTCCTCGCGCCGGTGCCACTCGAGCAGATGGGCCGTGAGCCAGCGCGCTTGCTGCTCCTTGGTTCGCTGCTCCGGGTCGACCGGCACGCCGGCGAGCAGGTCGTTCATGACCCTTTGCGTTTCCTCGGCAGTCGTCGCGATGTCTTCACTGGGCGCACCGCTCGACAGCTCGGGACGCGGCAACTCGACGCCGTGCTCGCGCTGCGCTTCGGCGCGCAGCCGCTCGAGCCAGTCGCGCAGCGCCTGCGCCGACACGCAATCTTCGCGGTTGTAGCGCTCGACGGCGGCGACGTGCTCGGCGAGCCGTTGCGCGCGCTCCTCGGCGTCACCCGGTTCGCCACTCGCGCCGGCGCGCGCGGCCCCCGGGGCGACATCCGCTGCCGGCGGCGGCTCGTTCTCGGTGCCGAGCGCGAGCTCGAGCTGCGGCCGTGTCGCCAGCGCTTGCATGCCGCCGCGCAGCGCGTGCGCCTTCTCGATCGGCAGCTCCTCGTGCATTTCGATCGCCCACTCGATCGCGCGCCGGCTCAACGTCGCCGCATGCAGATCCTGCTCGCGATCGAGACCGTAGAACCGCTCGAGCTCCTTGATCGAATAGCTTTCGACGCTTGCCCGCAGCGAGTGACGCACGATCGTGTGCAGATCGACGAACAGCTCCGCGCGCAGGATCGTGTCGAGCTCGGTCTCGCGCGTCGCGTAGCGGCCCGAGAGCCGCTTCATCGTCGCGGGCTCGTACGCGCCGAAGTGATAGACGTGGAGCCCTGGCTCGGCTCGGAACTCGGCGAGGATCGTGTCGATCACGCGCTCGAACTCGCGCTTCTCCTCGGCGGGCGTCGAGGCCCAAAGTGGGACATAGGCGCGTTCCGTGACGTAGCCGAACAGGTACTCGCGGCCGCCGTCCGGCGCGAGCTTGTCGCCTTCGAGATCGAGGAACAAGTCGCGCGCGGTCGGCTCGGGCAGCTTCGCGAGACCGTGCTCGGGCCCGAGCGGCACCAAGATCTCGTGTTGCGGTGCGTCGAGCCGGCGTGCCCTGAGCTGAATAGCGGCTTGGTCGCGCGACTTCACGAGCGCTTCCCGCGACCCGCGCTTGGGCCGTGGCACGTCGCCGAGCTCGCCGAAGCGCTCGAGCGTGTCGACGCGAAGGCGTTCGAGCTCTTTGATCTGCGTCTTGCTGATCCCAGCGACGAAGCAGAGATGATCGTCCTTGCGCCGCTGCGCGTCGCAGCGCGCCCACCAGGCGCAGACCTCGCAGTGCTGGACGGGCTCGGGATAGGTCGCTATCGCGCGCGACTCGGACGACTTCTCCGGGCTGCGCGCGTCGAGCGCCGTTTCGAGCCGGCGCCTCACGAGCCGGTAGTAGGCCTCGTAGTCGGCGAGCCGGTATGCCTCGGGTTTGAACTCGTGGTGCGGCGCGACGACGTGCGCGAGCTCGGGCTTGGCTCCCTGGATCGCGGTGACGAGCTCCGAGTAGACACAGAGCTGAAGCACCGTTCCCGCGCGGGTCTCGGTCGCAAGCTTCGCGTCGGTGACCTCGTACGACCACGAGCCGAGCCGGCTCGGCCGCGGCACCTTGATCAAGAAGTCCGCGCGGCCGTACCAGCGCGCGTCGCCGAGCGGCGCCTGATAGATCACGTCGGCGCCGCCGCGCATCGCAGCGGCCGTCAGCTCCACACCGTCCGCTTCGCGCCCATTGGGGATCTCGACGATCTTCAGTGAACGTGGCGCGCGTAAGTGCGCGAGATAAGCTTTCTCGTGCTCATGGCCGCGCTCGCGCAACAGCTCGCCAAGCGGATCGGCCCAACGCGGCCGGCGCACGAGACCCTGCGCGGCAGCGCGGTTCAATTCGCTCAAATGGATGCAGCCGAGGTGATTCGCGAGGTCGGTCGCGGACAACCTCAGCAGCTCGTCGACCAGTCGCATGCCGCGATCATAAGCGGCGCGCGCGCATGTGGGATACTCGGCGCGCCACGATGATTGCGCGGTGCATCGACCGGTTCGCGGCGCGACGCGTAGCGAGTCGGCTCGCGGAGGTTCTGAGATGTCGGAAGATCGGCTCACGGAGTTGCAGCGGCGTGTCGCCGCATTCGCCGCGGCGCGCGACTGGGATCAGTTTCACTCGCCGAAGAATCTCACGATGGCGCTTTCGGTCGAGGCGTCGGAGCTGCTCGAAGAATTCCAGTGGCTCACCGAGGAGCAGAGCCGCTCGCTCGACCCCGAGCGACGCGAGCGCGTACGCCTCGAGATGGCCGACGTGCTGATCTATCTCCTGCGCCTCGCCGGCAAGCTCGATGTCGACCTATTGGATGCCGCGACCGACAAGCTCGCGCTCAACGAGCAGAAGTATCCGGCCGACCGCGTCCGCGGCTCCCCGCGCAAGTACACCGAGTACTAGCGACGGTCGGTGAAGCGCCTACTGCAGCCGCTTCTCGAGCTCGCCTTTCTGCATCATCTCGCGATAGAACGTCGTCGCATCGCACGGCTCGCTCTCGATGAGCCCCACCGACCCATCTCCGCGCTGCGAGCCGCGCGTGCGCACGAGCGGCGCGGTATAGAGCTT
>Ga0070671_100002946_pt1 | contig 13231 bp, 12 predicted proteins | sample KBSS73metaG_FD_65341 | JGI IMG/M metagenome (GOLD analysis project Ga0070671, IMG submission 65341) | Switchgrass rhizosphere microbial communities from Kellogg Biological Station, Michigan, USA - KBS S7-3 metaG | ecosystem: Host-associated > Plants > Roots > Rhizosphere > Soil ...
TCGAGCCACGCGCCGAGCGGCTGCGCTTCCGCCAGCAGCCACAGCGGGCGCGGCGCCTCGGGGAGCGGCGCGCGGGCTTTCCCCGCCGCGTCGCGCGCGGCTTCGCGCAGCGCAAGCTCAGGCCGGTGCTCGGCGTGCGGCGCGAGGAACACGACGGCGTCGTCGCCGAGCCGCGCGCGCAGGCGGTCGACGAGGGGCACGAGCGCTGCCTGCGCCTCGTCGCCCGGCAGCAGGCCGAGGTTGCGGCCGGCGAGCGGCGCCGTCTCCTCGGTGGCGAGCGTCAGCGCCTCGACGGGCGCGGGCAGCTCGACGCGCGCGAGCCGCTCGCGCAGCACGCCGTTGAGATGGGCGACCGCGCGCGCCGGTGCGCCGAGGCGGAAGGGCACGACGGTGGGCTCGACGCCGCGGCGCTTCAGATAGTGCTCGTGCGCTAGCGTCAGCGTGAGCCGCGTCGCGCCGAGGCCGCGCGCCGTGAGCCACTGGGAGAGCTCCTGCACGAGGCGGTTCTGCGCGAAGGCGAGCGCCTCGACGTCGGCCACCGGCGCCGGCAGCTCCAGCCGGCGTGTGAATCGCGGCGGCGGCGCGAACGGCACGCGGGGATCGGTGGTGCGCGCGAGCGCGCGGTCGAGCATCGCGACGAGCGCGCGGCCGCAGCGCCGCGCGAGCGCATCGCGCGGCAGCGCGGCCGCCTCGCCGAACGTCGTAACGCCGGCGGCGGCGAGCGTGGCGACGGCGGCGGGATCGGCGTCGGCGCGGGCGAGCGGCAGCGCCGCGAGCGCAGCCGGCAGCGCGCGCGGATCGCGGATGCGCGCGCCGTCGCCGCCGGCGCGCGCCAGCAGCAGCGCGGCCGTGGGCGTGGGCGCAAGCGCGTCGGCGACCGCGTAGCCCTGCGCGCGCAGGCCGTCGCCGAGCTGCGCCAGCAGCGCTGCGAGCCCGCCGAAAAGGCGCGCGCTGGCGCCGATCTCCGCGACGATTGCGTCGGGCGGCGCGAGGCTCGCCTGCGGCGTGAACTGCAGCGTCCACGTCGCGAGGTCGGCGAGCGTCTCGGCTTCGGCCACGGCGTCGCGGTCGCGCAGCACGATGTCGGGCGCCAGCGCCAGCGCCGCCGAAAGCGCGAGCCCGGGACGGATGCCGGCGTCGCGCGCCGCGGCGTTCGCCGCGACCACTTCCGGCACATGGCCGCCGCTGCTGACGACGAAGCGGCGCGCCGCGGCGGCGTCATCGAAGCCGCGGGCGAAGACGTCGAGCGGCAGCGACGGAAAGTGGAGGGCGAGCCAGAGCATGAGGACGGTGTCGCATTGGGCGCGACGAGGGACGACGCGGACTTCGCGGCCTATCCGGGCAGCGCGTTCATGCGGTTCCCCAGATCGTCGCTTCCGAATAGCCGAGCTCCGCCAGCTCGGCGGCGCGCAGGTGCGCTTCGTTCGCGCAGAAGAACTCGTCGAGCTGCGGCGGCTTGACGCTCGTGCCGGCGAGCATCGCGTGCGCCTGGCCGCGATGATGGATCTGGTGCTGGAACAGGTGCGCGAGAAGCCGGGTGGCGGACTCCTGCTGCAACCCGGCGCAGCGCATCACCGGCACCGGGAGACCGAGGCGGTCGTCCGTCAGCGCCGTGCACGCGGCGACCAGGCGGCGGTCGGCTTCGCGCTGCGCGACGGCCAGCGCCGCGCAGGCGTCGAACGGTTCCTCCGGCGAAAAGAAGCGATCGGGCTCGCGATTGGGCTCGCGGTGCGCGAGCGCGCGCTCGAGCGCGTCGATGTAATACCAGTCGACGGTGACGTTGTGGTTCAGCGTCGCCTTGAGCGACGGGAAAAAGCTCACGCGCGGCGCGACGAACTCCGCCTGCGACAGCGCGCCGCAGGCCCTCAGCAGGCGAAGGTTCGACCACGCGTTGTTGTAGGCCATCGTGGCAAAGTGATGCGCGAGGCGGTTGCTCATGGGTGCGATTCCTTTTCAGTCGCGGGCGCGCGGCGCAGCGGCAGCGTGTCGGCCTCGCGCGGCGACTCGCGCGTGCCGTCGATCCCCGGCGGGCGCGGAACGTCGCGAGCCGCGTCCTTCGCCACATCGACGATCACCGGATGCGGCAGCTCGGCGCCGCGGCGCTTCAGCACGCGCACGGCAAGCGTGCCCGCGCCTTCCGTCGCCGCGAGGCCGAGCCGCAACGGCGCCGCGAGCGCGCCGCCGGCCTGGCCGGGACGCCGCCACAGCACGCCCCACGTGCGGCCTTCGCGCGCGGCCACCTGCAGCCGGCGCAGCAGGCGCTCGTCGCGCACGCCGTGCCACACGAACGCGGCGCCGCATTCCGGCGCGCGCAGCGCCTGCTCGTACGCCCACAGCGCCTCCTTGGGATCGGCGCAGCGCACGACGTAAAAGCGCGCGAGATCGAGGCCGGCGGCCGCGAGCGCGGGCGCGTAGGGTCGATGCGGCGGCGCGATCCACACGACGTCGTGGCCGTCCGCCTGCACGCGCACCAGCGCGGGCAGCGTCAGCCGGATCTCGCCGATGCCTTCGCGCTCGACGATCATCTCTGTCAGCGCCCCCTGCGGCCAGCCACGTCCCGGCAGCGCCGCGTCGAGCGCCGCGTAGCCGGACGGCAGCGCGGCAGGCTCGGGTGCGCAGTCGTCGCCGTGCCAGATCGCGGGATGCGCGAGCAGCGTGGCGAGCGCGGCGTGGGTCATGGGCGACATGAGGCGGCGACGAGCGCGGCAAAGGGCAACAGGCGCGACGGCCGTGCGCGTTACGCCGGGTTGCCTTCCTGCATCATCTTCTCCATCCGCCGGTTCACTTCCTCCGGCGTGAGGTCCTCGACGTGCGTGGCGATCGTCCAGACGTGGCCGAACGGATCGGTGAGCGTGCCGCTGCGATCGCCGTAGAACTGGTTCTGCAGCGGCTTCGTCACCGTGCCGCCCGCCGCGAGCGCCTTGGCGAACGCGGCGTCGACGTCGGCGACGTAGAACATGAGGCTCACCGGCGTGCCGCCCAGCGCGGCCGGACCCTTGTAGCCCATCTCGGGCATTTCGTCGGCGAGCATCACGACGCCGCCGCCGATGCGAAGCTCGGCGTGGCCGATGCGACCGCCGGGCATCGGCAGGCGGAAGAGCTCGGTGGCGCCGAACGCGCGCCTGTAGAAGTCGATCGCCTTGGCGGCGTCGCGGACGATCAGGTACGACGTGACGCCGGGGTAGTCGGCGGGAATCGGTGCCACGGCCATGGCAGGCTCCTTGCGCAAATGTGGAGGGAGAATCAGCGCCGTGCGAGTGTCTTGCGCACGATGGCGCCGCCGTCGCCTTCTTCGCGGACGATCGCGAAGCCGGCGGAAAGGTAGAGCGGCAGGGGACCGGTGTGGTTCGCGGCCTCGTCGGTCTCGCCGCGCCGCGCGTACGCCTCGACGGCAGTGAGGCCGTCGCGCGCGAAGCCGTCGCACGCGGCCGCGAGCAGCTGCCGCGCGACGCCGCGGTGGCGGTGCGGCTTGGCGACGACGAAGCAGGCGACGTAGCCGACCGCCGCGGCGGCGGGATCGCGTTCCTCGCGCAGCGCCGGGATCTTCACCTTCGGCGTCGCGTTGCACCAGCCGACCGGCTTGCCGCCGGCATACGCGAGGTAGCCCTGCAATTCGCGTTCGGCGACCAGCGTGGCGACCGCTGCGCGATTTTCCTCGCCCGTCCAGCGGTTCCACGGTTTGACTTCCGTGGGCGCCCACAGGAAATGGCAATAGCAGGAGGCCCAGCGCGGATTGTCGGCAAACGCATCGCCGTCGAAGAACGCGAAGTAATCGGCGGCGGAGGCCGGCGTGAGCGGACGGATGTCGAAGGCAGTCGTGGTGGCGGTCATGGCGAGGCGGTAGCGAGGGATGGATACCGCGGGCGCCGGCAGCGCGCCCGTGATCGTGCCCGGCGCGGAGTCTTCAGCGCGCCGCGGGCGCGGGACTTCGCTTGCGCGGCGCGCGCGCGGCGAGCGTCGCCTTGCGCTCGGCCGTGTAATGCCACCACGGCGTGGCCGGTGCGCCTTCCATGAAGCGCACGGCGGCGATGAACGTGTCGAGCACGCACGGATCGTGGCGCACGCCGGTGACGCGATTGAGCTTCGCGTAGAGCGCGTACGGATCGCGGCCGGCGAGCGCGCGCGGCGTGCGGATGCCGATGCGGCGCAGATCCGACGCAACGGCAGGACCGACATTCGGCAGGTCCTCGAGCACGGTGACGCGAGCAGCGGTGGCCTTCATGAGGACAACCCCTACCAGCCGTGGTTCCGGCGGACGATGCCGACGCCCACGCCTTCGATGGCGAAGCCCATGCGGCGCGGGTCGACGACGATGGGCTCGAAGTCGGGGTTCTCCGGCAGCAGCAGCACGTCGCGGCCGCGGCGCTTCAGCCGCTTGACGGTGACTTCGTCGCCGGGGAGGCCCCACAGGCGCGCGACGACGATCTGCCCGGAGCGCGCCTCGGACGTCCGGTGCACGGCGAGGAGATCGCCGTCGTGGATGCCGGCGTCGCGCATCGACATGCCCGCGACGCGCAGAAGGTAATCGGCGCGCGGCGAGAAGAGATCGGGATCGACCCGGTAATGCGCTTCGACGTGCGGCGCGGCAAGAATCGGCGCGCCCGCGGCGACGCGGCCCACGAGCGGCAGCAGCCCCTGCACCGGCACGCCGGGGAGATCCTTGAGCCGGAGGCCGCGCGACGCGCCGGCCTGGATCTCTAGCGCGCCTTTCTTCTCCAGCGCGCGAAGGTGATCCTCCGCCGAGCTCGGCGTGGAGAAGCCCAGGCCCGCGGCGATTTCCGCGCGCGTGGGCGGACGGCCCGTGGCTTCGAGGTGCCCGCGGATCCAGTCGAGGATCTGCTGCTGGCGCGCGGTGAGCACCGGCGGCGTGTCAGGCAGGCCCTGGTCCTGGAAGCGGAAAGGCAGGCGGGGGCGAGGCGGCATTCTATTACCGTATGGATATGCGGTAATCGAAGTATAGCCGCCAGGGGGCGTACGTCAAGGTTCCCTTTGGTTACAACCCTCGTGCACGTTTCGTCAAATTTGCCGACGGTTGCGTGCACCTCGTTGGGGATGGTACACAGCGAGTGCCGGGAAAGCACACTCACACCGCCGCAATCCCACGCGGCAATCGCGGGAACCGCTCACGGCAATCACGTCGATGCGCCGTCCACAAGACGGACGCCTCGATTCACAACGACTGGGGGTCTACATGATTTGCAAGACGAGAATCGTCGCGCTCGTGCTGAGCGCGACACTGGCGGCCGCCGCGCCGCTGGCGCTCGCCGTCACCGCCGACGAAGTCACGATCGGCCACGGCCACGCCAAGGCCGCGCGCGCGAACAGCATCTACATCGTGCAGATGGCCGATCCGCCCGCCGTTGCGTACGACGGCGGCATCGCCAACATGAAGCCGACGCGCCCCCAGAAGGGCGGGAAGATCGACGTCCGCAGCCGCGAAGTCATCGACTACGCCGCCTACCTCGAAAGCAGACATGACGCCGCGCTCGCCGCCGTGGGCGGCGCGAAGAAGGTCTACAGCTACAAGTACACGTTCAACGGCTTTGCCGCCGAACTGACGAAGGCGCAGGCGAAGGCGCTCGAAACGGCGCCCGGCGTGCTGTCGGTGGGCACGGACCAGAAGTACACGCTCGCCACCGTCAGCACCCCGCATTTCCTCGGGCTCGATACCGCGCGGACGGGGTTGTGGGCGCAGCTCGGAGGCCAGGGCAACGCCGGCGAGGACATCGTGATCGGCATGGTCGATTCCGGCATCTGGCCGGAGCACCCGAGCGTGTCCGACCGCACCGGCGCGAACGGCAACGGGGACAAGCTCAACTACCACCAACTCCCCGGCTGGAACGCCAAGTGCCAGAACGGGGAGGCGTTCAACAACTCGATGTGCAACCAGAAGCTCATCGGCGCGCAGTATTACCTGTCGGGCTTTGGGAGCGCCGAGAACATCAAGGCGGCGTTCCCGTACGAGTACATTTCGGCGCGTGACGCCGACGGTCACGGCACGCACACGTCGACCACCGCGGCGGGCAACGCGAACATCGTCGCCAGCGCCGAGGGCATCGTGCTCGGCAACGCCAGCGGCATCGCCCCGCGTGCGCGCATCTCGACGTACAAGGTGTGCTGGGGCCGCCTCGAGGCGAACGCCGGCTGTTTCGGCTCAGACTCTGTCGCGGCGATCGACCAGGCCGTCGCCGACGGCGTCGACGTCATCAACTTCTCGATCAGCGGGACGTCGAGCAACTTCCGCGATCCGGTCGAGATCGCGTTCCTGTTCGCCAACCAGGCGGGCGTGTTCGTTGCGGTCGCGGCCGGCAATACGGGGCCGGGCAATTTCACGGTGAATCATCCGAGTCCTTGGCTTACGACCGTTGCGGCAGGATCGCACGATCGCTTTTACGGAGCCTCGGTGACGCTGGGCAATGGCGTCACGTACAACGGCGCGGGCGTCGGCGAAGCGGTCGCCAGCAAGCCGATGATCCTGTCGGCCAACGCGGCGGCGGCGGGCGTTGCGACCGGCGATGCGGCGCTGTGCTTCATCGGTTCGCTGGATCCCGCCAAGGTCGCCGGCAAGATCGTCGTTTGCGATCGCGGCGTCAACGCGCGTACGGAGAAGAGTCTGGTCGTGCGGGATGCAGGCGGCGTGGGGATGGTCCTCGCCAACACGAGCGTCAACTCGATCAACAGCGACATCCACTTCGTTCCGACCGTCCACGTCGACAACGTCGCGCGCGCAGCGATCGTCGCGTACGTCAACGGCACGGCTTCGCCTACGGGTGCGCTGTCCAAGGGCACGCCGACTTTCGGCAATCCGGCACCCGATACTGCGGCGTTCAGCTCGCGCGGCCCGGTCCTTGCCACCGCCGACATCCTGAAGCCCGACGTGATGGCGCCCGGTGTCGATGTCATTGCCGGCATCTCGCCGGCGGGCGACTTTGGCCGTTTGTTCGACTTCCTGTCGGGCACGTCGATGGCGAGTCCGCACGTCGCCGGTATCGGCGCGCTGCTGAAGCAGGCGCATCCGAACTGGTCGCCGGCGATGATCCGCTCGGCGCTGATGACCACCGCGACGACCAAGCGCAACAACGGCACGGACATCGACGGAACGGCGTCGGCGCTGACGAAGATCCTCGGCTATGGCGCCGGCCAGGTCGTGCCGAGCAGCGCTGCGAACCCGGGTCTCGTCTACGACGCGAACTTCGACGACTACGTCGCATTCATCTGCGGCACGGGCCAGCTCAGCGGTCCGTTGTGCGCGAACACGGTCGACCCGAGCGACCTCAACCAGGCGTCGATCGCGATCGAGAGCGTCGCCGGCACGCAGACGGTGAAGCGCAAGCTCACCAACGTCGGCGCACCGGGAACGTACACGCCGTCGGTCACGGGTCTGTCGGGATGGAGCGTTCGCGTGGATCCGCCGTCACTGACGTTCGCAGCGGGCGAGACCAAGCCGTACACGGTCACGTTCACGCGCGGGAACGCGCCGCTCAACGCCTTCTCGTCCACGGGCGTGGGCGCGATCGTCTGGACCAGCGGGGCCACCACGGTGCGCAGTCCGGTGATGGTGCGCGCGGTCACGCTGGCGGCGCCGGCGGAAGTCAGCGGCACGGGCGGTGCGATCAGCATCCCGGTGACGTTCGGCTTTGCCGGCGCGTGGTCGGCGGCGGTTCGCGGGCTGATCGCGCCGACGCAGGTCACGGCGGGAACGGTCGCGGACGATCCGGGCAACAACTTCACGCCGGGCGGGCCGGGCACCGTTGCCGTCCCCGTTGCGATTCCGGCGGGAACGACGCTCGCGCGCTTCTCGATCTTCGCGGCCGACGAAGCGGCAGGCAGCGACCTCGACCTCTACGTCTACAACGGCACCACCCTCGTCGGGGTCAGCGGCACGAGCTCGGGTTCCGAGCAGGTCGATCTGGTCAATCCCGCCGCGGCGACCTACACCGTCTACGTCCACGGCTTCGACACGGCCAACGGCGCGCCCTCGCCGTTCAAGCTCTATGCGTGGGTCCTGGGCAGCGCTGACGCCGGCAACACGACGGCGACGGCGACTCCGCCGACGGCGACGATCGGCGGGACGGGATCGGTCGGCCTGACGTTCAATGGCCTGGCGCCGGCGACGAAGTATCTCGGTACCGTGGTCTATGGTGGGGCCGCCGCCTCGGCGCCGCCCACGACGGTGCGCGTCGACACGCCGTAACGCTGCAACTCGCACGACGCTGTAGCGGGCGCGGAGGCAACTCCGCGCCCGTTTTCATTTCCGTGCGACGTCGACCCAGTGCCCGGAGGCTTGCGACTTAAGGCACGCCTCGGTGACGGCCATCGTGTGCGCCGCCTCGGCGATCGTCGGATAGGCGAGCGCAGGTACAGGCAAGCCCAGCGCGCGCGCCATCCGTTCGTGCGCCACGTCCGCGTAGATGTTGGCGAACGCCTCGCGCAGCCCTTCCGGATGGCCGCGCGGCGTGCGTCCCGCGGCGATGATCTCCGCCGGCAGCCCGGGGTCGCCGCGTCCGACGATGCGCGCGGCCTCGCCCTGCATCGCCACGCGGAGGTAGCTCGCGTCGCGATGCGACCAGTCGAGCATGCCCTTCTCGCCGTAGACGCGCAGCCGAATGTCGTTCTCGCCGCCGGCGGCGGCCTGCGTCACCGTAAAGGTTCCGCGCGCGCCGCCCTCGAACTCCAACAGGGCGGAGACGTAGTCGATCAGCGCGCGTCCAGGCATCAGCGCGCGCGCGTCGGCGCACAGGCGGGCGATGCGGCGGTCGGCGACGAAGCACGCGAGATGCTGCGCGTGGCAGCCGATCGCGCTCATCACCAGCGCGAGGCCGCTTCGCGCCGGGTCGAGCAGCCAGCGCAGCCGGTTGTTCTTCGGCGCGTCCTCGAGCCGCGTCGCGAGACCGCTCTGGATGTACTCGACCTGGACGAGGCGGATGTCGCCGAGCGCGCCGTCGCGCACGAGGCCGCGCGCGTGCCGCGTCATCGGATACGCGGCATAGGCGTGCGCGATGGCGAAGACGCGCTCGCGCGCCTTCGCCCGCGCGACGAGGTCCAGCGCTTCGGCAAACGTCTGCGTCACCGGCTTGTCGCAGACGACGTCGAGACCGGCGTCGAGCGCCGCCGCCGACTGCGCGTAATGCACGTCGTTCGGCGTCATGATGGCGACGGCTTCGATGCCGTCGTCGCGCGCACGCTCCGCGGCCAGCATCTCGGCGACGTCGCCGTAGCAGCGCGTGGACGCGACGCCGATCTGCGGACCGGCGGCGCGCGATCGCGCCGGGTCGCTCGAAAAGACACCTGCGGCGACCTCCCAGGCGCCGTCGAGCGTCGCGGCCGAGCGGTGCATGTCGCCGATCCAGGAGCCCGGCCCGCCGCCCACGACGCTGAGTCGAAGAGGGCGCCCGAAGCGCTGGCGAATCTCGTTCATCGTGGTCCTCGCTTGAAGGTGTCTCGAAGGGACGCAGGCGGCGCGCGGCGCCGACGACGCTGCGGCGGCTAGATGCCGCGCGCCCAGAATTCGCAGAAGCGCTCGACGTTGCCCGGCAGGTATTGCGTGTAGCCGCTCCACGATTCGTACTTCGGCAGCTTGAGCGTGCGCATCGCTTCGTCGAAGCACTTGCCCTGGCTCGCGAGCTCGCGCGTCGCGTTCGACAGGTCGGTCAGGTACTCCTTCACCGCGCGCACGTCGTCCTTCGTCCCCATCCGGCCGCCGGGCCCCGGATGACCCGGGATCAGCGTCGTCCAGTCGAGCGCGAGCACGCGGTCGATCGAGTCGAGCCAGTCGGGGAGGTAGCCGTCGGCCATGTCGCGGAACATGACCGACTGGATGGGAACGAAGTCCACCGCGAACAGGATGCGCTCCTTCGGAAGCAGCACGACGAGCGAGCTGTCGGAATGATTGCGGCCGACGTAGACGAGGTCGACGCGCGTGCCGCCCAGCTCCAGCGTGCTCCGCTGGTCGACGATCATGTCGGGCAGCACCACGTCCGCGGGCTTGAGCTGCTCGAGGCGCGTGCGCGCGTTGCGATGCGCGACGACCGACGCGCCCGCGTCCTGGAACGGCTTGCCGCCGGCGATGTGATCGTAGTGGTGGTGGCTGTAGACCAGATACCTGATCGGCGCGGACGTGATCCTGCGGATCTCGGCGACGTACGCCTGCGCAGCCTCCGGGCGCTGGTACGCGATGGGATCGGTCGCGATCACGCCGGCCGGCGTGACGACGAACATCGACTGGTAGCCGCCGTAGCGGAAGACGTAGACGTTGTCCGCGACCTTCGTCGTGGCGTACGGCGGCGCCGCGGACGGCGCGGTGGCCGCGGCGGACACCGGCGGTGCGCCCGGGGTGGAAGGTGCGCCGGGTGCGGCCGGCGCGGCCGAGGGAGGCGGCGAAGGGACGGGCGCCGGCGATTGCGCCCGCGCGCCGACGCTGGTCGCGAGCAGCAGCACGAGCAGCGTCCACCGGCCCATCTCGAGCGCCCTCATGGGGAAAGGGCGCCGGGGCCCGCGCCATCGTCTTCCTCGACGAGGAGGCGCGTGGCGCTGCGACCGACGATCGTCGTTTTCGTGGCGGCGGCGAACGCGCTGAAATGCGGCGTCGTCTTGTGCGCCTCGAACGCGGCCTCGTCGTCGTAGACCTCGTAGAAGCACACGCGCGACGGTCGCGCCGGGTCGACGAGGACGTCGAAGCGCCGGCAGCCCGGCTCGTTGGCGGTCGACCCCGCGGCGTCGTCCCGGGCGGCGGCCAGGAAGCCGGGCACGCCGCCCGGCGCAATCTCGAACTCGACCCACAACGCAAACCGGCGCATGGCCCTCCCGGCACGGCGGACGACGAAGCCGGGCCATTATCCACGAACGGCTTTCGCGGCGGTCACTTGACGGGCGTGCGGCGGAGGCGTTTGATGGGGGCTCACGTCCACGCAAAGGAGCAGCGAACATGGCCCGCAAAGCGTCCCCCGCCGCCAAGACGACCGCGAAGCGCCCGGCGAGAAAACGCACGTCCGCGCCGAAGGCTGCGCCCAAGCGTGCCGCGTCCGCGCCCCCGTCCGCAGGCTTCACCGCGCCCGCGATGCCCGACTTCGCCGAGATGAACAAGATGGCGAAGATCATGACGCCCGAGCAGGCGATCGAGCTCTACAAGGCGAACGCCAGGATGGCGCTCGACATCATCAATGCCGCGATCGACAACACGGCGCGCCTGCGCAAGAAGCAGTTCGAGGGCGAGGAGGAGGCGCGCGCGTTCCACAAGAAGCACACGCGCGCCGTCGGCGAGGCCAACGACCCGCAGGCGCTGATGGCCGCGGGCCAGGACGCCGCGAAGGAAGCGATGGAGAAATCGATGCAGTACTGGGGCGGCATGTTCGAGCTGATCGTCGAGATGCAGAAGCGCCTGTTCTCACTGATCGAGGACCAGGTGCAGGGCGTTCCCGGCGTGAAGGAGGCGAAGGCCGCGATGGCCATGATGCCCGACCTGCGGCAGATGCAGAACGTCGTGTCGGCGATGCAGGGCGTCGTCTCGTCGGGCAGCAGCGCGTTCGAGACGATGCAGCGCGTGATGGGCGATTTCGCCAAGCTCGCGCAGACGTCGATGCCGGGGATCCGCCGCTAGCAGGGCGCCCTCGCGGACCGTGCAAGCCGGTGCCTCGCGCGCCGGCTCCGTCCGCTTACAGGTGGGCGCCGTTGGCGCGCAGGTAGCGCTTGACGTCGTCGAACGCGACGCGGCCGGTTCCGGCGGCGTCGATCCGGTCGAAGCTCTTCACGATGTAGCCGAGCCCCGCGGCGCGCGCCTGCTCGCGTGTCAGCGTGCCGGCGCGCTCGATGTCGGCGGCGTCGAAGTCCGCGCGCAGCCTGCGCTCGACTTCGGCCCTGAGCGCTTCGCCGCCGGCAGGCGCGCGCGGCGCCGCCTTGCGCAGCGTCGGCGGCACCCACGGATCGAGCATCGACGTCTCCATGGTCTGCGCCGTCGCTGGAAGCGCGTTGCCGAGCGCCATCGCGGCCGCGACGATGCACGCTGCGATGCGTCCCGGCACGCGGGCGTTGGTTCGTGCGCGCGTCATGGCGCGGCCCCCGCGGCGCCGCGGTAGAGGGCGCGCACGTCGGCCTTTTCGCGCGGCCGCGAGCCGTCGTCGAGATACGTCATGTGGCCGCCGTCGTAATTGCGGATCTGGATCGATCCCGGGTTGGCGATCCGCGAGAGGTCGAGCGCCGTCTGGAAATACGGCGTGGCGAGGTCGTGGAAGCCGTTGACCGACAGCACCTTGAGGCGGGGATTCAGCGTGAGCGCCGTCGCGAGATCGGGGACGGTGTCGGGGAGCCCGTTGCCGTCGTGCGAGAAATCCCAGCTGCTGATCGCGTTGCTGAGCGTCGTGTACGTCGACGGCCAGCTGTACTTGAGGTCGTTGCGCAGGTAATCGCCGATCGCGGAGGAAAACGAGAACGAGATCAGAGTATCGGACGGGTCGCCCTGGCTCGCGAGCGGGCTGCCCACCGGGGCCGATACCCGCGCATCGTAGCGGCCGATCAGCGTGCCGGGCATCAACTGGCGCTGGAAGTCGTCGGGCCCGAGGTTGAAGTTCGCCTGCCAGAGACCTTGCGGAATGCCGGTGACGCTGCGCAGCGTGTCGATGACCCCGCTGTCGGGCAGCGCGTGCGTCGCCAGGTACGTGTTCACCGCCGGCGCGTACGTCGCGACGCTGAAGCCCTCCACCTGCGTGCGGAACCCGGCGAGATCGGTCGGCGGCGGCACCGCCAGGTTGTAGTACGCGCCCGAGGCGGCGTACGTCGGAAGGTAGCCGGCGCAGCTCAGCGTGCCGGTGACCACGCCGCAATTGCTGCCGTAGTTCAGCACCGACGATTGCAGCACGATGCCCGCGAGCGAGGTGCCGCCCACTTCCATCAGCTTCGCCAGCACCGCCGTGCGCGTGGTGCCGTACGACTCGCCGAACAGGAACAGCGGCGAGGCGGTGCGACCGTTGGCGGCGAGGTACGTCAGGATGAAGCTGCGGAACGCGGCGGCGTCCTGGTCGACCCCCCAGAACGTCTTGTTCGTATTCGGCGCCATCGCTTCGGAAAGCCCGGTGCCGATCGCGTCGACGAACACGAGGTCGGAGACGTCGAGCAGGCTGTCGGCGTTGTCGACGAGCGCGAACGGACGCGGCAGCGACGTGCCCGGGACGCCGGTCACGAGACGCTTCGGTCCGAACGATCCCAGGTGCAGCCATACGGACGCGGAGCCCGGTCCCCC
>Ga0070671_100002947_pt1 | contig 13227 bp, 8 predicted proteins | sample KBSS73metaG_FD_65341 | JGI IMG/M metagenome (GOLD analysis project Ga0070671, IMG submission 65341) | Switchgrass rhizosphere microbial communities from Kellogg Biological Station, Michigan, USA - KBS S7-3 metaG | ecosystem: Host-associated > Plants > Roots > Rhizosphere > Soil ...
AGGGGGAGGGGAGCTAAAAGGTGAAGATCAGGCGGCTCAAGCTCAGCGGGTTCAAGAGCTTCGTCGAGCCTGCCGAGCTGCGCATCGAGCCCGGGCTGACCGGCGTCGTCGGCCCCAACGGCTGCGGCAAATCGAACCTCCTCGAGGCGATCCGCTGGACGATGGGCGAATCTAGCCCCAAGTCGCTCCGCGGCGGCGGAATGGACGACGTGATCTTTGCCGGCACCGCCAACCGTCCTCCGCGCGATTTCGCCGAAGTGTCGATCCTGATCGAACGGTCGGCGACCGAGGAAAGCGCCGGCGGCGAAAGCGAGATCACGCGGCGGATCGAGCGCGGGGCGGGCTCCGCTTATCGGATCGACGGCCGCGACGTTCGCGCCAAGGACGTCTCGCTGCTGTTCGCGGATGCGGCGACCGGCGCCCACTCCCCTGCCCTCGTTAGCCAGGGCAAGATCAGCTCGATCATCTCGGCGAAGCCGGTGGAACGGCGTCTGCTGCTGGAAGAGGCCGCGGGCATTTCCGGGCTCCACGCGCGACGCAAGGATGCTGAACAGAAGCTGCGCGCCGCCGAGGCGAACCTCGCTCGGCTCGGCGAGATATTGTCCGATCAGGAGCAGCGCGCCGCGCAGCTTCGGCGGCAGGCGCGGGCGGCCGAGCGCTACCGCAAGCTGACCGACCAGATCCGCGGCGTCGAAGCCCGGTTGCTGCATGCGCGGTGGCTGGAGGCGGAGCGCGCCGCCGAAGCCGCGACCGCGGAAGCCAAAGCGGCGGCGGATGAGGTCGAGCGGATCCATCACGCGATCGCCAACGCTCAAGTCGCGCACGACCGGGCGAGCGAAGCGCTGACGGCGAAGCGGCGGGCGGTGGCGGAGCTGCGCGAGCAGGGCCATGCGCTTGCGCATCAGCTGGCGACGGCGCGGGCACGGCGAGACACGGTGACGCGGCGGCTTGGCGAGCTCGACCGGTTGGATGCAGCCTTGAATGCCGACCTTGCCCGCGAAGAAGCGCTGAAGAGCGATGCTGAGCGGGCGATGGCGCAGCTTGAGGAGGAGCGGAACGCGATCGGGCAAAGGCTCGACGATGCTGAGGGGCAGGCGGCGCGGATCGCAAGCGAGCTGACCGCAGCGGAGACGGCGTCACGCGAGGCCGAGGCTGCCCTTGCCGAGCTGCTCGCGCGGCAGGCGGCGATGCGGGCGGAGCGGCGGGTTGCGGAGGCGGCGCTGGAAGCGTCGCGGGCGCAGCTTGGGCGAACCGAGCAGGAGCGGGCGCGGCTCGCGGAGCAGCTGGCGTCGATCGGCGACGGAAGCGAGCAGGTCGAGGCGCGCAAGGCCGCGGAGGCGAAGGCGAGCGCTGCCGGCAAGGCGGCGACCGAAGCTGAATCACGGCGGGTTGCTGCTGACGAAGGGCGGGCCGGCGCGGCGGAGCGGCGTGACTCCGCCGAGACCAAACTCGCCGCGGCGCGGGCAGCCCACTCGGCGGCAAAATCAGAACATGACGCGCTCGCGGCCGCACTGGAGCATGCCGGCGGATCGGCAATCGCGAGTCTGTCAGCGGAGCCGGGATACGAGCGCGCGCTTGCGGCAGCGCTTGGCGAAGATGCGGATGCTGCGGTCGGGCAAGGGGACAGTACGCGGCGGTGGGCCGGGAGCGAGAAGCAGGCCGGCGACCCTCCCCTGCCCGCTGGCACCGAATGCCTCGCGGGTCATGTGCGCGCCCCTGCCGAACTGGCGCGACGGCTGGCGCAGATCGCCGTGGTCGAGGCGGACGAGGGGCAGGTGCTCGCGGTCGGGCAGCGGCTCGTCACCCGCGACGGCGCGATGCGGCGGTGGGACGGGTTCGTCGCCAAAGGCGCGGGTGCTGCGGCGGCAGAGCGGTTGCTCCGCGCCAATCGCCTGGCGCAGCTTGCCGACACGCTGCCGGGACTACTGCAGGCTGTGGAATCGACGGCAGCCGAGCGGGACGACGCTTTGGACGAGATGGATCGTTGCCGGGCCTCGGCGGAACAGGCGCGGCAGGCGGCGCTTGCCGCAGAGCGCGACGCTCGCGAAGCAGCGCGCGCTATCGATGCGGCCGCGGCGGCGCTCGAGCGGACCGAGGCGCAGCGGAGCGGACTGAGTCAGCGGCTGGCCGACCTCGAGCCGGTGCTGGCGGCGGCGCGCGAAGCGGTCGCGGCGGCCGAGCGGTCGCTCGCGGCGCTTCCCGATCCGGCGGCGCTAAGCGACGAGGTCGAGGAGGCGCGGACGACTACGGCCGACGCTGCCTCAAGGGTTGCCGACAAGCGCGCGGAGGCGGCGACTCGGGCGCGGGAAAGCGCGGCGGATCGTGAACGGCTGAGCGTTGCCGCACGCGAGCAGACGGAATGGCGCAAGCGTCGCGAGACGGCCGAGCAGCGGCTGGCGCAGGGCGGCGAGCGGCAGAAGCAGCAGGCCGCCGAACGTACGGACCTCCAGAAGCAGCCGGCGGAGCTCGACGCGCAGATCCGCGAGCTCGAACATGCCAATGACGAGAGCCAGGTGAAGATCGGCGAGGCGGCTTCGGCCGAGCGCGAGATCGAGGCTGCGGTCGTCGAGGCCGGGCAGGCGGTGAATGCGGCCAATGAGCTGTCGGCGGACACGCGCGAGCGACGTGCCGCGGCTACGGCGAGGGCGGAAGCTCAGCAGGCGCGCAGCGCCGAGTTTGCGCGATCGAGCGTCGAGAAGTTCGAATGTGTGCCACAACGCCTGCCCGAAAAGCTCGGCTTCGACGCCGATGAGCCGAGCGACGGCGACGAGCAGGCGGCGACCCTCGAGCGGCTTACCGGCGAACGCGAGCGGATCGGTCCGGTGAACCTGGTCGCCGAGACGGAGCTTGCGGAGCTCGACGCGGCGCGGAGCAAGGGCGCGGAGGAAGCCGAGGAGCTGACCCAGGCGATCCACCGCCTGCGCGGATCGATCGGCAACCTCAACCGCGAGGGCCGGGTGCGGCTGCTCGCGGCTTACGAGAAGGTCGACACGCATTTCCGGCGGCTGTTCACCACGCTGTTCGAAGGCGGGCAGGCGCACCTGGAGCTGGTCGAGAGCGACGACCCGCTCGAGGCTGGGCTCGAAATCATGGCGCAGCCGCCGGGCAAGCGCCTGTCGACATTGACCCTTCTGTCGGGCGGCGAGCAGGCGCTGACTGCGATTGCGCTGATCTTCGCCTTGTTCCTCACCAACCCTGCGCCGATCTGCGTGCTCGATGAGGTCGACGCGCCATTGGACGACGCCAATGTCGAGCGCTTCTGCGAGCTGCTCGACCGGATGACGAAGGAGACGGACACCCGCTACCTGATCGTCACCCACAATGCGGTGACGATGAGCCGCATGCACCGGCTGTATGGCGTGACGATGATCGAAAAGGGCGTGAGCCGGCTAGTGTCGGTCGACCTCGTGGGCGCGGAGACCCTACTCGCTGCAGAGTGAAATTCTGCTATTGCGAATGACTATCAGTAACACTAGTGCGGTCGTCGAAGTCCTCAAGGGGAAACGATGGACCGTCTGTTTTACCCGTTCGCCGCTGCGCTCGCCTGCGGTGCCGTGCCTGCTTACGCTGCCGATGGTGCTGCCGATAGTGCTGCCGATGCAGCTGCCGGCGCGGACCAGACGATCGTCGTCACCGGCCAGCAGGTGAAGTACGGCAACAAGTCGACCAGCACCGCCACCAAGACCGACACCGACGTCAAGGACATCCCGCAGGCGCTGACCACGGTCAGCCGCCAGCAGATCGACGATCAGCAGCTGCGCTCGGTCGGCGACCTGCTGCTGTTCGTGCCGGGCGCTTCGTACAATGCCGGCGAAGGCAATCGGGATACGATCGTCCTTCGCGGCAACAGCAGCACCGCCGACTTCTTCGTCGATGGGGTGCGGGACGACGTTCAATACTTCCGCGATTTCTACAACATCGACCGCATCGAGGTGCTGAAAGGCCCCAACGCGATGATCTTCGGCCGCGGCGGCGGCGGCGGAATCGTCAACCGGGTGCTGAAGCGCCCGACCCTCACCGTGGGCCGCAACGCCAGTGTTTCCGCCGACAATTGGGGCGACGTCCGGATTGCCGGCGACATTGACCAGCCGATTAGCAACATCCTCGGCATGCGCCTCAACGCGGTGTACGAAGGCGCCGGAAGCTTCCGCAATCACGTCGAGCTCCACCGCTACGGGATCAACCCGACCGCCGCGATCGTCAGCGGGAACACGCGCATCGACCTGTCCTACGAGCATCTCCACGACCGCCGGACCGCGGACCGCGGAGTCCCCGCCGACGGCGACGAGCCCATCCGCGGCTTCACCCGCACCTTCTTCGGCGATCCGAACATCAGCTATGCGAAAGCCGACGTCGACCTTGGCACGTTGGTCGTGGAGCATGACTTCGGCGGCGGCCTCAAGCTGCGCAACCACACGCTGCTGGGCGACTACGGCAAATTCTACCAGAATGTGTACGGGAGCGGCTTCAACGCGGCGACCGACCTCGTCACGCTAAGCGGCTACAACAACCGCAACGACCGGACGAACCTGTTCAGCCAGACCGATCTCGTCTGGGACAATCATCTGGCGGGTATCGACCAGACCGTGCTGTTCGGCTTCGAGCTCGGTCGGGAGAAATCGCGCAACAAGCGCAAGACGGCCAAGTTTCTGAACGGGAACACGACGCCGATCACCGATCCCACGGTCGACGCGGACGTGATCTTCGCGCCCTTGGCCAGCGACGCCGACAATCGCGTCAAGGCGAGGGTTGCCGCACTTTACGTGCAGGACCAGATCCGGATCTCGCCGATGTTCGAGATTGTCGCCGGCATTCGGTTCGACGGCCTCAAGATCGACGTCGACGACCTGCGCGCAACGGGCGGCGGGCAGTTCGAGCGCAAGGACAATCTGTGGTCGCCGCGCCTGGGCCTCATCGCCAAGCCGATGCAGAACCTTTCGCTCTACGCGAGCTACAGCCGCTCCTATCTGCCGCAGTCGGGCGACCAATTCAGCAGCCTTACCGACGTCACCGCGGGACTCGAGCCCGAGCGGTTCGACAATGTCGAAGTCGGGGCGAAGTGGGAGGTGCTCGACGGGCTGCTCGCGACCGCCGCCGTCTACCAACTCGACCGCAGCAACACGCGCGCCAGCGATCCGGCCGACCCCACGCACACCGTGCTCACCGGCAAGCAGCGCAGCCGCGGCCTCGAGCTTGGGCTGGAGCGGAGCGTCACCAGCCGCTGGCTGATCGCGGGCGGCTACTCGCTGCAGGATGCCGAGATCGTCAGCACTACAACGGCGGCGCCCGCCGGGCGCAAGGTGCCGCTCGTCCCGCGTCACAGCTTCTCGCTGTGGAACCGCTACGACGTGACGAAGCAGCTTGGGCTTGGCCTCGGCGTGATCGCACGGTCGAAGTCCTATGCCTCGATCAGCAACGCGGTGAAGCTGCCCGGCTATGCGCGTGTCGACGGTGCGGTTTACTTCAAGATGCCGCATGGAATCGAAGCGCAACTCAACGCCGAGAATCTGCTCGGCGCGCACTATTTCCCGAGCGCGAGCAACGACAACAATATCGCTCCCGCCGCGCCGCGGACGTTGAAGGCGACGTTGGGTTATCAGTTTTAAGCATCACCCCGGACTTGATCCGGGGCCTGCTTACCTCGTCCGTTTTGAAGAAAAGGCCGGTCCCGGCTCAAGGCCGGGATGACGGTCAGCGCGCAAGCTCTGCCGCCCTCGCCTTGATGCGCTTGAGGTCGCGGACGAAGAGGGCGCGTTCTTCGTGGCGGCGGTCTTCCTCGGGGATTCGAAGGAGGAAGCTGGGGTGGACGGTGATCCAGCATTCGCTGCCGTCGGGAAGCTCGAGCGGCGCGCCGCGGTTCTTGCCGATCGCCATGGTCTTTCCAAACAGGCTGTTGGCGGCGGTGGCGCCCAGGGCAACGGTGACCGGCGGGCGGATCAGCTCGCGCTCGTTCTTGATCCACCAGCGGCAGGCCTCGATCTCGCCGGCGCCGGGCTTGGAGTGGATGCGCTTCTTGCCCCTGGCGACGAACTTGAAGTGCTTGACCGCATTGGTCACGTAGACCGTCGAGCGGTCGATGCCGGCTTTCTCGAGCGCGGCGTCGAACAGCTGGCCGGCGGGACCGACGAAGGGGCGTCCGGCGATGTCCTCCTGATCGCCCGGCTGCTCGCCGACGAACATGATGCCGGCGTCGAGCGGGCCTTCGCCGAAAACCGTTTGAGTCGCATGCTTGTAGAGGTCGCAGCGCGTGCATTTGCGCGCTTCCTTCAGTAGCGCTTCCCACGATTTGCGGAGGTTGCCGCCGGGCTCGATCGCGCGCTCGGCGTCGAGCGCATGTTTCAGCCCTTCCTTGACGACTGAGGCGTCGATCATGTCGATCTCCCGTTGCCGCGCGCCGGCGATCAGGGGCTGAACGAGCGAGGTCTCCGGCATGTTGCGCCAGTATTTCTTCGGCATCTCCTTGAGCATCGCGCCGACCTTGAGGCGTGCGGGGTTGAAGATGCTGGAGTAATAAGTGCGCCAGGTCTCCTCGAGCGGGTCTCCAGAGGGCGCGTCGGCGCGGGTGGCGCCCGGCCCTTCGCTCAAGCGTTCGCCATCCCAGTGGATGGACAGCTCGGGCGTCAGGATCGACCAGCGCATGTTGGTGAAGCGGTTGACGAAGAGGTTGGCGGCGCGGCGAACGATGTGGTGCTCGGGCTCGAAGAACGCCACGAACCTGTCGTCGATTTCGCGGAAGCGGACGAAGGCGTGCATCTTGTGGATGTCGCGGCGGACGGCCTTGTCGAGGTCGTTGAGGCGGCGGACGAGCGGGTCGGCCTGGTCGTCCATGGCGCTGCGGTCGTCCTTGAGGCGGAGCAGCAGCGAGTAGAGAAGCGCGAACCGCTCCGGGTCGGAGTGGCAGACGACGCTGCGGGCGAGATCGACGAAGGCGCGCGGCACCGGGAAGCTCGGCGCCATTTCCTGCGGCGCTTCGGCCCCGAACAGGTCCTGCGCTTCGCCTTCGACCTGCCAGACGACGGCGTTCGCCGGCACGCCGGCTTCGGCGAGATTGCGTGCGGCGTCGCGCCAGCCTTCGAAGTCGTCGGGCGCGCTGAGCGTCACCCGGTGGAGGCCGATCATCCAGTCCATGCGTTCAAGACCCGAGGAGAACCGACATGACCAAATCCCTGGAGAAGTGCGACAAGGTGAGCTGGAACACCAGCCAAGGCCGAACGCACGGGACGGTGGTGAAGAAGCAGACGAGCGAAACGCACATCAAGGGCCACAGGTGTCGGCGAGCGCGGACAACCCCGAGTTCATCGTGAAGAGCGACAAGTCCAGGAAACAAGCTGCGCACAAGGCCGACGCGCTGACGAAAACCAGCTGAAATCAAGCGGCGAACAGCTCCAGCTGCTGGCGATTCGGCGCGATCAGCGTGCGCAGGTCGGCACGGTCGGTGAGAAGCGTCGGGCGCCAATCGGCGGTGGTGATGAAGGGCCGCACCTTGGCGATCGAGACGGTCAGGCGCGCGACATCGTCGAGCCGAAGCTTGCGGATGCGGCGCGACGAGAGAATGCGCGCGACGGCCTTCGTGCCGAAGCCGGGCACGCGCCAGAGCATTTCCTTTGGGGCGCGATTGACGTCGACCGGAAAGGTGTCGCGATGCTTGAGCGCCCAGGCGAGCTTCGGGTCGATGTCGAGCGGGAGCATGCCCTGCTCATCGGTCGCGCCCTGCACTTCTGTCGGTGCAAAGCCGTAGAAGCGCATGAGCCAGTCGGCCTGGTAGATGCGGTGCTCGCGGATCAGCGGCGGACGCTTGAGCGGTAACACCGCGCTCGCGTCGGGGATCGGCGAGAAAGCGGAATAATAGACGCGGCGGAGGCCGAAGCGGTCGTAGAGCGTGCTCGCCTTGCCGACGATGTCGGCATCGTTCGCGCTGTCGGCGCCGACGATCATCTGGGTCGACTGACCGGCTGGCGCGAACTTCGGCGCCGAACGGTATTTGCGTGTCGCGTCGCGGGCATCGACGATCGACGACTTCATGTCGCGCATTGCGCCTTCGATCTGCTGCGCGTCCTTTTCCGGCGCGAGGCTGGTCAGCCCGCTTACCGTCGGCAATTCTACGTTGATCGAGACACGGTCGGCATAAACGCCCGCCAGCCGCACCAGCTCGGGATCGGCGTCGGGAATGGTCTTCAAGTGGATGTAGCCGCGGAAATCGTGGTCTTCGCGCAAGCACCGCGCGACGTCGACGATCTGCTCCATCGTGTAGTTGGACGAGCGGATGATGCCCGAGGAGAGGAACAACCCCTCGATATAGTTGCGTTTGTAAAAGGCGAGCGTGAGGCGGACGACCTCCTCCGCCGTGAAGCGAGCGCGGCGGACGTTTGAGCTCTTGCGGTTGATGCAATAGGCGCAATCGAAGACGCAGCTGTTGGTCAGCAGGATTTTCAGCAGCGAGATGCAGCGGCCGTCCGGCGCGTAGGCGTGGCAGATCCCCATCCCCTCGGACGAGCCGACACCCTTGCCGCCGCGACTGTCGCGCTTGCTTGTGCCCGACGAGGCGCAGGAGGCGTCGTATTTTGCGGCGTCGGCGAGAATCGCGAGCTTCGCAGACAAGTCGAGCTGGGCCATTCGTTCTCAATATGTTCTATAACTTCCGCTGTCCATACAGGCATTTAGCCGTACGCTTGCCGCGCCCGCCGCCGCCCCCTACGAACGCTGCCCATGACCAAGCTGACGTTGCGTATCTCCGCCGCCCTCCTCCCGCTCCTCGCCATCGCCGCCGCCCCCGCTCCGCAGCGGGTGACGCCGATGACGCCCGACGTCGTCGCGAAATACGACAAGGTCCTTCCGCAGGCCGATTTCATCCGGCGCGAGGCGATGGTGCCGATGCGCGACGGTACCAAGCTGTACACCGTCATCTTCATGAAGAAGGGCACGCGGAACGGGCCGATCCTGCTGTCGCGGACTCCCTATGACGCGAAGGGCAGCACGTCGCGCACCGCGAGCCAGTCGGTCGTTGATGTGCTCCCGATCATGTACAAAGAGTTCGTCGAGGACGGCTACATCATCGTCCAGCAGGACATCCGCGGGCTTCACAATTCGCAGGGCACGTTCGTGATGAACCGGCCGATCGCCGGGCCGCTCAACAATACCAAGATCGACGAGAGCACCGACGCCTTCGACACGATCGACTGGCTGGTGAAGAATGTGAAGGAGTCGAACGGGCGCGTCGGCACGATCGGCTCGTCATACCTCGGCTTCCTGACGCTGGCGTCCGAGATCAACCCGCACCCGGCGCTGAAGGCGGCGGTGCCGCAGAGCCCGATGGTCGACGGCTGGATGGGTGACGACTGGTTCCACAACGGCGCCTTCCGCGTCGGCGGCTTCGACTTCGCGCTGTCGCAAAGCACGGGCAAGGCAGACGCCGGCGCCGAGATTCCGCACGGCACTGGCGACGATTACACGCGCTATCTCGAGGCCGGGTCGATGGCGGATTATGCCGCCAAATATAATGTGACCGACATCCCCTTCGTCCAGAAGCTGATGCAGAACCCCGCCTACACGGAGTTCTGGTCGGGGCAGGCGGTCGACAAGTGGATGGCGGCGCACCCGCTGACGGTGCCGACGATGCTGGAAGTCGGGCAGTGGGACCAAGAAGACAGCTACGGCGCGCCCGCGGTCTACAAGGCGCTCAAGGACAAATATGAGGGCAGCGGCCTGCTCCATCTGGTGATCGGCCCGTGGCGGCATTCGGGCGCCAACCATTATGGCTATGAGCTCGGCGACCTCACCTTCAACGGCGACACCGCGCTGCAGTGGCGGCGCGATTATCTGAAGCCCTGGCTCGACCATCATCTCAAGGGCGCGCCCGACCCCAAGGCCCCGGCGGCGCTCACTTATGCGACCGGCATCGACAAATGGGATGGGAGCCCGCGCTGGCCGATGGGAACGCCGACGCCACTCTATCTGACGGGCTCGAAAGGCGTCAGCTTCGACCGGCCGGCGGCGGGCGGCCGCAACGATTTCGTCTCCGACCCGGCCAATCCCGTTCCCTACCTTCCGCGTCCGATTACCGACGCGGGCTGGAAGACGTGGCTGGTCACCGACCAGAGGTTCGTGGACGGCCGTCCGGACGTCATGTCCTACACCAGCGCACCGCTGACCAAGCCGGTTCACATCATGGGCGCGCCGCAGGTCCAGCTGTTCGCGGCGACGACGGGCACCGACAGCGACTGGGTCGTGAAGCTCATCGACGTCTATCCGAACGAGAATCCGGAAGGCACTTCGCAGGGCTCCAAGAAGGACATGTCGGGCTTCGAGCTTCCGATCGGGATCGAGATTTTCCGCGGCCGCTATGTCGACAGCTTTGCCAAGCCGCGCGCCCTTCGGTCCGGCCAGGTCGAAGAATTCAAGTTCGGCCTTCCGAACGTCGACCACGTCTTCCTGCCCGGCCACCGCCTGATGATCCAGGTGCAGTCGAGCCTGTTCCCGCTCTATGATCGCAACCCGCAGACGTTCGTCCCGAACATCTTCTACGCGAAGGCCGGCGATTACCGGGCGGCGACGCAGAGCATCTTCACCGGCGGCAACAGCGCGAGCGCGGTTTACCTTCCGATCGTCCCCTGAGGGCGGGCGCTACCGCACTTAGGCCGTATTCCGGAACGGCGCTCTGGCGACGACCGTTCTCCGCTTGAACAAGTGGAGAAATCGAATGGCCGACGACCGCGAAATTGAAGAGAAGTTCTGGAAGGCGCTGAAAGGCAGCCCGTTCATCATGCTCGGCGTCGAGGGCGCTCGCGACGGCGCGACGCAGCCGATGACCGTCAATTTCGAGGACGAGGACCGCGACGCGGGCCTGCTCTGGATCTTCACAGCCAAGGACCATGGCCTCACCCGCGCCATCGCCCAGACGAACCGCGCGATCGGCTCCTATTCCGCGAAGGGCCACGATCTGTTTGCGAGCCTTCGCGGGACGCTCCAGATCGTCAACGACCGGGCGACGATCGACCGGCTGTGGAGCCCGGTCGTCGCCGAATGGTACGAGGGGAAGGACGATCCCAAGCTCGCCTTGGTGCGCTTCGACGTCGAGGACGCGAAGATCTGGCTGAGCGACGTCGAAGGTTTCCTGACGCCAGCGATCAACAAGCTGCTCGGCCGCAAGCCCGAGGCGGGGATCAAGGAAAAGGTCGCCGAGGTCGAGCTCTAGGCCACAGCCTCCTTGACCTTGCGCTTGACCTGCTCGGTCGGCGGTTTGTGGATCGAGCGGTAGCGCGCCTCGACCAGCGAATAGAGGCCGAACAGCGCCAGTCCCGCCGCGACCGGAAATTGCAGCGGACCCCGCAGCGTATCGAGCGCCTGCTCCAGCCCGCCCGCTTCCGCCGCGCTGTGATCGAGGGCGGCACGCGTGAGGAGCCAGGCAATGGTGAGGAAAATGACACCCCGCGCCGCATAGCCGATGCGGCCCAGCCACCTCGCGAATGGCCGGCGGGCCGCTTCGTCGAGGTGGTGGAGGAACGAGCAGCTCCACACTTTCCAGAGCTGAATGATACCGGCGCCCGCAAGGACGGCGGCGGCGATTCCAAGCGCGAGATCGCCGGCGGGGAGATGCAAGGCCTTTGCGGCATTCTGGCGTACGCCGCCGACTTCCCCGCGCTCGCCGAGCATGATGCGCAGCGCCTTGTAGGCGAGAAAGAGGTAGATGCCGCCGCTCGTCGCAGCCGCCACGCGGCGGCGCCACGCCTTAGCGTGATGGCGGCCGCTGTCCATGCCGAACGCCGCATCGCTGACGCGCCACAGACCGTAGCCGGTCATGCCCGCGACGAGGAAGATCATCAGGCCGCGGCCGACGCCGTGGCCGAGATATTCCATGGCGCCGGTGAGGTCCTCGGTGCGGCCGTTGGCGATCACCAGCCAGGCGATGACGATGTAGAGGAGGCCGCGCGTGACGAAGCCGAAACGCGCGAGCCACACGAACTTGCTTTCATACTTGAGGTCGTCGGGCATCCCGCCTCAACGCTCCTTTGGTTCAAGCAGTCGCATCAGCGGACGGCGCACGGCCAACGTGACGAGCGCGCCCGCGAAGCCGATCGCAGCGTCGAGCGTCCAGAAGGCGGCCGGCCACATCTGATCGTAGAAGCTTCCCACCCAGCCCATAATGGTCGAACCGAAGAAAAGGCTGAGGAAGCTCGCGCTGACCATCGTCGCGTTGATCTTCGCCGGCGCGGATTGGGAGACGAGCGCAAGGGTCACCGGCCAGTACCACATGAAGCCCGTGCCCATGCCGATGAAGCAGGCGAGCGCCCACCAGACGGACACGTGAGCAGCGCCCCCCGCCAGCGCGCTTCCCCCCGTCAGCAGCAGCGCGGACGCGCCGGTGATTGCCGACCCGATGGCGATCTTCGTCAGGCTTCCCGGCTCGCGGCGATGCCGTGCCTGCCAAGCCCACAAGCCGATCAGCGGCACTGCGACGACGATGCTAGCAAAGCTGTCGACGGAGTTGAACCAGCTTGCCGGCACTGCCCCGAACGGCGTGCCAAGCTGCACATATTGGTCGATCCAGACGATGCCGATGTTCCAAATCATCGGATAGGCGATGTTCGGGAAGATCGTCAGAGCTATGAGGGCAACGATGGCCCAGGCGCGGCGCTTCTCCTCGGCAGTGAGCGGTGCAACCTCTTCCCGAACCTTACGCGCGCGACGCTCGGGCAGGTGCCGCTGACCGGCAAGATATATCACGAGCGCCAGCAGCATCAGCGCCGCGGCGAGCGCGAAGCCGGCGTGCCAGCCGTAGATTGCAGCGATCGCGCCGGTCCCGAGCGGGCCGAGGACGGCGCCGATGTTGATGGCGGTCGAGAAGATGGTGAAGCCGCGCGAGCGAAGGGACTCGGCGGCTGCCGGGTAGAGCGCGCCGACTTGGGCCGAGATGTTGCCCTTCAGGAACCCGGAGCCGAAGATTAAGAGAAGCAGCGCGATCAGGAAGCTTGCGTCGAAGGTCATGGCGAGGTGACCCGCGCTCATGAGCAGCGCGCCCGCCGTCACCGTGCGCTTGGCGCCGAGCCAGCGGTCCGCGACCCAGCCGCCGAGGATCGGCGTGAAATAGACGAGGCCGCCGTACCAGCCGTAGATCAGCGAAGCGAAAGCCTCGTTCGACATCGCGCCACGAAACTCGAACAGGTGACGCAGCGCGGCGAGGCCGAGCACATGCGGCGCATGCTCGGGAAGCAGCAACTGCTTGCTTGCGGA
>Ga0070671_100002949_pt1 | contig 13224 bp, 12 predicted proteins | sample KBSS73metaG_FD_65341 | JGI IMG/M metagenome (GOLD analysis project Ga0070671, IMG submission 65341) | Switchgrass rhizosphere microbial communities from Kellogg Biological Station, Michigan, USA - KBS S7-3 metaG | ecosystem: Host-associated > Plants > Roots > Rhizosphere > Soil ...
GCGACGACGACATCGTAGGGGAGATGGATCGTGCAGCCGGCCCGCTCGGCTGCGTCGAAAATGCCGTTGGCTTCACCCGTCAGGTCATGCTCGCAAAGTGACTTGCCGACTTTAACGCCGCGCGCCGCGAGGAAGGTGTTGGCCATCCCGCCGCCGATGATGAGGTGATCGACCTTGTCGACAAGGTGGTTGAGCACCGCCAGCTTGGTCGAGACCTTGGCGCCACCGACAACGGCGGCGACCGGCCGTTCGGGATTGCCGAGCGCCCGTTCGAGCGCATTCAGCTCAGCCTCCATGGACCGGCCGGCATAACTCGGCAGATGATGGGTGATGCCCTCCGTCGAAGCATGCGCGCGGTGGGCGGTCGAGAAGCTGTCGTCGACATAAAAGTCGCCAAGTGCCGCCATTGCCTTGGCCAACTCCGGATCGTCCTTTTCCTCGCCCGAATGGAAACGCGTATTCTCGAGGATCCCGATATTGCCCGGCAGCATCGTCTCGATCGCCCGCTCCGCTTCCGGACCCTGGCAATCCTCGATGAAACGCACGGAGCGCGCCGCGAGGCGATGAACCGGCAGCACCAGCTGCGCTGTAGACATATCGGGTCGGACCTCGCCCTTGGGCCGGCCGAAATGCGACAGGAGCAACACGATTGCGCCGCGGTCGCTCAGCTCGAGCACGGTCGGCAGCATCGCTCGCAGGCGCGTGTCGTCCGTGACTTTCGCCCCGTCCATCGGCACGTTGAGGTCTACGCGGACGAGCACCTTCTTGCCGGTCAGGTCCTCCGGCAGATCGTCGAGCGTCCGGAAACGGCTCACCTCAGCCCAGCTTCGCCATCGCGCAGGCCGTATCGACCATGCGGTTCGAAAAGCCCCATTCGTTGTCGTACCAGCTGACGACGCGCACCAGCTTGCCGTCGAGGACCGCAGTCTCGAGACTGTCGACCGTCGAACTCGCCGGCGTGTGCATGAGATCGATCGAGACCAGCGGCTCGTCCGTATAGTCGAGAATGCCTTTCAGACGCTCCGTCTGCGAGGCGTCCTTCAGGATCTGGTTGACCTCGTCCCGGGTGGTGTCCCGCTTGGGCGTGAAGGTCAGATCGACCAGGCTGACGTCGGGAACCGGCACGCGGATCGCCGAGCCGTCGAGCTTGCCCTTCAACTCGGGGAGAACCTCGCCGACGGCGCGTGCAGCGCCGGTCGTGGTCGGGATCATGCTCATCGCAGCGGCTCGGGCGCGGCGCAGGTCGGAGTGGATCTGGTCGAGGATCTTCTGGTCGTTGGTGTAGGCGTGAACCGTGGTCATGAGGCCGCGCTCGATGCCGAGCGCGTCGTTCAGGACCTTGGCTACCGGAGCGAGGCAATTGGTCGTGCAGGAGGCGTTCGAGACGATCTTGTGCTCTGCGGTGAGCTTGTCGTCGTTGACGCCATAGACGACGGTCAGGTCGACGCCCTTGGCCGGAGCGGAGATCAGCACCTTCTTCGCACCCGCCGCGATGTGCTTCTCGGCGCTTGCGCGGTCGGTGAAGAAGCCGGTGCATTCGAGGACGATGTCGATGCCCTGATCCCCGTGCGGAAGCTGGGCCGGATCCTTTTCGGCCGTGACGTGGATGCGCTTGCCGTTGACGAAGATGTCCGTGCCCTCGGCTTTTACCTCGCCGGGGAACTTCCCGTGAACGCTGTCGTGCTTGAACAGCCAGGCGTTGGCCTTGGCATCGGCGAGATCGTTGACGCTGACCAGCTCGAGCCCGCAGTCCGGCCGCTCGAGGATCGCGCGGGCGACCAGTCGGCCGATGCGGCCGAAGCCGTTGATTGCAACTTTCGTCATTGAATGCCTCTTTTTTCCATGAAGTCGGTGATGCGGCTGGCGACCTTGTCAGGCGTCAGTCCGAAATAGTCGTAGGCGTCCTGCGCGGGAGCAGAGACGCCGAAGCGGTCGATGCCGATGCGAAGCCCGTGAAGGCCCGTGTAGCGCTCCCAGCCGAAGGTCGTGCCCGCCTCGATCGAGACACGCAGGATCTGGCGGTTGCTGACGTCGGGAAGGATTTCCTCGCGGTAATCCCACGGTTGCGCATCGAAGCGCTCGGTGCAGGGCATGGACACCACGTCGGTACCGATCCCCCGCGCTTCAAGCTTCTCGGCTGCGTCGAGCGCGATTTCGACCTCTGACCCGGTCGCCATGATGATGACCTTACGAGGGTTCTTGGCACCTTTGAGGCGGTAGGCGCCGCGCGCGCAGAGGTTCTCTTCCGATCTCTCGGTGCGCACTGGACGTAGATTCTGCCTGGTCAGCGCAAGGACGCTCGGATCCTTGCTCTGTAGCGCTAGGGCCCAGCACTCGGCCGTCTCGATTGCATCGGCGGGCCGGTAGACGTCGAGCTGCGGCATGGCTCGCAAGCTCTGGAGATGCTCGACCGGCTGGTGCGTCGGGCCGTCCTCGCCGAGCCCGATGGAATCGTGAGTCATCACGTAGATCACCCGCGCTTCCTGCAAGGCGGAAAGGCGGATCGCGGGGCGCGCATAGTCGGTGAAGACGAGGAAGGTGCCGCCGTAGGGAATCACGCCGCCATGGAGCGCCAGGCCGTTCATCGCTGCGGCCATGCCGAACTCGCGGATTCCGTAATAGATATAGCGCCCGGCGTAATTCGCGGCGGTCAGCGGCTCGATATTCTTGGTCTTCGTGTTGTTCGATCCGGTCAGGTCGGCCGAACCGCCGATGGTCGCCGGTATGGCCGCATTGATGGCCTCGAGCGCCATTTCCGATGCTTTGCGCGTGGCAACGGGCTTCAGGTCGGCGAGCAATTTGTCGACATAAGGTCGCAGCCAGCCGTCATGGACCTTGCCGCCCAGCCGGTGAAGGAACTCGTCCTTGCGGCCGCTGGCCTCCAGCCGCTCGCTCCATAGCGCGTGCTCGACGGCCCCGCGCTTGCCGGCGGCCCGCCACGCAGTCAGCACGTCGTCAGGAACCGTGAATTCCTTATCGTCGAGCCCAAGTTCGGCGCGGGCGGCCTCGACCTCGGCCTTGCCGAGTGCAGACCCATGGGTCGCCGCGGTGCCCTGCTTGTTTGGAGCGCCATAGCCGATGATGGTTCGGCACCGGATCAGGCTCGGCCGCGGGTCCGCGATCGCTTCCTCGATGGCGCGACTGACATCCTCGGAATCGAGGCCGTCGCACTCCGTCGTGTGCCACTGCGCCGCCTGGTGACGGGCGACGACGTCCTCGTTGCGGGACAGGTCGGTCGACCCGTCGATGGTGATGCTGTTGTCGTCCCACAGCACGATCAGCCGCCCCAGCTTCAGATTGCCGGCGAGACCGATCGCCTCGTGGTTCACCCCCTCCATGAGATCGCCGTCGCCGGCGATCACGAAGGTGCGGTGATCGACCAGGTCGTCGCCGTAGACGGCGTTCAGGTGGCGCTCGGCGATCGCCATTCCGACGGACATGGCAAGGCCCTGCCCAAGCGGTCCGGTCGTGACCTCCACTCCCGGGAGCTCGAAATTCTCGGGGTGGCCTGCGGTCGGCGAGCCGAGCTGGCGGAAGCGCTTGATATCCTCAAGGGTCGGCCGTTCGTAACCCGTGAGATAGAGCAAGGCGTAGATGAGCATCGACCCGTGCCCCGCAGAGAGGATGAACCGGTCGCGGTCGGGCCAGTGCGGATCTGCTGCGTCGAACTTCAGATGGCGCGTGAAGAGCGTCGTCGCGGCATCGGCCATGCCCATCGGCATTCCGGGATGACCGCTGTTCGCGGCTTCGACGGCGTCCATCGCCAGTGCGCGAATGGCGTTTGCGAGGCGGCGGTCGGACGGCTGCATGGCGCTCCGGCGATTGGGTTTCGGTGACGCCCGGGAGTCCAGGCGATGACGCGGTCCCTTTGTCCGGTGAGCCGTTCAGCGTCAACCACAGGCTGAAAGCTTGCCGGGAATCGCTAAACTGCGTAGCGAAACATCCATGGACGATGAGGTCGTTTACTCTGCCCTGGACCGAGCCGAACGCGCCTTGGAGCGCATCGAGCGCGCCCTTGCGCAGCGCCAGCCTGTGAAGGTCGCTCGGGACGACGAATTGCGGGCGAAGGTCCGCGAAGTCGTCGAGGAGCTCGACGAGCTTATTCGGGAGGTTGCCGCTTGATGGCCGCGATGGTCGACATCACCATCGCAGGCCGCACCTATCAGGTCGCCTGCCGCGAGGGCGAGGAAGAGAATCTCCGTGCCGCGGCGCGACTGGTCGACGGCAAGAGTCGCGAAGCGCTCGCCGGTCTCGGGACCTTGTCCGAATCGCGCCAATTCCTTTTCGCCTCGCTGCTGCTGGCGGACCAGATGATTGAAAAACCGGGCGAAGACGGTGCGCCGGTCATTGCCGCCGGACCCGACCCACGCCTCGTCAGTCGCGCCGAAGCGCTTGCGGAGCGACTCGAATCTCTTGCCGATGCACTTGAGGGTGAGGCCGAGAATCCCTAAGTTCGAAGGCGACGGGCACTACCCGGTGCGAGCCTTCGGAAAATCCCTGAGGCGATAGAATCCATCTGGGAGCTGTCCCTGCCTGGGCCCTGGCCCGGATCATACGGCGCCCACCTGACGTTTTGGCGTCAGAGGATTTTAGGGCAAACGGCCATGGTGGTCCCGTCACCCCCCTTTCCGCCGGGCAGTCGCCCGGTCCAGGCCCGGCCTGAGATGGAGCCGCTTTCCAAGGAGTCGTTGAGGCGCGCGGCGCTCGAGGCGCGCAAGGCCTATGTGCGGACCTTGAGCGATGCGGAACGGTCCCTGTTAGAGCAGCGCCTGGCGCATCATCTCACTTCGCTATGTGCCGACGCCGCCGTGGTTGGCGGCTACGCGCCCCTCGGTTCCGAGATCAGCCCGCTGGCCGCGACCGAAGAAGCGCGCGCCGTGGGACGAATCGTCGCCTACCCCGCCTTCGACAACCCGGCGAAGCCCTTCAAATTCCGCGCCGGCGACCCGCTCCAGCCCGGCCCGTTCGGCATCATGCAGCCGAAGCGCAGCGCTCCCGTCGTCGAGCCCGACCTGATCCTCGTGCCGCTCATCGCCATCGACGAATGCGGGACGCGACTCGGCCGGGGCAAGGGGCATTACGACCGCGCACTAGTCCGGCTGAGGAAGAGCAAGGCGCGCCTGATCGGCATCGGCTGGGCCGCGCAGCTCCTGGCCGATACCATCCCGGCCGACGAGTGGGATGTGCCGCTCGATGGGTTTGCCTCGCCCGACGGCCTGAAGATGTTCAGCTTTTGACAACCATTTCTTCACTCCCTCGCGCGAAAATCGCGGGGAGGAAGAGACTCACCCATGGCAGCAAATATCAAACGGCCCGACGGCCAGCCCGACCGCAGGCGTGCGAACCGCGCCGCGCTGAGCCTCACGGCCACGATGCGGGAAGGCAGCCGCAGCAAGGTCCAGGTCCGAGTGATCGACATCTCGACGGGTGGATGTCGCATCCAGTGCACCTCCTCGGTGCCCGTGGACGCCTGCGTGTGGCTCAGCATCCCGACGCTCGAGAACCAATATTGCAAGGTGATCTGGGCGTGCCAGGAGTTCGTCGGCCTGGAGTTCGAGAAGCCGCTGGCCAACGCCGTCTTCGAAAAGCTGATCAAGGAGCAGCAGCAGCTGCCGGAAAATGCGATCGCAGAACTGCGTGACATCGCAAGCCGGACCCACTGGCTGGCCACTCAGGCGGACATCGCCGACATCCACATCCTCGCCGAGCTGAGCCGCAAATGCGCGGTCGACGCCGTCGTCGAAGGATTCAAGCTCAGCGAAACGAAGCGCAGGGGCTAAGCCCCCGCGCCTCCAAAATCGTTAGGCGGCTTTGGCCAGTCCGTTGAGGATCGGACCGATCCCGCCCGCTTCCTCGATGCACTTGCCGAGCGATCCGCGCGGCAGTTCCTGGTCGATCGCCCAGGCAAGCACCTTCTCGAGCTGCGCAATCGTCGCATCGTCGCACAGGCCATCGAACGCCAGCTTGACGACCGGCCGCATGGGTGAGCGCAGCTGGATCTTGAGGCCGGCGGCCTCCACGATCTTCAGATATTCCTCGGGCCGGTCCTCGGCGTCGAGAGCGAAATCGTACGCGGCGCTCAATCCTTCGTAGAGCGCAACATTGGCCCTAAGCTTGGCCATGCGCGCCTCGTCGGCCTTCGCCCGTACATCGGTCAGTTTGCTCTGCAAGGATCCCTCCGTTGCTGAAGTGGGTTTGTGCGGCTTTTCCTCGACCGCGGGGGTGGATGCTTCTGCCGCCGGAGCAGATTCTTCCTTGGCGATCGGCTCGGCTGGCTCGATCGTGGCCGTCGGAGGAACTGACTCCTCCTTGGCCGGGTCCGAGACCTTGGCGGTCGCGGGCAAGGTCGGTTTCACGTTGACCGCCTTGGTCGCGTAAAAGCCGCCAGCGGACGCATCGAACGAGAAGCCGGTAGATTTCGCCGCGGCGGCGGGAGCCTCTTGCGGTGCGCCGGCCGCTTCTTGCGACTCCTCGACTGGGCTATCCAGCTCCAGCACATCTTCGGCGGGAGTCTCCTCGGAGCTGTCTTCGATCGAAGGCTCTTCGACCGGAACTTCCTCGACGACGGCCTCTTCCGCTGCGGGCTCTTCGACGGGAAGTCCTTCGGCCACAGCTTCCTCGGCCGGTTCGTCTTCGACCACCGCTTCTTCGACAATCGTCTCCTTAGGCTCGGCTTCAGCCGGCTCTTCGGCTTTAACTTCTTCCTGAACCGGCTCTGCGACCGTTTCGGACTCCCCATCGGCTGCGGCCGGCCCATCGACAGCTCGCGGCTCTTCCTGAACCGCCTCAGTCGCCTGTGCCGTCTCGGCCTCGGCAACTTGCTTCGCGTCCTCAGCCGGGCCGAACGAAACGTAGGCATATACGTAATCGACCCAGGCTCCGGCCGAGCTCAGTGGGAGCAGCGTCACCCAGCACCGCGTCTTCTGCCCTTCCGCTGAGAATTCGTCTTCGAACGCGAGGAAATTTCGCGACACCGCGACGATCGAGAGCTTGCGCGCGATGCTCGAGAGCAAGGACGGCCGCGGCGCCTGAGAGATCCGGTCCGCCTCGCCTTCCGAGCGCAGCCGCTCGCCAAGATGGCGGATATCGGCATCTTCACCGCCGCCGATCAACTCCAGCAGCGCGGATGAAGAAGCCGCGTCTGAGATCTCTAGGGGGTCAAGGTCGCGCAGAGGCGGGAGCTCGCGATTGCCGCGAATCGACAGCCAATAGTTGAGCACGGCCTCGTGCTTCTGGCGTTCGGCGTCGTCGATCGTCTTGAATGCGTCCAGCAGCATTTCTGCCGCCGGCTGTTCGCCAGCTTCCATGCCTGCAACAGGCGCGCTCATCTTTTTGCCTCCGCTAAGCGTTCGCGAAGGTTGTGCGCCTCGTGGTTCTTAGAAAGAGTTAACTCGGCGAACTCCAAGCCGAGTTCTGGGTCGGCGGAGCCGGATAGAGACTCACTCCGAGGCCCTTGATATGGCGCGCGGCATGGTGAAGCCGCCCTCCCCCACCCTTCGCACACTTGGCGGAATCACGCTGATTGTGCTGCTCATCGTCCTCTGGGCGGCGTTCGTCGCAAGCCTGGCGCAGGTCGTCGGGCGATGGCCTATTCTCGTTCAGGCTCTATTCTATCTAACTATGGGAATAATTTGGATCATCCCATTGAAACCATTGGTGAGATGGATCGTAACCGGATCGTTCAGGACTCGCGTATGAGCCCGTTCCGACCGGCGTTATTGAAGTTAGTGTATTAGTCCTCTATATCAGCAAGGGGCAATGCAACAGGCCATTACTCTCTCCCGCCCGCTCGACGGGCTGCGCAAGAGCGCAACGCAGGCAAAGCTGCGTGCAGCTGCCATTGTGCGTGCTTATCCGCGGGAGACGATCGGACTTGGCGTGCTCGGTTTCGCCCTTGCAGCCGCGCTCGGCGGCGCCGCCGTTTGGCATAGCGATGCCCCGCCGCCGCCTCAGGCCGCGCCGCCCGCGCCGCCCCCGCTCCTGATCAGGCAGCTCGCGCCGGAACAGGCACTGAAGATCAACGAGGAAATCCCGGTCGCCAGCGGTGCCAACCCTGCCGCGCAACCATTCAAGTTCAAGGGCAGCGATGCCACGCGCGCACAGGCGCTCGAGTGCCTTGCCAGCGCGGTCTATTACGAAGCGGGCAGTCAGGACGACGACGGCGAGCGCGCCGTCGCCCAGGTCGTGCTGAACCGCGTCCGCCACCCGGCCTTCCCGGCGAGCGTCTGCGGCGTAGTCTACCAAGGATCCACCCGGTCGACAGGGTGCCAGTTCACCTTCACCTGCGACGGCTCGATGTATCGGCAGCCGGACTCGGAGGGCTGGAAGCGCGCTTACCGGATCGCCGGTGAGGCACTCGCCGGTTCGGTCTATGCGCCGGTCGGCTTCGCGACCCATTATCACGCCAATTACGTCGTGCCTTACTGGGCTTCGACCTTGGCCAAGAACGCGATTGTCGGCGCGCACATCTTCTATCGCTGGGCCGGCGGGTGGGGCCAGCCGGCCGCCTTCGTGAAGGCCTATGCCGGACAGGAACCCAACGCCCGTCTGCTGCGCAGCGCGGCGCTGGCGGCGGTCCACGTGACTGTGGGAAGTCCGTCGAGCGTCGCCCAGGCAATCAAGGACATCCCGGGCGCCGAGCAGATCAAGCTCGCCCCGTCGATGCGCGGCGACAAGCGCGTCGCCGTGCGGTTCAACCTCGCCGCGCGCAAGGCCTCCGACGAAGTGAAGCACGAGGATTACGTCCAGAAGTTCGAAGCTTCGGACAACCTCAAATATGCCCTCTCGGGCGATACGGTTTCGGAAAATCAGGCGCCGCTCGGCAAGCCGGCACCTTCAGCAGCGTCCGGGGCGCAGTCCGGCCAGCACTAATCCGCGGCTCCTCGCGCTGCGAGAGCAAGCTCGACCTAAAACGACGATCGTTGCGTGGAAAATGGCGCGAGTGACGGGGCTCGAACCCGCGACCTCCGGCGTGACAGGCCGGCGCTCTAACCAACTGAGCTACACCCGCGTTTTTGGCGTGGCGGCGACCTAGGAGGGGCGCTGGGGTGTGTCAACCATTGCCGGCGCCATTTCCTGCCGCTCGTCGACTTCCTGTTCATCGACCTCGCCGGCATGGGTCAAAGTGCCGTGCTCGAAGAGGAATCCGGCAATGTCGGGCGTGCCGGCGGCGGAGAAGATGGTCTTCATGATGATCAGCAGGGGGACTGCCAGAAGCGCTCCCGTGGTTCCCCAAATCCAGGCCCAGAAGGACAGCGAGATCAGGATCGACAGAGGGCTGATGGTCAGCCGGTGTCCCACCACCATCGGAGTGAAGAAATTGGCCTCAATGAGGTGGAAACTGATGAATGCGGCAGGCGGCAACATCGCCCCCCACACGTCCGGGTAGATCATCAATCCACCGAAGAAGAGCAGCAGCGCACAAACGATGGGGCCGAGATACGGGATATAATTCGCCACCGCGACGATGCCGCCCCACATGACCGGGGAAGGCATGCCGAGCCACCACAGGACCAGGGCCGTCAGCGCACCGAGGCCGGCGTTGATGAGGGTGATAGTCCCGAGATAGGTCGAAGTCGCGTCGACCACCTGTTGGATGACTCGCGCCGTCGTGAGCGCGCCTTCGAAGCTGCCGCGGCTGACGATCGTCTTCTTCCGCATCGACGTCCAGCCGGCGAGAAAGAAGAAGATCACCAAGAGCGCGAAGAACAGTTGGATCACCAAGTGCGGCGCGGAGGTGATCAAAAGGCTCGAGACTGAATTCGGAGTCTCGATGCGCACCGCGCGCGTCTGTTCGCGGGTGATCGCGATTTGGGACGCAGTCCGGTCGATGAACCGGTCGAGGTTCTTGTACAAATCAAGCACGGGTTCGAGCGTCGCCCGCACCTTCGGGATCTTCGACGGCACCTGCGCAACCCAGTCCGTCGCTGGAACGACGATCGATCCGATCGCGAACAGCGCGACGGCGAGGAAGATGACGAGGCACAGGCCCGCCGAGAGCTTCGAGGGAATGCCGCGCCGTTCGAACCACTCGAGCAAAGGCACCAAAGCGATCGCGACCACCAGAGCAGCAGTCACGGGCATGAAGAACTCGGCTCCCGCCCTGAGGGCAAAGGGCAGGCCGACGGCCCCGCCGATCCCGGCGATGAGCGTCAACGAGGCCAGCAGCCGATCGCGCTTGACGGTGATCGTCTCGGCAAGCACTCGCGCCTCGTCGGTCGGCTCCTCGAGAATCTGCTGCTGCTTACGGCGCGCGTCCATCGCCGGGCAGCATATCGCCCGACTTTCGGCGCGGCTAGCGGATTAGCGGGTCTCGGCGGTGTGCCGTACGTCGGCCTTGATTTCGGCGATCAGCCTTTTCAGAAGGAATATGACTTCGCCATGGGAGGCCCCCGCCTGTTCCAACTCGGCGATCGTCTTCTGCAGCGACATGGCGAACGCTGCGGCCGTTGGCGGGACTTCCGCGGGGCGAAATGCGCGCGAACTACGGGCCACAGCATCCGATCCTAGTGGCCGCGCGGCGTCGAAGGCGCGCACCGTTCGGCGGGGATGGTGGCGACCAGTCGATGGCTGCGCCAGATTTCTCGCCTTTTCAGGGTGTGAAGGGATCGCACTTTTTCGATAGCGATCGCGTCGCTCTCGGCATCGACCAGAATGGCCCAAGGGGCGACGAGTTGCCCATCGAAAATGAGGACGGTGTAGAGTCGCCGGGGAAGCGCCCTGGGGGCTGAGGGAACGGATGTTCCGTGGTGGGTGCGTACCGGACTCATACTCGTCCGTCGAAACATGCGGACAATGCGCAAGCCCGGCCATCGGGGACTCCCCCGACCGTCGGCCAGTCTTTTCCGTAAGTGCTTAGCGGCAAACAAAGAAAGGGGCGGTCCCGACACTCCCACTCGGAAAAGGACCGCCCAGTTCGGTTTGCGCCGGCGCTCTTCCAGGGGAAATTCGGGAGCAACCGAGATCAATAAACGTCACATAGGTCGAAGGGATCCGCGGGTTGGGTAGATCTGCCGATTTGAACCAAGGGCGCGCACGACCGGTATCCAAGAGTGTCCATATGTTCAGTCATTCAATACCGAGGAGGGGCTGAGTCGCCTCGAGCTTCAAAACCGCGCGGGGTCTTCGAGACGAGCAGGAGAAACGCATGCCCCTGCAACAAAGTTACCGCATCACGAATTTCGTGCCCCCGGAGCATCTCGACCGTGTCCTCGAAGCGGTTCTCGCTGAGGCGCCGCTGACCTATGGCCCCTATGATAAATCGGCATGGTGGAGCGCCGCGGGCACCGAGCAATTCGAACCGAAGGTCGGCGCCAGGCCGACGGTCCGCGAAGTGGGACGGATCGAGCGAGTGCCGACGGTGAGGCTTGAGTTCGTCATTCCCAGGAACGCGGATCTTCTCGAGCGAGTCCTTCAGTCCCTTCGGTCGGCGCACCCATGGCAAGAACCCGCGATTTTCATCGACGAATCCCTCGTTTCCTCATCGGCGCCTATTGCGTAAGTCAGCCCGACCGTGATTTCCTGGCGCCGAAGGCGCGAATTCCGACGCTGTCCCCAGTGTTCCGCGGTCAGGTGGCTGACGAGCATGTCCGCTCCAATCGTTCGTTCTAACGATGGTTAGGAAACGGGGTCGGCATTTCCCCTCGAAGGCTTTAGCTGCGCTCTGTGCGTGATCAACGTTCCCCAGCGGATCCGCCTTTTTCCGACCTCTCGTGGCTTCGTCACTCTTACCGTTGGGTACTTTGCCTTCCCGGCATTGGTGCCCCTGGTCCGACTCGAACGGACACTCCGGTGAAGGAACTCGATTTTGAGTCGAGCGCGTCTACCATTCCGCCACAGGGGCCCCGTAGCCGGGCCTAGCTAGCGGCGCCATTCGGAGCTTGCAAACAGTTCACGGAGCATTGCTCGACTGCCGGCGTTGTCTCGGTTTCCCACTGAAGAGCGGAAGCCGCCATGAAGACAGCCGATTTCTTCGTCGATCGCTTGAAGGACTGGGGCGTCAAGCGGATCTTCGGCTACTCGGGCGACGGCATCAATGGAGTGATCGGCGCCATCCAGCGCGACGGGACCATCGACTTCATTCAGCCGCGACACGAGGAGATGGCCGCGTTCATGGCGGTCGCGGACGCCAAATTCTCCGGCGGGCTGGGTGTCTGCCTTGCGACCGGCGGACCGGGCGCGACACACCTCATCACCGGGCTCTACGACGCGAAGCTCGACCACATGCCGGTGCTCGCGATCTGTGGGCAGGCAGAGACGACGGTGCGCGGCGGCAGCTACCAACAGGAACTCAACCTCGACCGCATGTTCGCCGATGTTGCCGAATATGTTCAGGAGGTGTCGCATCCCGCGCAGCTTCCGCATGTGATCGACCGGGCGATCCGGCTCGCTTTGGCAAGGCGCGGTCCAGCCGTCGTTATCCTGCCAAAGGACCTTCAGGAGGAGCCGTTCGCGGCTCCAAAGCGGGCTCACGGCTTCACGCGATCCGGAGCGGGCTACTCGCGGCCGGTGATCGTTCCGGCCGAGGCCGACCTTCGAAGAGCGGCGGATGTGCTCAACGCCGGTGAGAAGGTCGCGATCCTCGTTGGCGCCGGTGCGGTCCATGCAGCCGACGAGGTCATCGGGGTTGCCGAAGTGCTCGGCGCCGGCGTCGCGAAGGCGCTTCTCGGCAAGTCGGTTCTTCCGGACGATCTGCCGTTCGTCACCGGCGCGATCGGCCTGCTCGGCACGCGCCCCAGCTCGGACCTCATGAACGAGTGCGACACGCTGCTGATGGTCGGCACGGGCTTTCCTTGGTCCGAATTCCTCCCGAAGAACGGCGCCGTGCGGGCGATCCAGATCGATATCGATCCGGCAATGCTGTCGCTGCGCTACCCGTGCGAGGTGAACCTGCACGGAAGCGCGGCCGAAACACTGGCTCTTCTTCTCCCGATGCTGGAACGGAAGACCGATCACGCCTGGCTCCGTCGCATCCATGGCTGGCTCGACGACTGGTGGAAGACGCTCGAAGCGCGGGCGAAGACCAGGGCCCATCCCGTGAATCCGCAGCGCGTCGTGTGGGAGATGTCGCCTCGCCTGCCGGAGAACGCAATCGTGACCAGCGACAGCGGCTCGTGCGCCAACTGGTACGCGCGCGACTATCGCGTCAAGCGCGGTCAGATGTCCTCGCTCTCCGGTGGACTGGCATCGATGGGGGCGGCCGTCCCTTATGCGATCGGTGCAAAG
>Ga0070671_100002950_pt1 | contig 13223 bp, 9 predicted proteins | sample KBSS73metaG_FD_65341 | JGI IMG/M metagenome (GOLD analysis project Ga0070671, IMG submission 65341) | Switchgrass rhizosphere microbial communities from Kellogg Biological Station, Michigan, USA - KBS S7-3 metaG | ecosystem: Host-associated > Plants > Roots > Rhizosphere > Soil ...
CCGGTAATTTAATCCGAATTTCCACAGAGAAACTTGTCAAGCCCCGATTCCCGATAAGTGACGCTGATTCAGAAACATAGCAAGTGCCGATCTATTTCACTCACTACGCTATAATCGAAGTAGAAAACAAAAAGAGCCCCGGTGGACCAGCCGGGGCTCTCTTCTTTGTGCTCAACTTCTGGCGGCCGTATGCAGGTACGGACCTAAGTCTTTTATTTTGATCATTTACGCGATTTAAGAGGGGGAGGGGTCATGGCAATACGGCAGCAAATCCGGCCGGTCCTAACCCTCGCTCTCCCGCTCATCGCCGCCGAGCTTGGCTGGATGGCCATGGGCATCGTCGACACCGTCATGGTCGGCCACATGGCGAACCCGGCCATCAACATCGCCTCCGCCGCCCTCGGTCAGGTCCTCTACAACACCCTCGCCTTCGGCATCGCCGGCGTCCTGCTCTCGCTCGACACCTACCTGTCGCAGTCTCACGGAGCCGGCCGCTTCGAAGAAGCAAACCGCTGGCTCTACCACGGCCTCGTCCTCGCCGCGATCCTCGCCGCAGCGCTCTTCGGCCTTATCGAACTCGCCCCACTTGGCATGCGCCGCATGCCGATCAACGCCCACGTCATGGAAGGAGCCATACGCTTCCTCCACGCCCTAAATCTGGGAACACCGACGCTCTTCCTCTACTTCACCCTGCGCCGCTACCTGCAGGCCTTCAACCACGTCCGCCCCATCGCCTTCGCCCTCGTAACCGCGAACCTCTGCAACATTCTCTTCAACTGGATACTCATCTATGGCCACAATTGGGGCGCGATCAAAATCCCCGCGCTCGGAATCGTCGGCTCCGGCCTTGCAACCTCCATCTCACGCGCCTACCTCGCCCTCTTCATCGCCGGTGCCATCTGGTACGTCGAACGCAAACACAACTATGGTCTACGCACCGTGCTGCGCCACATCGAGACCACACGCCTCAAGCGTCTCACCATTCTCGGCGCTCCGGCTGGAGCCCACATCTTCGTCGAGATCGCCATCTTCGGCACCGTAACCTTCCTCATCGGAACCATGGGGCCGCTTCAGCTCGCTGGCCACGAGATCGCCCTGAACTGCGCCAGCTTCACCTTCATGGTCCCCTTCGCCATATCCGCTGCCGCCGCCGTGCGCGTCGGTCAGGCGATAGGCCGCAAGGCACCCGACGAAGCCGCCGCCGCGGGCTGGACCGCCATCTTCCTAGGGGCCATCGTGATGGCGACGTTCTCACTCGTGCTGCTAGTCTTCGCGCACCCAATCGCACGATCCTTCACACCCGACGCTGCGGTCATCGCCGCCACCGTTCCTCTGCTCTATGTAGCCGCTGCCTTCCAGTTCTTCGACGGCCTCCAGATCACCGCCACCGGCGCCCTCCGTGGCGCAGGCAACACCCATGCCGGCCTCATCGTCCACATCATCGGCTACTGGATCATCGGCCTGCCGGTCGGCTGCTGGCTGGGCTTCCGCATGGGCCACGGAGCAGTCGGGCTCTGGCTGGGACTCTGCGCCGGGCTGATCGTAGCTGGAATCGCGCTGACCACGGTCTGGCGCCGCACCACAAAGAATCTCGCCCTGCTTCAACCCATCGCTAGGCACGAAGATTCGATCAGCTCGTAAATCAGTTTTTCGAACTGTCCTCAGACAATCGATACATCAGAATCGCCATGCGTTTTGCCTGCCGCGGAATAGAGTCCAGAAAGATCGTCTCCCCCTCCGCGTGCGCGCCCTCGCCCATCGCTCCCGTACCTACGAGACCGGGTACATAAGGAGCGACGAACGCGATATCGCCTGCGCCGCGCAGCATCGGGTCCATCTCGCCCATCGGCGGCAGGCCCAGCGACTCATTGACCTGATTGAGCTGTTTCAGGACCGCACGACTCGCGTCGGTGGGAGCCATGGCTGGATAGCCGTCCTGGAACGCGATCGTTGCGCCGGTTCTAGGGAGATGATCGCGAACGATCGCCTCCATCTTCGCCCGCGTCCTTGCGGTCTGGTCATTGTCCAACGTACGCATGTCGCCAGTGGCAATCGTGACAGGAGGGACGATGTTGTTCTTTCCGGTGGCGACTCCTCCCACACCATTCTCGTTGATCGTCGCGGTCGAACCACCCACGACGAGGCCAACGTTATAAGTCAGCCCTGGCTCCTTAAGCTCTTTTCGGAATGCGTCAAGAATTCGCGCAAGTTCATAGATCGCGCCGTCACCGAGGTGACCTCCGAAGACCTGCGAAGAATGGCCGCTTCGGCCGCTCGTCTCGAGCCGCCACGAACTCACGCTCCTCCGGCTGATGCTTTGTACGTCCTTTCCGTCAACTCGTCCGCCGGACTCAAATTCCAGCGCGACTTCGCTCTTCTTCGCAGCGTCGATCATGTCTTTGCGCGAGAGCGACAGCGGCTCGCCGTGGCGCTCCTCATCCCCACTCAGCACGATCCTGATTTCTGCTTTGTCCAGGGCACCTGCGGCCTTCATTGCCTTGAGTGCCATCAACATCACGACCAGTCCACCTTTCATATCGTTGACGCCCGGACCCGTCGCGACGTTGCCGTTAGTGCCTGGAACGATCGAGTACCTCTGAAAGCCGCTCGAAGGCTCGAAGACGGTATCGAGATGACCGATCAGCAGCATTCGCTTGCCACACTTGCCCGTACCGGCCGGGCAGACATGCTCAGCAACAAGATCGCCCGCGCGGCCATCCACCGACTGCATCGGCTCCCAGCGCGTCTTGAATCCAAGCTCCGCGATTTGCGGCTCAACGACGTCCTTTACCGCAACCACGCCTGCCAGGTTCATCGTTCCACTGTTGATATTCACCAGCTTCTCGAGTAGCGCAATGGCCGAGGACGTCTCGGAATCCACATCTTTGAACATCGCCGACTCAGTGGAGTTCATCTTTTGTGCCTGTGTGGAGGGAGCAACCGCAAGAGACACTGCTCCCACGATCTGCAGAGTTCTGCCCAGCCATATCTTCGTCATGGGCGGAGCATAACATGCTACTGACGAGCCAACTGCTCCGCCGTTCGCTCCAGTACGCCGGCCTGTCGCTCCATTCGGCGCAGCTGTTGCTCCGCGGGATTGATTTCGGAGAAGCGAGCAGGGAGGCCGTCGCTCGGCGCAGCTTCCTGCAACGCATCATCAATGGAGAGCGCATGCTCATCGAGAGCCGCGTGTAAACCATGACCCAGCCTCTCGAGCCGGTCGGCAACGCGCTCAGCTCGGATGAGGGTTGCAGGCTCGGAGTCCCCGACGACCGCCAGTGTCGTCACGGCGCGCGTCATCCTGCGCAGATAGGTCACAAACGTGAGCGCCTCTTCCCAGCGAGCGCTGGAGGAAAGAGGAACACGCGGCTCGAGCATGATGCGGTCCAGCGTCTCTTCGGCGTCGTTGATCGCGAGTCCACATGCCCGCCGCGCGGGAGCGAGAATGCCTCGATCTGCGGCAGCCTGGTCTGCAGCGGATCCTTTTACGTCCCAAAACCGAAGCATTGCGCGCACGTACTCCGCATCAGCCAAGGCGCCTCGAGCGAGAAGCCGGCCCAGCTCCGGCCTCTCGCGTTCCGGCCACAGCAACCGCATCGCGATCACCGCGACGAGCGCGCCAAGCAGCGTGGTTCCGATACGCACTCCGGCGAAGCGCCAGTCGCGGAGCTGCGGCAAGCTGAGCAGCACGAAGGTCGGCGTTAGGAAGAAACAGTACCAGGCGTAGTCGACCGCATAAGTTGCGAGCGTAAGAACGCTGGTGATCGTGATAGCCGCGATCAGTCCGGCTTCGCTGTGCAATCCCGCCGCGAGAATGGCAGCCAGCACGCCCCCTGCGATCGTCCCCCCGACGCGTTGTGCACCGCGACGCAACGTCCCCGAACTGTAGGGTTGCAGCACGATGATTGAGGTCATCGCCAGCCACGCTCCGTGGCGGACGTGCACTGTCCGCATCAGCAGCACATCCACTGCGCCGACGACGAGCATACGCAGAGCGTGGCGCATCATGACGGAGCGCGTCGTCCAATTTGCACGCGCGGCATCGACTATCGTCTGCCAGCCAGAACGAAGCGTTGGGTCCGCGCCTGCGCTGGAGAGAAGCGATCTTCGCGCCGCGCGGTCCGCCTCGCTCGCAGAAGCTCGGAACTCAACTCCACTCCAGAGCGCTCGGACGGACTCGAAGGCGACCTCCACGTTCAGCAGGGCATCACGTTGATCCTGCGCGAGAAGAGCAATGAGCGATCCGGTGGGTGCGTCCAGCGCTCGTACAGCCGCTTCGCGCTTGCGCACGTATTCAATCGAGTGTGAGCCTTCGGGCGCGAAGGATTCCGCACTATCTGCGGGTCGCTGGCTCAGACTGCCGGCGATTGCGCGCTCAGCATGGCTAAGCCAGCGCAGCGCGTCGGCGATGGCTTGCTGTGATTCTGCGTCAGGTGCCGTCTCAAAGAGCTCGGTCCAGCGAATCGTCCCGGCGAAGAGGATGTCGACGGTTTCCAGCAGCACAGTGAGCGAGCGCGCACGGATAGTTCGTGCGGTGACTCGTGCGCCGGTCGTGCCGATAGCTGCACGGGCGGCTTCCATCTGCAGACGCATGTGGCGTTGCAGTTCATGCATGCGATGCCGTTGCTGCCGTCGATCTTCGCTGTCGGGTGCTGTGTTGTGCACGCTGGAGGTGAAGTCGGAGAGCAAGGAATAGCACTGGCTGACGACAAGCCGGGCGGGCCGGAAGGGGTCAAGCGGCCACAGAAAGAGGCTGAGCGCCGCGGCCCACAGGCCTCCGAGCACGAAGGCCAGCGCATTCTGAAGCGCGCCACTAAGCGTGTGCGTCAGGCCGCCATACCCGGCGAAGTAGATCACTAGGATGATCACCGAGGTTGAGGCCAACTCCTTCGTGAGCACACGTGCGAAGGTGATCGCAAAGCAGAAGCCCGCTGTCACGATGACCGCTATCCACAGCGGCGTCGTTGCCATCGCTCCCGCGACACTTGCAATGGCGCCGCCAAGAATCACCGTCAGCATCGTGGTGAGGCGACTGCGATACGGGCCGCCATTGTCGACCAGGATGACCTCGAATCCTCCCAGCGCCGCTGCGCCCATGGGCCTGCCGAGGTACAGGCAGACGATCATCGCGGCCGCGACGGCGATACCGGCGCGCAGGCCGCGCGTCCAGTGGAGACGCCGCAGCGTGGCGGCCAGGCTTGCGGATGAAGGCATGCTGAAAGTGTAGCCGTTGCTATCCCGCCGGCTGGTGTTCAGGTACGTGTGCCTTCGAACGCGTCGTCAGCGTAACCGCCGCAGCGAGAATCAACGCACCGCCAGTCCATGCACTTGGCCCGAGGTGCTCGCCCAGTGCGAGGACCCCGAGCAGGCTGCCGATCAGAGGCTCCATGTTGAGTAGCACGCCCGCCTGCGACGCCGGCACCTGCGTCATGCCCCAGTTCCACAGCAGCGTTGTGGTTGCAGTACAAAGAATGCCGCTTGCAGCAAGCGCCAGCCACGCCTTCATGCTGACGTGCGCCACCGGAGGCAGGCCGTAACGTGTAGGCACCCACGCCAGCAGCATCAGCGTACCAAGCAGCAGACCATACGCCGTCACGACGATCGGCGAGTGCCAGTCCATCAGCCGTTTGTTCAGCAGAATCCAGCCCAGCGCGATGCCTAGAGACAGCACAATCAGCAGATCGCCTGTAAGCGAAGGCTCGCCTGCTCCCGTGCCATGTCGGCCGAGAGCAATCAGGGCAGCGCCCGCAGTCGAAACTGCCAGTGCAAGCCATCCGACTCTATCCAGACGCTCGTGTGCGAACAGAGTTGCGCCGACCGCGAGGATCACGGGCATGGTGCCCACCATTAGGGCTGCGTGCGAGACCGTCGTCAACGAGAGCCCGTAAAACTGGATGAGGAACTGGACCGGAACGCCGAGGAACGAAGCCGCGGCGAGGATGCCCCACTCCCTTGTGGTCAACCCCGGGCGATGCGTCGCAAGAAGCGGCACCAGCGCGACCATCGCAAAGAGGAAACGATAGAGCACCATGTGCGCGAACGACATCTCGGCCAGTGCGATCTTGCCAAAGAAGAAGCCGCAGCCCCAAAGCGAGCTTGCGATGGCGCACGCGAAGAAGCCAAGGGCTCGCCGTTTGTGAGTGGAAGGCATACTTTCACTGTCGCACAAAATGAAGCGGGCGCAGCCCGAAGCCGCGCCCGCATGTTTCTGCCGCTATCAGCTACCAGACGCGGCAGCTGTTCGCCGGAACCATCGGTGTGCCTTTTTTGCAGCTAAAGGCCGCCGCGAAGCCGGGCTGGTTGACGATCGCTCCGGTCACACGGAAGTGGTCGGGCGAGTGTGGGTCGGTAAGGACCTGCTGACGAATCACCTCGGGTCGCGAGTTCTCACAGTAGTTCTGCGCGTAGCCGATGTAGAACCGCTGCGGAGAGGTGTAGCCGTCGATCTTCTTCGTCAGGTCGACCTTGTTGACCTTTGCGCGTTCAAGGTAGGCAAGATACGCGAGAACAAGGCCGCCGTTATCGGCCGTGTTCTCGCCCAGCGTCAGCTTGCCGTTCACCTTCACGTCGTCGACTGCGGTGAAGGAGCCGTACTCGTTTACCAGGCAGTCGGTGCGAGTGTCGAACTTCTTCGCGTCTTCTGCGGTCCACCAGTCGCTCAGGTTGCCCTTGGCGTCGAACTTGCGGCCCTCATCGTCGAAGCCATGCGTGAGTTCATGGCCGATGACGGCGCCGATGTGGCCGTAGTTCACCGCGTCATCCTGCTTGGGGTCGTAGAAGGCGGGCTGAAGAATCCCGGCCGGAAAGTTGATGTCGTTCATGCTTGGATCGTAATAAGCGTTGACGGTCGGCGGCGTCATGCCCCACTCGCTGTGATCAACCGGTTGGCCGATCTTGGCGAGCTGGCGGTCGTTCTCAAATGCCGTGCCCCGGAATTTGTTGCCGAGAGCATCGTCTGGCTTGACCTCAAGTTTCGTGTAGTCGCGCCACTTGTCTGGATAGCCGATCTTATTGGCGACAGCGTGCAACTTCTCTTTCGCACGGACCTTGGTCTCAGCGGACATCCAGTCCAACTGGTTGAGATCGCTCTCCATCGCGTTCTCAATATCGTGGACCATCTCCAGCATCTTGGCCTTGCTGTCGCCAGCGAAGTACTGCGACACGTAAACCTGACCCAACGCCTCGCCCAGCGCTCCGTTGACCGCATTCGAGCAGCGCTTCCAGCGCGCGCTCTGCTGAGGCTGGCCGGTAAGGATGCGGCCATAGAAGTCAAAGTTCTCGTCGTCAAAGCGCTTCGGGAGCCGATTGGCCGCGCCTGTAAGCAGGTGATAGCGCATGTAAGCCTTCAGGGTGTCGAGGTCCGTTGCCTGAACCTCCGAGATCATCGCGCCGATGAAAGCCGGATTGGCGTTATTGATTTCCTTGATATCAGGAGAGCTGATCGCAGTGCGAAACATCTCGAATGCTGGTGCAGGGAAGGTCTGATTGAAGGTCTCGATCGTCTGCAGGTGGTAGATCTTCTCCGGATCTCGTCTCTCAGTGACGGGCATAGAAGCTTTGGCAAGCGCGGTCTCGAAGACCATGACGGCTTCGGCATCCTTCTTGGCCTGCTCCGGCGTGCTTCCGGCAAGTGTCAGCATCTTCGCCACGTGGTCGATGTACTGCTTACGGACGGTCTCGTCCTTGGCTCCGGTGCGCACGTAGTAGTCGCGCTCGGGCAGCCCGAGGCCAGCCTGGTCGACAAACGCGATCTGCTTACTAGCGTCCTTGAAATCCTGCTGTTCGCCATAGCCAAAGAAGACGTCAATGCCATTGCGCTGAAGCTTGCCTGCCAATGCTCCAAGGTCATTCTTGTCGTTGAGGGCATCAATCTGGTCGAGCCAGGGTTTCAGGGGCGTCAGGCCCTTTGTCTCGATCGCATCGGTGTCCATGCAGCTCTTGTAGTAGTCGCCGATCTTTTGCTCGTTAGCTGTACGGCTCGCCCCACCCGCCGCCGCCTTGGACAGGATGCCGTCCAGCGACTGCGTGTTGACGTTGAAGAGAGCGTAGAACTCATCGACCGCCGGCTGGTCAGCGGGAATCGGGTGGTTTGCGGCGAACTTGCCGCAGGCGAACTTGTAAAAGTCAGTGCAGGGATCGACGGCGGTATCGAGTGAAGAGGTGTCGAAACCGGGGATCGCTTTGTAAACCTCGGCAGCTTTCACGGTCTTGTCGTCTGTGCCTCGGCTCTGTTGCGCATCTGCGGTTGTGGTGAGCACGGTGGCCGCGAGGCTAAACGCCGCGAAGCTGCCAAGGCGCAGCGCGACGATCGTCTGTCTGTTCATCATGTTTCTTCCCTTCGGTATTTCATCTGCTTTTGTATCACTGCGGGAGGCAATGGTTTACGGTTTGGTTGGACGGGGACATGCTCCCATTGGCGAGCATAGTTCGTCTGTGAAAGAGTAGTAACCTAGCGCCTCACCGGAGATACGGGCTCATTATCATGCCGGTTCCCAGCATCATCGACGCGAGTCTCCAGCTCCGCAAGCTGCTGGGATTGCTTCTGCTTGTTTTTGTGACGAAAGATGCCTTGGGAAAAGGGCCAGAGCCGACGAGTCGGATCCCACTGGAACCGCTTGGTTTTCCAACACTTCCCAATCAGTTTCTGCTCTCCGGAAGCTCCATGTTTACGGTTGACTTTGTCGACGACAAGCACCTTCTGGTGACCTTCAGCACCAAGAAGCTGTTGAAGCGACTGGCGGAGTGCCCAGCCACCGATCAGGACCGCATCGTCGACGCCGTTCTGTTGGAGATCCCGGCTGGCAAGGTGCTTGCACGCACTTCATGGCGAACGCACGATCGAGGGCAGTACCTGTGGAGTCTCGGGCACGGACGCTTCATGCTTCGTACGCGCGATTCTCTGACGACCTTCGCTCCCATGGCGAACCTTGCCAAAGGCGACCCCTTCAGGGAACGGCCCTTCATCACTACGGAGCGCCGGATTGGCGGCGTACTGTTGTCACCCGATGCTGACCTGATGATCCTGGAGACCATGGAGCCGCCTCCATTGCCAGCGGATTCTATTCAGCCGACAGCAGCGCTTTCGCCCGAGGAACAGAGGGTGCGCCTTGAAACTCCAGTCCAGATCAACTTCTTTCGCTTGCTGCCTCAGGCGGCCGAGGAGGTTGTCGCTCGTCCTGGCGGAGCGCTTCGAACCCGCGTTCCAGGGCGGATCCCTGCCAACTCTGCGGGTTACCTTTCTATAGTCGATCAGGGACATCAGCGCTGGGCCTTCGACTTCCGCACATACGGTGGCAAGGTGAAGGAGTTGTCGCCGTTTGAGTCGACCTGCAGGCCGACTCCAATCCTGGTCAGTCGGGGGGAATTCATCGCCTTCGGTTGCCATCTCAGTCACACTCCGCAGGTCGTTGCCGGATTCAACATGAGTGGCGAGGAGATGTGGGAGCAAAACTTGCCGGAGACCTATGTAGCTCCAACGTTCGACTATGCGCCGAAAGCAGGCAGGTTCGTGATGAGCCGCGTATTGACGCACAGCTCAGTCGTGCAGGGAGGGGACATTCTCATGCCGGAGTTGGTCTCCGGGCAGAGCATCGTGGTCTACCAGACTGACAGCGGAAGGCAGGTGCTGCACATCGATACCGCGCCTGTAGTGCGCGCGGGGCAGAATTTCTCCCTCTCGCCCGATGGACTAACCCTCGCCGTCGTTCGCGGTGACACAGTGGAAATTCATAGCCTTCCGCCGTTGACGCCGAAGGAGCGAGATGCTGTGCAGAAAGCTGAGATGTCGGCTCCGCAGGACGATGGTGGTGCGCCGGTGTCGCTTGGCGAGCAGGGGACGGCAGGCGACGCAGCTGCTGTCAAGCCGGCCGAGGCAGCTCCGACCTTGCCGCAGGCCACCCTGGCTGTAGATCCCCCGGCTGAGCCGCAACCAGCGCCAATAGCTGGGCCTGAAGCGACGCCCCCGGCAAGTGCCGCGTCCGAACCGCCACCCGAGAAGCCTGCATCATCTGGGGACGATGAGAAACAGGCGAGCCCGGTTGAGTCGCCGCGAAAGCCACCGACGCTCTACAACGAACCGGGAGAAAAGCCCGGCGAAGCGAATCAGAAAGCCACTCCAAAACAATAGAAAAGGCCAACTCCGAAGAGTCGGCTTCCGTGTATATGGGTTTGACGAGACGCTTACGCGACCTTCTTGGTCGTTGCGGCCTTCACGCGGGCGTTCAGGCGGCTCTTGTAGCGGCTGGCGGTGTTCTTGTGGATCACGCCCTTCTGGACGCTCTTGTCGAGAACAGACACAGTCGAGCTGTAGGCAGCCTTCAGGTCCTTGGCATCGCCCTTGGCGATTGCCTCGCGCAAAGAGCGCAGGGTTCCACGGAGCTTGCTCTTGTTGGCGCGATTGACCGCAGTCTTGGTCTCAGTCTGACGAGCGCGCTTCAGGGACGAAACATGATTTGCCATTTCAGAAATCTCTCTTTAACCCGGTTGCTGTCGGGGAATTTTCGGATGCAGACCTCAGGCTGGCCGGAAACACAGCCTGAACCATCCTCTGCAATCTCTAAGTCTACGGAAAACAGGGGCTAGGGTCAACCGAAAGAGCGATGAAGGGCTGGCTATCAAGGCCGAAATCCAACAACTGTCGCAGTTACCCCTTTAGATTCATTCCTTAACATTAGACCTCTTGACGGAGGCTTTGATCGGGGCTACTCTGTGCCCATCTTCGGCACACGATTGGCAAATCTCGCCATCCCGGTCGCAGCCCCCAGACAAACAATCTTTTCTGCGCCGCGCTTTGACCGGACCGCAACTTCTTACCCAAACCCACTATCCAATAATGCAGAAGATAACCCCGCTTTCCCTGACGGAGGTCAGCCACACACTTGATCAGACAAGCCATCGAGATTACCCCAGGTATCGAACCCCTCTACGGAACCCACGACGAAAACCTACGCCTGCTAGAAGACGGGCTGCATGTGACGATCGACCTTCGGTCGGACGCTATCCATGTGACCGGCAACGCTGACAGCGTTGCCCGGGTGGAGCGCGTCTTCGCGGACTTCGAATCTCTGCGCAAGGCCGGTGTGAATCTGCACAACGGGGAGCTTCACGGGATGCTCAAGATGGTCATCGCCGACCAGGCGGTGACCCTGAAGTCCCTCGTCGACTCCGGCAAACAGCGGTCGTCCGGCGTAAAGCGCATGGTGCAGCCGCGCTCCCCCAATCAGCGCAAATACGTCGAAGCGATCGAGCAGAGCGACATGGTCTTCGGTCTTGGTCCAGCGGGAACCGGCAAGACGTACCTCGCAGTCGCAATGGCGGTCTCGGCGCTGCTGGCTAAGAAGGTCAGCCGCATCATCCTGGTTCGTCCGGCCGTCGAAGCCGGCGAGCGGCTCGGCTTCCTTCCCGGTTCGCTTCAGGAGAAAGTTGATCCGTATCTTCGTCCGTTGTATGACGCGCTTTATGACTTGCTCGATCCGCAGAAGGTGGACAAGATGCTGGAGTCGAACGTGATTGAGGTCGCACCGCTGGCCTTTATGCGCGGCCGTACACTCAATGACGCCTTCATCATCATGGACGAGGCGCAGAACACGACGAACGAGCAGATGAAGATGTTCGTCACGCGCTTGGGCAACAACTCAAAGGCCGTCATAACGGGCGACCTTACGCAGATCGATCTGCCCAATCCGAAGAGGTCTGGACTGTTTGAGGCGCTGCATGTGCTCGACGGCGTGGAAGGAATCCGCTTCTGCCACTTTGAGGACGTCGACGTTGTTCGGCATCATCTCGTCCAGCGGATCGTTCGCGCGTATGACAGCTACGGTCGCGCACAACAGGAGCTTCCGCTCTCGATTGGTGAGAATGGGATTACGGAACCCCCTTCGCTGGCAGCCGACAAGAACAAGCCGGTTGCGAAGCCGCAGTAGTTGCGGTGAGGTACTATCGTCAGCAGAGAGTGCCGCGTGGCATTCTCTGCTGACGTTTCACTTTGCGCGATGATCACCACCCAGCGATGATCACGATCGAACCTCCCAGTACTCGCTCCAATCCGTCGGCGCCGGCCAAGTCCGGGCTGACGCGCTTCCTTCGTCGCGCGCGGGAGGCGGTTGGGCTTGCGGGCGAGGTCGAAGTTCTGCTTACCTCCGACGCCGAGATCAAGCGGCTGAATCGCGACTTCCGCGGCAAGAACAAGCCGACCGACGTGCTTAGCTTTCCTGCTCCTGAGGAGTTTGCCGGACAGCACGCTGGCGATCTTGCCATTTCACTGGATACAGCGGCGCGGCAGGCGGAGAGCTTTGGGCACTCCCTCGGCGATGAGGTTCGTGTTCTGATGCTTCATGGTCTGTTACATCTCAAGGGAATGGATCACGAGATTGACTCCGGAGAGATGGCTGCGCGCGAGGTCGAACTGCGTCGTGAACTGAAGCTGCCGGTGACGCTCATTGAACGTGTGTCGCGACCTGCAAAGCGCATCACGAGGAGGCGAGCGTGAGCCTCGGGTACTTCATCACACTAACTTTGCTGTTGGCTATCCTGGCCTTAGCTGCATACGTCGATCGTGTCTACTCGGAGATGGGCAAGTTTCTTGCGCGCGAATACCAGGACAACATCGATACGTGGGAGCAGTTGATTGAGCCGAAGCTGCGTCTGGGGCGCGAATCGATCGCCCTGTCTGCTTCGGTGCTGCGGCAGCTGACGCTGGCCGCGATGGCGCTGCTTTGGGGCTTGCATCTTTACCGGAACACGAATGGGCTGGTGGAGATTCCCGGTAATGGCGCGATTGCGCGGGCGATCGCCGAGCTGATTCTTCTCATCCTTATCTTCGACAGGCTGATTCCGCAGATACTCTTTGCGCGAACGCGTGGGCTCTGGATTCGAAAGATCATCTTCGTGTTGCAGGTCCTCTTCTATTTGATCTTGCCGGTGACGATCGTGCTGCAGCTGTTGCTGTCGATTGCGGCACTGGCGGAGCCGGAGGACGCGAAGGAGGAGGAGCATCCTTCGGAGGCGATGGATGCTCTTCTTGAGGCTGGCGAAGAGGAAGGAATCCTCGAAGAGTCGGATCGCGAACTGGTGCGTTCTGTGGTCGAGTTCGGCGACAAGGTTGTGCGCGAGGTGATGTCTCCTCGTCCGGAGATATTCGCGGTTCCTGGAACGTTGACGCTGCGTGAGTTCACGGCGGAGATCAACGAGCATGCCTTTTCGCGCGTTCCGGTCTATGCAGGATC
>Ga0070671_100002952_pt1 | contig 13221 bp, 10 predicted proteins | sample KBSS73metaG_FD_65341 | JGI IMG/M metagenome (GOLD analysis project Ga0070671, IMG submission 65341) | Switchgrass rhizosphere microbial communities from Kellogg Biological Station, Michigan, USA - KBS S7-3 metaG | ecosystem: Host-associated > Plants > Roots > Rhizosphere > Soil ...
GGGCGCCGCGGAATCTGAGACTTCGCGCCCGTTGAGTCACTACTCGTATTGGTAATAGACTCCGTTGATGTAGATCTTCCTCAGATCTTTCCTGATCGAAACGAGTATGCCGGGAATGAGACCGGTCTTGGCCGGAGCGAGCGTGCCGCCACCCCCGAGATGCGCGTCTTGCCGAAAAGATGCGGTCGAGTCGCGGCGGCACAAGGACTTTTCGTCCGCCAAAGGGGCGTAACGCTTAGCGACTCAATTCCAGCATGCGCAGGATGGGCGCTTCTGCGCGTCGGCGCAGCGGCTCGGGCAGGACGATCTCGGGTTCCAGATTAAGGAGCGCGTCATAGGCTTTTTGCAGCGTGTTCATTTTCATGAAACGACACTCCGCGCAGGCGCAACGCTCTGTCGGCCCCGGAATGAAAAGCTTGCCGGGGATTTCCTTCTTGAGCCGATGCAGCATGCCGGCTTCGGTGACGACGATGATTTCCCGGGCGGGCGATTCTTTGCAGTAGCTCACCATTTTTTCCGTCGAGCAAACTTCATCCGCGAGCAAGCGGACCGCGTAAGGACACTCCGGATGTGCGACGACGGGCGCGCCCGGATACTCGGCGTGGATGGCGGCGATGCTGCGGGCAGTGAACTCGATGTGGACGTAACAGTTGCCCTGCCACAAATCCATTTTGCGCCCGGTCCGCTCGATTACCCAGGCGCCGAGATTCTGGTCGGGCACGAAAAGAATGTTGCGGTCGTTAGGCGCGGCCTTCACGATTTTCTCCGCATTGCCGCTCGTGCAGATCACGTCGGAGAGCGCTTTGACTCCGGCGCTGCAATTGATGTAGGCGATGACGTAATAATTTTTGTCAGCGTGCGTTTTGAGGAAAGCAGCGAGCTTTTCCGGCGGGCACGATTCCGATAGCGAACAGCCGGCCTCGAGATCGGGCAGGATCACTTTTTTGGCTGGGTTGAGAATTTTCGCCGTCTCCGCCATGAAATGGACGCCGCAGAAAAGAATCACTTCGGCGTCGGTCTTCGCGGCCTGGAAGCTCAGGCCTAACGAATCGCCGACGAAGTCGGCCACATCCTGGATGTCGGGGACCTGGTAGTTGTGCGCGAGGATAACGGCCTTGCGCTCCGCCTTCAGAGCGGTGATATCGGCGGCCAGATCGAGACCGAAATTTACACCAACGCTTACCATCGGCTAATATCTGCCCATCCCATGAGTTTACAAACCAGCGACCTGCGTTATCGGCTCGGATTTATCGGAGGCGGCAAACTGGCGGGCTCCGTCATGCGCGGCCTGGTCCGGGCGAACTTTTGCCCGCCTAACGAAATCCTGGTGAGCGAGCCGGTCGACGCCGCGCGCACCGCGCTGGGCGCGGAGCTGGGGATTGGTCTAACCGCAGAGAACGCAGAGGTCGCAGAAGGAGCGGAAGTGATTTTGATCGGAGTAAAACCGGGGGTCGTGCTCGCGGTGGTCGAGGGTCTGGGAAAAGCGATCGAGGGCAAGCTGGTTATTTCACTCGCGGCCGGGGTGCGGGTGGCGAGCATGGAAGCGAAGGGGCCGGCGCGGTTCATGCGGGCAATGACGAATACGCCGGCGGCGGTTTGCCAGGCGGCGACGGCGCTGGCGCGCGGTGCGCGGACCTCGGAGGCCGATCTCGCGCGGGCGCGCGAGATTTTCTCCGCGATCGGGTTCGTCGCCGAAGTAGAGGATGGACAGATCGACGCGGTCACGGCGCTGGCCGGGAGCGGACCAGCTTTTGTTTACACCGTGATCGAAGCGCTGGCAGATGGTGGAATCAACTGCGGCCTCCCGCCCAAGGTCTCGTTAGGCCTGGCCACGCAGACGGTGCGCGGCGCGGCTCAGCTCGCGCTCGAAAGCGGGCTCTCGCCCGAAGAATTGCGCCGCATGGTGATTACCCCGGGCGGGACTACGGCCGCTGGCCTCGCCGCGATGGAAAAACTGGGAACTGCGAGCGGCCTGCGCGCGGCAGTGGAAGCCGCGACGGCGCGCGGGCGCGAGCTGGGTTGAACCTCGACTAACCTGACACGTGTGGGGGCCGGTTTGCGCGCGGCGAATGTCTAGGGCGCGGGGCTGGTGTCGTAGATCTCAACCAACGCCACTCCCCCGCCGTTGCCGTTGTTAAAGCCGGGGCTGAGGACCGCGGTGTAGGGGACGGGAGCGACCGTGGCGAGCAGGGCGGATTCCTTCGGGTTGGTTGGCGCCAGACCAGCTGCGGTGATCGCGGCGGCGTCCGGTCCTTCTTGCCAGTCGTCGTTTGATTGGAAAAGCTCGCCGTAGCTATCGTGCAATTCGATCTTAGGATCCGGAAGCGGATTGACGACACCCGCATTCCCTAACGACGGCCCAATGCCGCGGGCGATGATTGTTTTCGCAGCGCCAACGATGAAACCGCCGATGAGGGGATCGGAGACCAGGCCTCGAGTAGAAATGTTGCCTGCGCGACCGTCGGTGGTGTGAAGATCATAGAGCTCAAACAACGCCTGGCCGGTCGTGGGAGGGTACTGAGCGTCGCTGAAACTCTGGACAACTGCGGTGTAGGCACCTGGCGGCAAAGTTAGGTAAAGAGCGGACTCATGGCTGTTCGGCGGATCAAGGTGATAGCTCGCGATTGTCTCGGCCGCAGGGCCCAAAGCCCAGTCGTCGTTGAAAGCGATCTGGCGCTGGTTTGAGTCATAAACTGTGATCGTCGGGTCGCGGAGAGCGCCGAGCTCGTCGGAGAAGAAGAGCGAGAAGGCGATCGCGCGCAGTATCACCGTAGCCGGCTCCGTTCCCTGGACAATGAAACCGCCAATAAGAACTTCATCGCCTAAACCGACGAAGCCACGGGTGGAAAGATTCGAGAGGACCGGCCCCGGGACAGATGATTGGTAGGCCGGGCCATCGTTATAAAGGGACTGGACGCCGGCGATGTCGTCCGCCTGCACGGTGTCGATGTCACTGACCTTTGAGTTCATGATCGCGGCCACCGTCTGCCCAGCCTCGTCGGGATGATCCAGGCCGAGAGTGTGGCCAAACTCGTGAATCGCGACTCGTCGGAGGTCGATCACATTTGGTTCGAGCGGCCCACGGTATGAGTCCCAAGTGTAGGCATTATTGAAAAGGGTGTCCGTTTCCCCGAGGACTGTGTCATGGGAACTCAGCAACGTGACGGCGAGCGTGCCGATTCCAAAACTGTCGCCAAAAACGGTCAGCGAGAATTGGGCGGACATTTGTCCATCCCCACACATGGCGAGTAGTGGCGAGTCGGGCACCGGCGCGAACTTCAGGTGCGCGAGATAGGGACTCCAGATGTTGATCGCATCGAGGGCTACCTGAGTGAACGAAGGCGAACCGTCCTGCAATATTCCCGGCTTCCCAAACGACAGTTGCATGACAACGGTGCGATCGAGAGTCAAGGATTCGCCTTCAAGCGCGTAGCCAAAAAGCGGGCCGATGGAAAGGAGGAGCAGGGAAATGCAGAGCGCCTTAGACTTCATTACCGGCAGAAAAGAGTAATCACTGGGGCGCCGGGCTGGTGTCGTAGATTTCCACCAGGCCGATGCCGGTTGCGCCGTTGACCCCGCTCATGATCGCGGTGTAAGGGGCGGGGCTGAGCGTGGCGAGAAGGGCCGATTCCTTCGCATTGGTCGGCGCGAGACCGGCGTCGGAGATGGCTTGATGGTCGGGCCCCGCCTGCCAATCGTCGTTGGATTGGATGAGGACGCCGTTGCTGTCCCGGAGCTCGAGGGTGGGATCGGCCAAGGGATTGGCCACCCCGGCTGCGCCTAACGACGGCCCGATGGCGCGGGCGATGATTGTTTTGGTTTCCGTGCCGCCAATGATGAAACCGCCAATGAGAACATTGTCGCCGCCCAGGATTTCGCCCCGGGTGGAGATGTTGCCGGCGCGGCCGCCGGTGGTCTGCAAATCGTAGAGTTCGAATAAGCCGACGCCATTGCTTGGCGGGGTCTGGGAGTCATGGAAGCTTTCCACGATGGCGGTATAGGCGCCCGGTTGCAGAGTGAGGTAAACGGCGGATTCACGGCTGTTCGGCGGATCGAGATGATAGCTGGCAATGGTCTCGGCGGTGGCGCCGGTGAAAGCCCAATCGTCGTTCGTTGCGATCTGGCGTTGATTCGAATCGTAAACCGTGATCATCGGGTCATTGAGCGCGCCGGCGATGCCCTGGGCGCTGAGGGAAAGGCCGATAGCGCGCAGAATGACGGTCGCGGGTTGAGTGCCCTGCACGATAAAGCCGCCAATCAATACACTATCGCCCGTGCTGACGAACGCGCGGGTGGAAAGGTTGAGCAGCACTGGGTTGTTGACGGACGATTGGTAGGCCGGACCGTTCGTGTAGAGGGCCTGCACGCCCGCGATGTCGTCCGGCTGAAGGTTGTCGATATCGCTAATTAGCGAGTTCATAATCGCGGGGACCGTTTGGCCGGCATCATCGGGATGATCCAGCCCGAGGGTATGCCCGAACTCATGCAGGGCGACGCGACGAAAATCCGGACCGACATCGTTGAGCGGTCCACGGTAAGAATCCCATGTGAATGTATTGTTAAAGATCGTGTCGCTCTCTTCGAAAACGGTATCGCGAAAATTCAGGAGAGTGATGGCGAGGACGCCCTTGCCGAAGGTATCGCCGAAAACGGTGTCGGAGAAAAAGACCGACATTTCGTCGTCCCCGCTGACGGGTTGGACGGGTGAAGCCACAATTCCCGCAAGCGAGAGATGGGCCAGGTACTGGTTCCAGATATTGAGCGCGGCAAGGGCAACCTGATTGAATGAAGTCGATCCGTCGCTCAAGGTCACGGGACCACCCAGCGATAACTGCAGCACAACGGTGCGGTCAGGCGTCCAGGATTGTCCTTCCAGCACATAGCCGAAAAACGGTTTGGCGGAGAGGAGAAACAGGGAAATGCAGAGGGCCTTGAATTTCATCACCAGGAGGAGAGAGCAGCCAATATGCACGCTCGGCGCGGATTTTCCATTTCCGATAAATCAAGAAGGTTTTAGCTCCGAATCGGAAGCCGGCTTGGGGTCGGGGAAAGTCAAAGTCACGAGTGTCCCCTGACCGACGTTGCTCTCGATCCCGACGCTGCCACCGTGCATCTGCATGATCGATTTCACTATTGACAGGCCAAGCCCGGTGCCCTGCGCACTGCGCGGGGCGTCGCCGCGGAAAAAACGATCGAAGACGTTCGGCACATGCTGCAACGGGATCCCACAACCGGTGTCAGAGACCGCGACTTCACTTGCCCCATTGCGATGTTGCAGGGAAACGGTGACGCGGCCCCCTGAGGGCGTGAAGCGAAGCGCATTGGTGATCAGATTGATCAAGGCGCGGCGAAACAAGACTGCCTCGGCAAAAACCTGACCGTCGCCCTCGCTGTTCAGCTCGACGCCCTGCTCTTGCGCGAGCGCTTCATAAAATTCGCAAACGTTTTCAATCGCTGCGCGGCCATCAAAAGAATCCGGGCGCAGTGAGCCAATCGTCTCTGCCCGCGCCAGGAAAAGCAGGTTGTCGATCATGGCGGAGAGGCGCTGCATTTCTTCCAGGCTCGATTCGATCACTTCCTGATATTGTTCGGAGCTGCGCGGCTTGGTCAGGGCGCCTTCCGCTTCGCCGCGCAGGATGGCGATTGGGGTTCGCAGCTCGTGCGCGAGGTCGGCAGAAAATTGCGAGAGGCGCGTGAAAGAATCCTCGAGGCGGGCGAGCATCTTGTTAAAGCCAGTCGCGAGAGGTTGGAGTTCGTCCGGCCACCCGCTCGTGGGCACGCGCTCGTCGAGATGCGTCGCGCCGATCCGCTCGATCGATTCGGCCAGCCGCTTCAAGGGGCGCAAGCTGCGGCGGGTCACGAGGACGGCCACTCCGGCACAGGTAACGACGGCGCAGGCGAGCATGACCGTGAGGAGGCCGGCATAACGAGCGGCGAATCGCTGGTCATGGGTGCGCTCCTGGGCGAGTTGCAGGAGCAGACGCTGGCTGCCGAGATCGGCGAAGGCGGTCACGAGCGCGAAGGTCTTGTGATTGCGAGCGTGATAGATTTCGGTTGTAGGGCGTTGTCCGGGCATGGAGAACGCCTTGGGAAAAATCTCGATCGGCAACACTCCCCGCATTTTGGGGCTCTCCGCGACCACGTTGCCGGTCGCATCCAGGACCCGAACCGCATAGGCCTTATCGGCTGCCCGGATGATACTCAGTTCCCTGTTCAGAGATTGGGGTCCGGAATCCGCGGCCATATCGGCTCGAATCGCGGCGAGCTTATCCGTGAGATAGCGGTCGTTATCGTGATCCACATGCTGGATTACGATCCAAAAAGAAGCTGCCATGGCAAAGAGGAGCAACCCCGCCGCCGCAACCGTGAAGAAAAGGACCAGTCGAATCGTTATGGACCAGGTGCGGGACTCCACCGCCGGTCCGGTCAACGGAGCAGACTCAGTCGGCTTTAAGGACATAGCCGACGCCGCGAATGGTCTGAATCATCTTCTTGTCGAAGGGGTCGTCCATTTTTGACCGGAGGCGGCGCATCATGACATCGACAACGTTGGTGCCGGTATCAAAGTTAATGTCCCAAACCTGCTCCACGATCTCAGTCCGCGAAACGATGTCGCCAGCGGAAGAAGCTAGAAAGAGGAGGAGGGAGAATTCCTTGGGGGTGAGATTCAGAATGGTCCCAGACCGGGTCACTTTGTGGCGGCGAGGATCGATCTCCAGATCTCCCACGGTGATAACTTCCTCGCGTCGTTCGGGCGAGCGACGCATGAGTGAGCGCACGCGCGCCAGAAGTTCAGAGAAATGGAAGGGCTTGATGAGGTAGTCATCAGCGCCCAGGTCAAAGCCCTTTACCCGGTCCGAAACATTGTCGCGGGCGGTGAGGAAGAGGACCGGGGTATGATTGCCGGCGCCACGCAGTTCCCCGAGCAGCGACCAGCCGTCGCGCTTCGGCAGGACAACATCGAGAATGATCAGATCCAATTTTCGCGCGAGCGCGTATTCCAGTCCCTGCTCTCCGTTTTCCGCCACGTCGACGACGAAGCCGTTTTCCATTAAACCTCGCCGCAGAAAAGCGGCGATCTTTTCCTCGTCTTCGACAATCAGGATGTGCATGGGCGGGTTGTAAGTATGAATGGATGAGGGGAGGCCGTTGGCATTGGATCGCAATGCTCAGATCCCATATTTGCTGGCCAAAACTATGATATAGTTTCTTGCGTTGGCCAGAAGCTTTCGCGTCTGGCGTGGTCAGGGCAGGCGGTCATTCTCGCCTTTGGCGCTGCCCGCCCGGCGGGCCGCGATGCGAGGGTAAACGAGCAACCGCGACCCGAAATCGAGCGGCTGAAGGTTTATGACCGTAAGATTACGATCATGACAGAAACCCGATCCCCGTCTGCCTTCGAGAAATAAGGCGTTGGCCAAACCGAGACACCGTCAAAGTAGAGTTGGTGCGTGGCGTAATTGTTCCTTTCATGACTTATCACCAGACACTGGCTACACCCCGCGCCTGTAAAGCCGCTTAACAACTTTAGGATCCGCCCATCGATTCTTCTCGCGGCACGAGACGGGCGCAAGCTTGTTGCTTCAGGCGGCGACGGATCGCCTTTTTCGCTTGACCAACGCAGCGGTTGAACGCGTTGCCGCCGAACGCGCGCTCGACGTTTGTTTCTTCTGTCCCGCGCGCTGCAGGCTTTCCTGAAGGACGGCGACCATGTCAATCACGTTAGGCTGAGCCCGGGGCGCGGCGGGTTTAACCGATGGGGCGCGTTTCTGCGCCTTTTCCTCAATCAACTGCATGAGCGCGGTCTGATACTGGTCCTTGTACTTGGTCGGATCCCATTCCGACGTCATGGCATCGATCAGGGCCGTCGCCATTTTGAGTTCCTGGGGCGAGACCGCTTTATCCGTGCCGCTATTGAGCGCAGACGGTTCGAGCACTTCCTGGGCAAAGTGCATCAGCTCCAGGATGAGAAAGAGTCCGTCCGGTTTGACTGCAGCGAGATACTCGCGTTTCTGGATGGCGACCTTGGCCACTCCCAACCGTCCCGAGGTGGTGAGCGCCTTATGGAGAAGGGCGTAGGCTTTTTCTCCGCCTTTCTGCGGCTCGAGAAAATACGGTTTGTAGAAGAACTTTGGATTGATCTGGGACTGCTCGACGAAGTCGGTGATCTCGACCGAGTGCGTCGATTCGATCTGCACCTTCTCGAAATCCTCGTCCCGCAAAGTGATCCATTTTCCTTTTTCGTATTCGAAGCCTTTGACGATTTGATCGGCCGGCACCTCTTTCTGGTCGGCTTCGGCGACTTTCTTGTAGCGAATCGGGCTCAGATCGCTGGCCCGCAGTTGTCGGAAACTGATTTTCTCCTCCTTGGTCGCGGGATAGACCGAGACCGGGATGTAGACGAGACCGAAGTTGATGCTTCCCTTCCAGATCGCACGCATAGTTCGCAAACGTCAGCTATTCCCGGGCCAGATGTCAACCCTAACGACCATGGGATTAAGGGAAGCGGCGGCTGGTTTGTTTTGGGAGGGCAGAGGCGCATTGCGCTCTTGACAGGCGAGGCGGGGGAGACGCAAAAGGAAGTGAGCGCCGGGACCGCTTGTTCTCGTGCTCCTTGCCGATGCCACGCCGGTATTACTTTCTGCTCGCCTGGGTCGTTTTGCATTTCGCCTTGGTCGGACTGGTTTGCCTGCACGAAACCCTGTGGCTTCTCGAGCAACGTTTGACGGTCGCCGGCGATACCTTCGCCCCGGGATGGCGGGCGCTCGATAAACTTCCCGACGCGATCCTTGGCGGTGACGCGGGAGCGCGCAATCTGTGGCGCGAGGCGATAGCTACGTACAGCAACGCCACCGGCATCGAAGTCGGTTACGGATATTTTGCGCCCAACGTTCCCACGACGCACGCTCTCGTCTTTGAGTGTCATTATCCAGACGATCGGGTGGATTACCAGACTCCCGCCGTGGGCGGAGTGGAAGCGCAACTTCGCCTAACCAGTCTAATCGAACAGATCGCGCGGTCGAATTCCGGTTCCTGGCGGGAGGAACTAATTAAACGTCTCGCGCGCTCCACCTGGCAACAGCACCCGGATGCGACCGCAATTCGGGCGTTCCTTGGGTCGGTCACGTCGCCGACCGCCGCGCAATACCGCGCCGGCCGGCGGGAACGCACTTTCGACTGTCTCTATGTTTACGACTTTCGACGCGGCGCATCCAAAGCGCGGCAGCTTGCTCCATGAAGGTCCGGGAGCGAGTGCGGGAATTTTTTTTGCCGGCTGAGTCCGATAGCTGGCTGACATGGTTGCGTGTGGGTCTTGGGTTAGTCATCGTTCTTTACACCTGGCCGCTTCGTTCGGATTGGAGCTACCTTTTCGGTGGAAGCGACAAGGGCCTTGTCAGCCGCCAGCTTTTTGAGGTGCTTCTTTCGACTCAGAGTCCGTTGATTCCTCGTCTGGGCTGGCTGGTGTTTCTCTGCCGGCAGGTGGGCGGGAGTGAAGGCTTCGCATTGTCTCTCGCCTGGAGTCTGCTTTTTGCGGCTGGCCTTCTCTTGCTCGCTGGTCTCTTTTCACGGCCGGCCGCGATCGTGGCCTGGCTTCTGCAGCTCTCGTCGGCGAAGAGCGGGGGTCTTTTGTCGTACGGAGCCGATAACCTCATTACCATCGGACTCTTTTATCTCATGATCGCGCCGTTGCCTGACCGACGGTCACTGGACCGATGGAGGAGACCCGCCCGCGGCATCGACCCCCGCATGTCAGGGCTGCACCGGCGCGTCCTCCAGATTCACCTCTGCTTCATCTACTTCTTTGGCGGCCTAACCAAGAGTCTCGGCGCGGGCTGGTGGGATGGCTCAAATCTTTGGCGCGCGCTGACTGAGCCACCTTTTAACGTCCTGCCTACGAACTGGGTCGCGGCAGGAAGCGCGCTCCTGCCTTCTCTGGGAATCTTGGTCTGTCTGATTGAGATCAGTTATGCCTTTCTGATCTGGCCAAAGTGGTCGCGGCGGACGGTCTTGTTCGGCATTTGTGCGATGCACATCGCGATTGGTTTGATGATGGGCATGTATCTTTTCGCTCTCATCATGCTCGTTCTGAATCTGGCGGCGTTTGGACCGGCTGAGCCCGGACAGAAGGCGATTGGTTCGGTTGCTACCGGGCGCCCTGAAGTCGGTGCGTTCCGGCCGGTATGCTCGCGCGCTTCAGATTGAAGAGTGAGGCGCTGCAAATCGCTCGACATTGATCGGGCCCGTAGCGAACCTAGAGCGCTGGCTTGCTGAAGGCACCAATGTCCCCGAAGGAGCAAAGTCTGGAGCCCGAGATCCCCCAAATCGTCACGAGCGGAACGGAAGTGAAGGAGCAGATTTGAACGCGCGCAAATTCCTGGCCGAACTGCAGCGGCGCAATGTTTATAAGGTCGCGGTCGCTTATGCCGTCGTCTCCTGGCTCCTGATCCAGATCGCGACTCAGATCTTTCCCTTTTTCGAGATTCCCAGCTGGGCCGTCCGGCTCGTCGTGCTCATCCTCCTCCTGGGCTTCCCAGTCGCAGTGGTTTTCGCCTGGGCCTTCGAGCTGACACCGGAAGGGATCAAACGGACCGAAGAAGTTGTCCCCCACGAATCAATCAGGTCACGGACCGGGCGGAAAATTGTGGCCGTTACTGTTGTGCTGGCGGTGCTCGCTGGCGGCCTGCTTGGGTTCCGGCTTTATCGACCGAAATTAATGAGCGGTCGGGTCCCCCCGAGCGAGACGCTCGCTCCAGTCGCCCTGGTCATCCCGGAAAAAAGCATCGCGGTGCTTCCCTTTGATAACCTGAGTGACGACAAACAGAACGCTTTCTTTGCCGACGGGGTGCAGGGCGAAATCCTGAGCCACCTCGCGAAGGTCGCTGACCTCAAGGTAATCGGTCGCACTTCCGTCATGAAATATGGGGCGCACGCCGACCTCGACCTGAAAAAGATTTCGGATGCTCTTGGTGTGAAGTATTTCCTCGAGGGCCGGGTGCAGCGCTCCGGCAGCCGCGTGCGAGTGACGGCGGAACTCATCAATGGATTCACCGGTTCGCAGCTTTGGGCGGATACTTATGACCGCGGCCTGGCGGATGTTTTTGCGATTCAAACCGAAATCGCCGAGCGCATTGTGTCCCAGTTGGAGGCGAAATTTACGCCGGAGGAGAAAGCGGAAATCGAAGTGCGACCGACGACCGACCTGGCCGCCTACGAACTTTATGTGCGGGCCAAAGGAATGATCGCCCGCGTCGCTTTTGAATCGAGTTCGATCGAGGACCTGCGGGAAGCCGCGGCCCTTCTCAACGATGCGACAACGCGTGATCCTTCTTTCTTCCTCGCCTTTTGCCAGTTGGCCAGCGCGCACGATCAAATCTTTTTCTACGGCCTGGACGCGACCGCGGAGCGGCTCGCGCTGGCGCAGGCAGCGGTGGATGCGGCGATCCGCCTGCGACCCGATTTCGGAGAAACGCATTTGGCGACGGCGGGGCATTATTATTTTGGTTATCGCGACTACGAACGGGCGCGGGCCGAGCTGGCGCTGGCGGAACGTAAATTGCCTAACGATCCCTTCCCGATCGCGATGAACGGCTATATCGATCGCCGGCAAGGCCGCTGGGATATTTCGACCGAATACCTGCGCCGAGCCGTGGAGCTCGATCCACGCAACCTCGTCTTCCTAAAGCAATTGGCCCTCAGTTATAATCTGCTTCATCGCTATCCCGATATGCGGATGATCCTTGACCGGGCGCTGGCGATTGCGCCTGACGATCCGGCGCTCCAGGTGCAGCGGGCTGTCATCGATCTGGATGCCGAGGCGAACACCGCGCCGCTGCATCAAGCCATCGAAAAGATCCTGGCGACCAATCCAAGCGTTGGGCCGGTGATCGCCAGCGAATGGTTGTCGCTTGCCAGGTTTGAGGACGATACGGATAGCGCCAGCCGTGCCCTCGCGGTCATGACGGAGCATGGCGGGCATGAGGAAGGTCTGCCTTATCCCAGGACCTGGTGGGAAGGCCTGATCGCACGCCAGCGAAACGATTTCGAGGGAGCGCGAAATTCCTTTGCCGCCGCCAGGGCTGAAGTCGCCAACATCGTTGCGAGCAAGCCCGATTCGGCCGAGGCATTGTCGGTCCTGGGAATGCTCGACGCGGCTCTCGGCGACAAAGAAAATGCCGTCTTGGAAGGAAGTCGGGCGGTCGAGTTAATGCCGAGCAGCAGAGATGCAATCGTCGGCCCTCTTCTTCTACAGAACCTCGCCGCGATTCATGCCTGGACCGGGAAGAAGACAACTGCGCTGCAGGAGTTGAACGAGGTGGCCAGCCATCCCTGTTATCTCAGCTATGGCCTCCTGCTCCTTGACCCGCTCTGGGCGCCTCTGCGTGATGAGCCGGAATTCAAGACCATCACAGTTTCGCTCGCCTCGTTGTCTCATTAAGGTGCGGCCAGAAATGATGTGAAGGCCAAGCCGAGAATTGCCATCGTGGGAGCAGGGGGGCGCCTGGGGGCGGCGCTGGCTCGCGCTTATGGCACGGAGGCTGAGATCATTGCTTTCAAGCACGCCGATCTCGACCTCGCCCGGCTCGACGACCTGCGCGCGACCCTCGCCCCGTTGTCCTTCACGACGCTTATTAACACGGCTGCCCTAACGAATGTCGATTATTGCGAAAGCCACCGCGATCAAGCGCTCCGCTTGAATGCCGCGGCGCCACAAGTCCTGGCCGAAATCTGCGCCGGCAAAAAAGCGCGGTTCGTCCACATCAGCACCGATTATGTCTTTGATGGCGAAGCCCGCCGCCCTTACACCGAGGACGATCCGGTGCTGCCCATCAGCGTTTACGGTGAGTCGAAGCGGGCCGGTGAATTGCGCGTTTTGGAAACGCATGGAGAGGCGCTGGTGGTGCGCGTCTCCTGGGTTTTCGGGCCGGATCGGCCGAGTTTCGTCGATGCCATTCTGGGGAAAGCGCGCACCGAAGACCAGGTTTCGGCCGTCGCGGATAAATTTTCCACGCCCACCTACACGCTTGATCTGGCGGCGCTGCTGCGGCCCTTGCTCGACTCTGCCGAAATCAGCGGCATCCTCCATCTCGCCAATCGCGGAGAGTGCAGTTGGCGCGAATACGCGCAATGGGCGCTGGACTGCTGCCACCAAATCGGGCTGCCGATGCGCGCCACCACGGTCAACGCGCTTTCGTTAGGGGAGATGAAAAACTTCGTCGCGCACCG
>Ga0070671_100002955_pt1 | contig 13219 bp, 10 predicted proteins | sample KBSS73metaG_FD_65341 | JGI IMG/M metagenome (GOLD analysis project Ga0070671, IMG submission 65341) | Switchgrass rhizosphere microbial communities from Kellogg Biological Station, Michigan, USA - KBS S7-3 metaG | ecosystem: Host-associated > Plants > Roots > Rhizosphere > Soil ...
TCCCGGCCGAGGAACATGTTCTGGACGATGTCGAGGTTGTCGGCCAACGCGAGGTCCTGGTAGACGACCTCGATCCCCAGCTTGGACGCGTCGGCGGGCGACGACAGAGCGATCGGCTCGCCGTCGAACAGGACCTCGCCGCCGTCGATCGGATGGATCCCGGCGACGCACTTGACCAGCGTCGACTTCCCCGCGCCGTTGTCGCCGACGAGGGCGGTCACCTCGCCGGCGCGGACGGTGAGGTCGACGTCGTGCAGCACCTGGACCGCGCCGAAGCTCTTCGACACGCCGCGGAGCTGGAGGATGGGTTCGGACATGGGCCCTCCACGGGCGGACGCACGGCAGGCGGGTGACGCCGGCCGTGCGTCCGGGTCTCGTTACTGGATGCCGGCTGCGGTGCAGGCGGCCTGCGTCTCCTGGACGCAGATCTCGCTCGCCTTGACGTAGCCCGCGTCCGTGACGACCTTGACGTTGTCCTTGGTGATCAGCTGCGGGGTGAGCAGCACGGACTTGACCTGGCGGTTGCCCTTCGGGTCGGCCACCGTCTGCGTCGCGGTCGAGTCGGCCGTGGCGGTGTCGCCCTTGGCCAGCGCGGCGGCGAGCTTCGCCGTCGCGTCCGCCTCCTCCTGGATCGGCTTGAACACCGTCATGTACTGGTCGCCGCGCAGGATCGCCTGCAGGCCGTCCGCCGTGGCGTCCTGGCCGGTCACCGGGACCTGCCCGTTGAGGCCGTACTTGGTGAGGATGGTCACGATCGCGCCGGCCAGGCCGTCGTTCGCGGCGACGACCCCGTCGACCTTGCCGCCGTTGGAGGTCAGGATCTGCTCGAAGGTGGTGCCGCCGACCTGGTTGTCCCACTTGTCGATGGCCTGCTTCTGGACCAGCTTCAGCGTGCCGCTCTGGTACAGCGGCCCGAGGACGGTCTGCTGGCCGTTGTAGAACAGCGTCGCGTTGTTGTCCGTCGGGGCGCCCTCGATCTCGATGACCTGCGCACCCGGCTTCCCGGTGAGCGCCTGGGCGAGACCCTGACCCTGCAGTGCGCCGACCTTCTCGTTGTCGAACGAGACGTAGTAGTCGCTCGTGCCGCCGAGGTTGAGCCGGTCGTAGTCGATGACCGGGATGCCCTGGGCCTTCGCCTTGGCCGCGACGGCCGAGCCGCCGTCCGAGCTGATCGACGCGATGACCAGCACCTTCACCCCGGACGAGATCATCCCGTCGGCCAGGGTCGAGAACTTCTGCTCGTCGCCCTGCGCGTTCTGGATGTCCGGGTCCAGCCCGGCCGCGCGCATGGCCTTGTCCAGCATGGGCTTGTCGAAGCCCTCCCAGCGGGCCGAGCTGTCGGTCTCGGGCAGGATGACCCCGACCTTGACCGCACCCTCGGCCGGGGCCGTGCCCGAGCCCGAGCCACCGGACCCGCCGGAGCTGTTCGCCCCACATCCGGTCAGGGTCAGGGCGAGCCCCAGCCCGACCGCGACCGCCGCCTTCTGAATACGCATCCGCTCTCCCACGTCACTGTGGATCCGGCGCGGTGAGCGCCGGGTGAATGTTGTGGGCGACAACGTATGTCCCCGATCGGTGTGAGGTGAAGCATTCTGGATCGTGAAAGTTCCCGGACGATCATCACGATTCGGTCACGGGCCGCGCGATTTGTTGTCGCTGCCCACAGTTCGCGGGGATGAAGGACGGCTCTCGACCGTGCGGCGCCCACGGGCCGGACCCGGCCGCGTTGGGCCGGACGACTGCGCGCCGTGCGGGTGGGGTCGCCGAACGAGGGCCGCACCACGGTCGCGACGCCCGGGCCACTCGTCCTCGACGTCGGAATTGGGCCGCTCGGGGGGCGTCCGCGCGGTGTCCGCGGTCACACTCGGGGTCCGGGATGGACAGCCTGCGAGCGATCACCACCCACTCAGGTGATCTTCACTCGACCGCGTCGAGCGTGGTCACGCAGCGTCACTCGAGAGGGTGGTGACGCTCCGTCACCCGGCTCGGCCGGACCGGTGGGTCGGCGGCCTCCGCGGACGCGTCGCCGTCCCGCGAACGCAGCAGCACCGCGCCGATGACGAGCAGGATCCCGGCGCCCTCCGCGAGGCCCGGCAGCTGGCTCAGCACCAGGAGCCCGATCACCGTCGCGGTGGCCGGGAGCAGGGCCAGGAGCACGGCGAACCGCGCCTGCCCGACCCGGCGCAGGACCACCTGGTCGAGACCGTAGGGGACCACGCTGGACAACACGCCGACCCCGACGGCGAGGACCAGCACCCACGGGTCGGCCAGCGGCGCGATCCCCGCCGTACCGTGCAGGAACAGCACCGGCGTGCCCAGCACGGCGGCCACGGTGAACCCCACCGCCATGTCCTCGACGCCGTTCCCGGCGCTCGCCACCCGCTTGCCGAGCACGATGTAGGCGGCCCACATCGCGGCCGCCGCGAGCGCCCACAGCACCCCCGACGGACTGCCTGACCAGCGCACATCCGCGATGAGGGCCACCCCGCCCGCAGCCAGAACCACGGCCCCGACGTCCCGCGGGCGACGGCTGAGCGCCGCCGCGACCGCCACCGGCCCGCAGAACTCCAGCGCCACCGCCGTGCCGAGCGGGAGCCGGGCGATCGCCTCGTAGAACGCCGCGTTCATCAGGGCCGTCGCCACCCCGAACGGGACGGACCGGCGAAGCCGTCGGTGACTCCACGCGATCGCCGAGGGACGTACGACCGAGAGGAGCAACGCACCGGCGCCCAAGATCCGTAACACCGCGACCGCGGCAGGCGACAACCGGTCGAACAGACCGACCGCGAGGGCCGCCCCGACGTACATCGAGGAGCCCCCGACGACGAAGAGGACGGGCGCCGGGACCCGGCGCATCACCTCTCCGTACACGACTGCGCTCCGTAGTCGACGGGACCCGACTGTTTACACACGACACCTTGCGGTGTCACAAGGGGCACCGCATCATTCACTCGTAGTCAACTGAATCCGTGTTCGTCATCGGACCGCCACCGCCTCGACGGTCACTCGTCCCCCAAGGGTCGAAACGTGATTGTCGTCGCGACACGGGACGGGAACACATGCAGGGGTGTCGAACGTCTGCAAGAGTGGGCGTACCGCGCGAGCGGTCGTCACAGCAAGCGGTACCGGGGGGACCCGGTACCAGACGGAGGGAGACCGCTATGCAGCCTGGAACCCTGACCCGGCCCGAGTTGACCCTCGCCGACCGCTGTGACCGCTGTGGAGCGGCCGCAAAGGTTCGCGCCGTACTTCCGCGCGGTGGCGAGCTCCTGTTCTGCGGACACCACGCCCGTGCCCACGCGGACAAGCTGCGTGAGCTCGAGGTGGACGTGCAGCAGGGCTGATGGGCCCCGGCCACTCCCCTGGCCGGATTCGAGAGCTTCGTCGAGAGGGCGGGCGCCGGGAGGCGCCCGCCCTCTCGTGTCCCTAGGGGGCGGACACCCCCTAGCGCCAGCTGCGGATCGTCGCGATCCGCTCCTCGAGCTGCTCGATGCTCGCCATCGCCGTGGGCGGGCCGCCGCACTGCTTGCGGAGCTCGTTGTGGATCATGCCGTGCGGCTTCTTGGTGCGGTGGTTCTGCAGCGCGACCAGCGTGTTCAGCTCCTTGCGGAGCTTCTGGATGCGCTCGCGGACCGACATCTCCCGCGGCGCCTCGGGCACGGGAGGCGGGGTGGCGCGGGCCGCGGCTCCGGAGCGGGGCGACCCCCGGTCCACCCACTCCTGCTGACGCTGGGAGAGCAGGTTGCGGACCTGGTCGGCGTCGAGCAGGCCGGGCAGGCCGATGTAGTCCTCCTCCTCCGCCGAGAACGACGCGCCGTCGTAGATGAGCTGGTCCAGCTCGGCGTCGGCGTGCAGGGCGGTGAAGGACTTCTCGTCCTCGCCCGGCTCGTCCTCCTGCCGGTTGGCCAGCATCAGCTCCTGGTCGTTCCACTCCTCCTTGGGCCGGTGCGGGGCCCCGAGGACGTGGTCGCGCTGCGCCTCCAGCTCGCTCGCCAGCCCCAGCAGCACCGGGACCGACGGCACGAACACCGACGCCGTCTCCCCCTGCCGCCGCGACCGCACGAACCGGCCGATGGCCTGCGCGAAGTACAGCGGGGTGGCCGCCGAGGTGGCGTAGACGCCGACGGCGAGCCGCGGGACGTCGACGCCCTCGGACACCATCCGCACGGCCACCATCCAGCGTTCCCGCGACTTCGAGAACGCCTCGATCCGGTCCGACGAGCCGTGCTCGTCGGAGAGGATCAGCGCGGGCTGGGTGCCGGTGATCGTGGCCAGCAGGGCGGCGTACGCCCGCGCGTTGGTCTGGTCGGTGGCGATGACGAGCCCACCGGCGTCGTCCATGCCGCCGTTGCGGTGGGCGGAGAGCCGCTTGTCGGCGGCGGCGAGCACGGCGGGCATCCACTCCCCCGCCGGGTCCAGCGCGGTGCGCCAGGCCATGCCCGTCTGTTCCTTGGTCATCGGCTCGCCGAGCCGGGCACTGATCTCCTCGCCCGCGCTGGTCCGCCAGCTGGACGTGCCGGAGTAGGCCAGGAAGACCACCGGACGCACCACGTTGTCCGCGAGCGCGTCCGCGTAGCCGTACGAGTGGTCCGAGCGGGACCGCAGCGCCCCGTCGGCGTCTCGCTGGTACTCGACGAACGGGATCGGGTTGTCGTCCGACCGGAAGGGCGTCCCGGTCAGCGCCAGCCTGCGCTCCGCGGGCTCGAACGCCAGCTGGACGCCCTCGCCCCAGGACTTCGCGTCCCCGGCGTGGTGGATCTCGTCCAGGATCACCAGCGTGCGGCGGTTCTCGGTGCGGGCGCGGTGGCGGGCCGGGTGGGTGGCGACACCGGCGTAGGTGATCGCGATCCCGTGGTAGTCCCGCGAGGTCCCGCCGAAGGAGGTCCGGAAGTCCGGGTCCAGGGCGATCCCGACGGCGGCCGCCGCCTGCGCCCACTGGTACTTCAGGTGCTCGGTCGGCGTGACGACCGTGATCGCCTCGATCGTCCGGTCCGCCAGCAGCTCGGAGGCCACCCGCAGCGCGAAGGTGGTCTTGCCCGCGCCGGGGGTCGCGACCGTGAGGAAGTCCTGCGGCTTCGCGGCGAGGTACCGCGCGAGTGCCGAACGCTGCCAGGCCCGCAGCGGGCGCTCGGTGGGCGAGACCGCGGGGGACAGTCCCTGAATCGGTACGGATTCCGCTTGCGTCACACGTCTCCCTGATGCCGATCCTCGAGTGAGGGCCGCCGATCAGGGTATCGGCCCGTCCCCCGCGGGCCTCCCCGGACCCGCCCACCCGGACCCACCCGCCGGCGCCACGCGGAGCGACCTGGGACGATCGCAGGGTGCCGTTGACCAGTCGTGTGACCAGTCGTGCGGACGACGCCGCCCTCCCCCTCGACGAGCTCCTCGCCGAGGGCGCCCACGGACCGCGGGGCCTGCTGCTGCCCGTCGGACCCGCCGGGCGCACGGCGCTGGCGGCGCTGCGCTCCCCCGCCGTGGCCGTCACGCGGGCCGCCGGTCTGGCCGCCGGGCTGGCCGCGGACCTCGGCCGGATCGCCCTCGGTGCCCGCCCTCCCGTCGCGCGGGGTGACGACCCCCGGCACGCGGACGAGGTCTGGGCGGACGACCCGCTGCTCTCCCGCCTGCTGCGGGCCCATCGGAGCACCCGCGACACCGTCCTGGAGCTGGTCGACGACCTCGCCCCCGATCCGGACGACGCCGACCGGCTGCGGTTCGCCGTCACCCGGATCGCGGACCTGTTGGCGCCCGGCACCAACCCGCTGCTGCAGCCCAAGGCCCTGCGCGAGACCGCCCAGACCGGCGGGGTGAGCACGGTCGCGGCCGTGCGGGCGCTCGCCGAGGACCTGCGGTCGGCCCCGCGGATCCCGGAGGCCGGCCTGCGGCTGGAGCCCGGCGTGGACACCGCGACCGCGCCCGGGGCCGTCGTGCTGCGGACCCCGCGGTTCGAGCTGATCCACTACCTGCCCGCGACCGAGCACGTCGACGAGGTCCCGGTGCTGGTCGTGCCCGGTTTCGTCAACCGCTTCCACCTGGTGGACCTGGCCCCGGACCACAGCCTGGTGCGCCGTCTGGTGGCCGACGGCCGTCAGGTCCTCGCGCTGTCCTGGGCCGCGCCCACCGGCGACGCAGGCCTGGAGGACTACGCCGAGTCCCTCGCCGAGGCCGTGCACGCGTGCACGCGGATCTGCCGGACCGACCGGGTCGTGCTCCTCGGACTCTCGACGGGCGGTGTGCTGGCCGCCGCCGTCGCCGCGCGGCTGCGGACGGTCGCGGGCCTGGTCCTGGCGGGCACGGCCCTCGACCGGCCAGCGGGCCCGGCCGCGCGCGGGCCGGTGTCCGGGAGCACGCTCGTCGAGCTGCACGCCCTGCTGTGCCCGGACGAGCTCGTCTGGCCCGCGTGGGAACGGCGCTACCTGGGCGCCCCCGCGCCCGTCGACCCGCTGCGGGCCTGGAACCTCGACGCGCTCGACGTCCCGGCGACCCTGCACCGCGACCTCGCGCGGTCCGGCGCCGTCGCCCGGCCGGGCGGGCTCCGGCTGCTCGACGGCCCGGTCGACCTGGGCGACCTGGCCGCCGAGGCGTACGTCGTGGCCGGCGTCACGGACCGGGTCGGGAGCTGGCAGGCGGTCTACCGCAGCACCCAGGTGCTGGGTGGGAAGAGCCGGTTCGTCCTGGTCCCGGGCAGCACCGCGGCCGCGGTCGGGTACGACACGGGCTCCTTCCGCGCCGCCGACTCGGCGGTCTCCGCGGGCAACCCGGCCGACGCCGAACGCTGGCGGTCCGCGTCGTCGATCGTGCGCGGGGGCTGGTGGGGCGACCTGTCCGAATGGCTCGCGGAGCGGACCGGCGGGAGGGTCGACGCGCCCCCGGAGCTGGGCGGCCGGGGTCTCCTCCCGCTCGCCCCGGCGCCGGGGACCTACGTGTAGTCCTCAGGGCACCACGGTGACCGGCCAGCGGCCCAGCTTCACCATCCGCGTCGCGACCGAGCCGTAGAGCCGGTGGCCCGCCTGGACGCTCGCGCCCACCAGGACCGCGTCGGCGCGCTCCCGTTCGGCGACCTGGGCCAGGGCGGTCACCGGGTCGCCCGCGACCACCTCGAAGACCGCGTCGACGCCGTGCTCCGCACTCAGTCGTGCCACCTCCGTGCGCAGCTCGACGGCCAGGGCGTCCGTCTGCGGGTCGACGACGGCGGTGGCCGCCAACGGCATCGCCGTGGCGAAGGCCAGCGACGGGAGCCGGTCCGCGTAGAGGGCCACCACCCGCCCGCCCTGCCTGCGGGCCTGCCCGACCGCGTAGTGCAGGGCGTGCCAGGCCGTGTCCGACCCGTCCACCCCGACCACGATCGCCCGGGGCCCGTCGATCCCGTACTCGAAACTCATCGCTTCACCCCGTGCCGCAGTGCGTCCTCGGCGAGGATCGCCTCCTCCTCGACGGCGGGGACCTCGGTGACGGCCTTCTCCGCCTCGGCGGACTCGTCGGTCGCGTCGGCCCGCTCCATCTCGCGGTGCACGGTCGTCAGCAGCGCGATCCCGGCCAGCACGACGACCGCCGCGATCCAGAACGGCAGGTGGACGTTCACCGCAGCGGCCAGCAGGCCCGCGGCGAACGGGGCGAGCCCGCCGCCGATGAACCGGACGAAGCCGTAGGTGGCGCTGGCGACGTTGCGCGGCACCGGCGAGATGCTCATGACCGCCGTCGTGACCAGCGTGTTGTTCAGCCCGACGAACGCACCGGACACGATCACCGCGACGATCACGGTCGGCACCGAGCCGGAGAACGTGCCGATCACGGCGAGGACGACCGCGACGCCCAGCAGCGAGCCGTACAGGGTGCGGGCCGTGCCGAAGCGGTTCTTCAGCACCGTCGCCCCGAACACCGCGAAGAGCGCGACGAGGACGCCCCAGGCGAAGAACACCGCGCCGAGCCGCAGCGCGGACAGGTTCATCAGGAACGGCGCGTAGCCCAGCAGGGTGAAGAAGCCCCAGTTGTAGAGCAGCCCCACCAGGCTGGTGGTGCGCAGGCTGCGGTGCCGCAGCGCGGTCAGGGGCTCCGAGAGCCTGCTCTTCTCGGCGGGCGGCGGGGTCGGGTCGACGAACACCGCCGTGGCGACCAGCGCGATCAGCATGAGCACGGAGACGCCGAAGAACGGCCCGCGCCACGAGACGTTCCCGAGGAGTCCGCCCAGGACCGGGCCGGTGGCGATGCCGATGCCCAGCGCCGTCTCGTAGAGCACGATCGCGCCGCCGAACCCGCCGCTCGCGGACCCGACGATCACGGCCAGGCTGGTGGCGATGAACAGGGCGTTGCCGAGCCCCCAGCCCGCGCGGAAGCCGACGATCCCGTCGATCCCGCCCGCGGCCCCCGCCGCGGCGGCGAAGATCACGATCAGCACCAGCCCGGCGATCAGGGTGCGCTTCGGCCCGATCCGGCTGGACACCCACCCGGTGACCAGCATGGCCAGCGCGGTGACCACGAGGTAGCTGGTGAACAGCAGCTCGACCTGGGTGTGGCTCGCGTCGAGCCGGTCGGCCAGGGCGGGCAGGATCGGGTCGACCAAGCCGATCCCCATGAACGAGATGACGCACGCGAAGGCCACCGCCCAGACGGCCTTCGGCTGGCGGAACGGGCTGGCGGTGGCGGTACTCACGGGAGCTTCCCCTCGGTGGTGGTGAGGGCGGCCAGTGCGCGCGTCGCGGCGAGCAGCGCGCGTCGGTCGTCGTCGGACAGGGTGGTGATCCGGTCGGCCACGAAGGCGGCGCGCGCCGCGTGCCGGTCGCCGATGTAGTCGCGGCCGGCGCGGGTCGCGGAGACGAGGACGGCCCGCCCGTCGGCGGGGTCGGGGCGCCGCACGACGAGGCCCGCCGCCTCCAGCCGCCCCACGATCCCGGTCATCCCCGGCTGCGACGAGCGCTCCAGCGCGCTCAGCTCGGTGACCCGACGGGGACCGTGGCGATCCAGCTCGTCCAGGACGGACAGGGCGACGGTGTTCCACTCCGAGGTCCGTGCGGACCGGCGCAGCCAGCTGGTGGCCCGCTCGAGGGCCTCGGCCAGCTCGGCGACGTCCGACGTGATCGTTCCGTTCACGCCCGCAATTACATCACACATCTATATAAACCTGCGATGCATACCCGGTACCGACGCCGTCGAACGCATGTTCTACGGTCACCCTGGAAACCCCAGAAGCGAGAAGAGGGAGCACGTGACCGCACCGACCCCGGACACCGCCGCCGCGCCCGCCCCGGCCTCCCCTGCGCCGACCTCCCCTGCGCCGGCCGTGACCTCGAGCCCGGCGCAGGCCGCGGCTGCGAGCCCGGCCGCGGAGTCCGCCGGGCCCGCCGTCGCGGAGGCGGCCCCGCAGACGGACCCCGCGGCGGACCCCGCTCCGGTCGAGGCCGCCCCGCGGAAGCGCGGGCGACCGAAGGGGTCGACCTCGACCGCGCGCACCACCCGGATCGTCGAGCTGACCCTCACGGTGAGCGGCAGCGCCGACGGCGAGTGGCAGGCCGAGCTCAAGCGCGGCTCGTCCTGGCTGGCCCGCGGCCTGCCGGTGTCGGTCGGCGCGGTGCTCAAGGCCGCCGCCGAGCTGCACCCGGAGATCAGCGGGCCGATCGAGGAGGTCGTCACCGAGGCGCGCGCGGCGCGCGAGGCCAAGGTCGCCGAGCTGGAGGCCCAGCTGGAGCAGGCCAAGAAGGCCCTCGCCGAGCTGGAATGAGCGCCATCGATCCCACGGACCTCGCGATCGCGCTGAAGGTCCTCGCGCAGGTCGACGAGCTGGACCCCGAGCACCCGGACGCCGTCGCCGTCCGACGGGCGACCGCGCGCGTCTGGAAGTCGGTCAAGGCGCGGCGCAAGAGCGACCGCAGGCGCGCGGTGTCCGAGGCGGACGCCGCGGTGTTCGCCGCGACCGCGACGGCCGCGCCGGGCCGGGTGGACGACGAGACCGCGGGCATCCCGCTGTCCTCCGCCGCCCCCGGGGCCACCGCGGGCACCCTGCTGCGCGCCCGCTCCTGCTACATGTGCAAGCAGCGCTACACGGTGGTGGACGCCTTCCACCACAACCTCTGCCCGTCCTGCGCGGCGTCGAACCGGTCCCACCGGGACGCCCGGACCGACCTCACGGGGCGTCGGGCGTTGCTCACCGGCGGCCGCGCCAAGATCGGCATGTACATCGCGCTGCGGCTGCTCCGCGACGGCGCGCACACCACGATCACCACCCGCTTCCCGCACGACGCCGTGCGCCGGTTCTCCGCCCTCCCGGACAGCGCGGACTGGCTGCACCGGCTCCGGGTCGTGGGGCTCGACCTGCGGGACCCGGCGCAGGTCGCCGCGCTCGCGGACGACGTCGCGGCCCAGGGCCCGTTGGACGTCCTGATCAACAACGCGGCCCAGACCGTGCGGCGCGCCGCGGGGTCGTACGCGGCGCTCGTCGAGGCCGAGCGGGAGCCGCTGCCCGCGGACACCGTCCCCGAGGTGCTGGTCTTCTCGCACGCCAGCGACGCCCACCCGGCGGCGCTGGCCGGGGCGGTGCCCGCGCTGGGCGCGGTCGTCGAGGCCACCGAGGGCGTCCCCGCCGTCGGCACGCCCGCGGAGCGGTTGGCGGCGCTGGCGATGACCGCGCGCAGCGCCTCCCCCGGCCGGATCGCCGCGGGCATCGCGGTGGACGCGGGCGGGCTGCTCCCGGACACGGCGTCGGTCAACAGCTGGGTCGCGAACGTCGAGGGCGTGGACCCGCTGGAGCTGCTGGAGGTCCAGCTCTGCAACCAGACCGCCCCGTTCATCCTGATCAGCAGGCTGCGGGCGCGGTTGGCGGCCGGGGCGACGCGGGCGGCGTCCGGGCGGTCGTACGTGGTGAACGTGAGCGCGATGGAGGGGGTGTTCGGGCGCGGGTACAAGGCACCCGGGCACCCGCACACCAACATGGCGAAGGCCGCGCTGAACATGCTGACCCGCACGAGCGGGCAGGAGATGTTCGAGTCGGACCGGATCCTGATGACCGCGGTCGACACGGGCTGGATCACCGACGAACGCCCGCACCACACCAAGCTCCGCCTGGCCGAGGAGGGCTTCCACGCCCCCCTCGACCTCGCCGACGGCGCCGCCCGGGTGTACGACCCGGTGGTCCGCGGCGAGGCGGGCGAGGACCTGTACGGCGTCTTCCTCAAGGACTTCCAGGTCTCGAGCTGGTAGGGGACCGCCCTGTGGACAACCCGGGAGGGCCACCGGGTTTCCGTCGGGGCCCGAGGATAGGTTCACGACCGTGCTCCTGATCCACCGCGCCGAGCGGGCCGACGTGCTCGCCGCAGCCCTCGCCGAGGTCCTCGGCGGGCCTGCGGCGGACCCGTTCGAGCCCGTGATCGTCGCGGTGCCCGAGCGCGGCGTCGAGCGCTGGCTCCAGCAGCGTCTCGCCCTGCGCCTCGGCACCGGATCCGGGAGCGGATCCGGTAGCGACGGGGTGTGTGCGAACGTCCGCTTCCCCTCCCCCGGCCAGGTCCTCGCCGAGGCGGTCGACGCCGCGACCGGCACCGACCCGGACTCCGACCCCTGGCATCCCGCGCGCGCGGTCTGGCCGCTGCTCGAGGAGGTCGTCGCGGCCGTCGAGTCCCCTGGGGACACCTTCGCGGCCCTGGCCGCCCACCTGCGGCAGAGCGGCCCCACCCGCACCTACGCCGTCGCGCGGCGGCTGTCGGACCTGTTCGCGAGCTACGCCGTGCACCGACCGGACATGCTGCGCGCCTGGCACGCGGGCGAACCGGCGGACACCACCGGCACCCCGCCGGACCTGCACTGGCAGGTCGAGCTCTGGCGCAGGCTGCGCGCCCGCATCGGCGTCCCCGGCCCCGCCGAGCGGCTCGCCGAGGCGGACCGGATCCTGCGCGCCGACCCGGGACGCTCGGACCTGCCGGGCTCCCTGAGCGTCTTCGGCCCCACCCGCCTCGCCGCCGAGCACCTCGCGGTCCTGGAGGCCCTCGCCGAGCACCGGGCCGTGCACCTCTGGCTCCCCCATCCCTCGCCTGCCCTCTGGGAGTCGCTGACCTGCGGCGGCACCGCGATCCCCCGCGAGGAGGACCAGTCCGCCGAGCGGGTCCGCAACCCGCTGCTCGGGTCCCTCGGGCGAGACGTCCGGGAGCTGCAGCTGCGGCTGCCCGCAGGCGCCGAGACCGTCCACCATCCCGGCCCGCCCGCGCCGCCGACCCTGCTCGGCAGGCTCCAGGAGGGCCTGCGCACCGACCGGGCGCCCGGCGGCGTGCTCCCCGAGCTGGACCCGGCGGACCACAGCGTGCAGGTGCACTCCTGCCACGGTCCGGACCGGCAGGTCGAGGTGCTCCGCGAGATCGTGCTGGGCCTGTTGGCGGCGGACCCGACCCTCGAACCGCGGGACGTCATCGTGATGTGCCCGGACATCGAGGCGTTCGCCCCGCTGATCTCCGCCTCCTTCGGCCTCGCCGTGGACACCGACGAGGAGACCCATCCCGGGCACCGGCTGCGCGTCCGGCTGGCCGACCGGGCTCTGCGCCAGGCGAACCCGCTGCTGGGCACGGTGTCCGCGCTGCTGGAGCTGGCGGACTCGCGGGTCTCGGCGTCGCAGGTGCTGGACCTGGTCGGCTCCGGCCCCGTCCGCCGCCGCTTCCGGCTGGACGACGACGCGCTGGACCGGATCGGCGAGCTCGTCGTGCGGTCGGGGGTCCGCTGGGGGCTCGACGGGGACCACCGCCGCCCCTTCCGGCTCGACGGCTTCCCGCAGAACACCTGGTCGTCGGGCCTGGACCGGATGCTGCTCGGGGTCGCGATGGCCGAGCGGCCGGGCGAACAGGGCTGGCTGGGCACCGCGCTCCCGCTCGACGACGTGGACTCCTCGGACGTCGATCTCGTCGGGTCGCTGGCCGAGATCCTGGACCGGCTGCGCACCACGCTGGCGGCGCTCACCGGGCCGCAGCCGCTCACCGCCTGGGTCGCGGCGCTGTCGCAGGGGCTGTCCGCGCTCACCGCCACCACCCTCACGGACGCGTGGCAGGAGTCCCAGGCGCGCGCGGAGCTGGCCGACGTGGTCCGGTCCGCGGGCCCGCAGGCCGGGACCGTGCCGCTGAGCCTGTCGGACGTGCGGGGGCTGCTCGCCGACCGCCTGCGCGGGCGTCCGAGCAGGGCGAACTTCCGCACCGGCACCCTCACCGTGGCCACGCTCGTGCCGATGCGCTCGGTCCCGCACCGGGTCGTGTGCCTC
>Ga0070671_100002956_pt1 | contig 13218 bp, 18 predicted proteins | sample KBSS73metaG_FD_65341 | JGI IMG/M metagenome (GOLD analysis project Ga0070671, IMG submission 65341) | Switchgrass rhizosphere microbial communities from Kellogg Biological Station, Michigan, USA - KBS S7-3 metaG | ecosystem: Host-associated > Plants > Roots > Rhizosphere > Soil ...
CGAACGCGACGGCCGTCGACGATGCCCTCCACGCCGGAGCCGATGGTCTCACGTACCTCGGAAGGAACCGACAATTTGAGCCCTTTCGCGAGGGCAGCTTCGACGATCGTGGCGGCGACGGCATGCTGGGAGGCTTGCTCGATCGATGCGGCCATACGCGCAATCTCCTCAGGACTTTGTCCCGGAGCGACTTCAATGGCAACCAGCCGAGCTCCGCCCACCGTCAGCGTGCCGGTCTTGTCAAACATCACGGTGTGCGTTCGAGCAAGTGCCTCAAGCGGCGCGCTCCCCTTCACGAGGATTCCTCGTTTTGCGGCTTGGGCCACTCCCGCAATGAAAGCGACTGGCGCCGCCAGGATGAGCGGGCACGGCGTGGAGGCAACCAAAACCGCCAGTGCTCGCATCGGATCATTTGAGAAAAACCAAGCTCCCCCTGCAGTTACAAGCGTAAAAGGCAACAACAGCAGCGCGAACCGGTCCGCCAAGCGTATGAACGGTGCCTTTGCCGTTTGCGCGGCACTGACCATCCGGACGATGCCGGCATATGTACTTTCGTTCGCCTTGGCGGAAGCACGGATTTCGAAGGCAACTCCCGCATTGAGTGAACCGCTCCGGGCCAATTCACCGACCTGGCGGGCCACCGGGATCGGTTCGCCGGTCACCGCGGACTCATCGATCAACGCTGTCGCGCTGGTCACGACGCCATCAACGGGGATGACCTCGCCCGCGCGGACTAGGATCTCATCACCGACCACGATCTTCTCGATCGGCACATCATCAATGGTTGAAGCGATCCGCCGATGAGCAACTTTGGGAGTACGATCGATCAAGGTCCGGAGATCACGCGCGGCGCGGGCAAACGCAAAATCCTCTAGAAGGGCGCCACCAGAATACATGATGGCGATGACGATCCCCGCCAGACTCTGCCCAAGCGCAAGGGCGCCGGACATCGATACAAGCGCCACGGCATCGATCCCCAATCGACCAGCCAGCAGCTCCCGGATCATGGAGCCGAGCAATCCGATGACCGCGGGGATTGTGCCGGCCGCCCAGCACCAGTTGGCCCAATCGTTATGCCCAACAAACCAAGCGGCAAGACCGAGGAGTAGGCCGGCGACGGCAATCGCCGCCAGCGCGCGGCGCAGAATCCTGTCGTTCAGAACCATCGTTCGGATAACCGCGCGATCCTCCGGGACGGACGGTCCCGCCTCGGTTGACCCTCGTTTACATCAAGTCTTTCCGCCGCCGATGCCGACTCGATCAGTTACAGAGAAGGCAACAGACATCAGATCTTTCCAGCAAACCACGCGTAACACCGCCGAAGACCCATTCACCCAGTCGTGAGTGTCCGTACGCGCCGGCGACGATCAGATCCGTTCCGTCGCCTTTGGCAAAGCTTATCAGTTGATCTGAAGCCGATCCTTCTGGGTTTAGCATACATTTTTCTCTTACCTTGACTCCGTGCCGAGACAGATACTTTTCGACATCATCGAGCTGGTTCCGAGCCGCCCATTCCAACACCCCTTCGGCGATCGCGACGAGCGACACCTGCTTCGCGGCCTTGAGATAGGGTAACGCGCCCTGTACAGCGTGACGTGCCTCTCGCGTGTCCTTCCAGGCGACAAGTACGCGTTCGCCGCTGGTGCCAGTCGCGTTGTCCGGCACGACAAGGACAGGCCTGCCAGCATTGAGAAGCACGGTTCCTGGGTCAAATGCACGATAAACGTCTTCCTTGACCGGACGCGAGCCAATAACAACGAGGTCGACTGCTCGTGCCTCCGCCGGAATGACCTCACGCGGGAAATGAAAACTACCTCTCCATTCCAGAGTCTGGACGGCTCCGCCGACCCGTGTCCGAAAGCTTTCCCCTAATTTCGCTATTTCCGCCAATATCCGGTCACTCCGATCTTCGGCCCGTTCCAATTCAGTCGCGAACCAGCCGCCGGTTTCTCGACCGGGGATCCACCCCGCGACACCGATGAGAGTAGCATTGAATTTGGCTGCCCAATCCGCTGCAAACTTGATCCTTTTGTCGCAGCCGACGTCAAAGTCGATGTAAACCAGGATGCTGGCGGGAGTAACCGCCAACGCGGTCTGCGGCTGTCGCTCGGCGACGCTCGCCTCTTTGTTTGCCATCGTAGCCTCTCTAGCGATATTTTCAGCACAAGCTAAGCCGAATTGGCTGTCAGTCCATTTGATGTAGGTCAACGAGAAATCGCAGACTTCTTGCCTCAGTGGTAGCGCCCGACTTCGGCAAGTTAGCTTGCGATTGAGTTGGATCAAGCGTAGCCGACGCCGCCCCTTTATCTCTATTTGCAACTCGCCATAGTAAGGAGGACAATATGACCAAACTCTCAATCCCACGCGACGCGCTCGTGTTCGTCGGCGATGGGCAAAAGGCGCTGTTCCTGCGCAATGCCGGTGACTCGACGCTCCCGAACTTTACCACTGTGCGCGTCTTGACCGATACGAACTTGCCAACGCATGAGCAGGGTACTGATCGTCCGGGACGGGTCTTCAAACGCGCCGGCACAAATATGCGCAGCGGTGTGGAGACGACGGATTGGCATGAAATGGAAAAGGAGCGGTTCGCCAAACACGTGGCCTCTACCCTGGAGGACCTCGTGCGTAGAGAAAAGGTCAAGGCGATCATAATCGCCGCCCCGCCTCGCACGCTTGCGGAATTACGCAACGCCCTTCATGCCGACGTGAAAAAGAGGGTCCTTGCCGAAATCGACAAGGACCTCACCAAGCTCCCGGTCGGGGAGATCGAGAAGCATCTCATCGGATGACGATTTGTGCGCGATGGCTGTATAACGCTCGCTTCATTCGCCGCATCAACGCCACGGAGTCGTGCTCAGTAGCTCGGGCATCCGTGAGACTACCGACTAGCAGGACCGTTCAATGCGACATAAGGGTCGGGACCGTCATAGTGGCAAGCATGCCTCGAGTAGCGCCGCCAAGAATGAATTCGCGCATTCTTGAGTGCCCATACCCTCCCATCACAATGAAGTCAGTGGAAGTGTCGGCTGCATGGGACAGAATTGCATCTGGCACATCCAAATCAGTCGCAATAACGTTCTCGACCTCCACTTTCAAGTCATGGCGGGCGAGATGGCGTGCGATATCATCGTGCAGTCCCTCGTTCTTGATGTCTCTTGAGACGGTCATTAGCTCGATGGCCTTCGCACGAGCAAGAAACGGTTGAGCGTCGGCGATAGCGCGCGCAGCGTTGCGACTGCCGTCCCAACAGACCATGACACGGTTCAGTCCAAGGCCCTCTGCCTGAATGTAGGGCACGATCAGAACCGGTCGGCCTGAGTCGAAAAGAGCGGCCGTGATGATCAAGTCCTCATATTCCGGTCGTTCCGGATCGTTTTGCCGCACAAGCGAAAGATCGAAGCTTCGCGCGATCTGCGCGAAGAGATGGGCGGCCTTGCCCACAGTCGCGTCGAGCAGGCGTGCCTCCGCTGACAGCCCCTCGCGCTCCGTTGCTGCTTCGAACTTCGCAGCTGCGAACTTCGCCCGTTCGGCCGCTTTGCCGCGCTCCTCTTCGACCCACCCCGGCAGCATCACCTCGCATCCACCGGCGATGGCGGGAACGGTCGGATCGTACGCTATGGCTATTCCCGTCAGGTGGGCGTTGAAGGCCTTTGCCACCGACATTGCGTACTCGCAAGCGGGGTCGCGCTCATCCGCGACCGATAGGTTCACCAGGACGTCCTTGAGCATATTTGACGCTCCTCGCTGACGCGTGCCGTATTCAATTGTCGACTCTCGTCTTCGGCTGTATGTCCTCAACACCGAGTGATACTCGCCTTCGGGCCTCTTCAGGGCATTTTCGGCTTGCTGGCCCACTCTCTAAGTCAGCCGATAATGCGGCGGCGCCTTGATCCAGATCAAAACAATTTCACGCCTCACTCGGATATTTTTGATTCAATATTCTTTGCTTCACGGGAAACGAAATTCGAAATGTACAAGCGCATTTTGGTGGCTGCCAGGATCGCGCCGCCACTGAAGGTCGGCGCCGCGCGACCGCCGCACAGCAGCGCCTTATCAACATTGTGGTGGAGAATGGCCCAAAGCGCGTGCGATATTCGCGGCACCGCGCCCTTGACAGTGACTCGGCGAGCGCATCGCAAATGGTGTCTGGGGGTGACCCAAACCCTTTCGCTCGACGATCTCTACCGGGTCATCGAAGAACCGCAGTGTAGACACGACGAACGCGCCCATAAAGACCTCCTCGTCTAGTTCAAACTCCCTCGGAGAAGGAGGAGGTCCCATGGACACTCGCGTTCGGACAAGCCCCTGAGCAGGTAAGCCGGCCGATGGCACGGCGTTTCGCCAATGCCACCAGCGTGCGTTATTTCAAAAACTCACCACCTTCGCGTCAGGCCTATTGGCGGCTGCGTGGAAATCATTCATGCCGCCGAGCTTGACCCGGCGGTCGAGCGAACCAGCCCCCACCTCCACGCGCCTCGACGCAAGGCCGGCACGCCCACAGCGTCACCTTGGGGTGGTCTGCGATCTCCTCGTAGCGGTTGGGCGGGCCGACCGGAACGAGTGTCTTGCCGACGCCGTCGACCGCCATCAGCACGGCGTCATGAAACAGCATCAGCGTTACGCTGTCTCCGGCTTGCAGGGCAGAAGCGGCGAACAGGAATGGCAGCATCGCCCGCGTCGGATCGGTTGGCCCGAACGACCCCGAGGTCACCCAGTGCATGTCAAATTCTCCTTCACCTTGTGACTGTCACATTTGCCACGAAGGAAGAGCGTAGTCCCTCGTTTCGCGGCCGGCGCGCCCGAGCGTACGGAAAGGTTGCCGACCAGCGCGCTGAGGTTAGTTGCCTGACCGATAATCGTGTTGATCTCGATCAAAGCTGGCCGGTCATGAGAGTGGCTAGAATGCAATCCAAAGATCAGAGAGAAGGCGCTGATGACCATCCACAGGAAAATTCTTGAATGGCAAGCAGCCCACCCGAACATAACATGGATGGGCTGGGGTGTCGTTTGGGCGATCGTTCTGGCGATCTTGTTTTGGCCACGGAGGAGCGGTTAGAAAACATTACTGCGCGGTCAAACTGCACGATAACCTTAGCCGCTCGCCGGTGCCCCGCCACGGCGCGGCGCCGACGGTGGACAGGCGTCCCAAATGATGACAACACGTGTAGGGTCAAAGAGCCATGAACAAAAGAGCTGATTTTTCACCGCTTGGAAGCTTGATATTAGTTTCAACGATATTCGCAGGGGGCGGCAGCTTAAACGCGCAACAAATCGGCGACATCGGAGAGGGCCGTAGGCTCGCCGAGGCCGACTGCGCGCAATGTCATGGCGTCGACAAGAACGCCTATTCCAGTAATCTGGCGGCGCCTACTTTCGACGACATCGCCAACATTCCGGGCATGACAGGTCGTGCACTGATAGTCGCCTTGCGAACCTCCCATCGCTCCATGCCGAATGTCGTGGTCAAGGATCGCGATGCAGACAATCTTGTAGCCTACATACTGAGCCTGAAAGGAAAGTGATGGATTGGTTCCCTCCAATCGTCCCGATCAAAGTGAACGTGGACTCGCGGCAAAATAGGCAACTCCTGGCGTCGGTCGTCACGTCCCGTTTCTGGCCCCGATCTGTCGAAAAGTTCTCGCGCTAAAGGCCGCGAGCTGCTTCCCGCTGCACCGCTGCGCCTTAGCAATATGAGCTGCGCGGAAGATCGATCGCCGCATTTTGCGGCAGATCAAAGCCGCAATGGGACACCCGTCGCTCGGCTAAAAATGCCAGTGGTGCTGGGGCTGGCCGGTTCGGCGGCCTATGCTGCTGCGGCGACTTGATTTAGATCAAGGCCGCTTCGTCTCCATGGTCGGACAAATGGCGGCAAAGACCAGTGGCAAGCACAATGTACGAGCCGGTGCGATTTGATTTGGCGGGTGCGGCGCTGCTGTGGCCGGCCATTGCGGCTGCATCAGTCAGCGAAATGGCCGCACTCGTCGCGAGGCAATTTGCCAATCTCGCGGTAGTCGTGGATCGGCCGCCGGTTGCCAAACCACGTTGGGCGAGCGCACACACCGTCGCGCTCGAGCTCAGAACGGGACGGTTGCTCGATTTCGGCGACGACACCAGCGATCAGCCCACTTTGCTGTGTACGCCGCTTGCGCTGCATAGTGGCGCCATCGCCGATTTCGCGCCCGATCGCAGTCTAGTCGCTGCGCTGCGTCGAGCCGGACTGCGGCACCTCTTCGCCGCCGACTGGCGTTCCGCCAGTTCGGATATGCGTTATCTCGGCATCGACGACTATCTCGCCGATCTCAATATTATGATCGATGAGATCGGGGCTCCGGTGGACCTCATCGGGCTATGCCAAGGCGGATGGATGGCCCTGGTCTACGCCGCGCGTTTTCCCGAGAAAGTCCGCAAGCTGGTACTTGCGGGAGCTCCCATCGATGTCAAAGCCGCATCTTCCCCGTTGGCGTTATTGGCGCACAGCACCCCGATCGAAGTCTTTCGCGAACTGGTCCGGCTCGGAGACGGGCTCGTTCTGGGCCGGAAGTTAATGAAGTTCTGGGGTCCTGATTCTCTAGAAACCGAAAGCGTACACCAGCTTCTACAGACCAGTGCAAATACCGATGCCGACGCGCGGGTTCGTCTGGAAGCGCGGTTTCGGGACTGGTATTCTTGGACGATCGATCTCCCCGGCACTTTTTTCCTGGAAGTCGTTGAAAGGCTATATAAGCGTAACGAACTCGCCACCGGCAAGTTCATGGCTTTAGGTCGGCAAGTCAATCTCGCGAGGATGAGATCGCCCGTATTCATGCTGGCGGCCCGCGACGATGAACTGATTGCGCCGCCTCAGCTCTTTGCTGTCGAGCATCTGATCGGCACCCCAGCGCACGATGTGCGCAAGGCAACGGCGCCTTGCCGGCATGTCGGATTGTTTATGGGCGAGCGTACTCTGGCAGAGCTCTGGCCTGAGATCGCGCGCTGGGTCCGCGCCACACGCTTCCGTTCCAGCTCCCGTAGAGGCACCGGCCGCGTAGCCGTGTACGCGTAATCCTGCTGCTCGGCATTCGGCAAGCAAGTGTGTATGCCCTATCGAACGGACGACGATTTGCCGGATTCCGTCAGGGCTCACCTTCCGGATCACGCCCAAAATATCTAGCGCGAAGGCTTCAATCAGGCCTATGCATCGACCCCGGCCGCGTGCGGGCGATGCGCACCACGCTCTCGCGTTGGTAAGCCGCCGCCGAGGCAAGATGCACCGCCCATTGCTACGATTGCTCAATCAGGAGGCTTCATCGCGGATCGCCTCACATAGGCCCGACGATGGCAACATTGAGCTCTCACGCGATTAAAGATCTTGCCGCCCAAATCATGTCACCGAGCGACGAAACCAGGAGGATTCGGTTCATTTACGACGCGAAATCTCTCCGGGGCGATGCGCCGCACTTGGTCTTGTGTGGAACTTGCTCCTGACGATCCGATGCAAAGCCCGATGATGTCTTGGCCGTCTCGCCGGACTTCTCTTGACGTAGTCCAAAAGACCATTCTTGTCTGCCACCCAAAACAACGCGCCGACTACAAGACCAAGCGCAATTAGACAGGCGACATATCCGATAACCGCTGAAATCGACATGGCGATCTCACTTCCTGGATGCCTAACCATTTTTCGGTACGTGGCCGTATGCTGCTTTGACGCAAATCAATTCAGTGCGTTGCGCATGAGAGTTTAGACCGTTGGCAATGTTCGTAGAAGGTTTGGCGGACGGTCAAGGTGGGCATAAGGAGTTTCCCTTAAGGAGATGATCTGTATTTTCCAGGTAACAGAAGCCGCTAAAGCTGTGAACGTCAGGCTGTGGAGGACAGTCATGCGATGTCAACGGCAAGGCTTCACGCGGGTAACCGTGGCGCAGAGCGATCGTTTGTTCTCCGTGGGCAACTGCGTGGTAGGCGCCGTGGCGGCTCTTTTGATCGCCTTTCCTTCGCTGGCGGCGCCGCCGACCCATGTTGGCGGCCACATGCCGACCCTGATCTCAAGCGCCGTCGATCGCACGCACAAGAGTGACAGCGCTATTCCGGCAAGTGCGACTTTTGATGCAAGATGGAACGCTCAGGGCGGATTGGCCGCAAATAACTTTCGATCCCCTTACTCTCAGAGGCCGACGGAGCGCCAAATGAAGGCAAAGATTCCGTTTGGATGCGATCCCGCGTTCGGACCGTTGGTGCGTGCCAACTTTAGTGCCCGTTGCCTCGCGAGCACCGGGGGTCGCGCGAGACTAGCAGGCATGGCCGTTTTGAAGAGTCCTTTGGCTTAGAGCGAGCGGCAAGCGGGCATAGCGGTTAGGGCAAGAGGCCCCGACCATGACCTGCCGCTGGCGTGGAGCGCTTGGGGGCTGGAAACGAAATCAATATGAGCAGCGCATTGACTATCGACGATGCGCAGATGGCGGCCGTCGTGGACAAGACTCTGAGCCTCTATGTTTGGGGACGCGTAGAATACACCGATGAAACTCAACAGCCTCGGCATCTCTCATTTAGGGGAATAATGAACGGCCCGCCCGACACCGTTGTTGTAGATGGTGTGCGGGCCAGAGGGTGGGGGTTCAACGCAACCAAGGACGGTTTCGAGGCAAATTGACAAGCCCTCCACCCCGACGATCGGGCTGGTGGGCGGCGCTTGGAACAGTTAGGGATTGACTGAAGCGCGAGAGGCCGGCCGCGGTGTGGGATCGCAGCTATTTCCCGCGCATCAAAAAGCCGTCGGAACATTGAAGGGTTCGTCGGTTCGCGGTCCGCGATGGGGTATTGATTTTTGGTACAAGCTGTCAACTCGTAGCGCCAAGGATCCATTTTCTGGCACCACAAGAGGATTAAATCAGGTGTTCCTAGTCGGCGCCTGCGCCATGCGATACGCACGGTGCCGGGATTGTAACCGTCGGCAAAATCGACTCCGGAAATGACGTATGGTGCTTTCAGTGGATCGATTTCGCCATAAATGCCGGGCCACTTGCCCGTCACCTTTTTACCTCCCATTGCTCGCTCCTATGTTTTTTCCAGCACAGTGTCGACTTCGCGCCCAGCGAAGAGTTTATTTGGTTCATCGCACGAGAGAAGACAAGGAGACGAACAAACAAATAAATCATTTCCAGAACGAACCGCCACTGGAGAGATTCTGGAAGGCTCGACGTAGAGCCGACCTCGACGTGGGAGCCCGCGAGAGTCTGGAAGGTCGCGACGTTGGAGCAGGCCTCGACGTAAGAAGCCGCGAGAGTCTAGAAGGCCTGGAAGCAACTCGACGAGGGGGTGAGAATGGATCGCATCGTCAAGTTCGAGCAGCGCGGCGACCAGGTGGTCGCGATCGACGAGGCGGGCCGGCGGTTCGTCACGCCCGCCGGCCGCTTTCTTTGGGAGCCGCTGCTCGATCCCGCGCCGATCGCCGAGGCGCCGGTCGAGCCGGCGCTCGCCGCAGCGGCGCCGATCGAGCCGACACCGGCCGAGCTTGTCGAGCCCGAGCAGCGGCGCGGCCGGCGGATTTTCAAACAGCGCTAAGGCCGCGCGCTTGGCGAAAGGCGCGCAGCCTTCGGCGGCCGGGCTTTTGGGGGGCGAGCCCTTCCTTTCCCGGCCGCCGATCAACGGGGAAATGAGGGCGCCGCAGGCAGTGAGCGGCGGCGGCATCATGTATTGTGTGTTGAGAAGCGCCGACGGGGCTTGAACGCGCAACCTCCTCGCCCGTACTGAGAAGTCGTCACACATCTACAGAACGTCGAAAGCGAGGGCTCTATCCATTGAGCTACGGCGCTGCCCCCGTACTGGGGCGGCGCGGCGCTTTCGGCAAGCAACGAACGCGGTCGGAACCGGCTTTTCCCAAGGTTCCACAGTCGCTAGGTGGCAGGGTCGTTCGCGGTTCGTCCTCGCTGTCGTCGCGATGCGCCAGCCAGTAGCCGTTGGCCACCGGTTCGCTTTCGGGGACGGGGTGCTAGGGTGGACCGCGGTCAAGGCCCCGAACTCATCAGCGGGCTTGCTACGGGGTTCGGGCCGAATCGGCTCACGCGGCGGGGTGCGATCGGCGGCACAATCTCAGGACGGAAAAACCCGATATTAGACCAATTTTGGACCGGCGCCGGGCCTCGAAACCATAACTATTTGATTTTGCTGGCGCTCCCTAGGGGACTCGAACCCCTGTTTTCGCCGTGAGAGGGCGACGTCCTGGGCCGCTAGACGAAGGGAGCCCGCGTTCCGAAATAGACCCGATGGCGCGGGCGCGCAAGCACGTTGCCATCTCAGCCGACGCGTTCATGGCTCAATCGCGAACCTGAGGCGTCCGTTCTGCTTAAGTGTCTTGACATCGAAGGTGCGGATTTCCGTCGCGCCGCCGATGTCGAGCGTCACCACGATGTGGTCACCGGCCACGGTGCTCGAGACGACGCGGGCGCCTTTCGGCAGTGCAACAATCGCCTCGCTTGGAGCGGCAGCGCTTCCGCCGGCGCGGAAAACGCGATAGCCGATGACGCCGATCACCGCTCCAAGCGCGATCACCGTGGTGAGGCCGGACACGATCATCAGCAAGCGCGCCCGAGCGATCATGCGGGCGGCAGGGACGTCCGGCTCCGCGGCTTCATCGGCGCCCACGACCGTGGGACTATGAGCGCTCTTCGCCGCGTGGCTTCGCGATTGACCGGCGGCTAAGTTGCGCATTTAGGACCCGCAGAAACTACCGATGACGTCCGCCCCGAAATCCATCCGCATCGCCGACAATGAGGCCGGCGGGCGCCTCGATCGCCTGCTCGCCACGCACATCGCCGAGCTATCGCGCACCAGACTCAAGGCCTTGATCGAGGCCGGCGCTGTTGCCGTCGACGGCCGCACGATCCGTGATCCCGGCCATCGCGTCAATTCCGGCACCGCAATCGAGGTCGATATTCCGCCACCGGCGGCGGCCAAGCCCGCGCCGGAGCCGATCCCGCTGAACGTCGTCTACGAAGACGCCGACATCATAGTCATCGACAAGCCCAAGAACCTCGTTGTGCATCCGGCCGCCGGCAACTGGACCGGGACCCTGGTCAATGCGCTTGTCGCCCATTGCGGCGACAGCCTGTCCGGAATCGGTGGCGAGCGGCGCCCCGGCATCGTGCATCGGCTCGACAAGGACACCACCGGCCTCATGGTCGTGGCGAAGAACGACCGCGCCCACCGTGCGCTCGCCAGGCAGTTCGCCGACCACGGCCGTGGCGGCGACCCGTTCGATCGCAGCTATCTCGCTTTCGTCTGGGGAGCACCGGAGCGGCCGCGCGGTACCATCGATCGGCCGATCGACCGCCACCCGCAGGCCCGCGACCGCATGGCGGTGCGCGAGGGCGGGCGCGAGGCCGTCACCCACTGGGAAGTGTTGCAGCGATATGGCGGGCATGGCAGCGCCCCTTCCTCAGCGCGAAGCGGTGCCAAGCAAGGCGGCCCGGTGGCCAGCCTCCTCGCCTGCCGCCTCGAAACCGGTCGTACCCACCAGATTCGGGTGCATCTGGCCTCGATCGGCCATCCGTTGTTGGGCGACGACGTCTACGGGGCGGGTTTTCGCACCAAGGCTGCGCTTTTGCCGCAGCAAGCGCAGGCCGCACTGAAGGCCCTTGGCAGGCAGGCACTTCATGCCCATATCCTGTCGATCAAGCATCCCACGAATAGTGAATTCCTTACCTTCCGGTCGGAACTGCCGCCTGATCTCGCCCGTTTGCATAGCGAGCTGGCGGCCAGTGCGGGCTGACTCTAGCGAAAAATAAGGGATTACCGGGTTTATCCCCGGCCAAAGGGGGATCAAGGCCGCGTCGCGCCGAAGTGATGGCTCCTTCACTTCCACTGGCCCGATTCGACCGTGTATGTTGCGGGTGCGAGATGGGAACTTTCAGCCGTCGGCTCGGGGAGCGACGGCATCAATCGCCCGCCGCCATGCGGGGGTGTTGCCTAATGGAGGGCGCTATCAATGGCCCAAACTGCAGCTTTGCCGATCCTGTCGGGTGAAACCGGCCTGACTCGGTACCTTGAAGAGATTCGGCGGTTCCCGATGCTGGAACCGCAAGAAGAATACATGCTCGCCAAGCGCTGGCGCGAACACGGCGACCGCGACGCGGCGCACCGGCTCGTTACCAGCCATTTGCGGCTCGTGGCCAAGATCGCCATGGGCTACCGCGGCTATGGCCTGCCGATCTCGGAAGTGATTTCCGAGGGTAACGTCGGCCTGATGCAGGCGGTCAAGCGCTTCGAGCCGGAAAAAGGCTTCCGTCTGGCCACCTACGCCATGTGGTGGATCAAGGCGGCGATCCAGGAATACATCCTGCGTTCCTGGTCGCTGGTGAAGATGGGCACGACGGCCAACCAGAAGAAGCTCTTCTTCAATCTGCGCAAGGCCAAGAGCCGGATTTCGGCGCTCGACGAAGGCGATATGCGGCCCGACCAAGTCAAGCTCATCGCCAAGCGCCTGGGCGTGACCGAACAGGACGTGATCGACATGAACCGCCGGCTCGGGGGCGATGCTTCGCTCAACGCGCCGATCCGCGAAGACGGCGATTCCGGCGAGTGGATGGATTGGTTGGTCGACGACAGCGCCAGCCAGGAAAGCCGCCTTGCCGATTCCGAGCAGGCTGAGAACCGGCACCAGGCCCTGGGCGAGGCACTGACCGTGCTCAACGACCGCGAACGCCGCATCTTCGAAGCGCGCCGCCTTGCCGACGATCCGATCACGCTCGAGGAGCTTGCCGACGAATTCGGTGTCTCGCGCGAGCGGGTGCGGCAGATCGAGGTGCGCGCCTTCGAGAAGGTGCAGAAGGCGGTGAAGAGCCGCATCGCCTCGATGGAGAATCCCGAAGCCGCCATCGCGGCGCAGTGATCTTCCTTCGCGCTGCCTGACTGAGCGAACGCATTCCGCCGCAAAACCGGTGCGCGCCGAGGACGCGCTGACACACACGTCTATTTCAGTTTCGAAATAGGCGTGGCGCAGCGCATCGGTTGCCTGCATGCCCCGACTCGAAACGAGTCTAGGGTATCGAACTTTTGCGGGCTACCGGCGCGTCGGCTTCGGCAATCAATGCGCCATCGATGGTCGCTCCGCTTTTAAGAAGCGTCTCGATCTCCGCAGCCGGCACGCCCGCTTCCTTCAGTACGGCAACGCTGTGCTCGCCGATACGCGGCGCGTGCCGGTTGATCTTCAAAGCGGCTCCGTTCCACCGGCTGGGGATGCCG
>Ga0070671_100002957_pt1 | contig 13218 bp, 11 predicted proteins | sample KBSS73metaG_FD_65341 | JGI IMG/M metagenome (GOLD analysis project Ga0070671, IMG submission 65341) | Switchgrass rhizosphere microbial communities from Kellogg Biological Station, Michigan, USA - KBS S7-3 metaG | ecosystem: Host-associated > Plants > Roots > Rhizosphere > Soil ...
GGATCGACCGCGAAGAATGCGACGTCCTCGTCGGTCGAGTACGCGAGCCACGGATCGCTCGAACGACTGGCGATCCTCTCGAGCTCCGCGCCCTCCGTTTCCACCGGTATTTCCTTGTACGCGTACTCGATGGCCCAGTAGTCGTAAGGGCCGAGCGTCGACATCTGGTACTCGCCCTGTCTTTCGCCCTTGACCGCGAGATTCCACGGGTTGTACTCCATCACCGACCCGGAGATCCCGTTCTTCGCCGTGAAATCGGCGTCCTCCAGTTGGAGGTCCGTATAAACGGTGGAGGCGCGGAAGTTGTGGCGCAGACCGAGCGTGTGGCCGACCTCGTGCATCGTGACGCTCTTCAGGAACAGATCGACGAAGCGGTCGACGTCCGGGCTGTCGGGCGAAATATCGCCGCGCGCCTCGAGCAGCGACAAGCCGAACGCGGCCTCTTCCGTTGCGGCGTCATCGTACGTGCAGACCATCTGCGCATTCGCGCGGCTGGTCGCCTCCGCCTGCGCCTTCGCGAGCTCCGCGAACGCGTCCTTGCTCGGCGGCAGGTATTCGTGACGCAGATTGCGCACGACGCGGACGTTGTTCGCATCGATGCCGATGTCGGCGTCGAGGATTTCTCCCGTGCGGGGATCGACCACCGACGGACCGATCGCACCGTACGAGGTCTTCGCCACCGTCTGCCAGCGCACCGATGCGTGATGGATGTCCGACGTATCGAAATCGGCGTTTTCAGGCTGGATTTCCACGCGGATCGCGTCCTTGAAGCCGATGCGCTCGAAGGCCTTGTTCCATTCGAGGATGCCCTGCCGGATCGGCTCCCGATAGCGGACGGGGATGTTGCGATCGAGCCAGAACACGATCGGCTGCCGGGGCTCCGAAAGCTCCGCCGCCGGATCCTTCTTCTCGAGGCGCCAGCGATTCGCGTAGCGTTGCACGGGAACGCGCTGCAAGTCCGACGTGAAGTCGAGCACCTCGGTCGTGAAGTAGCCGACGCGTTCGTCCGCGGGACGCGCGTGCATCGGGACGTCGGGAAGCTTCGACAGCGAGTAGTGGTAGCCGATGAACATGCTCCGCACATCCGGCAGCGTGATCGGCGGGGACGGGAGCCCGGAGGTTGCAGGCGGGGGCGGCGGCAGCACCAGCCGCGACAGGGCGTAGTGCGCGGACACCTCGAGCGTCACGTTGTCGGCCTCGGTGCGCGTCGTGCCGATCGACGAATTGCGCGAGTCGAACGAATACGGTTGCCGATAGGTTCGTTCCAGCACCGACGCGGCGCCGGGAAGATCCGCGAGCAGCAGCGCGTTCGCATCGATCAGCAGCGACTTCCGCTCCGGATGTGGCTGGGCGGCGATTGGCGCGACCGCGAGCAGGCTGTCCGAGAACCCGGCAGCGACCGCGCGCGCCTCCGGCGTGCCGGCCTTCGCCGTGTACTTCACGTTTTTCGCGATGAGCTGCACGTTCTGGCCGTGCTTGTGGAACGTGACCACCTGCGCGACGCCGAACGGATAGTTCATGGCGCCACCGAAAATCCGTGCTTCGCCAATTCCCTGATTGATCGCCGACTTGAAGAAGTACGGCTTGTCGAGCTGGTCGGGTTCGAGCTCTATGTAGACCTTGTCGTCTTTTTGCCAGAGCGTGAAGAGGCCTTTCGACTCGCGCGCGTCTTTCACGACATCCGCAAACGGCTTGGAGGACTGCGCCGCCTGGGCTGCGGCCGCCGCAGCAGCGGCGACGGCGCCGGTGTTCGGGGCGGGACGCGATGCGCCCGGCGCGGCATCGCGCGGGGCCTGGCCATTGGCTGCCTGTGGATCGGTCGCGGCGTGCGCCGCGGCGGCGGCGATTGCCGCCGTGTCGGATGGCTTGGCCGCATCGGCGCGCGGAATGCTCGCGCACCCGGTCATCAGCAGGGGTGCGAGCGGAGCGAGCGCGAGCGCTACGCGGGAGAGGCGGAAGGACGACATGAACGTGGTATCTCCAGAATCGGGCAATGGCCGCCGGCGGTCGCCATTGCGCCGCGTCGACCGATCAGGCGTGCGCAGGCGTCAATTCGCCGCGCAACGAATGCGGCAACGCCGCGGTAATGTCGACCTCGACATAAGTGTCGATCGACGCCGCATCGCCGGCAAAATTGACGACGCGGTTATTGTCGGTGCGCGCGGCCAGCTCGCGCGGATTCTTGACGGCAGGGCCGGTCACGAGCACGCGCTGACGTGAGCCGACCATCGCCGCGCTGTAGTCCCGATACTGGCTGTCGAGCAACGCCTGCAGCTTCGAAAGCCGCTGTTGCTGCTTCTCGGGTGGAACCTGATCCCGCAATTCCGCTGCCGGCGTCCCCGGACGTGCACTGTACGCGAAGCTGAAGGCCCCGTCGAACGCGACCGCCTCGACGAGACGCAACGTGGCGTCGAAATCGGCGTCGGTTTCGCCGGGAAAGCCGACGATGAAATCGGACGTGAGCGAGAGCGCCGGTCGCGCGGCGCGCAGCCTTCGCACGATCGACTTGTACTCGAGCATCGTGTAGCCGCGCTTCATCGCCGCCAGCACTCGATCCGATCCGGATTGCACGGGCAGGTGCAGATGCGAAACCAGCTTGTCGTTGCTCGCATACGCGTCGATCAGCCGCGGCGTCATTTCCTTCGGGTGCGACGTCGTGTAGCGAAGCCTCTCGATGCCCGGGATTTCGGCCGCGTACTCGAGCAGCATCGCGAGATCGGCCACTTCATGTCCGACGCGCCGCGCGACCTGCATGTTCTGCGACGCGCGGTCGCGTGTCGCGGCCGTCAACGGCCCGCGGTACGCGTTGACGTTCTGACCGAGCAGCGTCACTTCGCGTACGCCCTGGTCGGCAAGGTCTGCGATCTCCGTCAGCACGTCATCGAACGGTCGCGACACTTCCTCGCCGCGCGTGTACGGCACGACGCAGAACGAGCAGTACTTGCTGCAGCCTTCCATGATGGACACGAACGCGCTCGCGCCTTCCACATGCGGCGGCGGGAGATGGTCGAACTTCTCGATCTCGGGAAAGGAGATGTCGACTTGCGGCACGCCCGTTTCGAGCCGCGCGCGCATCAGCGCGGGAAGGCGATGCAGCGTCTGCGGTCCGAACACGATGTCGACATACGGGGCGCGGCGAACGATTTCCGCACCTTCCTGCGATGCCACGCAGCCGCCGACGCCGATCACGAGGTCCGGCCGAGCCGCCTTGAGCGCGCGCACGCGCCCGAGATCATGGAAGACGCGCTCCTGCGCCTTCTCCCGCACGGAACAGGTGTTGAACAGAATGACGTCGGCGTCGTCGGGCCGATCTGTCCGCGCAGCACCTTCCGCGGCCGCGAGCACGTCGGCCATCCGGTCCGAGTCGTACTCGTTCATCTGGCACCCGAACGTGCGAATGAAGAGCTTGCGTGACACTTGCAGCGTTTCGAAAAGGGTCGGAATTATAACAAACGGAGGTAGAATTTAAGGCGCAGGTGTCCGCCGGACGGTCGCGCTTTCCAGTCCAGCGGGTGAAACGGGAACGCGTGTGGTGCCGGCCTCGATGCCGGCCGAAGCCGCGGCTGCCCCCGCAACGGTAGGCCGGTGCGGATCGCTCGAAATGCCACTGACTGCGCCAAGCGGTCGGGAAGGCGAGCGATCAAGACCGGCGAGCCCGGAGACCGGCCTGCCCGCGAACGTCGTGCGTCGATCGCCGGCGTCCGCGGAGAATGCAACGCGGGGTTCCGTTGCGCTCGGTTACGGAGCGCGTCCTTGCCGTTTCCGCCGAGCGACCGAGATCGTCCGTCGTTGCGCCGATCAACGGCCGTGCGGGGTCCCCACGGCATGCACGGACGATCGTCATGAACCTTCCCGCGGGGCTTCGCACACCGGCGCGCTGCGCAGCAGGTGCCGCACTCCTTCTCGTGCTGTTCGCACCCTCTGCACACGCGCAGTTGAGGCCGGCCGACGTGCCGCTCGCGCTCGATCCCATCGTCGTGACGGCGTCGCGCTCGCCTCAGCGCCTGATCGATCTCGTCGCCGATGTCACCGTCATCGACCAGGAGCAGATCGCTCGTGGAGGCTTGCAAGGCGTGGTTGCGCTGCTGCAGCGACAGGCCGGCGTCGAGGTGACGCAAAACGGAGGCCCGGGAGCAACGGCGGGCGTGTTCCTCCGCGGCGCGAACGCGTCGCAGACGCTCGTCCTGATCGACGGCATGCGCGTAGCTTCGGCGTCGAGCGGCGCGACGGCGCTCGAGGCGATCCCTCCCGAGCAGATCGAGCGGATCGAGATACTGCGGGGGCCCGCGTCGAGCCTGTATGGCGCCGACGCGATCGGTGGCGTGATCCAGGTGTTCACGAAGCGCGGCGCGGCGGATGGCCTGCACGCGAATGCGGAGATCGGGTATGGCACCTACGAGACGGGCACGGCGTCGGCAGGGATCTCCGGCGGCTCGGGGAGCGCGCGTGGCGCCGTGCAGGTCGCCGGCCGTCGCAGCGATGGCTTCAATGCGATCGTCAATCCCGCCAACTTCAGCTACGACCCGGATCGCGACGGCTATCGAAACGGCAGCATCAGCGCAAACGGCGATCTGCGCTTTGCACCCGATCATTCGCTTTCCGTGCAGTATTTCAGGAGTCGCCTCGACAATCAGTACGATGGAGGCGACGCGTTCGACGATCGCACGATCACGACGCTGACGACCTGGCAGGTCGCGCTCGAAGACCGCTTCAGTTCAGGGTGGACCTCGCGCGTCACCGCGAGCGAAGGGCAGGACCGTTCGGTGTCGAAGTCCGCATTCGGCGACTTTCCTTTCCATACGCGTCAGCGGCAATATGGGTGGCAGAACGATATCGGGTTGCCGGCAGGCGCGCTCAGCCTGGCGCTCGAGCGGCGGGAAGAGCGCGTCGACACCGAGCCGGCGTTCGACGTGCGCGCGCGCGACACGAACGCCGTGACGGCCGTGTACCGTGTCGAAATCGAAGCGCACGCATTGCAGGCGAACGTGCGACACGACGATTCGAGCCAGTTCGGCGGCAGGACGACGGGTGCGATCGCCTGGGGATACCGGTTCGCGCCGAACTGGCGGTTCACGGCGAGCGCAGGCACTGCATTTCGTGCGCCGACGTTCAACGATCTCTATTTTCCCGGCTTCTCGAACCCCGACCTGCAGCCAGAGACGTCGCGCAACATCGAAGGCGGCCTCTACGCGACCGGTTGGGCCGGAGCCGTGTACTGGCAGGCCCACGCCGTCGCGTATCACAACCGGGTCCACGATCTCATCGTCTTCCAGTGCGATGCCGACTTCAATTGCCGGCCGAACAACGTCTCGAATGCAACGCTCGAGGGCGTCACGCTCGAAGCGGATCTGTTACGCGAGGGCGCGACGTTCCACGCCTCGATCGATGTGCAATCGCCGAAAGACGCGGATACCGGCCATTTGCTGCCGCGGCGTGCGCGACGGCATGCGGCGCTGTCCCTGTCCCAGCCTATCGGTCGTGCGCGAGTGATCGCCGAAGTGCTCGGTTCCTCCGCGCGCTTCGACGACGCCGAGAACACGCGGCGTCTCGGCGGTTATGGTGTCGTCAATCTCGCGCTCGAATGGGCCGTCGATGCGCGCACCACGCTGTTCGTTCGCGGCGATAACGTGTTCGATCGCGACTATGAGCTCGCTGCGGACTTCGCGACCGGGGGCGCGCGCGTAATCGCGGGCATGCGCTGGCGATTGTGAAACTTGCACCGCGGTGCCTGTTCATTGCGCTGCTGTTCACGGCGACGACGGCTCGCGCGACGATCACCGTCGTCGACGACAGCGGCGCATCCGTCACGTTGAATGTGCCCGCGCGTCGCATCGTGACGCTCGCGCCTCACGCGACGGAGCTCGTCTACGCAGCCGGCGCCGGCGCGGCGATCGTCGGCGTGATCAAGGGCTCGGACTTTCCCGCCGATGCGCGCACGCGCCCCGTCGTTGGCGACGCGACCGCGCTCGACCTCGAGCGGATCGTCGTGCTCGCTCCTGACCTGATCGTGACGTGGCCGTGGACAACGCCCGCCCAGGCGGAGCGCCTCCGCGCGCGCGGGATCGCCGTGTTCGAGGCCGATCCGCGCGAGATCGGCGGCATCGCGGACGACGTCGAACGGATCGGCACGCTCGCGGGAACGCAGGAAGCGGCGCAGGCAAGCGCGTCTTCGCTCCGCGCGCGCCTCGCGAGCCTCGATTCGTCGCGCAACGCGGACCCGCCGCTGACCGTCTTCTACCAGGTCTCCGACGTTCCGCTTTTCACGTTGGGCGGTCAGCATCTCGTGAGCAAAGCGATAACGGAATGCGGCGGGCGCAACGTGTTCTCCGCGCTGACGCTCCCGGCGCCGCAGGTGAGCATGGAAGCGGTGCTCGCGGCGAATCCGCAGGTGATCATCGCAGGCACCAACGGGGCCGCACGGCCCGCGTGGCTCGATGCGTGGCGCGCATGGCCATCCATGGACGCGGTCCGGCGCGGCGCGCTCTACGTGGTCGATGCCAACCTGCTGCATCGACCTGGCCCACGGTTCATCGACGGCATCGCGCAGCTCTGCGATGCTCTCGCCGAAGCGCGGCGCAAGCGCCGATGAGCATCGCGTCACGTCGGGCGCGGACGGCCCATTGCCGATTGGCGTCACCGCGCCGACGAGCCTCGAGCAGCGCGGCACGGCGCGCTCGACGCGGTTCCGACCGTCCTATAATGGCAGAGTGCGCCATGCACGTTGAAAACAGTCGCGCGCGCCGGCAACTACGGGCTTTGATCGGGCAACAAGGCACCATGAACAAGGCCTTCACGCGTGAAGACACGCCGGCGGACGAGGACGAAGACACTGCGCTCGCCTCCCCGCTTCCCCCAGGCGCCCGCAACTACATGACGCCCGGCGGGCATGCGCGCCTCAAGCGCGAGCTCGATCATCTCGTATCGAAGGAGCGCCCCGAGCTCGTCGCTACCGTCGCGTGGGCCGCCGGCAACGGCGATCGTTCGGAGAACGGCGACTACATCTACGGCAAGAAGCGGCTGCGCGAGATCGACCGCCGGATCCGGTTCCTGGTTCGCCGTCTCGACGACGCCGAGGTCGTCGATCCGGCCGCTCCCCGCGATGGCGACGCCGAGTCGCGCGTTTACTTCGGCGCCACGGTCACCGTCGCAAATCCCGAGGGCAACGAGCGAACGATCAGCATCGTCGGCATCGACGAGATCGACACGCAGCGGGGATACATCAGCTGGATTTCGCCGATGGCCCGGGCGCTGCTGAAGGCGCGCGAGGGCGACACGGTGACGTTGCGAACGCCGGGTGGCGTCGAAGACCTGGAGGTGGTTTCGGTGCGCTACGGCCCGCTCGACACGGACGTGCAAGTATCGAGTGCCAGCTAGAGCCGTGAAGCGTCAAGAGGTTGTTGCTGGACGTTTCGAGTCGGGCGTGGTTGACGCCGCCTCGATGCGGCCCCTATAGTCCGGCCAGCATGGACATCGAGCTTGCCGCACTCGAGGAGCGCGTCGGAACGCTCATCACTTACGCGCGGGAACTGCAGGAAGCAAACGACATCCTGCGGCGCGAGCTTCTCGCGCTGCAGGAGCGCAATCGCGAGCTTGCCGCACGCGTCGCGCAGGCGACGACGCGCCTCGACGCACTGATATCGAAAGTGGATCAATGAGCGCCGAAGGACAGCCCCGACGCAGCATTACGCTCGACATCACGATCCTCGGCCGTGAGTTCAAGGTCGCTTGCAAGGAGAGCGAGCGCGCGGAGCTGACCGAAGCGGTCGCCCTGCTCGACAAGCGCATGCGCGAGATCCGCGATGCGGGCAAGGTGACGGGCACCGATCGCATCGCGGTGATGACTGCGCTCAACTTCGCGCATGAGCTGCTCCGCGAACGGCGAGCGGCAGCCGCTGCTGCCGCGCCCTCTTCCGCGGTCATTGACGGTGAGTCGGCTCGGCGTAGAATCGAGTCGATGCAAACGGCGATCGACCAGGCGCTCGCAGGCCAGGAGAAGCTGTTCTAGCCGACGTTGTTCGCGGGCGAAAATGGAACGCAGTCGCCGTTTGCGTGTCTTGGTTCCATCCCCTGCAGTGTTCGATCCGGCTTTACGTTCTTTGAACCAATGCTCTCGTAGCGAGGTTGCCGAGCCTCATGTGGACCGGTGTGCGTTCCCACGCGGAAGCGCCTGATGGTCCCGGCAGGCGACCAATCTTGAACCTCGGTTCAGGATGACGGTCGGGACGGCACAGGCGGGGGGCCTTTTCTTTCGGCCGGAGGGCGTCACGCGTCCTCCGGCCGATCGTTGTGCGGACATGCAGCATCAGACTGCGCCGTATCGATAACCGGAGGAGTGCATGCCATCGCCTGCATTGAGCAAGGTCGTGTCGTTCGTCGCGGCACTCGTCGCGAGCGCGATGTTCGTCCACGCTGCGAACGCACAGGACCGGTATCCGTCGCGACCGATCGACTTCGTCGTGCCATGGGGCCCGGGCGGCGGCGCGGACCAGGTTGCGCGCAAGCTCGCGCAGCTTCTCGAGCCCGAGCTCAAGGTCTCGCTGCCGATCATCAATGTGCCCGGCGCCACCGGCCAGACCGGTCACGCGAAGTTGATGAGCGCGAACGCGGACGGCTACACGATCGAGGTCATGACCGGCGATACGTTCGCTCTCCTCGCCGAACCGAACTCGAAGCTCAAGCTGTCCGACTTCATTCCGCTCGGCATCGTCATTCAGCAGGCGTCCGGTTTCTTCGCCGCGGAGAACAGCGCGTTCAAGACGTGGTCGGATGTTGAAAAGGCGGCCAGGGAGCGGCCGCTCAAGGTCGCAGTGACGGGGTTCAGCAGTCCCGACGACATCACCGTGAACTACTTCGCGGCGAAAGGGCTCAAGCTGAACTCGGTGCCGTACGCGAAGCCGGGCGAACGGTATACGTCGATACTCGGCGGTCACGCCGATCTGCTGTACGAGCAGGCGGGCGATGTCCGCAATTTCGTCGACACGAAGCAGATCCGCCCGCTGATCTTCTTCTACGGCAGCAAGGTGACGGACTTTCCGAACGTGCCCGTGTCGACCGCGCTCGGTCACAACATCACGCTGCCGCAGTTTCGCGTGATCCTCGTCAAGGCCGGCACCGATCCCGCGCAGGTGAAGCTATTGTCCGACGCGCTGACGAAGGCCGCGGCATCCGCCGACTTCAAGGCCTACCTCAAGGAACAGTACGCCGACGACGCGAGCTTCGTCCCCGGCAACGAGTCGATCAAGTACATGCAGGCGTGGCTCGAGGACGCGCGGAAGATCATCGCGTCGATTCCCAAGAAATAGCGCGCGACGGGAGAGCGCGCGTGCTCTCGCGCTATCGTGGGCTCGTTCCCTACCTGCTCGTGCTTGCCGTCGCGCTCGCGCTGGCGTGGAACACGTTCCACTTCGAGTTCACGCCCCGCGGTGACCGCCCCGGGCCCGATGTCTGGCCGCGTGCGATCCTTGCGCTGATCGTCGTCACGTGTCTCGTGCGCATCCTCGCACTGCTGCGGCGACCGTTCTCGTCCGACCCGGTCATGCTGAAGGACGTGCTGGAGACCCCCTCCGGCGCGGGTGCCGAGACTGCGTCGAAGCGCTATCCGCTGCTCCTCGTCACGGGCATCGGCCTCACGATCGCCTACGTCGCACTGCTCTCCACGCTCGGCTTCTTCATCGGCACCGCCCTCTACATCGCGACGCTGATACGCACCGGACGGTATCGACGCTGGCCGGTGATCGCTGTCGTGGCACTCGGCGGAGCGCTCGCGTTCATGTTCGTGTTCATGCGGATCGTCTACCTGTCGCTGCCCATCGGCGTGCCTCCGTTTGCGCAGGTTTCGCTGATGCTGATGCAGTTGATGGGAATTCGTTGAGCCGATGCGACGGTTCCGACAAACTGAACCTGCGCGTTCGCGCGCGTAGCGTCGACGGGCTCTGAAGCCGTGCTCGAGGTGCTGCACCAGCTCGCCGGCGGTTTCCTGCACGTGCTCGCGCCGGTCAACTTCCTGGCGCTCGTCGTCGGACTCGTCGTCGGCATGCTCGTCGCGGTGCTGCCCGGACTCACGCTCGTGATGGGCGTCGTGCTGGCCCTGCCATTCACGTACGGGATGTCGATCACGCCCTCGATCATCCTGCTGACGGCGATGTACGTGTCGGGCACCTACGGTGGCGCGATCACGTCCATCCTGTTTCGCATTCCCGGCGAGCCGATGGACGTGCCGCTGCTTTGGGACGGCTTTGCGATGGCGCGCGCCGGTCAGCCGGCGCAGGCGCTCGGCTGGACGCTGTTCGCCGCGATGACCGGCGGGCTCATCACGGCGACGATCATGGTGACGCTCGCCGTGCCGTTCGCGAAAGTGGCGCTGACGTTCGATTCCCCCGAGTACTTTTCGATCGTGCTGTTCGGCTTCACCAGCGTGGTCGCACTCGGCGGCGGCTCGATGGCGAACGCTTTCATCAGCCTGTTCTTCGGGATGCTCGTCTCGACGGTAGGCGTCGACGAGATCTATGGCGTCGACCGCTTCACATTCGGCAGCAGCATGCTCCGGGACGGCATCGGCTACCTGCCGGTGATGGTCGGCGCGTACGGATTGGGTGAGGTGCTCGTTCGCCTGGAGCAGGGATTCGTCTCGCCGCCGCTCGAAGGAGACCGCAGCATCGCGACGCGCCTGCCCCGCTTCGCGGACGCGTGGAAGCTCCGCGCGACTTTCGGGCGCGCGTCGCTCGTCGGCGTGCTCTGCGGCATCGTACCGGGCGCCGGTGCGACGATCGCTTCGTTCGTGTCGTACGGCGTCGAAGGCCAGTACGGCAAGCGCCGCCGCGAGCTCGGCACGGGAATCGCCGAGGGGATCGTCGCGCCACAGGTCGCGTCCACGGCATCGGTCGGCGGGCACATGGTGCCGCTGCTCACGCTCGGCATTCCGGGGAGCGGCGCGACCGCGGTCATTCTCGGCGCCTTCCTGCTGCACGGTGTGCAGCCCGGTCCGCAGATCTTCGAGACGCAGTCGCTCCTCGTCTATGCGATCTTCGCGTCGGTCTTCCTCGGCGTGCTCGGCATGGGCCTGCTCGGCTATTTCGCGATCCGCCCGCTCATCAAGGTGCTGTATCTGCCGGAGGCCATCGTGTCGGTCTTCGTCGTGCTGTTCTGCCTGATCGGCGCGTATTCCGAGCACAACAACCTGAGCGATCTCTGGATGATCGTCGTGTTCGGCGTCATCGGTTACCTGTTTGAGCGGTGGCGTTTCCCGATCGCGCCCATGGTGCTCGGCTGCATCCTGGGTCCCGTCGCCGAAACGTCGTTCCTCACGACGATGATCAGTTACCGCAACGACTGGACCGTCTTTTTCACGCGGCCGGTGAGCGCCGCCGTCATGGCGCTGACCGCCCTCGCGCTGCTGTATCCGTTCTACCGGCGCTTCCGCCGCCGTCCTCAAGACGCGCTCGAACCGTCCCGGGCGGGATAGTGGATCACGATCATGTCGATGTACGCCGGCTGGATATCGATCATGTCGATGTACGGCGGCTGCGCATTCCGCTGACGCGGCCGTACCGGCTCGCGTTCGGTCCGGTCACCCACTACGACACGATCATCGTGAGCCTGACAGGCAGCGCCGGCGAGCATGGCTTCGGCGAGGCGACGCTCCTGACCGGCTATACCGACGAAACGATCGACGAAAGCTGGTCGCTTGCGCGCGAAGTCGCCGCCACGCTGCCGGGTATCGCCGCCAACGAAGCGCGTCGTCGAATGCGCGAGCTCGGCGCGCGCGCCCCGTTCACCGCGACGGCATTTCATACGGCGCTCGACATGGCCGCTCGTCATGCGCTCCTCGTGCCATCCCAGAACGTGCGCGTGCCGCTGCTCGCGTTGCTGCAAGGGCACGATGAAGCTGAGCTGCGGGACGCGTTCGGCGAACTGCTCGCCGCGGGCTATCGCACCGTCAAGGTCAAGATTGGTTTCGACGTCGATCAAGACCTTCGCTTCGTCGCATCCGTGCAGTCCATCGTCGCCGGACGTGCCGCCATCCGCGTCGATGCCAACCAGGGGTACACAGGCGGCGATGCGGTCAGGGTGATTCAGGGCCTCGATCCGGCGGGGATCGAGCTCTTCGAGCAGCCGTGCGCAGCCGGCGACTGGGATGCCCATCGCCAGGCGGCCGCGGCGGCAGCGCGCACCGGTCTGCCGCTGATGCTCGACGAGTCGATCTACGATCTCGGCGACATCGATCGCGCCGCGGAAGACGCTGCGTGCGCGTACGTCAAGGTCAAGCTGATGAAATTCGTCGGCATCGATGCGCTCGTGACGGCGATCGAGCGCATTCGCGCGCGCGGCATGAAACCGGTGCTCGGCAATGGCGTTGCATGCGATGTCTCGTGCTGGATGGAGGCATGCGTCGCCGCGCGCGACATCGACAACGCGGGCGAGATGAACGGATTCCTGAAAGCGCCGAGCATGCTCTTCGCCGAGCCGCTTGCGTGCGAGGGCGGCGACATCCTGCTGCCCGACGCTCTGCCCGAGCTCGACCGGGATGCGCTCGACGGCTACACGCAAGCGCGTATCGAATGTCGCCAGGAGATCGCGGGATGTCGCACACGATCGTGACCGGCGTCATCGGCGCCGATACGCACATCGTCGGGAACCGCATCCTGTCGATGGCGCTCGAGGACGCCGGCTATCGCGTCGTGTCGCTCGGTGCGCTCACACCTGCCGGGGACTTCATCCGGGCTGCGATTGAAACGGCGGCCGATGCAATCCTCGTCTCATCGCTCTATGGCCAGGGCGAGCTCGACTGTCGCGGTTTCCGCGACCTCTGCATCGAGGCGGGGCTCGACGACATCCTGCTTTACGTCGGCGGCAACCTCGTCGTGGGCAAGCAGCCGTGGGATATCGTGGAGAAGCGTTTTCTCGACATGGGCTTCGATCGCGCATTTCCGCCCGGCACGCGCGTGGAAGGCGCTCTCGCAGCGCTTGCGGCGGATTTCGCTGCGCGGGATCAACGCCTTCAGGCTCGCCGTCGGGCCGAGTAGCGTGCCGGACGCGCTGAACCGGGGTTCGTAAGGAGCGTTTCTTGAAAAGCGCGTTGCTGATCGACTTCGGAAGCACATGGACGAAGCTTCGCGCGGTCGACATGGAGACGGGCGCGCTCCTGGCGAGCGCGCAAGGTCCGTCAACGGTCGCCACCGACGTCAACATCGGTCTCGAAGCCGCATTCGCGGCGTTGTC